>Ga0315282_10010687_pt1 | contig 14341 bp, 12 predicted proteins | sample YL17G07_20_MG_FD_203693 | JGI IMG/M metagenome (GOLD analysis project Ga0315282, IMG submission 203693) | Sediment microbial communities from Yellowstone Lake, YNP, Wyoming, USA - YL17G07_20 | ecosystem: Environmental > Aquatic > Freshwater > Lake > Sediment | place: USA: Wyoming | collected...
AATGGCAATTGAGCTAAAAAGAAAACCGTCTGCAGAAGAAGTCGAGCAGATCTGTATGGCCGCAGAAGAAGCTGCTCGGAAACATCTCTTGTCTCGAGTGTCATTGAAGCGTGTAAGTGACTTCGACGTTACGGTCGAAGCGCTGGGCGACAAGCCGCTAATTCTGAATGTTGGAATATCAATTGAGCTCACAAGCGGCAATGAGGACCTAGAACCGCTAGTTGATGAGGCCACCGATTTGGCATTCACCGCCGCCGAAACAAAAGCTAGGGAGCTTAACCTTTGGGTGGACACAACGTTCTCGTGAAGCTCCTACGCAAAGCAAGAACGATCCTTGTTGTAGGCCATCAAAACGCTGACCCCGACGCAGTGTGTTCCGCCTTCGCGTTCATGATCCTAGCACGGAGAATCAATCGCAAAGTTCGTGTGACATTCACGTCCCCCGGCGGTGTCAGCAAATTGTCAAAGCAGATCCTCAAGGTCGTTCCGTTAGAGGTGAATGAACAGCCCGATCTTTCAGGAACCGACCTGATCGTTACTGTGGATACGAATACCTTGCAGCAACTCGGTGCTCTGCGAAATTCCATCATGAGTTCGGGAAAGCCGCTGGTCATGATTGACCATCATGCTCCACATCCTGAGAGCACAAAGACTGCTTTGTTCGTCCTTTGCGAAGAGGAATCAACCTCAACCTGCGAAATGGTTCTGGACATGTTCGAGAGATCGCGTATCAGACCCGATAAGGTTGTAAGTCAGGCGCTTCTCGTCGGCATCCTCGTTGAAACAGGTCATCTCTCGATAGCTACTCGCCGCACTTTCGAACATGCATATTCCTTGATCCGGGCGGGTGCGGATCTTGAAGCGGCTCTCGCACTGACGCGGAGCGAAATGGACGAATCCGAGCGAATAGCGAGAGTGAAGTCAGCTCAACGACTGCGATTGGAGCGCGTGAACAAATGGCTCGTTGCTCTCTCAGAGATCGGATCATATCACGCTTCAGCTGCAAGAGCGCTGGTCGCTTTAGGAGCACATTTGGCGGTGGTTGCCGGCAAACGAAACGAAGAATTAACAGTGAGCTTTCGCGCCACACGTGACTTTGTCTCGGAAACCGGAATTCATCTTGGAACGGATTTGGCGAATCCGCTCGGTCTGAGAATGGGAGGCATGGGAGGTGGGCATGCGACTGCCGCAGGGGCAAACGTAAAAGGTGAAGTCAATGAAGCACTGAGACTCGCCTTGACTCTTGTGAGAGAGTTCATCACTCGTTCCCCAAAGGCTAATACTGACGCTCCTCGTTATCCGCTGGCTTCATCCCAAACTGGGGTAACTACGCAAAAATGAGATGAACGCGTGAGGGCTCATATCCGTTGCCGGCAATTGCAGCTCGGAGTCTTTCATTCACATATGCTGGCGCGCAAAAACCGTCAATGGACAACGTAAACCTAACCATTGAGAAGGGCGAGTTCGTAATCCTAACCGGCCCCAGCGGCTGTGGCAAGACGACATTCTGCAGATGCCTGAACGGCCTAATACCAAACTTCTATTCAGGAAACCTGCAAGGCGACTTGGAAGTAGACGGGTTGAAAGTCGAAGGCAAGTCCACTGCCGAACTTGCCACACACGTGGGTTTCGTCTTTCAAAATCCCGAGAACCAGCTCTTCTCACTCTCAGTTGAAAGAGACGTTGCTTTTGGTCTAGAGAACCTCGGCGTCCCACGAGAAGAGGCGATTGAGCGGGTTCGGTGGGCTATGGAGTCAACCGGAATCCTAGAACTGCGCGACAAAGCGCCATACGAACTATCAGGGGGCCAACAGCAACGCGCAGCCATCGCTGGCGTTCTGGCCATGCAACCGAGCATTCTCGTTCTTGACGAACCAACCTCATTCCTTGACCCCAAGTCGGCTGTCGATATCGTCAAAGTCATAGCCAGACTAAACCAGGAACTCCAACTCACCATACTCCTTGTAGAACATAGACTCGATATTGTTTCTCAATACGCGAACAGAGTAGTCGTGATGGACAAGGGAACCATCGCCCTAGACGGCCCTCCCTCGGAGGTATACGGTGACAATGCACGCCTGATTGGCATTGGACTGCCACGAGTGACCATGCTCTTCCATCTCCTACGCCGGGACGGTTTCCCACTAACAAGGAACCCGACCACGGTTGACGAAGCATCAACCGCCTTGAGAGGCCTCATATCGAAATGATCTCCACCGAGAACGTGTCCTTCCACTACCCGAGCACGCCAGAAGTTCTTCATGAAGTCAACCTGCAGATCAAAGATGGTGAGTTTGTTGCGATTATGGGTGAAAACGGCGCCGGCAAAACCACTTTGATCAAGATGTTCAATGGCCTACTGAAACCTACACAGGGAAAGGTGTTTGTAGATGGCGTGGACACTCACGAGAGATCTGTAGCGCAACTATCTAGGAACGTTGGTCTGATCTTCCAGAATCCCGACCATCAGCTATTCGCGGAAACAGTAGCCGACGAATTGAGCTTCTCCTTGCGCAATTTCGGTTTCAAGGAGGATATCGTTCAACGTAGGGTTACGAACATGTTGACGGCCCTAGACTTGGACCGCTACAAGGATTCATCACCATTTGTGCTGAGCGGTGGTGAAAGGAAGCGTGTTGCCCTAGCCGCAATCCTAGTCTGGGATCCGAAACACGTGATTATGGATGAGCCAACCATTGGCCAAGATTATTTGCAGAAGGACAGGTTAAGGAACTTCATCGTCCAACTCATATCGCAAGGCAAGACCGTAGTAATAGTCAGTCACGACGTGGAATTTGTTGCGGAATGCAAGCCTCGGGTAGTGTTGCTGTCTCGAGGGAGAATTATTGCGGATGGACCGGCAACTGAAATACTCACAGATCCCTCGGTCGTAGAGCAATCCTCGTTGGTGATGCCTCAAATCTCTTCGCTGATGGCCAATCTGAAGGAACTCGAACCTCCACCCGACATCATTGATGCATATTCTGCCAGAGAATTCCTGAGAGTGAAATTGAAGGCCGCTATCGGAGCTCAGCCTCCAAAGAGGTGAAACCGAAATGTCGTTGAGATTTGTTGAAGGCTTCAAGTTCACGAAGATGGATAGCCCCATTCATAGACTCGACCCGAGAGCGAAATTCATACTGACAATGGGATTCTTCGCGATCTCTCTGATGTTCACGAACATCTACGTGCTACTCGTGTTATTCATTGTTCAAATACCCGGAGTTCTTCTCGCCAAGAGCGTCGCCAGATGGCTGCGCTCCATGCGAGGCGGCCTCTTCCTAGGCGTCTTCATTCTGATCATGAATCTGATCTTTGGAACCCCTCTGGTTTCTTCGCTTGCTTTCACAATTCGCTTCTTCGCCATTATGTCCTCATTTTCGTTCTTCTTCATGACGACCTCTGCGGATGACCTCGGCCTAGCATTGGACCAGATACACGTCCCATACTCCATATCTTTCACATTCACAACCGCGGTCAGACTTGTTCCCACAATGGCCGTAGATGCCCAGACGGTCGTTGACGCTCAGCGGTCAAGGGGCTTAGAACTGGACAAAGGGAATTTCGTGAAACGAATCCGGAACTACGTTCCAATTCTGATTCCATTAATAATCTCAGCAATTAGAAGAAGTGTGGAGTTGGCAGAAGCTCTCGAATCACGCGCTTTCGGAGCAACCGAGAAGAGAACCGCCATCGTGACACTCAGAATGCGGTTCGCCGATTACTTGGTTATTCTTGCCACCATAGCTGGGTTGGCGTTGGCGTTCTACGTTTACTTCTATGTCCGCCTTCCCACACTCGTCTTGCCCTTCCAGATGCCACGACTTTTCTAGTCGAATAGACCCAGTCCTTTAAGCGAACAAGGGTTGGGATAGATGGCTCTGCCGAGAATCACAATCGATAGCAGGGAAGCTGCATCAGGAATACCGGACCTCCTACAGAAGAAGGGCGTATACGTCCAATTGAGGCCACTGGATGTTGGTGATTACGTAGTCGCGGAGTATGCCGCTGAGAGAAAGACTGTGCGGGATTTCATCACGTCACTCTATGGGGGCCGACTTTTCGACCAAGCGCGTCGAATGTCCCAATCCTACCAAAACCCCCTACTCCTCGTGGAAGGGGACATTCAGGAGACATTGGCGGATCTTAGAAATCCGCGAGTATACTGGGGAACATTGCTCGCCCTGGCTCTCAATTTCAACTTCAAAGTATTCTTCACCCTAGACCAAGAACAGACAGCAGACTTGCTCTATGTATTGGCTAGCCAGCCCCATAGAATGGGGCGGCAGATACATCCACTACTTGTGAAAAAACCGCGGATGGCAACGACTAGAGACTGGCAACTGGCCTTGCTAGAGAGCCTACCAACGATCGGACCAAAACTCGCAGAGAAACTTCTATCATCCTTCGGAACGGTTCGGAATGTCTTTCGTGCCTCAAAGGTTGAATTGGCGGTCAAGGGTGGCATAGGATCAGCGCGCGCAAAGAAAATTCAGGACGTACTAGATGCTGAGCATCGCCGAGGAGGGCAAAGGCAAACAAAGCTTGGTTGATGCGCAGACGCAACTCATTTCCAAGAACCGAGGTAGCGTACCTGTTCGTCGGTGAGATTGTCGATCTGGAGGTTATGAGTTTCGAGCCACAATCTCGCGATTTCTCTGTCAATGTCCAATGGAACACCATACACCCTTCTCTGCAATGTCCCTTTGCTCTTCAGCAAGTGTTCTGCTGCAAGGGCTTGATTGGCGAAGCTCATGTCCATGACCTCCGCCGGATGACCATCTGCAGCCGCCAAGTTTACCAAGCGTCCTTCCGCAAGCAGATAGACACGTTTCCCGGTCTTCATCACGAACTCTTCCACATTCTGCCTTGCGATCCTCGATGATCTCGAGCCCTCCCGGAGCGCTTTCAAATCTATCTCGACATCGAAGTGACCAGCATTTGCCAATATCGCGCCGTCCTTCATCTCGCGGAAATGTTCAGTCGTTATGATCCCGCTACAGCCCGTAGCCGTGATGAATATGTCGCCAGCCTTCGCGGCCTCTTTCATTGTCATAATCTGGTAGCCTTGCATTGCCGCTTCTAGGGCTCTGACGGGATCCACCTCGGACACTACGACTATGGCGCCGAGTCCCTTTGCTCTCAAAGCTATGCCTCGTCCGACCCAACCGTAACCAGCAACGACGATAGTCTTCCCTGCTATGATCAGGTTCGTTGCTCGCATAACGCCCTCAAGGGCGGATTGTCCTGTGCCATGTTGACTGTCGAAGAGGAATTTCGTGAAAGCATCATTCACGGCTATCACCGGGTAGCCTAGCACTCCGTCCTTCTCCATTGCTCTGTATCGATGAACACCCGTCGTGGTCTCTTCACATGCCCCAATCACATGATCCAAGAGCTCCTTCTTCTCGGCGTGAACTGCCACTGAAAGTTCTGCTCCATCATCGATCAGTATGCGTGGATTGTGACTGAGGACTTCAAGCAAATTGCTATGGTGTTCTTCCGGGGTGACTCCTCTCCAAGCGTATACGTTTACAGCGGATTTCGCTAGGGCTGCTGCTACATCATCTTGCGTTGAGAGAGGATTACTGCCGGTAACGGCTACAGAGGCACCTCCCGCCTGAAACGTCTGTCCCAGGACCGCCGTTTTCATTTCAAGGTGCATACACATAGCTACCGATAATCCCCGGAATGGTAGCTCCTTCTCGAATCGAGTCCGGATCCTGGCAAGAACGGGCATATGCTCTCGAGCCCAATCAATCTTCAATTGACCTTGCGGAGCTAATGCCGTATCTTTGACCTTACTCAATCAGATTCTGCTCCATCTCTTGGGACTTCTTTCCGACGTGGAAACGCAAGCGCGCAAGTTAAAACGATTAGGATAACGTATGTCAACGACGAAGTTGTCAACCAAGGAGGGCTCTTTTCTTGCGTAGCCTCATACCGATAACAAGAGCGAATTTCCTGCCCTTGACCCTCGTCATAGTCCTTGCCGGTCTTGCGGCCGCCCTTCACTCTCAACGTACATTGAACGGCTTCGACGCCCTCCTAGTTCTAATCGGGGGCATGCTGACACATGCCTCGGTCAATGCATTCAACAACTACTTCGACTACAAATCAAAGATCGATGCAAAAACCACCAAGACGCCCTTTAGCGGCGGCATTAACGTTCTCGTTCAAGGAATTGCGGCACCGAAAGCAGCTCTGGCTACTGCCCTCGTTTGTCTCATAGGCGCCCTCTTCGTCGGAGCATATTTCCTAGCACGATTATTCTACGTTCTTCTGCCCCTCATACTCTATGGACTATTTGTTATCGTCCTGTACACGCCTGTGTTATCGAGAATTCACGGAGTGAGTGAGATCGTTGCTGGATCAGGTTTCGGGTTCATGGGACTAGGAACATACGCTACTCAAGCAGGTGTGATTGACTCTACAGGTGTTGCGGTATTCGTCCCCGTTACGATCTTGGTTGCCATGCTCCTCTTCCTAAATGAGTTCCCCGACGCAGATGTTGATAGGGCAGCTGGAAGACGTCACGTGGTCATTCTGTTAGGTAGGAAGAATGCTGCCTTCATCTACGTGTCATGTTTGGTCGCTACGTACGTTTCAATCGTTCTTTCGGTCGTTGCCAAGGCGGCACCGTTCCCGGTCCTCGTCTCGTTGGCAACTGTCCCGATCGCATACAAGGCAAGTAAGATTACGCTCAAGAACTATGACAAGATATCAGAGCTAATACCGGCCCTTGGTGCGAACGTCCTCATGATTCTTTCGACGATTTCGTTGCTTGCTGCCGGGTTCACTATCGGGTATTTCATCGGTCTCTAGGATCGCTGGCTCCGGAATGAATGGTCTTCGAACGGTTGGCTTTTAACCCAACTATCCAATCCTTGCTCTGACTCAAGTTTGTTGCCCATCGCTCAGAGTGTACGAGAAGCATACGCGAGAGGTGAAGAGGACGAACAACTTCTTCCTCTTGTAGCTGTGAAGGATGGCGATGAGCCTCTTGGCCGCATTCAACATGGGGATTGCGTGTTCTTCTATGACATAAGGGGTGAGAGGGAGGTGGAGCTCACGAGGAGCTTCACCGAGGAAAACTTCACCGAATTTCCGGTGATGAAAGGCCTCAAGCCGCACTTCCTCACGATGATAGAATACGCCAAGTCCCTGAACGTGCGTGTAGCCTTCCCACCGGAACGCATTGAGAACACTCTAAGCTCCGTGGTAAGCCAGAGTGGGTTGAACCAAGCTAAGATTGCGGAGAGCGAGAAGAGCACTCATGTGATTTACTTTCTCAACGGAAAATCGAATGAACCCCTCCCAGGTGAGCAGAGGATGCTCATTGAGTCTTTCAGGGACGTGAAGACGTTCGACGAGAGGCCTGAGATGTGCGCGAGAGATGTCGCCGAGGACGCGATGAAGGCCGCGGAGCAGAAATCGCTGAGCTTCATCGTAGTGAACTTCGCGAACGTCGATGTGGTGGGACATTCTGAGAACGCGGAGGCGATAAGGAAGGCGGTGGAAACCGTAGACAAATGCCTCGGCATGGTTCTCGAGAAGAATGGCAAGTTTGGGTTGACGACGATAGTCACTGCGGACCATGGCACAGTGGAGAAGTGGCTGTATGCGGATGGCAAAATCGACACGGGACACACAAACAGCCCTGTACCGTTCATACTCGTCGAGCCAGACACGAGAATACGTGAGAAAATAGAACTCAGAAAAGGCGGTGCGCTCACCGACATCGCACCGACCGTGCTTCAAATAATGGGAATCAAGACACCCGACGTAATGACCGGGGAATCCATCATAACGCATTCGCCGTATGACTCTGCGACGGGAAGGCGCCTCATGCTCATCATCCTTGACGGCTGGGGTTACTCAGATGAGACGCGCGGCAATTTGATAAAAAGCTCCAATACACCCACGATGGATTCGATCACCGCACGGTTCCCCAGCACTGTGCTCGCTGCCTCTGGTGAGACCGTGGGGATGCCCCCGGGTACGGTGGGAAATTCGGAGGTGGGCCACATGCACATCGGCGCGGGAAGGAAGATATGGTCAGACAGGGTGAGGATAGATCGATCCATAGCTGATGGTAGCATCTTCCAGAATGCGGAGATAATTGGACTATACCGTAAGGCGCGAGAAACTGGAAGACACCTCCATCTTCTAGGAATTGTGTCCTTCTACAGTTCGCACGGCTCCATCGATCATCTGAGAGCCCTCATGAAGCTTGCAAAGGACGAAGGATTGAAAGACGTTCGTATACATGCTATCCTCGGACGAAGAGGAGAACGGCCTGAAAGTGGGGCCAGATACGTGGAGGACGTGGAGAAGGAAGCAAGCGAGCTCGGGATAGGGCACGTTGTGACTGTCATCGGTAGATATTGGGCGTTGGATCGCGACGGGTACTGGGACAGGATCGAGAGGACATACCGCACCCTGGTATATGGCGACGGAAGAAAGGTACGCATATGAGCGAAAAAAGTGCAACAACTCGGATCGATATTGCACTCATGAACAAGAGTGCATATCCCGAACACACCGACAAAATCGAACTCGTGCAGACCCACATCTCTTACGTTTTTCTTACGGACAATCATGTTTACAAGGTAAAGAAACCGGTGAACTTCGGATTCCTTGATTTCTCAACCCTCGAGAAAAGAAGGCACTACTGCGAGAAGGAGGTGGAACTCAACAGACGCCTCTCGCCAGACGTCTACCTCGGCGTTCTACCTGTAACTCGGAACAACGGCGATGTCACGATCGGCGGGAAGGGCGAACCAATCGAATACGCCGTGAAGATGAAGAGAATTTCGATGGAGAACCTCATGATACGGCTACTGAGGAAGAATCGCCTGACCCGCGAGATGGTGGAGAACGTGGCGAATAGAATCGCCCTGTTCCATCGCGAGGCCGCCAGCTCAGAGGAAATCAGCAAGTTCGGGAGCGTTGACGTGATAAGGACCAATACGGACGAAAACTTCGCTCAGACCGAGAAATACGTTGGAAAGACCATAACGAGATCCCAATTCGACGCGATAAGAAACTATACAGATGATTACCTTAACAACAGAACCCAGTTGTTCAGGAAAAGAATCGAAGAAGGCAAGATAAGGGACTGCCACGGCGACTTGCATCTGGAGCACATATGCGTAACAGAGCCGATAAGGATAATCGACTGCATCGAGTTCAATGATCGTTTCAGGTATTCGGACACCACGGCAGACATCGCTTTTCTGGCAATGGACCTCGACTTCAACGGCCGAAGAGATCTCTCAGAGGCTCTCATGGATGCCTATATCCAATCCTCGGGAGACGAAGGAGCTCGAAACTTAGTGAACTTCTACAAAGTCTACCGAGCATACGTTAGGGGCAAGGTGACAAGCTTTCGCCTAGACAGTCACGATCCCGTCTCCGAGAAGGACAAGGAAGAGATACTGCGTATTGCGCAGAAATACTTCGCCCTCGCGGCATCCTATGTAGAAGAGGAAAAGCCTGAAGCCCTTCTGGGACGCCGACCAAGACTCATCATCACCTGCGGGCTCATGGGGACAGGAAAGACTACGATCGCCAAAGAGATCGCGAAAATAGAGGGTTGGGCAATGATATCATCCGACGCAGTGAGAAAGCAACTTGCGGGCATACCAAGCACCCGCCACGAATACACGGCATTCGAGAAAGGGTTGTATTCGAGAGAGTTCACGGAGAGGACTTACAAGAGAATGAATGAGATCGCGGAAGAATTCTTGAGAAATGGCAAGTCCGTGGTGATAGATGCCTCCTTCAGTAAGAAATCCGAGAGAGACAAAGCCTACGCGCTCGCCAAAGCAACTAACGCCGAATTCACATGCATAGAATTGGTATGTCCCGAGCAGAAGACGAAGAGAAGGCTCACGGCTAGGATGCATAAAAAAGGAGCAATATCAGACGGAAGATGGGAAATCTTCCCGCAACAGAAAGCCAGCTTCGAAAAGGTTGACGAATTTGGGGACGAAGAACACATCGTCGTGGATACGTCGACTCCAAAGCAGGAATCGGTGAAACAAGTGATGGACAGGTTAGGAACAAGAAATAGCCCAGCAGTTCGAAACCCTCAGATGACGACACAGTAATCGTTAAGTCGCAACCTATCCCTAGACCACTGGCGATGAGAAATGCCATCCAAGATCAAGGATGCTGGACTTGCTAGACAAGGCAAGCTGAGGATCGAATGGGCAGAATCACGAATGCCTGTCCTCAGGAAGCTAAGAGACAAGTATTCGGAGTCTAAGCCGCTGCGGGGCATGAGGATTGGGGGGTGTCTCCACATTACGACGGAGACCGCGGTTCTCGTCAGGACGCTTAGGGCGGCCGGGGCCGAAACCGCCTGGTCAGGATGCAATCCACTGTCGACCCAAGATGATGTGGCGGCCGCTCTAGCCGAGGAGGGGCTAGATATCTATGGTTGGAGGGGGCTCTCCAAGGAAGACTACTATTGGTGTATCGAGAAAGTAATCGAAACAAAGCCCAACCTCACGCTCGATGATGGCGCCGATCTTGTGACCACTCTTCACGATGCTCACTCAGACCAGACGAAGGAGGTCATCGGTGGAACCGAGGAAACAACGACAGGGGTTCACAGGCTCAGGGCGTTGGCAGAGGAAGGGAAGCTGAAGTACCCGATCATCAGCGTGAACGACGCAGAGACCAAATGGGACTTTGATAATGTGTACGGGACAGGTCAGTCTTCAATCGACGGGATCATAAGGGCCACAAACATGCTGATCGCTGGAAAGAATTTCGTCGTTGGCGGCTATGGCCATTGTGGGAAAGGGATAGCTATGCGGGCCCGAGGGCTAGGAGCGAGCGTTATCGTAACCGAGGTTGAGCCTGTCAGCGCCCTGAAGGCGGCTATGGAAGGCTTTCATGTCATGCCGATGTCGAAAGCTGCCGAAATCGGGGACATCTTCATCACCGCAACAGGCTGTAACGACGTGATTACAGAAAAAGAGATGAATCTCATGAAGGATAGCGTTATTCTTTGCAATACAGGTCACTTCAATGTCGAGGTCTCGGTCAGCGATCTGGAACGAATTGCAAAGAGCAAGAGGGAGATAAGACCCAACAACGTCGAGTACACGCTGGCGGACGGAAGAAGGCTCTATCTCCTCGCAGAGGGAAGACTAGTAAACCTAGGAGCCGCAGAGGGCCACCCCTCCGAGGTGATGGACATGAGCTTCGCCGACCAGTTCCTATCTCTAATTCACCTCGCGAAGGAAGGAAAAGCAATGAAGCCCGGCGTGTACGAGGTTCCGAAGGAACTTGACAGAGAAGTCGCTAGGATGAAGCTGCAGACGATGGGCATGGACATAGACGCGCTGACTCCAGAGCAGGTTCGGTATGTCCGGGGCTACGGGGCAGGAACCTGAGCCCGCACAAGGAACCTTCCACTCCTGAGAGCGAGATCCCCGCCTGGATGCTGCGAGCATGTCGGTTTTGTTGAAAGACATCGGCTGGCTTGTCACTCAGGATTCTGCACGTACAGTTTTGAAAAACACGTCAATCCGAATTGAGAATGAGCTCATAGCTGAGGTAGGATCCAATCTTTCAAGTCAGGCCGATCAGATCATCGACTGCCAGGGAAAGATTGTTCTTCCTGGTTTGATTAACACTCACACGCATTTGTCGATGACGATGTTCCGCGGCTACGCGGATGACATGAGACTCCAGGAATGGTTAGAGTCTAAGATCTGGCCCCTTGAGGTTAACCTCACACCTGAAATCTGTTACTATGGAGCTCTCCTCGGATGCCTCGAGATGATCGCAACCGGGACAACCATGTTCGTTGACATGTATCTCCTCATGGAGAATGTCGCGAAGGCTGTGAAGGAGGCTGGGCTGAAAGCCTACCTCTCCTACGGAATTTTCGGCACTGAAGGGTCCGTGCTTGAGAAGAAGAGCAAAGAGAACACGAAACAGTTCATCAGTTATGTTAAGGAAATGAACGACCCCCGGGTGAGACTTGCCATAGGACCTCATGCACCGTACTCTTGCTCACCAGAGCTACTGATGTGGGCCAAGGGAGTGGCGGAGGATGAAGGCGCTATTCTCACCACGCACATAGCCGAGACGAGATCCGAACAGGCACAGGTCCAGAAGGAACGTGGGATGAGGGTGATAGAGTATCTGGACAAGATCGGCTTTCTCAGCCCCAATCTCCTAGCGGCCCACTGTGTTTGGCTGACGAAGAGCGAAGTGAATCTCATGGCCAAGAAGAAAGTGAAAGTTTCCCACTGCCCCGTCTCGAACATGAAGCTCGCATCCGGCGGTGTGACCCCTGTACCGGAAATGCTCCAGAACGGCGTCACAGTCTCCCTCGGAACCGACGGCGCGGCGAGCAACAACTCCCTCGACATGTTCGAGACCATGAAGATCTGCGCATTGCTTCAGAAGGCACACAGATGGGACGCCACGGTCCTCCCAGCTCAACAAGTACTGGACCTCGCCACCATTGAGGCGGCCAAGGCGCTGGGAGTGGCAGACAAAGTTGGATGCATTGAGACAGGAAAACAGGCTGACCTAATAGTGGTCGACGCGAGAGCGCCCAATCTCGTCCCGATTCACGGCGCAGCAACTGTCATCTCGGACCTTGTTTACTCGGCGAAGGGCGCCAATGTTGACACGACAATCGTTGCCGGAAAGATCCTAATGAAAAACCGGGAATTTCAGACGCTGAAAGAGAACGAGATCTACGAGAAGGCTCAGAACACAGCGCTCTCCCTTATCGGAAATCGAAAAACATAGTCACTTACCTTCAATGCGCACTTCGGTGAGTTCAAGGTACCCTGACTGCTGCTTCCAATGGGGTGTCGACTTGATCACTGAAAGGCGACCGTTGAAATGTGGCGCTCCCAGGACTAACGTCTCCGCTTCGCCACCTTCGAATGCAACATTCAACCCATAACGTTCCCTCAGCCCGACGAGTTCATCCAATTCTGCTCGCCCAAGTCTCCTTCCCAGCCACTTCTCGTTCAAACCTAGCGCGTTACATGCGGTTATTATGATCTCGAACCCTGAATCAATCTGCTCCTTTACAAGCTGCTCTTGGTTCTTGTGCCAAAGGGGCGCGAAACTTCTCAGGCCGAGAGGCTCGCACAGATTGTCCAACCGTGTTTTCTGATACTCACTCGCAACGGCCCCCGAGACTATGCCTTCTATGCCTGATGATTTCTTAACTTTGCTCAACGCTCGTTTCAGGTCCTCCAGCTCCTTCTCCTTGACGCCTTCGGTCGAAACAACCTCTTGATGCAAACCCAATGCTTGCGCCTGCAGCCTTGTCCATTCCACCGCGGGATAATGGAACATCCAAGAATCTTCTGAGTTGGGAAACACCGTCACGAGCGTTTCAATGTCCCATCCCTGCATCTGAGCCCACCAAAGAGCGAAGGCGCTATCTTTGCCGCCGCTGAAGAGTACTGCAACTTTCATTCTTCGATCACGTCAGAAGTCTGCTGGTGCCTTGAATCTGAATTGATCCTGGTAGAGGGTTTGCAGCCGTTCGAGGGTGTCGGCGTCTTCTGGACGCTTGTCTTCTCTGAACCTTGTGATTCTCGCAAAGCGAAGCGCAAACTTCGACTTGTAATGTGGGCTTTTCTGAATTTCATTGAAGGCAACTTCAACAACGACGGAGGGCTTCACGTAAACCGTATAGTCGGTCTGCTTCGTCTTCAATTCGAGCAACTTCTTGGTTGTGTCGGCGAACTCTTCGTCAATCAGGCCCTTGAATGTCTTGCCGACCACAAGGTATTCTCCGGTTTTGACGTCTCTGACGGCAAGGTGATAGTTGCTTAACCATCCGTGTCTTCTGCCAGAGCCCCAATCTGCGGCGACGATGACTACGTCGAGTGTTTCGGCAGGCTTGATCTTGAACCATTTCTTCCCACGGACGCCTGGTGTGTATGTGCTTTTCAGGGCCTTTGCCATCAGCCCCTCGTGCCCCGCCTTTATCGCAGCCTCCATGAACTTCTCCACCGCAGCCAAGTCACCTGTTACGATTCGCGAGGCGAGCAATTCCATGTCGGTTAGAGACTGCAGCGTGGACCACCGTTCCTCGTAAGGAGTATCGATCAAAAGGCGCCCGTCAAGGTAAATCACATCGAACAGGAAGAGTTTGAGAGGTATCTCCTTCACCATAGCGCCGATCTCATGAACCCGCCTAAAACGTCGCATGAGGTCTTGGAAAGGAAGCGGCTTCTGGTTCTGGCCCGTCGCAACAACTTCTCCCTCAACAAGATAATCAGTGCCTCTGATGCGGTTTCGTGCGAGGTCTACGATGTCCGGGAGACTTCCTGTGACATCG
>Ga0315282_10010688_pt1 | contig 14339 bp, 10 predicted proteins | sample YL17G07_20_MG_FD_203693 | JGI IMG/M metagenome (GOLD analysis project Ga0315282, IMG submission 203693) | Sediment microbial communities from Yellowstone Lake, YNP, Wyoming, USA - YL17G07_20 | ecosystem: Environmental > Aquatic > Freshwater > Lake > Sediment | place: USA: Wyoming | collected...
CCTGGCGAGAAGTTCCCTTTTAACTCTCTAAAATCTTGCTTAAGAATTAATATACGGTCTTCAAGATGGTTCAAGACCACATTTTTTTTTGCACATTCGGCCAATCCCTTTTGGATTTCAACGCCGATAAAAGAATGGGTTTTTGTGGTTTGTGACAACATCAAGGGCAGAATTCCACAGCCTGTTCCTAAATCAATCACTCTTTCATTTTTACGAATTTTGATGAATTGACTTAGCAGAACCGCGTCAATGGAGAACCGGTACCCCTTTTTCTTCTGAATGATTTGGAGTTTCCCGTTGAAGAAGGTATCGAGTGTTTCGTCGGCTGAGCGGAGTAAGGATGATGCAGGTGAGATCATGATATGATGGAATAACTACTATCATAGGAAGAGGTTGATTGTCAATTGAGTATAAATGCTTTTTGTGCTGGCATTTAGGAAATGGGGATACATCCCATTTTTAGTTATGATTTTACAGCTTCTGAGTGGGGATGAAATTCTTTTCACAAAGCAACAATATTCTTGACATTCATCTCAGATTGGATATTAAATGCATCTATGAAATAGGCGGTTTTTGGTTTTAAGGCATGGGCTATCAGGACCTTCGAGTCATAGGGGAGATAAAAGTGGGTTCTATCCGCCCAACAAAAAATGAGCCCTTGTAGTAGTGCATGATATTAGACTACAAGGGCTCATTTCATTAAGATCGCACCTGAAAAACCCCGTCCTGTGGACAGGGATGAATGGTGTGAGGATCTGCTTGATTATTTTCTGAGCATCCCTCTGTTCATTGGGGAAGAAAGATCTTTGCTCTCTCTTAAAGCAGGCCTTAACATCTTTTACTTTACCCTGGTGGCGGCCCTAGCCACAACCAGAATTTATTTTTGCTTTTGCAAAACAATTCACGAAAATAGCAGTAATTAAGAACTGGAACTGAGGCTACATAAAATTTTTTTTGCTGGATTTTGTGAAATAAAAAAACTAACCAAAGAATTTGAAAGTAGAGGGTTAAAAGTAGGCCTAACTACCCAGGTCGATTTCCGACATTCAAAAAACTAAAATCAAAAAGGAGGGAAATATTATGGCACAATATAAAATGTTAACCCCTGAATACAAATACACTAGGGCGTTTTGTACTGAAGAAGAGATATCCATGGCGAATAATATTAGGAATTTTGTTGATAAAGAAGTGATGCCCCGCCGTCATGACCTAGAGGGTGGGTGGTACAGAGACGAAAAACTTGCTCTGGAAACCCTGCACGAGCTATACGCCAAACTTGTCAAATTAGGAACGACTAAATCTAATCTCCCTACGGAGTACGGAGGTCTAGGCCTAAGTCCTGTTGTTCGTCAGATGATTAATGAAGAACTTTCTCGTGGAGATATAGGGTTGGCAACTATGGTAGGGAAGTTTCATTGGATTGTGACCATCATGGCCGCAGCTAAGCGAGATGATCTGCTAAAGGAATTTGCACCTAGGATTGTTGGGGAAGACGCATGGACTGCCTGCGTAGCTATCACTGAACCAGCTGGAGGTGCGAACTTGGAGGATCCTGCTTTCCAGTTTAGGAGTGTCAAGACGATCGCTAAATCTCAAGGTGGCGACTATATTATTAATGGGCACAAAATTTGGCCTGGACCAGCAGGGCCGGCTGAACATTTCCAAAGCAAGCATCTTAAGGGGCATTTAGGATATTGGACAATAGCAACTACGGATCCGGCTAAAGGCGAAGACGGAGCGGCAGTTTTCTATATTCCTTATGAGGCAAAGGGCATAAGTTTTTCTAAGCCTTATGAAAAAATGGGATTCGTTTGGTCTGATGAAAATGTAGATGTTTACCTTGAGGATGTTCGTGTACCGAGAAGATATCGTATAGATACTGAACCTGGTGAAGGGGCCAAAATTATTCGAGGTTATATAGTCGGTCTTGGAAGACTAGCAGGAGCTGCTAGACTGGTTGGTTTATCACAAGCAGTGCTAGAAATCGTGCTGGATTATACAAAAAATAGAGAAATAGCTGGTTTGCCTGCACGTGAGCGTTCGCTGTTTGCAGCTTTAATTGGAGAGATGTTGAGGTATATTGATATTGCTCGGCAGTATTATCTTACTGTGACATGGCAAGTTACTCACCCTGAAATATATGGTCCACCTTGGTCTGGAGAGATGATCGCCAAATTTTCTGCTGCACGTTCCTTTTCTGCCGATGCGGCCAAATTTGTTTGCAATACGGGTATGGAGCTAATGGGATCATATGGTTACTCCTATGAGTTCCATGTAGAAAAATATATGAGGGACTTCAAAATAGTGCAGATGTGGTTGGGTGGAGCTCAACGTGATAGGCTTGATATCGCCCAAGGTTTATACGGGCCATTTAAATGGGGTGGTTTCGATGAGTGGGCGAAAAAAGAAAAACTTTTACCCTAAGAGGAATATAATTTTGTAAGAAATGGTGGGAGATATAAGTGTGAGAAAATGAGTGCTACCATAGAATTTTACAAATGTTTAGAACAGAAGGGAGGTTAAAAATGAAAAATAGAAGGTTAATGAAGGGAATTATATTCGTCGGATTATTAGTGGTCCTATTGTCTTTCGCAACTTCTCTACTTGCAAAAACAATAAAAATAGGCGTCATTACCCCGCTTACCGGTCCGGTGCCGGCAATTGGAGAAGATCTAAGGAACGCGGTCATGGTTTGGAAAGCAATGCATCCCAATGGCATTCTTGGAAGGCCAGTAGAGTTTATCATAAGGGATACCGGGCTAAAGCCTGATGTTGCGGTTAGCAAATTCAAGGAATTCTGTGAAGTTGAACATGTTGATTTTTTTATTGGTAGCCCATCAAGTGCTGAATGTTTAGCGCTCTTACCATTTGCGGCAAAGTATAAGACGATCTATTTTAGCACTGGAGCCAAAGCCGACAGCAGTACCGGAAAGGATTTCCCTAAGTCAAAGGGATATTATTTTAGGCTAGGTTCAGGGAATACCGTTTCCGCAGCTAGAGCGGGAGCTATACTAGCCAAGAAAGTATGGCCAAACGCGAAGTCTGTTTTACACATAGGGCCTTCTTACGCTTGGGGATACGATACTTGGGAAAGGCAAAAGGAATGGTTTCAAAAGAACTGGCCCGAATTGAAGTTAATGGATCCCGTATGGCATCCAATGGGAGCAAGAGATTTTACGCCCTATATAAGTAAAATACTTGAATTGAAACCGGATATTGTCACTACCTCCACATGGGGAGACGATGAAGCGGTCTTTGTGAGGCAAGCAGTCCCCTATGGTTTCTTTGAAAAGGTGCATTGGTCCCCCGTCACCTTCAATGTTCCAGAGCTAAGAACGCTCGGAAAGGAAACCCCAGAAGGTATCTGGGGAGCTCCATGCACCTACTGGTTCCAATCCCCAGACACTCCTGAAAATAAAAAGATCATGCAAACTTGGCGTAATTTGGGTTATCCTTACCCTGGATGGTGTGGCATGGAGACCTATGCTACTTTAGAGTGCCTAAGGCAAGTATGTGAAAAGATAAAGACTACCGAGACTGAAGCTGTGAAGAAAGCGCTAGAAGGGTTTGAATTTTGGAACCCTTTTTGTGGATCCAAAGTTAAGGTAAGAGCTATTGACCATCAAGCAATGAACCCGCGATTCTATGGACAGCTAAAATACGACCCAGCCCTAGGTCACTGCGTGTATGATAAAGCAACCTGGACATGGATTGGACCTGAAGGTCTATACTACTCCGAGGAAGACCTTCGGAAGATGTGGGCTGATTGAGGCAAAAAGGGGCGGGCAATTATTCTGCCTGCCCCTCCTTTCTTCTGACAAAGGTCCTAGATTTCCAAAGGAAAAACTATTGAGATATGTTTTTGTAAGAGGTGCCGACTTAATGTGCGGTAACCTTAAGTTTAAATGTGTGGTTTTTTGTACCACCGGGGTCTGAACAAAGAAGAGAGTGGGTATGACGCACAGCGGAAATTTCTTGACCCTTTTAGATAATAAAAATTTGGAAGAAACAAGAATGATCGCTCCAATGCTAAGGGTGAAAAATCTCAAAAAAAGCTTTGGACGGCTGGCTGCTGTTGATGATGTCACCTTAGAGTTTGGGCATAACGAACTGGTTGCGATAATAGGCCCGAATGGAGCAGGCAAATCAACATTTTTTAATCTTATTACAGGCTTATTACATCCAGATAGTGGTGAAATATATTTTGAGGGAGATCGAATCGATGGCCTTGAACCCTTTAAAATTTGTCGCCTAGGAATCAGCTTATCCTTCCAAATCGCAAATTTATTTCATGAATTCACAAGCTTTGAAAATGTTCGCTCAGCAGTATCAGCCTCTTTGCAAAAATACTCAAATCTCTTTACGCCAATCGGAAAAATCAAGGAATTACACGGACGGACAGGGCAAATCATGGGGGAGGTTGGCTTATCAAACACACTATTTCCTTGTAAATTTTTACCCCATGCGGAAAAAAAACTCACTGACTTGGCAATTTCCTTGGGTACGAAGCCCAAGTTGTTGCTATTGGACGAGCCTACCGCTGGAATGGGCTCTGAAGAAGTAAAAATCGTGACCCATTTGATTAAAAGAATTCTGAATGAAATGAATGTAGCTATAATTTTTACAGAACATGATCTGGAAGTGGTATTTGGAACCGCTTCTCGGATTATAGTTATGAATAGAGGCAAAGTTATTAAAGATGCAGATCCTTCAGAAGTTAGACAGGATGAACAAGTAAGACAATTATATGGTTTCTGAGGAAATTTTAGGTCTCGAAGAGGTTAAGGCCTTTTACAATCATACCGAGATCCTTCGGGGAATCACATTGAGTGTGATGAGGAGGGAAAGTGTTGGCCTAATGGGCAGGATTGGAGCTGGGAAGACAACTACTTTAAAGAGCATTCTAGGGCTATTGAGGACATCCGGGAGCATAAAGTTTAAAGGAAAAGAAATCACAAGGATACCAACTTTTAGAATTGCAAATATGGGGATCGGATATGTCCCTGAGGGCCGAAAGCTATACGGAGAGCTTAACGTAAATGAGAACTTAGAAATAGCAATGGCAGGAGCACATTCAGACAAAGAGGTACTCTCAATAGCATATGATTTATTTCCAGAATTGAAGGATAAAAAATTTAATAAGGCTAAGCTGTTGAGTGGCGGGGAGAGACAAATGTTATCTATCGCTAGGGCTTTGGTAGGAAAACCCGAGCTACTACTGATGGACGAACCTTACGAAGGCTTAGCAGTTCCCATCATACGCCGGTTGAACCAATCTTTTCACGAAATAAGAAAAGGTGGGTTAACAATTTTTGTAACGTGGGCGAGTATTAAAGGTTTAGAATCAATAGCTGATAGAATCTATATCATAGATAGGGGTAGGATTATCTTCAATGGGGGAGTTCAAGAAGGCAGGAGCTTTGCATCTATTAATAATTTGATATTGTGACAAGCAAATGGTAGCGCAAATTTTGAATGGATTAGTTTGGAGCATGTTGCTTTTCCTTGTGGCGTCTGGACTAACCATCATATTGTCGACTCTCCGAAAAATAAACTTCGCTCATGGATCACTTTTTATGCTGGCATCCTTTTTTGCCTTTGAGTTCCTAAGGTTGGTTCCCCCAACTCTCAGGAGCATCTGGCTTGCGATCATTGTAGCCACCTTGGTTGTAGGTGCAGTAGGCGCATTCATAGAAAGGTCCTTACATTTCCTTGGTGAGAGAGAGAAGGTATACGAGATTTTGTTAACTTATGCTTACGCTCTCATTATATATGAGGCAGTTCACATGCTATTTGGGTCAGGGGGAAAATTTATCAAAACTCCAAGCTACCTTGCTGGCAGAGTTAACATTTTCAGTACAACTTTTCCAGTGATTGGTTTTTTCATCATTGTTGTTGGGGTGTCGGCATATGTTGGACTATGGTTTTTCATATATAAAACAAGAATAGGTCTCTTGGCACGTGGTATTTCTTTTGACGAAGAAACTGCACGTACTTTAGGAATCAACACAAATCGAGTTTTTCTGTTCGTTTTCTTCTTGGGATGCGCTGTAACTGCCGTAGGTGGGGGGATATCAGGGATGTGGATACCTGTTACTCCATATATGTGGGAACTAGCTCTGCTACAGGCCTTTTGCATTGTAATAATAGGGGGCATTGGGAGCCTTGGGGGGGCATTCATTGGGTCAATTGGAGTGGGTCAATTGACCAGTTTTTCGATAATGATAGAGCCCAGAATTAGCATGGTGATGATTTTTATTGTTACAGCAATTGTTCTGCTCGTTCGCCCCCAAGGGATTTTTGGCAGAGAGATATTATGAAGAAATTAATACCGGTGTATTTAGTTGCGGCAATATTGATTTTTACGGCTCCATTTCTGTTTGAGCATCATTTAGTATATATTATTTCGCTATTTTTATGTTACTCTATTTTTGCGCTTGCCCTCAATTTAGTTTTAGGCTATATGGGAAAATTGTCCTTTGGGCATGGTGCTTTTTTCGGTTTAGGAGCCTTTAGTCTTGCTTACTTACTGGAATTCGTGCCTTTTCCTTTAGCTCTACTAGGCAGTATTGCAGTTTCATCTTTTTTTGCCGGTTTAGTAGGGTTGGTTTGTGCAAGGCTGAAAAGTATTTATTTTGCTATGTTTACATTGGCTGCCGGAGAAGCTATCTATTTCGTAGTATTACAACTGGTATCAATCAGGGGGCTATATGGATTGAGCGTCCCGACGTTGGAACCTATGAAAATATTTGGACTGAAAATGAACCTAGGGTCATTCAATAATTACTACTTTTTCATCGTAATAACATTATTTGTGTTAACTTGGACAATGTATACAATCACCAGATCCTCTTTCGGTAACATGATCAAGGCTATAAGAGAGAATGTTGACCGAGTTGAATTTATAGGAGTTAATGAGAGGAGGCTTCAATGGGCAAACTTTTTAATCTCTGGAGTTTTTGCAGGTATAGCGGGAGCACTTTATGCTCCTTTGGTTGGCTATCTTGCACCTGAAATCATAGGATTTGCAGGATCGGCTGAAGGAGTTATCATGGTTATTCTCGGAGGTCCAAATACCTTCGTGGGGCCGATAGTTGGTGCTTTTCTTTTAGTTTTTATCAAAGAATATCTAAGCATCTTGACCGAGCATTGGTTATTCTTCCTTGGCATTGTCCTTTTGATCATTGTTTATGTTTTGCCTGGTGGTGTTGCCGGTTACGTCTCTGATAAACTGAAACCACGTTGAAGCCAAGAAAAGGACGTTTGAAACATCCCTATTAATCCCAGATTTCAACGTCTGTGGTAATACGAAACGGGGTTAATGTTATCTGAAGTAATCTTTTATGCTACCGGGCATAAGGAAATTAAGAGTAGTATAAAGTTTTAACTAAAGGCCCCCTCCGCTCGTCGATTGACTCATGGTTAAGAATTTCTCTTAATTTCCAAAGTACTCGACAGCAGCAGTATTGGATTTCCCATATGATCATTGTTTGAGAATAAGTTTATTAATTAAAAAGGTTAAAATTTGTTCAAAAATATGAAAAATTTGCTTAAAAACTATCCACCCCTAGGTGACAAAATTAGGGTATTCTTTTCCCAATTTCTAAAATTTTCTAATATTTTTAACTAATTAAACAAGAGTGTATGAGGTTTGGTATGGATATTGCTTAATATTTTTCTTGACAAAAGAATGATAAGAGGCTAATTTTTAACAAACTTTTGTTTTAGTGAAGGTCATAAACCAGTTTTGTGAAAAGGAGGAGGTAATTATGAGAAGAATAATTGGTATCTTTTTTACCACGATGTTGATGCTCTCCTTCTGTTTTGTTCTTCCAGGATTAACACAGGAGACAAAAGAAGCAGAAGGATTGTATACCATCAAAAAAGGAGATACACTCTGGGATATCTCCTCTAAGTTTTTAAAAGATCCCTTTCTTTGGCCAAAACTGTGGCAGAGAAACCCTTATATTACCAATCCTCATTGGATCTTTCCGGGAAATCCGATCCGTCTTTCCACCATGGAGCCAGTGAAGAAAGAGGAACCTAAGGCGGAACCCAAAAAGGTTGCGGAGGAGAAGACTAAAGAAGAGGTTAAAGAGCCAGAGGTTAAAAAGATGGAGCCCCCTCCAGTAGAAAAGAAACCAGAGGTAGTTGCTGAAGTAAAACCTATCAAGACGGAGGGAAAACCCGGTTACTTTCCTGAGATTCGGGATGCGGGTTTTATAAGTGATATCGACTATCGTGGAATTGGCATCGTTTTAGAAAGCAAGGAAGGGAAAAACATTATGTCAGCAGGCGATATCGTCTATCTGGCCTTCAAGACATCGGAATCCATTTTGATCGGAAATAAATATACGATCTTTCGTGTTTCAGGAGAGATAAAACATCCCGTCACTGACAAAAAGATCGGGAGAAAGTATAACATCATAGGAAACATTCAAATCATCGATCAACGCGGAAATTTTTTTACGGCAAAGGTCATTGAAACCTTCGATGCCATTATGAAAGGGGATTATGTCCAACCTTATTCGAAGGAAAAGATGGAGGGAGTAATAGGGAAATAAGTAATTCTTTTTCAACTCTTATTTTTTGGGCTTTGGAGATTCCCTTTTATCTCTTAAGCCTTTTTTTATAATTTGACCCAACATCATCCGCCTGCGCAGGAGACCACGCCTGCGTGGTGTAACGCACATCGGCGTGCAAGCACGGCCTTGGCCGTGGAGCTCCGTTTGACATATTTTCTCTCACCTGAGAATCTTTATGGCCGAAGAGATTTTTTATTGGTTGGCCTTAAATCTTATCCCCGGGGTTGGGAGCATCCTCATCAAACGGCTCCTGGACCGATTCAAGACCCCAGAAGCTGTTTTCCGTGCTCCGATGAGGGAATTATTAAAAATTGAAGGATTGGGAGAAAAGGTGGCTGGAGAAATCCAAAAAGGCCCATTAGAAAAAGTAGTGGGAAGAGAATTGTCTTTATTAAAAGAGATAGGAGGGAAGATTATTACTTTCAAGGATGAGGACTATCCGAAGCGCTTAAAGGATATTTACGACCCCCCTGCACTGCTTTATGTCCGTGGTGAGTTCAGAAGAGAGGATGAGTTAGCCATTGCCATTGTCGGAAGCCGTAAGACCTCTCCTTATGGAAGATGGGTTACAGAAAAAATAGGTCAGGATCTTGCCCATCATGGTATCACAGTAGTCAGCGGGATGGCAAGGGGAATTGATTCAGTGGCCCACCAGGGGGCGCTCCAAGGAGGAGGGAGAACGATCGCGGTGTTAGGTTGTGGCGTGGGTGTAATTTATCCTTCTGAGAATCGAAATCTCTTTTATCAAATCATTGAACAGGGAGCTATCCTTTCTGAATTTCCGATAGGGTCGCCTCCCGAAGGGGGACATTTCCCGAGACGAAATCGAATCATCAGTGGCCTTTCCATGGGAGTGGTCATCGTTCAAGCCGGCTCAGAGAGTGGCTCCCTCATCACCGCCAGCTATGCGTTGGAGCAAGGGAGGGAAGTCTTTGCCGTTCCAGGGAATGTCGGAGCCGAGGGGAGTCGAGGTACGAATCAGTTGATCAAAGAAGGGGCGAAATTGGTGGAATCAACGGAAGACATCCTTGAAGAGATATTGCCCCAATGGAGAAGAGAGAAGGAGACGACCCCAAAAGCAGAGGCACCCGTTCTTCATCTCCCCAAAGAAGAGGAAGTACTCTACCGTCTTCTAGGGGAGACCCCATTGCATATCGATGCCATCATTCGGGAGAGTCAATTGGATCCAGGGAAAGTCTCCAGTCTCCTTTTGAATTTGGAATTGAAAGGGCTGATCTCCCAGTGGCCGGGCAAATGTTTCACTAAAAAAATGTGAAAAATGAAGAATGATGAGTTATGAATAATGGATTGTTAAATGGGAAGAGAGGATTAGGGAATAGATGTCAAAAGGATTGATCGTTGTGGAATCCCCTGCAAAGGTAAAGACCCTTCAAAAGTTTTTAGGGGGAGACTATGTCATCAAAGCTTCCGTGGGTCATATTAAAGACCTTCCAGAGGGTGAACTGGGAGTAGATCTTCAAAAAGATTTTCTCCCCCAGTATGTCACCATCTCTGGAAAAGGAAAGATCATTCGGGAATTGAAGAAGGCCAGCAAGGGTGTGAAGAATATTTACCTCGGGCCAGATCCGGATCGGGAAGGAGAAGCGATTGCCTGGCACGTTGCTGAAGAGATTGGAGATAAGGATAAAAATATTTACCGAGTCCTCTTCAATGAGATAACCAAGAAAGCAGTTTCGGATGCTCTTCATCACCCCGGAAAATTACAACAATCAAAATATGAAGCCCAGCAGGCGAGGCGGATCTTGGATCGTTTGGTCGGTTATCAGGTTAGCCCTATTCTTTGGGAGAAGGTCCGGCGGGGATTGAGCGCGGGTCGGGTACAATCCGTTGCTGTTCGAATTGTCTGTGAAAGAGAAAGAGAGATTCAAAATTTCGTCTCCGAAGAATATTGGAGCCTCACCGCAACCCTGAAAGGAAAAGATTCGCCGGTCTCCTTTGATGCGAAATTGACAAAATGGAAGGGAAAGAAGGTAAAAATGGCCAATGAGGCTGAAGCCTCGGCTATTAAGAAAGTCCTCGAGACCGTTTCCTATTCAGTTTCGAAGATTGTTCAACAAGAGAAGCAACGTCATCCCTTCCCTCCATTTATTACCAGCCGACTTCAACAAGAGGCTTATCGAAAGCTTAACTTCCCCGCCCAAAAGACCATGTGGATTGCTCAGAAGTTATATGAAGGAGTGGACCTCGGTGAAATGGGGATGGTTGGTTTGATCACTTACATGAGGACCGATTCGGTCCGGGTCTCTACAGAAGCCGTTCAACAGGTCAGGGGATGGATTAAGGATCGCTTTGGAGATTCTTACCTTCCTTCTAAACCGAACGTCTATAAAAGCCGTAGAGGGGCCCAGGAAGCCCATGAGGCCATTCGGCCCACTTCGATCGAATTGGAGCCTGATAAGGTGAAGGCTTATTTAGATAAGGATCAAGGGGCCCTTTATAAATTGGTTTGGGACCGGTTCGTTGCCTCTCAGATGCCCTCAGCAGTCTTTCTCCAAACCAATGTCGAGATCAAAGCAGACGATGCCCTTTTTATAGCTGTGGGCACGGTTCCTGTTTTTCAGGGCTTTATGGCCCTCTATGTGGAGGGAGAGGATAATCAAGAGAACGGGAATGGAGAAAAGAAACTACCATCATTATCGGAAGGGGAAATCCTGGAGCTATTAAATCTCACACCCAAACAGCATTTTACTCAACCCCCTTACCGATTTTCTGAAGCAACATTGATTAAAGAATTGGAAGAGAAAGGAATTGGGAGACCTTCTACGTATGCGACCATTTTGGCCACGATTAAAGAAAAGGAATATGTCCGTTTAGAAAAAGGGAAGTTTTCCCCCACGGAATTAGGGTGTATGGTGAATGATCTTCTCGTCGTCAATTTTCCTGATATTTTTGATATCGAATTCACTGCACAGATGGAAGAAAATTTAGATAAGATTGAAGAGGGCGAAAGAGATTGGGTGGATACGTTGAAAGAATTCTATACCCCTTTTCAAAAGGACCTGGAAATGGCCAAGGTCTCCATGAGGGACGTGAAGAGAGAAAAGATTCCTACGGATGCCATCTGCGAACGATGTGGTTCGAAGATGGTGAAGCGATGGGGGAAAAGAGGCTATTTCTTGGCCTGTTCAAGTTATCCCAAATGCCGATATACGAGAGAAGTGGAAGGAAACGAAGAGAATCAAGTGGAGACTGAAGCCCGGTGTGAAAAATGTGGAAACCCAATGGTCATCAAGAATGGAAAGTTCGGAAGGTTTCTGGCTTGCTCAAATTACCCTACGTGCAAATTCACCCGATCTTTGGATACCGGCGTCCGGTGTCCTCAAGAAGCATGTGACGGAGTGATTGTTGAGAGAAAGACCCGTAAGGGGAGGACGTTTTACAGCTGTACCAATTACCCCAATTGTACTTACGCCTTATGGGATAAGCCCATTCCAGAGAAATGTCCCCAGTGCGGTTACCCCTTCTTGGTTGAGAAACAAGGGAAGGGTGGAGTCATCAAACGATGTCCTAAAAAAGAATGTGGGTATCGTGCCTCAGAATGAATGGGTTCGATATCTACGCCTGCCCTCAATGATCTTTTTCTTTGTGAACCGATGCTGCATCCATTGGAAAGGAAAGTAAACGAATCGGTTGATTAAGGTGGGAGAATAATCCCAGTGAAATCGTTTCCACATAGAAGGGAAAGAATAAAACTCCTTCCAAGCTCTTTTCCAACCTTCACGGAGTGCCTCACCGCTCATCTTCTTTGGAGTGAAATAGGGAGCAAAATCCTCAGGGCTTTTCAATAACCACCATCGATCCTGAACCAACCGCCCCTCATTTTTTACCCTATGATAAAAGGCTGTTTCTGGATAGGGAGTGAGAATCATAAAGATCGCTGAGAAGAGTTTGGTTTGAATGGAGAAAGAGACTGTCTCTTCAAATACAGAAGGGTCATCCTCATCAAATCCAAAAACAAAAGATCCGCAGATGGCGATGCCATAACGATGGAGGGACTCGATGATTTCTCGATACTCAGACGGATCATTCTGAAATTTTTGAGATTTCACTAGGTTTTTTTTGGAAAGAGATTCGAAACCGATGAAAAGGCTGTTACATCCACTTTGGGCCAGCAATTCCACATCTTCGACTTTCTTCAATCCAGATAGAGAAGCTTGTCCGAACCATTTTTTCTTGAGAGGGATCAATGCCTTGAGCAACTCCTTTGAGTAAGAATGGTTTCCGATGATATTATCGTCGTTGAACATCATCCATCGATGACGTAAGCGGCGTACCTCTTCGACCACATCCGAGATGGGTCTGAACCGATAAGTTTCTCCAAAAAAATTCTGGACGGAACAGAATTCACAACGAAAAGGACACCCTCGCGTCACTTGGACTACATCCAGGGGAAGATAACCTCTTTTGGGAAGGATGTCTCGTCGCGGTATCGGAATTTTTGATAATTCCGTGTAGCCCTCTTGGCGGTAAAAGGGCTTGAGATCTCCCATCCTGACATCTTCGATGAGGTGGGGCCATATTTCTTCAACCTCTCCCACGGCGACTGAATCGGCATGTTCTTTAGCCTCCTCAGGAAGGGCTGTAGGGTGAATTCCACCGAGAACGACGGGTACTTTCTTTTTTCGATAAGCGTCAGCGATTTCGTAGGCCCTCAGGGCTGTTTTAGTTAAAACAGTGATTCCGACTAGGTCAACCTCCTTCAGATCTTTCTCTAAATGGATGGGAGTCAGAAGGTCATCAGTGAAGGAAATTTGCACATCGGTTGGAGAAAGGCCAGCAAGAATAGGAAAAGCGAGGTTGGGTATACGAGCATTTTCTTCAACCGCTGGAACGATCAGTTCGATTTTCATAAAAATAATCCTAACAACCTTTGTCATGAAATGTCAAAACCTAATTCTTCGTTTTCCTTTGCGAAAAATCCAGTTTTATTTTGCAAATTGGAAAAGGAAGGCGTAAAATAAGAACCCGTGGAACCTATTACCATCATTGGTGCAGGGCTGGCGGGGTGTGAAGCAGCTTGGCAGATCGCTAAGAGAGGAGAGAGGGCAGTCCTTTATGAGATGAAACCAGAGATCTATTCTCCAGCACACCGCTCTCCTTTCTTTGCAGAATTGGTTTGCAGTAACTCTTTTAAATCGGAATCCTTTGAGAATGCGTCAGGGATTCTGAAAGAAGAAATGGGACAATTAGAATCTCTCATCTTAAAAGTAGCGAAGGAGGCAAGAGTTCCGGCGGGAGATTCTTTGGCCGTGGATCGGGAGGTTTTTTCAAAAACGGTCACCCAAATTCTGGGAAGTTTGGAAAATGTGGAGGTGATCAGAAAGGAAGTTTCTTCTATTCCCTCCAATGGAATCATCATTATCGCGACAGGTCCTCTTACTTCTGATGCTTTGAGTCAGGAAATCCAAAAGGTGGCGGGAGCCCATCATCTTTTTTTCTATGACGCCATCTCACCCATCGTCTCTGCTGATTCGATCAAATTTCAGAAGGCCTTCAAGTCCTCTCGGTATGGAAAAGGCGGAGAGGACTATATCAATTGTCCGCTGAATCAAGAAGAATATTACCGATTTGTGGAGGCATTGAATCAGGCGGAGAAAATGCCAGTCCAACAGTTTGAGAAGAGGTATCTTTTTGAAGGATGTCTCCCCATCGAAGAGATGGCAGAACGTGGGAGGGATACACTTGCACATGGGCCCCTTAAACCAGTTGGCCTCGTTGATCCCAAGACAGGAA
>Ga0315282_10010689_pt1 | contig 14338 bp, 14 predicted proteins | sample YL17G07_20_MG_FD_203693 | JGI IMG/M metagenome (GOLD analysis project Ga0315282, IMG submission 203693) | Sediment microbial communities from Yellowstone Lake, YNP, Wyoming, USA - YL17G07_20 | ecosystem: Environmental > Aquatic > Freshwater > Lake > Sediment | place: USA: Wyoming | collected...
ATAGCAGAAGTGTGAGAAAATTACGACAACGAATTGTCCGCAAAAGCAGGATTTATAAGAATTGCAGCGGATTTCTATCTCTTATCTCGCATAATCCAGGCTAGAGTTGAGAAGTGGTAAGGAGAATAGTTGACAAATAAAATACTCATCGTTGATGACGAGAAAGATCTGGTGGAACTTTTGAAGTTCAATCTCCAGAAAGAGGGGTTTGATGTTTTTTTCGCTTTCGATGGGCAGACCGCTCTTTCGGTGGCTGAGAGGGAAACGCTGTCACTTATCGTGCTTGACCTTATGCTGCCTAAATTTGACGGACTGGAGGTTTGCCGGCGATTAAAGCGCAATCAAGTTACTGCGCACATTCCGATAATAATGTTGACCGCGAAAGGGGAGGAGTCAGACCGCGTAGTGGGACTTGAACTCGGCGCTGACGACTATGTTGTCAAGCCCTTTAGCGTAAGGGAATTGATAGCGCGAGTAAAAGCAGTTCTGCGCAGAACCGAAGCGCAACAGAAACCGAAAGACATTTTGAAAGTAGGTGATGTCGTCGTAGACACGGTCAAACACAAGGTGAAGGTGAAAGGCAAGGAACTTGACCTGACTCTGACTGAGTTCAGGCTGCTTGCTGCTCTTGCCCAGCGCCGCGGTCAGGTTCTTACGCGAAATCAACTCATTGACTTTGCCAGAGGTACAGATGCGTTTGTAGTTGACAGGACAATGGATGTTCATCTCTCCTCGCTGCGCAAGAAACTTGGAGGGTACGGAGACCTCATAGAGACTGTGCGTGGAATCGGTTATAGAATGAAGGAGTAGTATTGCGCCCCACGTTGTTCCGCAAGGTTTTTCTCACTTACCTGCTGACAATATTGGTCGGCATAGTTGTGACCTACTTTGTTGCCTGGCACTTCGCGCGCGCACGCTATGAAAAAGAGATTGAAAAGGAGCTTGGCATTGTCTCGGTTCTTTTCGGCAGAATGGTCGCCAATGAAATGCCTTCCGGCGAAAGGGACTTGCAGAAAGTGGCTGAAAGACTGGGGGGAGAGACAGGTATCAGAGTTACTGTGGTGGATGCTGAAGGAAGAGTTCTTGCGGACTCGGACAAGAATCCGTCCGAGATGGAGAATCACAGAGACCGTTCCGAGATTGCAGCGGCGTTCAGCAGCGGAACTGGCTTGTCGGTGCGCAGAAGCGATACACTGAAAGTGGATATGATGTATTTCGCCCGCAAACAAGAAGTTCTGAACAACAGAGTAGTTGTTGTGCGCACAGCGTTGCCGCTTTCTGGAGTTGAAGAGCGGCTCTGGGACGTGAACAGGGCAGTGATTGCTGGGTTTGTAGTTACTGCTATTCTTGCGCTTTTTGTCGGCTTCTTTGCTGTGAGGCGGCTGACGAACTCAATCTCGCAAATGAAAGAGGTTGCTCAGGCGATAACATCCGGAGAATTGACAAGCCGCGCCTCAGCGATGTCAAATGATGAAATAGGCGAACTCGGTAAGGCGTTGAACGAGATGAGCGATGCACTCAAAGAGAAGATAGAAAAATTATCCGAGGAAAAATCGCAGATAGAAACGATTATCAGTTCAATGTCAGACGGTCTCGTGGCGGTTGATACTGAAGGAACTATTGTGCTTGCCAACAGAATGGCGGAACAACTTCTCGGCTGCACGCTGACTCCGGGTAGAAGATTAGGCGAAGTTGTGAGAAATGATGAGATTACGGCGTTGTTAAAGAACGCGTTATCAGGGGCACATACCGAACCCGTGCACAGTTCAACTCCGTTAGGGTTTGAACTTGAACTTCACGCTTCGGCGATTTCGCGTGGTGGAGGCGCACTCGTTATTGTGAGAAATGTTACGGAGGCGCGGCGGCTGGAGAGGATGCGGAAGGAGTTTGTGGCGAACGCTTCGCACGAACTGCGCACGCCAGTCACTCTGATGAAGGGTTATATAGAAACGCTAAACGCAGGTGTGGCAGAGGACACGTCCAAGCGCGGGCAATTTCTGACCGTTCTTGAGAAGAACGTAAATCAACTTGCAAATCTGATTGAAGACCTTCTCAGGTTGTCCATCCTTGAAGGTGAAAAGAGACTGCGCATAGAAGAGAGCGTGAATGTCGCGCAATTGGTTTCTGAAGTTGTTGAGCAGTTCAATGACGCGGCTTCCCAAAAGGGGATTTCGCTCAGCGCCAGTGTGCAGGAAGAGCAATTGACAGTTGTGGGAGATTCCACGCTGCTCAAACAGGCGGTCGCAAATCTTGTTGATAACGCGGTGAAGTACACGAATCCTGACGGAACAGTCACCGTCAGTGCGAAAGTGCTCAACGGGAAGGTCGCTGTTGAAGTGACTGACACGGGGATAGGGATAGACAAAGAACATCTGCCGCGGATATTTGAGAGGTTCTATCGTGTTGATAAGTCGCGCTCGCGCGACCTCGGCGGGACAGGGCTCGGGCTGTCAATAGTGAAACACGTCGTCCAGGCGCACGGCGGCGAAGTCTCCGTCCAGAGCGAACCGGGAAAAGGAAGCAGGTTCACAATCCTTCTGCCGCAGGCGAAATAGGCATTCAGCGCCACAACAAATCTTAACAAACTCTTCACATCGGCTTTATCTTTTCTTTACCTGCCCGGACTATTTTTACTGCGGAAATTGGAAGTATAGTCCGCGGTGTTTCTGTGAGGTGAAGTACGAACAGAGAAGAGAGAGATAAGGCTCAGGGGCGTGAAAGCGCAGGGCAGCGGCTCACCAACTCGCGCAGAGAGGAAAAGTCTCCGTGGGAGTTCGGGCTCAGTGAACTGGTGCGGCTTGGAAAATTCTTGAGACTGCTTGCTCCACTCCCGTGGCTCTGGATTTCAACACTCGCGAAAAGAGAGTACGAGAATTGCCGAAAGAACGGAAACCAACGGCGATGGACTCAGTGATTTTGGAAGGAAGTTGAAACAGTTCTGACAAGGAGGTGGTTTATGGTTGAAGTGTGTAGTGAGGATATTTGCCGAGGAACGGAAACTCTGATTGAGACTGACAGCACGTTCATCGCGCTCGTGATTGGAGACTGCGTATACGAACTGAAGCGTGTGCTGCGCGCGATGGGAGAGTACGCAAGAACCCGAGGACTTGCGCCTGTTCCACAGCGGGGACAGCAAAGTTGTAACGCGATGCTCGCGTTCGTGCTGGAAGACCCTTTCACAGCGCTTGCGCTGTCGGAGGCGGCTCAGCGCCTCCTCCGAGTTCTATTATCTGTAGAAAAGGGCTGTGCGTTTTGACTGTTTGAAGTAACAAAGTTAGACCAGGGCTGTTTTCAGGAAAGGAGAGGAGATGGTAAGGATATTGGCTTTTGTCGCCGCATTTGCGGTTCTTTTACCGGTGCAATCCAGGATTTTTGCACAAGAACAATTGAAGGAAGAGAAGAAAGAACCAGAGAAGAAGTTATTGTGGTCGGACAACGTTACGGTAACAGGCGATTTCCGCTACAGGCACGAGACGATAAAGGAGGAAAACGTAACAGAGAGGAACAGAGACCGTGTCCGTGTTCGCGTGGGCGCCGAGGTGAAACTCAATGATGAGGTCAAATTCACTTTGCGCTTGGCGACTGGTGGTGCAGACCCGGTTTCAACAAATCAGACACTGACAGAAGGTTTCTCAAGGAAAAGCATCGCTGTTGACCTTGCCTATTTTGAGTGGAAGCCCGAATCGGTAAAAGGGCTTAGCCTGTTCGGCGGGAAGATGAAAAACCCGCTTCAGATGCCGGGCAGCAGCGACCTGATCTGGGATAGCGACCTGACTCCTGAGGGCTTGGCTGCAAGGTATTCGCCATCTGCCGGAAGAATAGAACCATTCATCACCGCGGCAGGTTTCTCTGTTGAGGAGCGCAGCGCTGACCCAGATGCCTGGCTCTTTGCGGTTCAGTCAGGTTTCAGCCTCAAATTCGGCCAGAATGCCAACGTCAAAATGGGCGCTGGTTACTTTGATTTTGGAAGGGCTGAAGGGTTCAAGCCGTTTTACGACCCGACGAAAGGGTTTGGCAATACGCTTGACGCGGGTGGAAACTACGCCAACGATTACGGCGAGTTGGAGGGGTTTGTAGAGTACAATTTCAAGGCAGGTAGTATTCCGCTCTCACTCTTTGCCGACTATGTGAAGAACGATGGAGCAAGCAAGGATAACACAGGTTACCTTGCCGGTTTCAGGATAGGCAGGTCCAAAGAGCCGGGTGACTGGTCTTTCCTTTACAACTACCGGAGATTGGAAAAAGACGCGGTCATCGGCGCGTTCACAGATTCCGATTCCTGGGGCGGTGGAACGGACGGTAAAGGGCATAAGGTGTTTTTTGAAATCGTCGCGGCGAAGAATGTTTCGCTCGGCGCAACCGCTTTCTTCAATAAGAAAACTCTGGACAACGAGACAGACTACAAGAGATTCCAGTTTGATGTAGTGTTCAAGTTCTAACAGGTGCGGAAATCTTTATAGAATCTTAACATAACCTGAATGATGTCTTTGCAAAAGACTGATAGGTTTATGAAAGGAAAGGAGAAGAAGATGGATAGAAAAATAATTCTGATAGTAGCAGCAATCTGTTTCTTGCCCGGTTTCGGTGCGTGTTCTCGTGAGAATCCTGCCGCCAGTTCGCAATCTGCGCCGCCGGGAACGCAGTTTTCTGGCGAGTTGACCGGTTCAATTACACTGAAGGGTTCGGATACGATGGTCAACCTCGGACAGGCGTGGGCTGAAGAGTTTATGAAACGCCATCCAAAGGTGAATGCGGCAGTGACAGGCGGCGGCTCTGGAACCGGCATAGCAGCGCTGATAAACGGCACCTGCAACATCGCGCAGTCTTCGCGACCGATGGAAGAGAAAGAGAAGGACAACTTAAAGCGACAGCGGAAAGAGGCAGTGGAATTCAGAGTTGGAATGGATGCCATCTCAGTAGTCGTGAATCCGTCCAATCCGGCTGACAGGATGACTATTGACCAGTTATCCGGCATCTTCACGGGCAACATCAAGAACTGGAAAGAAGTCGGCGGCGAGGATAAGGAGATTATCGTTCTCTCAAGAGAGAGGAATTCAGGGACTCACGTCTTTTTCCTTGAACACGTGGTACGTAAAGGCAAGGCGAAAGGTCCTGAAGAATACGCGCCGACAGTTTTGATGATGCCCTCAACACAAGCGATTTGTGACGAGGTCACTGCGAACAAATACGCGATTGGCTACATCGGACTCGGTTATCTTACGCCGAAGCAAAAAGCGCTTGCCGTCGCACAAAAACCGGACGGAGAGTATGTGAAGCCAAGCGTTGAAAGCGCCATATCAGGCAAATATCCTGTATCAAGATTTCTTTATATGTACACTGCAGGTCAGCCGCAAGGCGTTGCGAAGGAGTTCATAGACTTTTGTCTCAGTAAGGACGGGCAGGAGATTGTTGGGAAAATGGATTTTGTCCCTTTGAAAGAGGCAAAATGAAAGGACAACATTCACAATCCGCAGACGGAGGTGGTGCTGCCTGCGCGGCGACGCTGCGCCGCCCTTCGGTCAAACTCCGTTTATTCCGAGAGAAAGTGATTGAGATAGCGATACTGGTCTGTGGGTATCTTTCAATCGCAATTGTGGCGCTTATTTTTCTCTTCCTGGCGAAGGAGGCTGTGTCTCTCTTCTCAACCGAAAACCCGTTCGCAGTAATTACCGGAACGAAATGGTATCCGATTTCAGACCCACCTAAGTTTGGGCTTGTGCCCCTGCTTTTGGGTTCTCTGTTTGTCACAGTCGGCGCCACGATAATAGTGATTCCGCTTGGCGTCGGCACCGCGATATTCATCTCTGAGGTCGCGCCAAATTGGTTGAAGGAAATCCTGAAGCCGACAGTGGAGATTCTCGCCTCAATTCCTTCAGTAGTAGTCGGTTTTATCGCGATTCTCATTCTTGGACCAACTTTGAAAAGCGTTTTTGATTTACCGACGGGACTGACTGCACTGACCGGCTCAATCGCGCTCGCCTTTATGGCTGCGCCGACAGTAATCAGCATTTCAGAAGACGCGCTCAGAGCAGTTCCCGTCACTTACAGAGAAGCCTCTCTCGCTCTCGGCGCAACTGAATGGCAGACCGCTTACCGAGTGACTGCGCCAGCAGCCGCATCAGGCATTGTCGTCGCGATAATGTTGGGAATCGGAAGAGTGATTGGAGAAACGATGGCGGTTCTTATGGTTACTGGCAACGCGGCCCTTATACCGCATTCTTTTCTTCAGCCTGTCCGCACTATGACCGCGACTATCGCTGCTGAAATGGGCGAAGTCGTCCGCGGAAGTTCACATTACTACGCGCTATTTTTCATCGGCTTGGTGCTCTTCATTATCACTTTCCTCATCAACATGGCCGCGGAGATCTTTTTGCATAGAGGAAGGTCTTGAAATGATACCGGCCCGAATTACGCAAAAGATTGCCTTCACAACGCTTTTTCTGTTTGCGGTTATCGCCATCGCGCCGATAGTGATAATCTTGACAGTACTTGTCAAGAATGGCATCTCAGCAATCAACTGGGAATTTCTGTCGGAGATGCCGCGGCAGGGAATGAAGGCAGGTGGTATTTTTCCTGCGATAGTTGGCACTCTGCTTCTCGTTGGGGGCACGGTCCTGATTGCTCTGCCCGTCGGCGTCTGTGCCGCTGTCTATCTCTCTGAATACGCGCCAAAAAACCGCCTGACTCGCCTCATCAAACTCTCCATAGTCAATCTCGCAGGCGTGCCGTCTATAGTGCACGGGCTCTTTGGGCTTGGACTTTTCGTTCTCTTCTTCGGGTTCGGCGCTTCGCTTCTCGCGGGATGCCTGACGCTCGCTGTGCTCATTCTACCGGTGATTATCACTGCCTCGGAGGAGGCGCTACGCGCCGTCCCCGTTACTTTCCGCGAAGCAAGTTACGCGCTTGGCGCATCAAAGTGGCAAACAGTCAGGCGCGTCGTGCTGCCGTCAGCGCTTCCCGGAATCTTGACAGGCGCTATTCTCGGAATCGGCAGAGCAGCAGGCGAAACAGCGCCCATACTTTTTACCGTCGCCGCATTCTACCTGCCGCGCCTGCCCGGCTCTGTATTTGACCAGGTTATGGCGCTACCGTATCATCTCTATGTTATCGCAACGCAGGTGCCTAACGTGCCAAAGGAGTTTCAGTACGGAACTGCGCTCGTGCTGGTTACTCTCGTCTTCGGCATAAATCTCGTCGCTATTGTGATAAGGTATCTCTATCGGAGAGCAAACAGATGGTAGTTACTTTGATTGACCAGAAGAAGCATCAAGAATTGACAGCGGTGAGACCGAAAATCAGCGTGCAGAACTTGAACTTCTACTACTATGAATGCTGCGCGCTGAAAAACGTCTCTGTGGAAATAGCGGAGAGAGAAGTAACTGCGCTTATCGGACCTTCCGGATGCGGAAAAACCACTTTCCTTCGCTGCCTCAACAGAATGAATGACATAATCCCCGGGACGCGCGTTGACGGAAAAATACTAATTGACGGCTGCGATATCTGCTTCAGAGAAACCGATGTAACGCAGCTGAGGCGCAAAGTCGGAATGGTGTTTCAGAAGTCAAATCCGTTTCCGACATCTATCTACAAAAACATCGCTTATGGCTTGCGAATCGGCGGGCTGCATTCCAAAAACGAGATTGACGGAATCGTCGAGCAGGCGCTAAAAGATGCCGCGCTATGGAACGAGGTGAAAGACATTCTGCACAGAAACGCGATGGCGCTTTCCGGCGGTCAGCAGCAGCGGCTATGTATCGCCCGTTGCCTCGCCATAAAGCCTGAAATCGTTCTTATGGATGAACCCGCCTCCGCCCTCGACCCGTGCTCTACAGGCAAAATTGAAGAACTTATACTTGACCTCAAAAAGAATTACACAATCGTCATAGTAACGCACAATATGCAGCAGGCGGCGCGTATCTCAGACAAAACAGGTTTCTTCCTTCTCGGGGAGTTGATAGAATTCGGCGAAACAAGAAAGATGTTCACGAACCCGTCTGACAGAAGAACTGAAGATTACGTCACAGGCAGGTTTGGCTAACTGCGAAAGGAAGTGTTATGGAAAAGCACTTTGACAAAGAACTATCATTGCTGAAAGAACGCATCCTCCATATGGCTGCGCTGGCGGAGAAGCAAATAAACTTCGCCTGCCGCGTCCTGCTTGACCGCGACGACTCGCTCGTTGACAAGGTCAGGCAAATTGAAGACAGCGTCAACAAACTGCAACTGGAGATTGACGAGACAACTACCAATCTCATCGCATTGCATCAGCCTGTTGCCCACGACCTGCGTTTCCTCATCGCTGCGGTGAAAGTTACTGCGGAACTTGAACGCGTCGGCGATCAGGCAGTAAACATCGCCAGATTCGCGTGCGCGGTCATATCTCAGCCGCAGATAAAGCCGATTATTGACGTTGAAGCGATGGCGGCAGTGGCGCAGAAAATGCTCGGAGAGAGTTTAGATGCTTTTGTCAACAACGACCCCGCGCTGGCTCATTCTATCCTGCTTGAAGACGATAAGGCAGATGCCTACAGAGACCAGATTTATCGCGAACTCATATCTTATATGTCGAAAAATCCTTCTTCTGTGCCGCAGGCTGTTCCGCTGCTTCTGATTTCCCGCAACCTTGAGCGAATCGGCGACAACGCAACCAACATCGCTGAGGATGTGATATTTATTGTTAAGGGCAAGGATGTCCGCCACCACGCGTCAGAGGTGAAGGGGTGAAAGGGATACTTTTCTTGTGCGTCGCCAACTCAGCGCGCAGCCAGATGGCTGAAGGAATTGCGCGCCGCTTTGCGCCCAGCGGGACCAAGATATGGTCTGCCGGGTCAAAACCGACAACAGTGAGACCAGAGGCAGTTACTGTTATGCAGGAGATTGGGATTGACATTTCAGGTCAGCGTTCCAAACATGTGTCGGAAATTCCCGCAAAAGAGGTGGACACGGTCATCACCTTGTGTGCAGAGGAGGTCTGTCCACTCTTTCTCGGCAAGACAACACAACTCCGTTGGAGCCTGCCCGACCCTGCTGGGGTGAAAGGCTCCGAAGAAGAGCGGTTACTGGCGTTCAGGTCTGTCCGTGATGAACTACACCAGCGCATTACCGCCCTCTTCACAGAGGAATAGCAAGACAGTGCAGATCCCTTGCCCAAGTAAACCAATTCAGGTTGAGACGCGGCATATTTCTGGTGCACCCACGCCTCTGCGAGCAAGGAGTTTCTGACGAAAAAGACTGGGGTCATGACATAGGAAGGCGTTTACTTAGAGATTGACGGAACTCTTTTTTCTAACCTTGTGCCTTTACAACAGTTGGCGAGGCATATTCGCGATTACTTGCTCCTATTCCTCTCTCTACCACGAGGAAGAGATAATACATCTGTAGACGACGACAGTAGCGCTGAGTCACCTGTCACCGTAGATAGCGAGCACCAACCATTGCGCCCGGAATCTAAATGTCGGAGAACTTCGCGCAGCAAGTTGAATCCTTTTCCAACTAACAATATCCGGGGTAATTCGCAGGACTGAGATATTGGAGTTCTGACATTATTGCCATATTTGGAGGCGGGGGGAATCGAACCCACGACCACTAAATCGCAACTTCGCAGTGCCGCACAAGGTAGGAAAAGCAGTTCCGCCGTAGATACCATATTTGATACCACGATTCCCAGAAAAGAACAGATTCTCAACGCGCTTTCCCAAATATGGGACGACCTGCCGGACGCGATAAAAGCCGCGCTTGCCGCTATGGTCAAAACAGCCTGCGCGGAATACGGTCAACCACACAAGAGGGCTTGACCGAGAAGGCGGGATTCTTACTTCGCTGTTGATTGGTTTTGACTTCTCTTGGACACCAAAGTATGTACTGATGGCTTTGCATACTACATATCCTGATTCCTTGGCGTCGCGGGGTTGGTCAATTATTGCGCCTTTCTGCGGCGAAGAAGAAGGAAAACCACAACGCCGGCAATCGCAATGCCAATAATAATCAATCCCGGCAAAAGCCAGTTACCACCTTGTTCTAGTTCCTCCGGCGCCGCTTGAGAAGGCCGGGCTTCCCTATCAACCATCACAATTTCGATGTCTTTGACGACGACACTCTCACGCGGGTCGTTGTCTTTCTCCAAGTACGGCCACCATTTCTTTTTCGGCGGGGACGGCTCCTCACCCTCAAACGTAATCGGAGGAGGTTTAAAAGGCGGCTCGTCTGTAAACCGCATTACATACCTCATCCCTGCATGCTTCACCTTAGCGCTGACAGTTAGCATATATATGCCCGGGGTTGATAAGTCAAATATCTTCCCAAGGTCTAGTTCTTTCACCTGACCCTCACTGGGACGGTACATAGGAACATTACGGCCTGGGCTTCCGCCCGCGTAGCCCATTTTCAACAATTCCATTCCGTGCTTAGTACGCGGTACCATCTGCCCAGATGAGTCGACCAGTTCCAAACGCAGCTGGTAGTCTTCTTGAATTCCTAAAAGCCCCCTCTCAAGCCAGAGCACATCTTCCGACTTGTTAGTGAGCGTCAGGTAAAGCATAATAGGGGCACCAATTTGATACTGCTTCTGCCAAGTCACCGTTAGTTGCCAACCAGCGACTACTTCACTGTGCTTCTCTTGACATGACGACCTGTCAAATCGTTGTTCACACGCTATTGCAAGTTGTGCAATAAGGAGTATTAGTGCGGTTTCAAACGCGCTCCAGCTCATCGTCGTCCCCCCAATTCGTAAGACAGTATTATCTACAAGGTCGCCCCTACTTATCATCCACCCATGTGGCAACCCCCCCCTCTAACCATTGTGGATGGTCTGTGACCTCTTTATGCTCGTCCGCGCTGGGTTTGTCCCAGAAATCCGACTTGTCCTTCAACACGGCGAGGTAGACTTTTGAGAGATTCGGGTGCAAAAGATATAAAGTCTCTCTCAACGCGTCCTGCCTCTCCTCCTGCGGCAGAGTCTTGTTCTCAATCTTCTTCAACACTGCCTCTACGAACCTGGTAAAAACTTCCTGGCTGAACGGAACCAAATTCACTGTAAAGCTCCTACTAATCCTTGTGTTCTTCGTCCTGTAAAAGATAACGAGTTCGTGTTTTCCGGGGGTCATCTGACTAAAATAGTCCTGCAAGTAAAGCCGTGCGCGCATACTATTTCCCGGATTCAACATTCGTGAACCTGGCATAGCCCTTGAAAGACTGTCGTCTATCATTTTGTTTTCCCATCTGTCCTGCCACCCTTCTACCTTACCGAAAGCACCCAGCATGAAACTCCGGCTAAGGGAATTACTTCTCAAGTCAAAATTTTCCCATTTCACAGGCTCTTTCCCGACGTAAGTAACAGTTACCTCTATTGGAATAGCCCCTCCCACGATAGACTCTGACTCAACTTGTCGGGCCTCGAGGCTAAATTCTTGAGCAACCCCAAGTGTAGGTAAGGACAACAATAGCACCGCGACCACTGTCACTCCAGGAATTCTCATAACGCTTTCCTCCATCTGCTTAAGGGAGTACGACTTCATCTGATTTCTGCGAGAAGTCTGGGCAGACGCCTGCCTCCACGCCGTCAATGTAGAACCTCAAGTAGTCGCCGTTAGACTCAGAAGAGACCTTCCACCAGAATGTTATTTCCCCGCCTCCTTCCAGTATTGTGAATGTCCTCTCCATATAAGAGTAGCAGTTATCAGCAACAGCACTCAGGACAGCAGCATAGTAACCAGTATGGTGACCACTGGTGCCGCCACCTATCCTTGAGCCGCCAGAAACCCGGTACTGGGACGTGCCTGACTCAAATCCATCTGTAAATGTGCCTGAAACTAACTCAAACTCAGGCGAGGCTGCTGAACACGTTAACGACTGCCCGTAGTTGTAAGTTTGTGTCCCTGCAGGAGGTCTGGAAGAACCGTGAGCCGAACTAACTGTGAGTGTGCACGGAACCGCTGAAAAGTTCGCGGTAATATTCTTCGCCGCATCCATTGTTATCGTCGCGGGATTATCTGAACCTGTCAAACCACCGCTCCAGTTGGAGAATGAAATGCTCGGACTCGCTGTCAACTGAACAGATGCGCCTGAGTCATACCACTCCTGACTTGGTGAGGCGCTTACACTGCCCCAGCCTGCAGGGTTTACTGAAGTGGTCAACTTGAACTGCGTGGTCCAGTTCCAGGTTATTGAGGACGCGGTCGTTATCGTGACTGTGACTGTAGTGCCTGAACCGCTCGGGCAACTGCCTGTTCCAGTGTATCCTATGCAAACATACCGCTTGGTGCTTAGTATATTTAACACTGTTATATCGTCAAGCCAGCCATATATATTATAAGTGCTGCCAACGCTACTGTAGTGATAGTTGTTCCACTTCACAGTGTGAGTCCCTTCTGTGAGGCTATATGTCGCGGATGTCCAAGAATTCGTGCCATAGATTCGGGCTTGCTCAACGTCATCTATTAGAAACATCAACCGGGATCTGTCAGAAGTGCCACTTGAACATTGCGTATGCCACCAGAACGTTACTGAACCACCACCTGCTCCTATAGTGAACGTCCTGGAGATGGAATGAGTAGCGCTGGAGGTAGTGTTGTAATCCTGCGCACAATAACTGCCTGAGTGCGGAGAAGTGCTGCTCTGAACCCAGCCGGCGCTGACTGTCCACCCGGTTAGTCCTGACTCAAATCCTTCAGTGAAACTATCAGGCCATACAGGAGTCGTCATAGAGCAGGTCACGGATGTGCCGGGGGCATACGAATAAGTTCCGACCGCTGGAACAGGTGTATCATAACCACCCGGGTTGTTCACTGTCAGTGTTGGGTTGCCTTCAAAGTTAGCGGTAACACTTTTCGGAGCATCCATAGTCAGGCTCTGCGGGTTAGTAGTTCCGATCAAATCGCCTGACCAGTTAGTGAACGTGTATCCCTCGTTCGCAGCCGCGGTCAACTCGACACTTGCGCCAGGGTTATACCAGGTCGCGTTTGGGTTTCGCGTTATCGTTCCGCCCTCCGGAGGTGAGGCAGTCGTTGTCAATTGATACTGCGTTGTCCAGGTAACAGTTACAGTCTTTGCCGAGTCCATAAGGATACTACCTGATGCGGAATCAGCGACATACTGAATCCCTGTGCCGCCTGGCCACGGACTCGTTACGCTCCAGTTTGCTGTCGTGCCTGAGTTATACCAGCCAGCGCCTACAGGCGCGCCGTAAGTAGAATCTATTGTCAGATAATACTGCGTCTGCCAGAGCCAGGTGACAGAAGAGTCAACTGTTATCACGAACGATACACTTGTCTCCAGACCGTCTGTCAGGTTGCCTGTTCCCAAGTGTCCTGTGCAGATATACCGAATCCCTGTTCCGCCAGCATATGGCGTTGGACCGCAGTTAGTGTTTACAGTAGTTCCATAATCGTATTCGTATGTGCCGACCGCAGGGTTCGGCTCACCATAAGCAGAGTTGACAGTAAAATATCTCTTCTCCAGAATGAAGTTTGCGGTGACAGTTCTTGGACCGCGCAGAAGCAGGTTCTGCGGATTTGCAGTCCCTCTTAAACCGCCTGACCAGAAACTGAAATCATAACCCTCACCATCAATCGCAGTCAGCGTAATAGTTGACTTCGCATCATAGTATCCGTCAGTGCTTGGCGGCTGAACATCTATTGTTCCGCTTCCCTCAGGGATGACAGTAACGGTAAGAAGATACTGCGTCTTCCACGTCCAGGTCAGGGTAGTGTTCATTGTGATTGTGAACGTTACAGAGTTTCCCTCTCCTGTCGGCGGAAGAGTGTCAGGGGAACCTCGCGCTCTGTAGCCTGTGCAGACGTATCTTATTCCGGGAGTTCCGGCGACAGGCGTTGCAACGCTTGCCGTGATTTCAGTATTTAGCGCGTATGTCCGGGTTCCGACAGGCGGGTCAGGCGAACCATATCGCGACCTGACTGTGAGAGTAGCGGTCTCCTGACTGTAAACAGATGTCGCTGAAAAGAGCAAAAGAAAGAGCACTGTGAGAGCAAAAAACAGCTTATACATCGCCCACCCCACCTTCTATAACTCCAATATTCCTCACGTCAGGTTCAATCTATACTCTACCGCAGAACTACTGGAAAGTCACGGAAGTTTTCAAGTTTTTCTTGGAGGGAGTTCCTTGCCACCGCACTGAAATATTACCGTTACTATTTCCGCAAATATGCCTCTGAGTCCCTTCAAGCGCAGATTCTTCTCCCACGGACACTTTTCTTGTATTTCTGAAGGTCGCTGACTGTGAAGTGTCAAGGGGCGGGTAAAACCGACAGGTCAGGGGCAGGTTAAAACCGACAGTCCATCTTGAACGGAGAAGGTTTGCTGTTACGGTTTCCTCCGAAAGGAG
>Ga0315282_10010690_pt1 | contig 14338 bp, 18 predicted proteins | sample YL17G07_20_MG_FD_203693 | JGI IMG/M metagenome (GOLD analysis project Ga0315282, IMG submission 203693) | Sediment microbial communities from Yellowstone Lake, YNP, Wyoming, USA - YL17G07_20 | ecosystem: Environmental > Aquatic > Freshwater > Lake > Sediment | place: USA: Wyoming | collected...
TGTCATGCGAGTATTTCTCCAATAGAGTCCACCTTTCTTGTTGTCAGTTTGAAGATTACGTAAATCTGTGATGTAAGCTTTATAGTTTTTCCAGCCTCTTCAGTAGTTGGGATGTCTCTCGGCGTTAGTCCGGGCCTACGACCTTATCATAGTTAAGACCATCTTGAATCGGGCCACTGCTTCAACTGCGTGGGGCTCGTTGGCAGGCATTATAATCATGTCCTCTTCTCCTTTCGGGCGGTGATTCTTGCCTGAGATGACTATTTCCGCTTCTCCATAGAGGACATGGACCATTGCGTCGAAAAGTCCCTTGCGCTCGCTTAATCCTTGTTTTTCGTCGAACGCAAAAAAGTGTTACCCCCGTCTTTTTGTCAATCAGTGTCCTACTTCCCACAGCTACTTCTTGGTAGTCTATCAGGTCACTCAGCTTTGCAACTTCCGAATATGGTTTTCTTCTGGGCGCGCGCTGCCTTGTTTTCTTAGGTCTGTTGCGAGTTGTGTTTCCAGACCTATCGGTCTGGGTTTGGTATGTTCGAGTACAGATTCAGAATTCACAATCGATTTATCCTCAATGAATGAAAACTACTGGAATGAGGCTACACAGATGCGTAAGTCAAAGTTGGAAACATACGAGGACATACTTGAAGTTCTAGTGAACAAGCCTTCAACCGTCGACCACATTGCATACGAAGTTGGCTTGGAGTGCACAGTTCTCAGAGAACGTCTCGACTTCCTCCTGCAGAACAGTCTCGTCGAGGAGCGTGCCTTTGGCAGAAAGGAAGGCTACGCCATCACAGAAAGAGGAATAGCAGTGCTGAAAGCGCTCAACTTCCAGAGGTACCTTAAGAAAGTCACAGACAAGCTAATGGTGATGGATGAGGCTCTGCAGATAGTTTCGAAGAATGGTCGTGACTTGGAAAAGACTGAAGGCTAAAGAAACCGTTTCGTCCCCTCCGTATAGCGTTACAAAAATCTTAAATGTTTTACACCAGTTACTATGGAATCGGGAGCTTAGGGAGAAGAAGAGGTAATGAACAATTTTAAAAGCATAATTGAAAAGCTGAGGAATCTGGAGACTGAACGCAAGAATCTCTTGGTGGAGATTGAAGAACTCAAGAAGATGGCTGACTCAAAGGCTAAGGCCTTGGAAAGCGAGGTCAGCATGCTTCGAGAAGAGGTCAAATCGCTCAGAGTGCTTCTCGGCGCTGAGGAGCCTGAGCCTCAGCCTGACGTTGGAAGGAAGAAAAGGTAATCCGAGAATTGGCTCTCGGCCTGAATCTTTTTCATACCGACAAACCTGTTTTGGCTCGTGTTTTCCGCTTTTCCGAACTATTCTAGCCTTTTTATTACGTGATACCCATACTTCGTTTTCACGATACCTGAGATTTGTCCTTTCTGCAGGGCGAAGGAGGCGGTTTCGAATTCTCTGACCATTTTTCCTCTGCCGAACGTACCGAGGTCTCCGCCGCGTTTTCCAGAAGGACATAGCGAGACTTGTTGGGCTATATTTGCGAATTTTTCGCCTTTGTTGAGTCTTTCCAAGATGGTTTTGGCTTCCTGTTCCGTTTTCACGAGAATGTGTGCGCAGTGGACTTTGTCTGGCATGACCTAATGATATTTAGCCTCCATTTATAATGTTTCCTTCCAGCAGTAATCTTCTTAGCCGAATGCTTTGCTTGCGTTTCACGTGTTTACAAGATTTTTATAGTTGCTCGTTAATCGTAGCATTTGATGGTTCCATGTTCGACGCCGAGAAGTTCATCGAAGAAGCGGTTGAAGAGCTGAGGCGCAGGATAAAGGGGAAAGCGGTTATCGGGATTTCTGGCGGTGTCGATTCCACGACTGCGGCTATTTTGGTGCATAGAGCCATCGGCGAGAATTTGCGTTGTGTTTTGGTTGATACTGGCTACATGAGGAAAAACGAGGTAGAAAACAACGAGAAGATGCTCACGAAGCTGGGGTTAAACGTTCTTGTCGTTGATGCCAAGGAACGGTTTTACGAGAAGCTCAAAGAGGTTGTGGATCCTGAGCAGAAACGGAAAATCATCGGCGAGCTTTTCATAAGAGTCTTTGAAGAAGTTGCGGCGAAAGAGAACGCTAAGTTTTTCGTTCAAGGAACAATCGCTCCAGACTGGATTGAGAGCGGCGGCGGTCTGAGAGATAGAATTAAGTCTCATCACAACGTTGGCGGTCTGCCAGAGAAGATAGAGTTCGAGATTGTTGAGCCTCTAAGAGACCTGTACAAGGATGAGGTGAGAGTTGTCGGCTGCAAGCTGGATTTGCCTCCTGAGATTTATGACCGTCAGCCCTTTCCGGGGCCTGGATTAGCGGTGCGAATCCTCGGCGAGGCTAGTCCTGAGAGCGTGAAGATTGTGAGGGAGGCATGTGCGATCGTTGAGGAGGAGATTGAGAAGGCCGTAAAGAACAGTGAGATGAGCAGGCCTTGGCAGTATTTTGCCGTCTTGTTGCCCTGCAAGACAGTTGGAGTCCATGGTGACGTGAGGGCTTACGGGGCTGTGGTTGCGGTTCGGGCTGTTGAAAGTTTGGACGGAATGAGTGCCGCGTATTCGAAGATTCCTCACGACGTTTTGGAGCGGATTTCCGTGAGGATTACGAATGCTTTGAAGGATGGGGTTAGCAGAGTAGTATTTGACATTACTAACAAGCCGCCTGGGACGATTGAGTATGAGTAGACCCGTCAAGGTCTACGTTGTCGACAACGGCGGCCAGTGGACGCATAGAATCTGGAGGGTTCTTAGGGAAATCGGTTGCGAGACCAAAATAATCCCCAATACCACGCCTGTGGGCGAGATAGGTGCTGATGCTTTAGTGCTGAGCGGAGGGGCACCTCGAATTGCTTGGGAATCTCCTAAGCTGGGCTGTTGTACCGATTATCTGGATCATTTCCATGGGCCTATTCTCGGAGTCTGCGTTGGGCTTCAGTTGATGACGGTTCATTTCGGTGGCCAAGCCGGGCCCTCTGGGGTTCCTGAGTACGGGTTGTCTAGGCTGAGGGTGATTGAGGACGATGATTTGTTCAGAGGGTTACCGAAGGAATTTCTGGTCTGGGAGTCGCACAACGACGAGGTGAAAACAGTTCCTAATTTCACTGTGCTTGCCATGTCTGAGAACTGCAGGATTCAGGCTGTGAAGCATTTTGAGAAACCGCTTTACGGAGTTCAATTCCATCCCGAAGTGAACAATACTGAACATGGGGAAGAAATCTACAGAAACTTTGTCAACGTGATAAAGTCCAGATAAGAAACAGTTTCGTCGCGGTTTTCTGGTTTAGCAGGTGCCGTTGTTTCTTCAGAAACTTTTTTATAAAGTGTTCAACATGCCTTAACCATTGTGTGAAAGGAGTTGAGATAGGGTGTTTGTCGGCGTGGATCACGTGGGTGTCGCCGTGAAGAGTCTGGATGACGCTGTCAAGCTCTACCGCGACATCTTGGGCTTTAAGCTCGTAGGTATTCACACTCTGACTGAACGAAAGGTCAAGGTGGCGTTTCTTTCAAGCAGAGGCGAGGCTAACGTTGAGCTTCTGGAACCTCTTAGCCGTGACAGCACCATTGCCAAGTTTCTCGAAAGCCGAGGCGAAGGTATTCACCATTTTGCGATGAAAGTCAAAAATATTGAAGCAGTGCTTGACGACCTTAAGAGGAAAGGCGTAACATTGATTGATGAGAAGCCACAGGCAGGTGTCGGCGGCACAAAGATTGCTTTTGTTCACCCGAAAAGCACGAAAGGTGTCTTATTGGAGCTTTGTGAGAGACCCTAGCGGCTGATTGCGTGTGTCTCAGAGAATAAGTGTGGACAAGCTTCAGGAAGGTCTACAGACCAAACGGTTTGGGAGAAGCATTTTTTTCCGTCGAGAAGTCGGTTCGGCGAACGACTGGGCTAAGGAACTGGCAAGGATGGGCGCAGAGGAAGGAACGGTCGCGATTGCGGAAACTCAGACCGCTGGACGCGGAAGGCTTGGCAGAAAGTGGATTTCGCCGAGAGGCGGGTTGTGGTTTTCGGTCGTTCTCAGACCTAAGACGAGTCCTTCTGAAGCTGTCGGGCTTGTTTTTGTGGCTGGCTTAGTCGTTGCGGAGGTGTTGCAGGAAAAATTTGGCTTGAAAGTGGAAACTAAGTGGCCGAACGATGTGCTAGTGAAAGGAAAAAAAGTGTGCGGCATACTTGCCGAGATGAACACAAAAGGCAGAACTGTCAATTTTGTGGTGCTAGGCTTTGGACTTAATGCAAACTTTCTGGTCGAGCAAGTTTTTCCGAAATCGCTGAAGAAAGCTGCAACTTCGCTTGAGAAAGAGCTTGGCCGGAAGGTTCAGCTTGAAGAGTTGTTCAAGGCGATGCTTGAAAAACTGGAAAGCAAGTACGACCAATGCGGTGAGAGAGGATTAGCGTTCTTGCTCGTAGAGTGGAGGAAATATGCTGCCTTCTTAGGCCGCAAGGTGGAAGTCAGAAGTGGGAGTGAGAAGCTGCATGGCGTAGCATTGGATGTCGACGACGATGGAGCGTTGGTGCTTAGACTTGAAGATGGCGCGACCAAGTGCCTTTTGGCGGGCGACGTGTCGCTGAGGCTGTGAACCGTAGGCTCTCTGAATATAGTCTTAAGTAGTGAGAGTTTCACATGCACCGTTATGGACAGAAGAAGACTGTTACTTGTCGCGGTGTTGTTGATCTTCATCGTGTCCCTGACAGTTGTGACCTATTATTATGTGCAATTGCAGTCGATGGTCAAGCCTTCATGGTTAATGTTGGGCGCTTATGTGACTTACGAGCAAGTTTTCGTTTGGGATGAGCACACCCAGACAGAGTATATGACTTGGAACTTGACAGGTTTGAGCGGTGACTATGCTGACCTGCATCTGATTTCTCATGGTATAGATGCGAGCGGTGGCGGCGTTGCGATTGTGTCTAGCGAAGCTGATTGGAAGATAAACGTGTTCACTCGTGAAATCGTCAACTCTTCAGACGCGTACTATGTTGGAAAGAAGTGTCCATTCTGGATTCAGACAAACGTTAAGATTGGGTCTGCCGTGGACATACTTTACGGTGTCAGCACAATCAGCAGGAGCGAATCAGCTGATGTCTTTGCCAAAAACAGGGACTGCTGGATTCTCGAATACAGTTGGCCCACGTCCAGTATGAAACGCTGGTATGACAAGTCTTCTGGAATATGCCTCAAAATCATCGTAACCATGCACCGAGAAAGCACAACAATAACAACCACGGAAACCGCAGTGCTAACCGACTTTGGTTTACAAACCTAGCAGTTTGGACTTGAACTGCTGGTTGTGTATTTAATCGGTCAAGAATTTTGGATTCATGAAGTTCAAGCGTGCTTTTGTCATGAAATGTCTCTCTGCTTTGGGGTCCTGTTACAGTCAACAAAATAGTAGATTGTCGGTTTTCCTGCTCTTTAGAACTCTCAAAGCAATATGTCTGATTGCTAGTCGTAGAGCGACAAGCGTCACCAAATCCCGTATTGGATAGCCATCGCTTCGCTGTTTCCAAGATTGTGGAATTGGCTTTGTGTTTCGGTCTTCGGCAGACAATGTCAAGAGGTTATTTTGCTTCTGCCAAGTATTTTAGATTAAGAGGTTTTGCGAGTTCTTTTCCGCTGAGGTTCACGAGAACGGATTGGACATCGTCTATGAAGTCTCCCAGTTCTAGCTTGTAGTTGCGCATGAATTCGTCGTAGTCTGAATAACCTTTGTGAAACGACATCATGAAAGAATCTATGCCGAATCCTCGGCACCCGCCTGCCATAACAACTCTGTTCTGGCTTGCTAGCCATTCTTTGCCTCTCTTTCGAACCTCGTCATATCTTCGTTTAGAAGCTATGTCTGCTTTAATTTTGACAAAGGTCATTGCAAATATCTCGTACCCGAGCTTCTCCCACTTCGGAATGGCAGTGTAACTGTCAATCAGTTCTTTCTCAAGAAAGCCTCTCCTTCTCGTCACGGTCGGCTGGGAAGTGCCGAGAATCTTGGCTAACTGTCTGTCGCTTCTGCGGCTGTCTTTGACCAGTTCCCACAAAAGCTTAAGATCTAGAGACTTGAGTTCTCTCATGTCAACTCATTCAGTACATTGTCTGTTTCTCTTTTTATGATTTGCCCGAATCGCCGGTTAAGCATGGATGATTCCAATTCATGAGAAGACTTGCATCTTTGCTGTATCAGAATCGACGGGTGTTCTCCATAGGTTCTAAATATTCGTGAAACAATATAGTCATCAACATGAGGGAACGGCAATGGCAGGTGTGAAAGAGCCTTCAGTCGACGAGAAAACTAAACGTTTTAGAGAAATGAGAGAAGAGGCGAAGCTTGGCGGCGGGAAGAAGCGGATCGAAGAACAGCATGCCAAGGGCAAGCTTACAGCGAGAGAACGCGTCGAACTGCTTCTCGACCAAGGCAGTTTTAACGAACTTGACCAGTTCGTGGTTCACCAGTGCACGGAATTCGGTATGGATGAGAAGAAAATTCCGGGAGATGGCGTTGTAACTGGCTATGGCACAGTAGGCGGCAGACTTGTTTACGTTTTCTCGCAAGACTTCACCGTCTTCGGCGGTTCGCTGGGCGAAATGTTTGCAAGGAAGGTTTGTAAGCTTATGGACTTGGCTGTGAAGACAGGTGCACCTGTCATAGGCTTGAACGACAGTGGCGGTGCCCGCATTCAAGAAGGCGTGGCAAGTCTCGCTGGCTATGGCGACATTTTCTTCCGCAATGTCATAAGCTCGGGTGTTGTTCCGCAGATTTCTGCAATCATGGGTCCATGCGCGGGTGGGGCAGTCTATTCTCCAGCCTTGACTGACTTCATCATCATGGTTGACAAGACAAGCCACATGTTCATCACGGGTCCAGACGTGGTCAAGGCCGTTCTGGGTCAGGAAGTGACCTTTGAAGAGCTCGGCGGGGCCATGATACATTCTCAAACAAGCGGAGTGGCGCATTTCATAGCCAACGACGAGCAGCATTGCATAGAAATCGTCAAGAAGCTTCTGAGCTACTTGCCCAGCAATTACTTGGAAGACCCGCCGGCAATAGAGCCGACAGACGACCCGAACCGAGCAGATGAAACTGTCGCCAAAATTCTTCCAGACGATTCAGACAAGCCCTACGACGTGAAAGAAATCATACTGCGAATAGTCGACAACGGGGAATTCTTCGAAATCCAACGCCTCTGGGCGCAGAACATCGTCATCGGCTTCGCGCATCTAAACGGCAGAGTCATAGGCATAGTAGCTAACCAGCCTATGCACTACGCTGGAGCGTTGGACATTAACAGCAGCATGAAGGCAGGCCGTTTCGTGCGTTTCTGTGACTGCTTCAACATCCCAATAATAACTTTCGTAGACGTGCCAGGCTTCCTGCCAGGCGTTGATCAGGAGCACGGTGGGATAATCAAGCACGGCTCAAAACTGCTATACGCCTATTGTGAAGCTACCGTGCCAAAAATCACGGTTATCCTGAGAAAAGACTACGGCGGAGCATATGACGTCATGGGTTCAAAACACAGTGGCGCAGACATCAACTATGCTTGGCCGACAGCCGAAATTGCCGTTATGGGACCGCAGGGAGCTATAAACATCATATTCCGCAAAGAAATAGCTGAAGCTAAAGACCCAAAGCAGAAGCACGCTGAGCTGGTGGCAGAATACCGCCAGAAATTCGCGTCTCCGTACATAGCTGCGCAGAAAGGCTACATAGACGAAGTTATAGACCCAGCCCAAACGAGGCCAAAACTCATCAGCGCCTTGGAAAGCCTAGCCACGAAACGCGAACAACGCCCAATAAGAAAACACTCGAACCTACCACTGTAAATCAACATTGTCTTCCCTATCGTGCGCGCTGTGCATACAAGAATGTTCTTACGTGGTAGGTTCGCCTAGGTTTTGTTTCTGAATTGTCTCTTCCACGCTGGAATTATTCCTCTGTTGACCAGCATGACGATTCCTAGGCAGACGAAGCTGAGGGGTACGATGATGATTATGCCTTGGGCAACCCAGACGAGGCTAGTAACCAAATATGGAACGGCTATTCCTATTTGATTCATGATTGGCGAACTTCCTTCGGCGACTTCTTTTAGGCCTATTGTTATGGTTGAAAGTTGCTGTTCATCCTGTCCGGTTTGGTTTGTTTCTACTTCGGTCACGCTTATGCTGATGCGTGTCACTTTGCCATGCGCACTTATCAATTGCCTAAGATCAAACGTAAATGTGGTCACGTTTTCTGTCGGAATTTTGCTGTTCATATCTCCGTGCCAGAGGCCATCCTGATAAAGCATGTTCAAATAGGGCATTTTCCCATCGTAGTAATAAGTCAGGTTCTTCAAACTTGTTACTACAACTTCGAAGGAACCACTCTTCAATTCTCCTTGGACGTTTTCAGAAATCACCTGCTGCGTCGAAAAGTAGTTACGCTGAGAAGTCTCTGACGCGGACAAAAGAAACGAATAGCCCCCATCCTCTGACCTTGGCTGATTGAAATAAGCAGCGCAAACCAAAAGAATGGTTGCCATTACAGCAGCAGACGTAACCTCTATCTTGATCTTTTTGCTGAACTTTAACCGTCTCATGCAACTCACCTAAGAACAATGATATTGTTACGGTTCTATAATCCTATGTTTTAGTACAGCAACGTTCAGAAAACAGAACAGAAACAAACGCGTCTAATGCCCATTTCTCGAATCATTGGTTGCTTTGTTCTTCTGTTTAGCTCGGCTGTGAGGATCATAGGTGGATTGCAAATTTGCACTCGTCGGCGCCAGACACAGCTGACTGTAGGAGGTCAACCTTTACAGGCTTTCAAGGATGCTTTCCAGGAATTTCTTGACGAATCCCACTGAGCAACGGCAGTGGGTGGACGAAATTGTCTCGTCGGCTGGCAGCCCCTTCAGGAGGCCACAGTAGCATCCTAGTGATTTTGAGAAGGAATGCGGTGTGTAATACTGGTACAGCACGTTTCCTTTTCTTTCAAGCTTGGTTCCCTTCATGGGCTTCCGCCGCTCACGAAAAGCAGACTAATAACCCACCTGAAAGACGTGGAAAAATTACTGAGAATGTAAGATCTTCGTTCATGTGCTACTATTTTTCATTTAATCCTCAATTTCAGTTCCGGCTGGTCAGGGTCAACAAATCCCGCCTTTCTGTAGATGCCTTCGCCATCCTTGGAAGCGTGGAGATGCAAATATCTTATTCTAAGCGACTTCGCTTCTTTAGTCAATTCCTTTAGTAGTCGCGTGCAGATGCCATTTCTTCTTGCTTCTGGAATCGTGTACATGTTGAGAATGTATCCTGCTCTTCCAGATTCCAGTCCACCGTACCTGCCAGGTATCTGCCACACAACCATTCCGCCTGTGCCAACCACTTTTCCGTCGTATTCGGCCAGCCAAGCAATGAAACTGTTGGATGGAACAGCTTTGGAGAAATATTCCTGCAAGGCTTCTCTCAGGGTTTGTGTTTCGTTATCGTCTGGATGATGGTAAAGCTCATTCAGAAATCGTATCCTATAATCAACCAGAACCTCAACATCGCTCACGTTGACTCGGCGGTACTTTAACTGTCAGCTTCAACCTTCATTCGATATCCCCTATCGCAAAGTGAAATACGCCTGCGCTACAAAATATCGTTTTATGTTTTCTTGAAACGTACGTGCGCTGTTTGCTGGTGCTAGAACAGAACCTCGTCACTCATTTTGACTCTTCCATTTTCAATCGGCACGCCTTCCTTCTCAACGAGCTTCCTCCTAGCCTCAGCTCCTTTCTTTTCGCCTCCGAAACTGCCGTCAGACTTCACAACCCGATGGCATGGAACAACAGGGTGAAGCGGATTTTTGTGCAGTGCATTGGCAACAGCCCGATGAGCGCGTGGTTTTCCGATTTTCTCTGCTATTCTCTTGTACGTGCTGACTTTTCCCAGTGGAATCTTGAAAGTGACAACGAGAACCTTCTTTTCAAATTCCGTCTTATCCGGTAACAGACGAACAACATCTTCTTCCGTTTTGATTTCATTCTTATCCATCGATCCTACCTCTCCTCATACGTTGCTGTTCTTCGTTCCAGAAAGAAGTTCTCTTCGTCTCTCTTAAATTTTGGTTTCCTCAAAGCTGTGCTGGACGAAACAAAAGCATTTGCGTTACCTAAACTGATTAATACGGCTATTCTCAACCTTTCTATTCCAGTATTGAGCCTATATATACAGAGGGGCCTAGAAACCCTTGCCAAGCAAACCCGTCAAAATAACAGACACCACATTTCGAGATGCACATCAAAGCCTAATGGCCACAAGAATGAGCACCGACACCATGCTCGAAATCGCCGACAAAATGGACCAAGTAGGCTTTTTCAGCCTTGAAGCATGGGGCGGAGCCACATTCGACGTGGCCCTACGCTACCTGAACGAGGACCCGTGGGAAAGAATCCGCCAACTCAAAAAACACGTCAAAAAAACACCTCTGCAGATGCTTCTCCGCGGACAAAACGTCGTTGGCTACCGAAACTACCCAGACGACGTTCTCATAAAGTTCATCGAAAAAGCCTCAGACAACGGCATAGACATCTTTCGTATCTTCGACGCATTGAACGATATCAGAAACATGGAAGTTGCCATCAAAACCGTCAAAGAACGGGGCAAACACGCGCAAGGCGCAATCAGCTACACGATAAGTCCCGTGCACACGGTTAAGCACTTCGTCAAATTCGCAAAAAACCTTGGCAGCATGGGCTGCGACAGCATTTGCATCAAGGACATGGCGGGAATGCTTGCACCTGAACCAGCCTACCAGTTGATAACTGCACTGAAGAAGGAAGTAGGCCTCCCAGTACATTTGCATTCTCACAGCACAAGCGGCATGGTTATGATGACATACCTGCGTGCGTGCGAAGCGGGCGTAGACATACTTGACACGGCCTTCTCGCCACTCGCAGGCGGAACCAGTCAGCCCGCGGTCGAACCCATCGTGTATGCGCTTAAAGGCACGCCATACGACACGGGCCTAGACCTGCAACTGCTCAACGAAATAGCCCAGTACTTTCGAGAACTCCGCGAAAAATACTACGACCGGCTGAGACTGATTGATCCCAAGGCTGAACAAGTCGACGCCTCAATTATCGTTCATCAAATTCCAGGCGGCATGTTCTCCAACTTGCTTTCACAATTGCGCGAGCAAAAAGCCCTCGACAAGCTAAACGAGGTTTTGGAAGAAGTGCCCAAAGTTCGAAAAGAACTTGGTTATCCGCCGCTTGTGACGCCTACAAGTCAGCTCGTAGGCATTCAAGCTGTGATGAACGTAATCTCGGGCAAACGGTACAGCATCGTACCTAAGGAAGTAAAAGATTACGTCAAAGGGCTGTACGGAAAACCTCCAGCCCCAATTGACGCGAAAATAAGGAAGAAGATTATCGGCGACGAACAGCCTATAACCGTCCGTCCAGCCGACCTGCTGGAGTCCGCGCTTGACAAAATCCCAGATGACGTCAGACCATACATCGAAACCGAGGAAGACAGAATCACCTATGCGCTGTTTCCACAACCTGCAATAGAATTCTTCAAAAGACGAAAAACCAGAAAAGAAGAAGCTAAAACGGGCATCCCGCCTGAAAGGCTCAGGGAACTTGAAGAGGTCGCGGCGTTATCAGCGGCCGTTGCCGCTTATCTGACAAGCTCAAACGGAGTCAAAGCACTGACGATCACGTCTGCAAGACCTAAAGCAGCGATGTCACCGTGGGTACTTGCAGGACGCCAGTCTTTGGCCGAGCGAGGTGCATGAAATGCCGAATTATGAAACGCAGGTGGACGGCAAACTGCACAAGGTCGAATTGACCAAGACGGCGCAAAACGCTTTCACAGCCAAAATAGACGGCAAACCGTGCAAGGTCGAGTTGGAAACTGACAGAATCGATCCTGAACAAGTTTTAGCCATAAACGTAGACGAGAAAACCTACAAAGTCAAACTGCCGAAAATCGGGCAAGATAAAATCATTCCTATCATAGTCGAAGAAGCCACCTTCAAGGTGGAAGTCAAAACACCCAACCGAAAACAAGCACTCATAAGTTTCGAACCTGCTCCAACCTCACCAGCCGAAAGAGCTGTTTCGCCCAAGCAGGTAACTGCAGAGGGAACAGTAACCGCGCCTATGACAGGCAAGATAGTTTCAGTCAAGGTTAAGAAAGGCGACGCAGTCAAGGCCAATCAGGTTCTATGCATCATCGAGGCCATGAAAATGGAAAATGAAATCACTGCACCTAAGGCCGGGACAATTCAAGAAGTAAACATTCAAGATGGCCAGCCAGTGAACGAAGGTGAAACACTCTTCGTAGTTGCCTAGAAAATCGAGGGCGGTTTGTACTCACCGAATATTTCCCGTAGGGTGCCGCAGACTTCTCCAAGCGTCGCATATTCTTTGACAGCCTCAAGTATGAAAGGTACAAGGTTTGCGTCTTCCTTCTCAGCAGCGCCGCGTAGTCTGCTCAGCGCTTCGTTCACTCTGTTTCTGTCTCTTTCTCTTTTGATCTTCTTCAACTGTTCCACCAAGCTCTTCTCAAATGCAGGGTTAATCTGGAGAAGCTTCATTGGCACTTTCTCTTCGCTCACGAAGTCATTCACACCCACTATGACGCGTTTCTTGGCTTCAACCTCCTTCTGAAAACGGTAAGCACTCTCAGTAATCTCACGCTGCATGAACCCCTTCTCAATGGCCGCCACTGCCCCGCCCATGCTGTCGATTTGTTCAATATACTTCAGAGCTCGCTCTTCAATCTCATTCGTCAAATACTCCACATAATACGAACCAGCGAGCGGGTCAACACTGTCAACGACGCGGCTTTCATGGGCGACTATCTGCTGCGTCCGCAAAGCAACGGTCACAGCCTGCTCGCTGGGTAGCGCATAAGCCTCGTCGAATGAGTTTGTGTGCAACGACTGTGTCCCGCCTAGGACAGCTGACAACGCCTGCAAGGCCACGCGCACAATGTTGTTGTACGGCTGCTGGGCCGTCAGCGAAACGCCTGAGGTCTGAGTGTGAAACCGCAGCGTCCACGAGTTGAGATTCTTGGCTCCGAAGCGCTCCCGCATAGTCCTAGCCCACAGTCGACGCGCCGCTCTGAACTTGGCAATTTCCTCGAGGAAGTTGCTGTGAGCCGCGAAAAAGAATGATAACCGTCCTGCAAACCTGTCCAAATCTAGGCCTCTGTCAATGGCTGCTTGCACGTAGGCTATGGCGTTTGCAAACGTGAAAGCCACTTCCTGAACTGCTGTGGAGCCAGCTTCGCGTATGTGGTAGCCGCTTATGCTGATGGTATTCCACTGCGGCATGTTCTTGCTGCAATACTCGAAGATGTCTGTGACCATGCGCATCGATGGCTTCGGCGGAAAAATGTACATGCCTCTGGCCACGTACTCCTTCAGAACGTCGTTCTGAACGGTACCGCCGAGCCGAGACTGTTCGACGCCCTGTTTCTGTCCGACTGCGGCGTACATCGCAAGCAAAACATTGGCTGGTGCATTAATCGTCATAGACGTAGTAACCTTGTCAAGCGGAATCCCTTCAAAAAGGACCTCCATGTCCCGCAGGGTGCTTGTGCTGACTCCGACCTTGCCGACCTCGCCGAGCGCCAAAGGATGATCGCAGTCGTATCCGACTTGAGTTGGAAAGTCGAAAGCCACGCTCAGGCCAGTTTGTCCGTGCTCCAAAAGATACTTGAAACGCTTGTTCGTCTGCTCCGCCGTGCCGAAACCCGCGTACTGCCGCATCGTCCAAAACCGCGCCCGATACATCGTCGGATAAACACCGCGAGTAAGCGGATACTCACCTGGAAAACCCAAATCACGCAGATAGTCAAGCTCCGCAACATCGACAGGCGTGTAAATCTGGCTGACTGGGATGTCTGAGCTTGTGCGGAACTCCCCTCGTTCAGGAAGCTTGTCGAAACTCTTGTTCAAAGTCTCTTTTTCCCATTTCTGCTTTTGTCGGCGAATTTCATAAAGCTTTTTTTCTTCAAACGCCATCAAACTGCACCTTGAGACTAGTCAGTTCGAGAAGCATAAAAGAATTGTCAAAAGTCCATTCAGACTGAAACGAATATATAACAAGCCCAACTCTAAGAAAAGATGAGAAGACCGGTGTACAGCTTGCAGGTCAAAGTCGAGTATCTCGGGCACATCAAAAACATACTTGGCAACAAGAGAGAAGAGGAAATCAACCTCAAAGACGACGCTTCCGTCGGAGACCTGCTTGCGGCGCTCTCAAAAAGGTATGGCGAACCCTTCAAAAAAGCCGTCTACGAAACAGGCGGCGCTGATGTGAAAGCAAACTTCATGGCAACGGTGAACGGCTA
>Ga0315282_10010692_pt1 | contig 14336 bp, 17 predicted proteins | sample YL17G07_20_MG_FD_203693 | JGI IMG/M metagenome (GOLD analysis project Ga0315282, IMG submission 203693) | Sediment microbial communities from Yellowstone Lake, YNP, Wyoming, USA - YL17G07_20 | ecosystem: Environmental > Aquatic > Freshwater > Lake > Sediment | place: USA: Wyoming | collected...
CCCACCCCCCCCCCCCCCCCGGGGTCTGGGGTGTCCCCAGAATCATCAAAGACTTCTTGATGTCTGCTTCAGAACACCGGGTCCAGCGTGTACAACTGCGCCGGATCGCAGTAGCTGATGGTCTCGCCGCGGGTGAGGGTGCCGGAGGCGACGTCCAGCACCAGCCGGACCAGCCGCTCGCCGACCTCCTCCGGCGTCTCCCTCCCCTCGATGACGGTGCCGGAGTAGAAGTCCAGGCTGCCTGCCGTCCGAGCGTGGGTCTTCGGGTTGGCCGACGCCCAGAGCAGGGGCGCGACCACCGCCGGCGAAGGGTCCAGGACGCTCCGGCTGGTGACGCCACCCCCGCCGTACTGGTAGACGGTGAGCTGGGCACCAGCCCCGGCGTAGCCGGCGAAGATGGAGTGGAAGCTCATCCAGTTGTCCATGAAGTAGAGGCCCCGGCCCTTGGGGCGCTCGGCGTACCTGAGGACGCCCTGGATCGGCTCGTGGCCCGCCTTGTGGATGGCGCCGAGCGACTTCTCCTCGAGGGTCGAGATTCCAGCCGCGATGTTCGCCGGCACGGGGTTGACCGTGCGGATGTCCTCGCCGGTCGCCAGCGCCCGCTCCTCGACGAACCGGGCCGCCGCCAGGATCGCCTCGGCCACGTCCGGAGTGGCCGCCCGCCGGGCCAGGATGTGCTCGGCGCCGATTATCTCCGTCGTCTCGCCAAACATGGCGATCCCGCCGGCCTCGACCACCCGGTCGAAGAGGTAGCCGATGGCCGGGTTGCCAACCATGCCCGAGGTGGGGTCCGAGGCGCCGCACTTGACCCCGAGCGCGAGCTTGCCGACGTCGAAGGGCTCCCGGCGCACCTTCGACGCCTCGTACACCATCTCCCGGGCGAGCTTGACGCCCTGTCCGATGGCCTCGATGGTCCCGCCAGCCCGGTCGACGTCGAGCAGCTCGACGCGCTTGCCGGACCTGGCGATCTCCTCGACCAGCCGCTCCGTCCGGAGCTCGGGGTAGCCCGCGCCCATGCCGCCCGTGGCGACGATGGCGCCGGCCACGTTGGGGTTCAGGCCCAGCCCGAAGAGGGTCCGGGCCACCGTCTCCCGGTCTCGGGAGGTCATGCCGGAGCCGGTGTTGGGCGTGACGACGGTCTTCGTGCCGGGCACGAACTCGCAGATCTTCTGCGCCACCAGGCCGCCGGGGATCACCAGGACGTAGTTGCGGATGCCGACCGAGCCATCCGGCCGGGGGTACCCCAGGAACTCCACGGCGACCTCCTACTGCCTCGTCTGGAGGTCGCCACGGCCCCGGGCGCCCTCCAGGTTGTGGACGTGCACCAGCGCGCCCCTCCTGATGGGCTGGCTGGCCTTCCCGATGACCTCGCCGTACTTGTACACCGGCTCGCTCCGGGCGACGTCGTGCAGCGCGACCTTGAACCCGAAGGGGATCGGCTCGACCGCTCGGACGAGCACCGTCTCGCTCCCGAGCCGGGCGGCGACCTCCTCCCCGGCGGCGACGTCCTCGAGGACGTTGGCCACGCTGTCGCCCGGACTGATGATCAGCGCGCGCTTCGGCGCCATCGTCTCCTCCTGTCGACACTTGTGTATTCTGTGCATATTGTGTTCATCTGTGGTTCCACGTCTCTATCCGCTCTCGCTCGAGAGCACCGTCACCGACAGGTCGGCGCGGCCGACCAGCGCGACGAGGGGCCAGCCGAGGAAGAGGCCGGTGGCGGCGGCCCCGACCGTCGCCTGGAGCCGGCGCTCGACTTCGAACGGGTCGTCCATCGGCCCGAACCAGCAGTCGACGACGTAGAGGCCGTCGTCGGTCACGACGGGCTGGCCCGCCCTCTCGCGCAGGACCGGCCTGCACCCCAGTCTCGCCAGCCGGTCTCGGGTGGTCGTCCAGCCGAAGGGGATGACCGCGACGGGCACCGGCGCCCGGGAGCCGAGCGTCGGGACGAGCTTGCCCTCGTCGCTGACGATGACGAGCCGCCTGCTGGACGCCTCGACTATCTTCTCGCGGACGAGGGCGGCGCCCAGGCCCTTGATGAGGTTCAGCTTCGGGTCGATCTCGTCGGCGCCGTCGACGGCGACGTCGAGGGTCGGGTGGGCGTCGAGGTCGACGAGCGGGATGCCGAGCTGGCGGGCGAGGCACTCGGTGCCACTGGAGGTTGGCACGCCCGCGACGGAGAGCCCCTGACGGATGCGCTCGGCGAGCGCCTCCAGGAAGTAGCGGACCGTGCTCCCGGTGCCCAGGCCGACGATCTGGCCATCCTCGACGTACTCCGCCGCCCGGCGTCCGGCGGCCCGCTTCTGCGCCTCGGCGGGGCTGAGCTCCCCGGCCGGCCTCGGCGTCTCTGGAGCCCTCTCGCTCATCGGCATCACCTCCAAACCGTTCTCGCGCTGCGGGCTTGAGTATAGCATCACCGCCCGCCTGGTGATTGGGCCGGTTTGGCTCCAAGGAGCCCCAGCAAGCCGAGCAGCACGCAGACGGCCGAGATAGGCCACATCACCCCAAAACCCCAGGTCTGGCCTACCACGCCAAGCCCCATCGAGCCCAGGGAAATGCCCAGGTCGAAGCCGAGGAAGTAAGTGCTCATCGCCAGGCCACGCTGCTCCGACCGGACACGGTCGACGAGCAACGCCAGGGCTGCCGGCTGAGTCGCGCCAAATCCTAGCCCGAAGAGGGCGGCCGAGACCAGGAAGTGAGGGAGGTCGTGGGCCAGCGGCAAGAGCGCCAGGGAGAGCGCGCTGACGATGGTGCCGGGAATCATCACGAACGTCCGCCCGCGCCGATCGGCCAGCCGGCCAGCCAGAGGCCGCGAGACCAAGAGCGCGGCGGCTTGAGCGGTAAAGTACAGGCCTGGGTTCTCTATGCCGCGCGACTGGGCAAAGATCGAGATGAACGCGCCGAGCGGCCCGAAACCCATTCCCAGGCAGGCAGCTATCCAGGCAACCGGCAGAGCGTCGACGGCGACGATGCCGATTCTCGGAGACCACGGCGCGCGCTTCGTCTTCGTCGATGAGCGCGGTCGGCGCTCTCTAGCGAACCACGACACGACGAACGCGGTGAAGGCAAGACCTGCCGTGAAGTAGAACAGCCGCTGGAAACCGAGCTGGGAGACGATGAGGAACCCGATCGCCGGACCGACGATGAGGCCAATGCTTTGCGCGGACGTATACAACCCTATCGCCTCGGCTCGCCGGCCGGCCGGTGTGATGTCGGCCACGTAGGCGTTGGCCGCGGTAGTGTAGTTGCCCAGGCCAAAGCCGTGGATGACCCGGCCGAGCACCAGCATCGGAACGGAGCTGGCCACGACGTAGGCCAGGCTGGCCAGTCCGTAGCAGAAGGTGCCAATCAGGACGAGCGGCCGACGACGCCAGGCATCGGTCAGCCAGCCGATGGGTGGACGGAGCAGCAAGGCGGTGAAGGCGAGAGCCCCGCTGACCAGGCCCGCGTCGGCCTGACTCCCACCGATCGCCAGGACGTACACCGGCAAGGTAGCCGTCAGCATCTGCTGACCGAACGCGCTGAAGAAGTTCGCCAGCGTCGCGAAAACGAAATCCGAGGAAAAGACGCGCTCCTCGGCGAGCCTGATGGCGGGCGAATCCAAAGACCGATCCTCTGCATCAGAGTGGCGGCGGAATGCCGAGTACGTCGCTGTCGGCAATCAGTCACTCAGTCGCTAGTCGCGAGCGATCAAGAGGACTAACGGCTAGCGGCTAGCCTCTGGTGACCGAGCTGTAACGGCCCTATTATCTCGCGTTCCGTTCTGCCGCGCATCGGCTCGGAACTGGCTCGCGTAGAGCTGCGCGTAGAACCCCTGCTGGCTCAGCAGCTCCTCGTGCGTTCCGCGCTCGACAAGCTCGCCGTGATCTATCACGAGGATCTGGTCGGCGTTGCGGATGGTGCTCAACCGGTGGGCGATGACGAAGCTGGTCCGGCCGACCATCAGGCGCAGCATCGCCTCCTGGATGTGCAGCCTGCGCCGCCGATCACCCCGACCAGGGCAAGGATGACCATCAGCAGCCCCGTTCTGAGGACGACGCTCGTGTCAGACTGGGCGATCCCCTGGTCGACGATCCGCTGGATCAGCCGCGGCTGCATCAGGTCCATAGCGACCTCGAGCGCCATCAGAAGCGGGGCGAGCACCACCCAGCGCCAGTAAGGCTTGAGGAATGCCGCCAGCTTGCGTGTTGCCTGCATCGCGCTCGCGCGCCCTCGGCGCCATCCTGGTATAATCGGGCTGATGCGACGAAGTGGACAGGCGTCCACTTCCGCCAGTATAGCGGACAGGTGTCCGCTTGTCAAGGAAGCCTGGGGCTGCCGATCCGCCTGTGGTCGGCTGAGGAGCGCATACGCATGGAAGATCAGCAGAGCACGGCGAGCGTGCCGCAGCGGCGAGAGCGCCAGGACGCTCTCGAGCACCGCCGGCTGATCCTCGCGGCGGCCAAGCAAATCTTCGCCACTCAGGGGGTCGAAAACACGAGCATGTACGAGATCGCCCGGGCGGCGGGGGTGGGGCAGGGAACGCTCTACCGGCGTTTCGCGCACAAGGGCGAGCTCTGCCAGGCGCTGATCGCGGAGGATGTGGACGCCTACAAGGACCAGGTTCTCACGGCGCTCAGCGGCGCCGGAGCGCCCGCCTCGGCTCTCGAGCGGCTAGAGATCTTGATCGTCGAGCTGATCCGTCTCACGACACTGCACCTGCCGCTGTTCGCCGCCATCGACGAGACGGCGGCCGGGCAGCGCCGTCCCAGGCCGTTTCACTCGCCGTTCCACGTCTGGTTGCACGAGCGGATCGCCGGCCTGCTCGCCGAGGCTGTCGCCAAAGGCGAGATTGAGCCTCTGGACGTCGAGTTCACCGCCGACGCAATCCTCGCCGTCCTGGCGCCGCCATTCATCAGCCACCAGCACCAGGATCGTGGCTGCGGCCCTGAGCGGATCGCCGCGGGGGTGCACCACCTGTTCGTCGAGAGCCTGCGCCGCGGTCCTACCACCTTCTCCTAGCGCAAGAGTTGTGCGACCAGGGGCGTAATCGTGGAAGGAGGCAGATTTCTGACAGTGGTCCCGGTGTCCGCCAGGACCCGACTCTACAAGCCCCAAGCCAAGATCGCGGAGTTCCTGGTGGGGATCCTCTCGGGCATCGAGTACCTGCGAGACCTGGATCTGGGGCCGAACCCTCTGGCTCTGGCAGCGAAGCGTCTGGGGGAGGCTTCGGCGCCACTCCTGCCCAGCTCCTTGTGGCCGCGGGCATTGCCCGCTCCCAAGGACTCCCGGCGGATGCTCTTCGGGGCGGCGCTGGCGGGCGTGGGACTCGTGCTCTTCCGGCAAGGGCTGCAGGGGGACGAGGCCTCGGCGCTTCTGGGCAGGCAGAGGCTGGACCCACTGGGCATCGCCATCGCGCTCGTCTGCAGTAGGGTGATCGCGATGGGGGCGATCTGGGGGCGCCGGGTGATGCCCGGGCGCGACCCGATGGTCACATCTCTCTCTGCGTCCTCTGTGCCTCCGTGGTGACTTCCGCCAGACCCTCTACCTGGTGTCCGTGGGTGCCGCCTGCTTGTAGATCAGATCGGCGACGAAGGCCAGGATGATCGCCCCCAGCAGGGCCGGCACGACGTGGATGCCGAAGATCGACGGCCCCCATGGCCCGATGATCAGCGTGCCCAGCAGGCTACCCAGCAGGCCCGCGGCGATCGCTCCCAGCCAGCCGAAGGGCAGCTCCCCGGGCACGATGGCGTCGGCCAGCCAGCCGACGAGCCCCGCGATGAACAAGTACAGCACCAGCCCGACGAGCTTGAAGGTCAGACCGATGACCACGGCGACGACTATCAGGAGCGCCAGGAAGAGCAGGGCCAGCCAAGCCATCTCTCTACCTCCCGCACCTCAGGCACTCGCAGCGCCCAGTCGGGGCGGCTGGCCATAGTGTAATCGGTTGTGGCGGTGGGATCAACCTCACGCGGCGGGGCCGTCAGGCCGCCGCGTTGGTCCGGCCCGTCCGGACGAGCCGAATGGGCTCACGCAGCGTCGCTCGGGGGAGAGCCTTCTCCTGCTGTTCGGTCAGGATCTGTCCGCATTGCAGACACGAGACGTAGGTTGCGCCCAGGTCCCTAATCTCGTGGAGGTCGCCACCACAACGCGGGCAAGCCTTTAGCCAGAACACTTGATTCCCCCTTCGGCTTCGTGTTGCTTCGGCTTCGCGTTGCCTAGTTGCCTATGGACCAGTCGGCCAATCGCTGGAACCTTAGCGCCACGCGATAGGGCAAGAATCGTGCCTGGCCTCGTTCGGTTCAGAACGGCCGACGAGGCTCGCCGCAGGGAACGCTGAGGACGCAGAGACGGCCAGAGCGCCGTCGACGCTGGCCTGCGCGGTCTCCGCGCTCTCCGCGTCTCTGCGGAGTCCGCGTGCTAGTCGTACGGTGCAAGCTCCTTGACGAGCTGGATCGTGTAGCGGTAGTTCTCGAAGCTGATGAGCGGGTTGATCGAGTGGTCCGAGTGGTAGAGGTACCCGCCGCCCTCCTTGGCCACCGCCAGCTTCGAGGCGACCTCCTCCCTGATCTCCTCCTTGGACCGGGCCATGACGTCGGCGCTGACGTTGCCGAAGAAGGCGATCCGCCTGCCGTAGAGCCGCTTGTACTCGCGGACATCGTTGCCGGCCCTGGCCTCGAGGGGCTGGATGCAGTCGAAGCCGGCCTCGAGGAGCAGCGGGATGAACTCGCCGACGTACCCGTCGCAGTGGATGAGCAGCTCCCAGCCCCGCTCGTGGCAGAAGTCGGCGTACTTCCGGTGGTACCTCAGTATCCGCTCCCGGTAGAACCTCGGCGAGTAGAGCATGCCGTTGCGGTAGCACAGGTCGGAGAAGACCCACATGCCGTCGAACTCGAGGCCGCGGTCGACGGCCATCTCGCACATCGCGAGCGAGAAGTCGGTGTAGGTGTCGAAGATCTCCTCGGCCAGATCGGGGTCCGAGCCGAACATCATCAGGGCTTCCTCGAAGCCCATCATCATCAGCGTGAACCAGACCGGGTCGTTGGGACGGATGATCCGGTAGGCGCCCATCCGCTCGCGCAGCCGGAAGATCTGGATCTGGTTGTCGAAGCGGGCGCCGTTGACGTCCTCGACCAGCCTGCTCGGGTCGGGCTTGAGGTTGCCCTTGACGCGCTCCCAGTCGGACCGACCGTGGACGGACGGCTCGGTGTGGCCCGGCGGGGCGTAGCGGTGCTTCCAGCGCTGGCGGGTGGCGCCGTTGGAGTCCGTCGAGATGACCCACTCGTCGGTCTCCTCGATGGTCCGCGTGGGCAGCCGGAGGGTGGTGTCGAAGGGGAACTGGGTGATGAAGTCCATGTCGAGGTAGTCGCAGGGGTGCATCCCCAGGGGCAGGCCCTCCTGGTGCCAGCGGTCGATCGTGTCGGGCCAGAAGGTGGTATCCAGCATTGGCACGCGGTCCGGAACGCCCCGGCGGAGGGCGACCTTGATTCGCTGGCGGGAAGTCATCTCAGACATGCCTGCAACCTCCGGGCGAGTGTCGGCTGGCCTGCGGCGGAGCCGAGCGCATTATAGCAGGTCGGTGCTATAATCGTCGTGCCGCAGGGCGCCAGAGAGCGCATCCTGCCAGACTCACCAGCAGCGAAGGCGGACCGGCTATGGAAGCTGAGCGGGCCCGGGCGGCCAAGAGCGTCGAGGGCGGCAAGCAGAAGAAGGCGGCCGTCGCCCTGATCCTCTACGAGCGGGACGGCGAGCCCTGGGTGCTGTTCACCCGGCGTACCGAGCGAGTGGCCGACCACAAGGGCCAGATCTGCTTCCCCGGAGGCTCCCAGGACCCGGCCGACGCCTCGCTCGTGGACACGGCGCTACGCGAGGCGTGGGAGGAGCTGGGAATCGACCCGAGCCGTCTGCGGGTGGTCGCCGGCCTGGAGCCGGTGTTCACCGTCGTCACCCGGTACGTCATCGCGCCTTTCGTCGCCTACACGCCCCGGCGGCCCGAGATCCGGCCCGACGCCTTCGAGGTAGCCGAGGTGATCGACGTGCCCATCGCGGCGCTCCTCGACCCGGCCATCCAGCGGGTGGAGGTCTGGGACTCCCACGGCGTGCCCCGCAACGTGTACTTCTACCAGTACGGCGAGCACAACGTCTGGGGGGCAACCGCGCGAATCCTGAAGCAGTTCCTGGACCGCTGCTACACGCCGGAGTGGTGGCGGGCCGTGGTGCGCGGCGAGGTCGAGTACCACCCCCCGACCGATGTCCCACCCACGCCGGTGTAACCGGGAACTAGGACCGGTTCCGTGCCCCTACATGTCCCTCCGGCCTTCGAGCGCCCGGGTGAGGGTGACCTCGTCGGCGTACTCCAGGTCGCCGCCCACCGGCAGGCCCCGGGCGATCCGGGTCACTCGGATGCCCAGGGGAGCGATCAGCCGCTGCAGGTGCATCGCCGTGACCTCGCCCTCGAGGTTCGGGTTGGTCGCCAGGATCACCTCTCGGACGGCGCCTTCGCGGAGCCGGGCCAGCAGCTCGCGGATCTTCAGGTCCTCGGGCCCGACGCCGTCCACCGGCGAGATGACGCCGTGGAGGACGTGGTAGAGTCCCTTGAACCCCCGGGTGCGCTCCAGCGCCAGGACGTCCAGCGGCTCTTCGACGACGCAGAGGAGGCTGCGGTCGCGGTCGCCGGCCCGGCAGAGGGCGCAGGGGTCCTCCTCGGTGATGTTGAAGCAGGTCGAGCAGAAGATGATGCGCTCTTTGACGTCCAGGATGGCCCGGGAGAGGTCTCGGACCTGGCCGACGGGCGCCCGGAGCAGATAGAAGGTCAGCCGCTGCGCCGTCTTGGGCCCGATGGTGGGCAGCTTCGTCAGCTCCTCGATCAACCTGGCAACCGGCTCCGCAACGTTCTGCATCTTCGTCATTCCCCTGCAGCGTCAAGCGCCGGAATTATACTCCGCGAGGATGAAGGCGGCAAACCAGATCTGGGCGGGCGACCGACAAGACGGTCGATAGCCCTGGAGTCAGAGCCAGCCAGAGGACCATCAGCCCCCGCCGCTGCTTCCGGCTTTCGCGCCAGGGACCGTCCTCGCCGTCCGGATCGGGTTGAAGAAGCCGAACACGCCGGCGACGACGACCAGGTCGCCGACGCTCAGGATGGTCGGCTCTCGAAAGGGCATCGGAGTGTAGATGACGTCGCCCAGGAAGCGCAGACGGCTGCCCTCGTCCATCACGCCGAAGGGCGACCACCGACCCTCGGACAGGTCCTGGAGCGCCGGCGCCAGCAGGCCGGCCCGGTCTAGTTGCACTGCGTCGGCCGGCATCCGGCCGCCGTTGGCCGCGATGACGACGAAGTTGAGAGCCAGTCCGAGGAGGACCAGCTTCAGGCCCGGGAGCGAGCGGTTGAGGGCCAGGAAGAGGAGGGCGCAGCCGAGGGAGGCCAGGTAGAGCAGGCTGCCGGTCGGCAGGAGCCCCGGAGCGGGCGGCGCGAAGAGGCTTTGCGCCAGCGATGGCGGCAGCACCAGGGGGCTGAGCAGCACGTGGAGGCCGGCCGCCAGGACAGCCGCCCAGACGCCGACGAAGCGCCGCTCGGCGATGGCGGCGACGGGCACCCCCCGCACCAGGGCGATGGCGAAGGCGACTACCGCGGCGAGGACGAAGATCATCTGTCCCTCACTATCCCTCCCGGCTCTCGCCGGCCTCCTGCAACTGGAGGGCACGCGCGGCCTCGCCGTCCGCGCCCGCCTGGGGTCCGGAGACGGGCAGGCTGAAGGAGAACGTGCTCCCCCGGCCGACCTCGCTCTCGACCCAGATGCGGCCGCCGTGGGACTCGACCAGGTGCTTGGTGATGGCCAGCCCGAGGCCGGTGCCCCGCACCCGCCGGGTGATCTCGCTGTCGACCCGGTAGAACATCTCGAAGAGGCGCGAGAGCTTGTCAGGCGAGATGCCCACCCCCTGATCGCTGACGCTGACGCGGACCTCGTCCCCGAGCGTGTGGGCGCGGACGAGCACCAGTCCGCCATCCGGCGAGTACTTGACGGCGTTGCTCAGTAGATTGGTCAGCACCTGCCTGACCCGGACCGGGTCGGCGGCCAGCGATGGAAGCGGCTCGTCGATCTCGGCTCGAACGTGGTGGCGAGCCGAGGCGCCCGCGAAGTCCCTCACGGCCTCGGCGATGACCTCTCTCAGGTCGATGGGCTGGATCGCGAGCTTGAGCCGGCCGGACTCGATTCGGGACAGGTCCAGGAGGTCGTCGACGAGCTGCTGCATGTGGACGGCCGCGCGGTTGATCTCGCCGGCCATCTCCTGCACCTGCGCCTCCGGGTAGGCTTCCATCATCATCAGCTCCGAGTAGCCGACGATGGGGGTCAGGGGGCTGCGCAGCTCGTGGGAGACGGTCGAGATGAACTGGGTCTTGAGCATGTTGAGGTGGCTCAGCGCCTGAGCGTCGGCGGCCTCCTTGCGCAGACGGGCGCTGTTGACGGCGACGGCGGCCTGGCTGGCGATGGCCGAGAGGAGACGAAGGTCGTCCACCGTGTAGGCCTGGGGGCGGTAGGCTTGCGCCGAGATGGCTCCGAGGACCCGCCCGCGGAGGATCATCGGCACGGCGAGCACGGAGACGGGCACCTTGCCGCTCCCCCACGTTATCAGTGGCGGGTACTGGTGGCGCTCCTCGAGGTAGTTGTGGATCAGGAGCGGCTGCGCCTTGGCGATGATCCAGCCGGAGAGTCCGGCCCCGGCCGGGATGACCTGGCCGGCGGCCCGGGTGCCCTCGTCCTGTCCGAAGGCTATCCGGATCTGGGCCTGCTGCTCGTCGTAGAGGGCGACGAAGAAGCAGGTCGTGTCGAGGATTCGGCCCACCTGCTCGGCCAGAAGCTCCCAGAGCTGGGTCAGGTCCAGCGCCCGCGTCAGGCCCGCGTTGACCTCGTTGAGCAGCTCCAGCTCGGCCGTCCGGCGCTGAAGCTCCCCCATCCGCAAGAGCAGGTCACGCTGGGCGACCTGGAGGGAGAACGACAGCGAGTAGGCGCGGTAGATGGCCATGATGACGAAGCCGACCAGGGCGAGCGCCCAGGGCGTGTCCTCCCAGAGCAGCGCCGCGATGACGCCGACGACCACCTGCGCGGCGTACTCGTCGAGCACCGCCGCGTTGGACTCGCGGTAGTGCTGGACCACCGGCCGCTGCTCGGCCAGGGCGACGACGATGGCCACCAGGATGGAGTTGACGAAGTAGTAGAGGACGAGCGACGCGGCCAAGGCGACGACGGCGAGGGGCGACGCGAAGTGCACGGTCAGCGGCAGCCCGAAGCTCGCCAGGAGCCAGCGATACGCCGCCCCGCTGATGCCGACGGTGAGGACGTACTGCCCGCAGTTGAAGACGAGCCGGGGGAAGGGCCGGCGCAGGATGATGTGCCCGCCAACCTCGCTGATCACGGCCGGGATCACGGCCAGGTCCGGACCGACCAGGAGGATGGCGGCGATGTAGGCCGCGGAGGTCACCGTCTTCTGGTCGCCGGCCGTGGTGACGATGGGCTTGACCGAAGTCGCCAGGCCGAGGACGGAGAAGAGGATGAGGACGATGGGGACCTCCGCGGGCGGCACGGCCGGGGGATGAGGGTTCGAGATGAAGAGGACGATCTGGAGACAAGCCGCAGCGAACACGGCCCAGATGTAGATCCGGGCGCGCACGGGGTGCTGCTCAAACCCAAACACGGCCGCGCCCCACCCGCCGTCCGGCCGTGCGGGAGGCGACCGGATGTCTACCGGCGACTCGCAGGTTGCCACGGGCCGGCCCTCGGGCGGTGGCGGCCCCGGGGGCCGGCGCGATTGGGAAGGGGCACGGGCGCTGGCCGCGGCCAGCCAGCGCCTCGATGGTCCGGGACAGCCAGGCTAGCTGCCCGCTCGCGGGCGTGCGCGGGTCAGAAACGCACGCCCACGACGGCCGCCTACCACCGGTTGCCGGCGCCGCTGGAGATGGCGATGACGACCACGACGAGCACGGCCTGGGCCACTCGATAGACAACTCCCCAGAGCTTGCGCATTGTGACTCCCCCCTGGTCTTCTCGGCAGCTTGCCGCCCCTCCGGAGCGCGCAGCCGACCTGCCAAGGAACAGTCTAGCAGGGCCAACCATCTCCTGCAGTTAACAAGGCGCGAGAATTCGGTTAGAAAATGGTTAGACATCCGTGGCCCTCGGGGAAGAGACTCGGGCCGGCGATTCGAGCACGTAGCCGACGCCCCGGACGTTCACGATGTACTGGGGGCTCTGAGGATCGGGCTCGAGCTTGTGGCGCAAGTGCCGAATGTGGACCTTGACGATGTCCTGCGCCTCGCGGTCGTCGCAGTCGTAATCCTGCGCCTCCCGGATGAGCGCCCGAGCCGGTACCACCCGGCCGACGTTCCGGGCCAGGCAGTACAGCATCCGGAACTCGGTCGGCGTCAGGTCCACCTTTTCGCCCCGGGCCACGACCACGTGTCGGCCAGGGTCGACGACCAGGTCGCCGACGCTGAGAGTCGGCGGCGCCTTCGCGCCCGCCTCGGGCGCGCCGCGACGGGCCAGGGCATTGACTCGGGCCAGTAGCTCGCGGACGCCGAACGGCTTGGTCAGGTAGTCGTCGGCGCCCATCTCGAGCCCGTTGACGACGTCTTCCTCCCGGGCGAGGGCGGTGAGCATCAGGATGGGCACCTGGGACTCGGTTCGGATGGCGCGGCAGACGTCGCCGCCGCTCACACCAGGCAGGAGAAGGTCCAGAACCACCACGTCCGGATGGTTGCGCGCGAACTCGAGGAGCGCCTGCTCGCCGTCGGCCGCCTGCGACACCGCGTGGCCGGCCTGGCGCAGAGCCAGGACCACCATCCGCCGGATGCTGTCGTCGTCCTCCACCACCAGCACGCGCGCCATCGAACACCTCGGCCAGCGCTCAGGTGCACGCCGGCTGGCATGCTACCTGCCAGCATTCTAGCACGACCGGTCGCCGTGTCAATCGCCCGAGCGGCCTCCCCCGCGGCTCCAGCGCGCAGGCTCGGCCGCCCGGACGCCGGCGAGGTGGCCCCGACCCCACCCCGTCCTTGTTGCCATAAGTAAGGCTGCTATTCCTTGTATGGCTCCTATTGACAATACCGCACATAGGTGCTACCATTTCGCCGGCAGCAGAGTGATTGCAGCATAGACCACCACATCGTGGTGATGGTTGCTCACGCTTGGCTCAGCAGTTCCTCAGGAGGTGTTCTGTGCAGCGCACACGGCGTGAGATCCTCAACATTCTGAAACGCCAGGGCCGAGCCACGCTGGAGGAGCTGGCCAATGGGGTCGGCCTGGTTCCAGTCACGGTGCGGGCTCACCTCAACGTCCTCGAGCGCGACGACCTCGTCAAGTACGAGGAGGTTCGGGGCAGGGTCGGCCGCCCCTACTACGTCTACACCCTGACCGACGACGCCGAGGATCTCTTCCCCAAGAGCTACGACGTCCTGACGAATCGGCTGCTCGACAGCCTCGCGGCGACCGTCGGGGCCGAGGGCCTGAATCGGCTCGCGGAGCACGTGGCCGAGGCGTGGGCCGGGGAGCACGAGGCGCGGCTGACCGGCAAGGCGCTGGCCGAGCGAGTCGCCGAGGCCGCGAAGATCCGCTCGGAGGAAGGCGCCTGGGCCGAGGTCGAGCAGACCGACGACGGCTACGACATCGTCCAGTACAACTGCTCCTGCCCCCAGGTGTCGGCCCGCCACCCCGAGGTCACCTGCGCCGCCGAGTTGGCTTACCTCCATCGCCTCCTGGGCGCCGACGTCGAGCGAGTCTCGTGGCGGCAGGATGGCTCCCGAATCTGCCGGTACCACGTGGCCGCGCTGGCCAAGATGCCCGTCAAGGCAGTTGCCGCCGAGTCCACCCCAACCGGCAACGGACACTGGCCCTCCTGACGGATAGACCTGGAAGAGCTGTGACGCCAGCAGCCCGAGCCACCGCGCCGCGCTGGCTGACTGGGTTCACCACAGAACTGGGCTTTTCCGCGCCTCCGCGGTGAACCCCCTCAGCTCGCGGGCAGCGCCTCCCGGAGCAGTCGCACCCAGTTGCCGTGCATGACGAGCCGGATGTCGTCCTCGGCGTAGCCTCGCCTCTGAAGGAGGTCGGGCACCTTCTGGAGGTCGGCGATGGTGTCCAGGTCGTGGGGGCACTGCTCTGTGCCGTAGCCGCCGTCGAGGTCGCTGCCGATTGCGGCGTGCCGGGCGTCGCCGGCCACCTGGCAGACGTGGTCGATCTGGTCGACGTAGAACGCCTGCTCGGCCAGGTGACTGACGTCGAGGATCATCCCGACCTCCTCCATCGCCCGCAGCAGCGGCCGGCCCCGGGGCAGCAGGCCCCCGGGCATCCCCGTGCCGTGGGCGT
>Ga0315282_10010694_pt1 | contig 14336 bp, 12 predicted proteins | sample YL17G07_20_MG_FD_203693 | JGI IMG/M metagenome (GOLD analysis project Ga0315282, IMG submission 203693) | Sediment microbial communities from Yellowstone Lake, YNP, Wyoming, USA - YL17G07_20 | ecosystem: Environmental > Aquatic > Freshwater > Lake > Sediment | place: USA: Wyoming | collected...
GCAGATACCTCTGCACCATGTCCTCCCCGGTAGCTATGTAGAAACGAACGCTCGGTAGTCTCGCAACAACCTCTCTGAACTGCAGCAATCCCAGAGTCTTCTGGTATACCGAGTGGTTTTGAATGATCACCGCTGCTGGGTGCTCTAAGCCAAGTCCGACACCCGGATCTGGAAAGAAAACTGCCGGATCCACGCCCTGGTAGACGACTTCGGTCGTCTTCCAAGGGAGATGCCTGAGAACCTCTCCTTCAAGCCACCGACATATCGGGGTGATAGTGTCTGCGAGAAGAAGCCCGAGCATGCCGTTGAAGTAGACTGCTGACCCTAGCAGTTTCGCTTTCGGGCGAGAACGCTGGAACCACCCGAAGAACTCTCGCCACAGATCACCTCGCAAGTGAACGATGGTTGGGATACGCTGTTTAGCTATCCGTTGCAGGATCTTCGACTGCGATCCGTAGAGAGGGCTGTCGCTGTAGATGACGGTTGGTTTGAATTTCGCAATAGCCTCCAGAACCTCTCCTCCGCCGAAGAGAACCCCGGAGACCTTCTCAATCATCATTCCTTGACGGCTGCGCGTACTCGTGTAGGGGTAGGATGGAACAACGACCATCGATTCGACTTCGCTTGAGAAGTGCTCGATCATCTTGAGGATGAACGCATGTTTAGATGAGGCGACCACAAACAAGGCACGAACCATTCTCTTCACAGCCGATCTCCAAAGACGATGTGATCCAATGTCGTCAAGCCGGTTCTACGCGCACGTCTCGAGCAGAAGGTAGCCATTGCATTCCATGACATGTTTGAACCCTGATAGCTCGAGCTCCTCAACAGGAACAACCACTGTATCAACTATGACGAAACATATGCCATATTCGTGTGACAAGGTGCCTAGTGGGGTTGTCAGGACGGGAAAGAAAGCCGCGATCTTCTCGTAGTTTCGCGCGCTCATCGTGTAGAATACCTTCTTGCCGGTAAAATAGGGTATAGCGAAGGTGTGAGATGATGGCAGGCAGATCACGCCATCTTTCTCCGACTTTCTCAGGTAGTCGAAGATGCCTTCCAGGAGTGATTGATCGTCGCTCCGACTATAGATTCGCACTCGCCTCCAGCTTCTGACGTTCTGGATGAGTGATAGCAGCAGAAGAACTGCCACCACAGCTAGCTTCCAGTAAGCGGGGGTTTCCCAGACGATAACTGTACACAAGATTGCTGTCGGGAGCGCATTGTACTCTAGAAACTGACTCCTGCCCGCATAGTGTCCCAGGAAGCGAAGATAGGTAGCAGCGTAATACGAGATGAGTGTGAAGATGGCCCATTGTGCAAGCACATACTCCCAGCGTGTCTGAATCCCGACGAAAGGCAATAGAACCACGACGAGAGCAAACGGATTGAAAGGACAAAGACTCAGCAACCAATAGAACGGATTCATCCGCCTAGTCACGCGCCATAGCTGTCGGATAGAGAACCTGGAACCGCTTGCCTCTCGTCTGTTGTTGATGCCTTTCTCCGTGTTAGTCGAGCTTCTTGTGCGCACGTATTTGGAACCATACTCCCCCTGATGCTTCATCCAGAATCTGGTGATTCCGATGTGCCCGATCAGGATCTTCACGTAGAAACCCTTCGAGAACAACATCGCCCCTAGCACAATTCCTATCAAGACTAGGAAAGTGGTGTAGGACCAGTTCAGGACCGCCAGCAGGATCAAGAGTGGGTACAGTACCTGAGTTGCGAACTTGTGCGACAGCAGAACTAGTATCCCGCACGCAACTGCTGGTACAAGGTAGGTCCAACTTCCCGATTGATAGTGGAAGATTAGAGCCGCTATTGTGAGGTTGAAGAATATGAGGCCGAAGACCCTCATGTTCAGGTTGAAGCCTTCCTCAAGCACAGCCGGCGTGAAAGAGTAAACGAGCCCCGCGACCAGCGCCAATTTAAGATCCCCTGTCAAGGAATATGCCAAGGCATACGTGACTGCCGCATTGATGCTGTCAAGTGCGGGGTTGATGATCCAGTTGTACCTCCTCAGCCAATGCGACGGGAAAAGAGAGAGGAAGTAGAAGAAGACGGGCGGATAGTCCAGCTCCCCTTCTATCAGATAGTATTTGCAGGCTCCATTGTATCCATGGCCCTTCTTGATTTCATCAACGATGAGCAGGATGGACCAAGTATCATGGCCGACCAGCGGTTTGCGGATTCTTGCAGCTGCCCTCAGAACGAAACAGGCGGCCATTACGAGAAAGAAGCCGAGGAAGAGGGCAGGCTCCAAAGCAATCTCCTAGAGTGAAGGGCAGGGTGCTCGTGCACATTTCCCCGTAACGGACACGCTTCACTTCTTAGCTCTTTCTTCGCGCTACGTCGATAGACGAGATGTTCTCACCGAAAGCGAACTTCCTCGCGGCAGAAGCTGACCTGATACTGGATTTCAGGCAGGTGCAATCTAGTTCCAAGGGCAACCAGCAGTCTTAACTCGACGACACCGAAATCAAGCTTTGGGACACACACCGTGGCTTTGACGGAGAAGTCAGGGACAGGCAAGTCGGATGACGCGATCCGCTGAACGAGTTATGGCAGCTGCCTCCAAGACGCTCGACATCGCACTTAGCACAATCTTTCTCGTAATTCTTCTCCTACTGGGGGTGCTCATGGTCTCAAGAGCGCGTCGGCCACATGCGCAACATACAAGGACAGAGAGACGCCGCCTTCTTTGCCTCGTGCCGACTACGCTCGAAGAGCTTGAAGTGAAAGGTGTCGCCGATGCGATCCTTTACCGCGACCTTGACGGATACTTCGATCATGTCTACACAGTCCATTTCCCGGCCCGAAAAGACAAGGTCGTCTGGCTCTCTGAGCGGCATACCGTCCTGGAGTTCTCGCAACACCACTTCTCCAGTCTGCACGCGTTCCCAATGATGAACTTGATCGCTTCAGAGGCCAGTTTCCTCTTCTCACTCTTGACTCTCGTCAAGACGGAAGGAATCTCTGCTATTAGAGCGCAAGACCCGTACGTCCAAGGAGCGAACGCGTTCTTCTTGTCGAAGGTCACAGGCATTCCGTTCCTCATATCGGTCCACTCCAACTATGACTTGACCAGACGCAGCATGGGCGCACTTGCGTACCGTTTCCTGCGATCCCATCGAATTGAGAAGGCGATAGAGAAGTTCGTTTTCCAGCGCGCGGACTTCGTAATTGCGATCAGCGATGACAACCGCGATTTCGCCATTCGCAATGGTGCATCTCCAAGCAAGGCAGCAACTGTCACGCCCCCGGCCCTCCCGATTCACTATGACGAGACGCGGCCACCGCGAAATCTCAAGTCGGAACTCAGCTTGCAAGAACGGAAAATAGCTGTGTACGTTGGCCGCCTCAGCCCAGAGAAATATCCTGATGACATCGTCAGATGTGCAAGGCTCGTGGCGGACAAGCGGGACGATGTGAGGTTTCTTCTTGTCGGCGATGGCCCAATGCGCGACGATCTTCGACGGCTCACTGATTCTATGGGGCTCAGCGAACACGTGCAGATACTCGGCTTCCAGCTCCAAGAGCGAGTTAGAGACCTAATGTACACAGCCGACGTGATCGTGTCACCGCTTGCGGGCCGAGCATTAATCGAGGCAGCGCTCTCTGGGACGCCGATAGTGGCCTACGATGTGGAATGGCACCGTGAGCTAATTCGGAACCATGAGACTGGGCTGTTGGTTCCCTATCGAGACTACGCTGCAATGGCGACAGCGATACTATGGACGTTCGACCATCCTAGTGAGGGGAAGACGCTCGGCAGGAACGCACGAATGGCAGCGTTACAGCAGTTCCACCCGAAAGAACTGCTTGAAAGGGAGACGGCCTGTTTTGAGCGTCTGCTGTCGGGAGGCCGGACAGAAGAATCCAACCCGACGGGAACTAGAGCATAGCACTCACCAGCTTTCATGAGCGATCGATTTGAGCACTCAATCAAGCCCGTTCCGACATGACTTCTTCGAGTATGCGAACGGACCACACCCGGTGCCGGCCGATAGCCTATTCACATGATTCTCTCTTGGCCGTCGTCGACGTACTGAAACCCTCGACGGCCCATTTCGTTCTGTCGTTGATATGATTCCCGACTTATGTCTGCAAAATAGAGCGCAGCCTCTGCATGTGTACCATGTGGCCACCCTTGGTGGCAGTGAGATCGGCTCTGGAACAGCAGGGCTCTTGTTCCGCTCCGTCTCGTTCCTGTTTCCGCAGCTCTGTTAGTGCAGGTTGCCAAGCCTTTGGGGTGAGTGTTCGCTGAGCTCAACAAGGCGCAACGGATGGAAAGAAGCTGAATCAGAAGGAGCTGGGCAAAGACGAGCACCGGCGTAGCTCTGCGGATCCTTCAGTAATCTCAATACGATCAAAGCTGATGCAGCAGGCTCCCGTACCAGTCTCCTTCAAACGCATATTTCCCCCAGAGCAAGAGGTTGGAGAGGCAGTGCGATGTCATGGCGGCTTTATTGTCCAAGACAAAACTGCGCAAGGAATCTGGATCATTCCTGATTGAGAAAAGGCGTCGAAATTCCCGGTCTCGGGGAGTGCGTTCGCAAGCAAGAACCTCGCACGGGATAGAGAGTCTCACGTCAAAGACAACGTACGGCTGACCATGGCCCAACAAGCCGAGACAGGTCATGGTCTGGATATCCTTGAGATCAACTCCACTTTCCTCGGCCAGCTCCCTTTCCATCTGGTCGAAAGGATGCGGGGATAGTTCCTCATGCGTGTCCGGGTCTTCTCTTTCCATGAAACCGGCGATTGTCTCAATCTCTTCGGTGCCTGGCCTACCCTCTCCCAGCACGATACGGTTGTCCGACGCAGTGACGACAGCGCCCACCGTAATCGGAACCACCTCGATGTCGCCGAATCTCTCGATGAATTCGGGCATCATTGAGACCACATACTCGTCGAAAGAGAACTCCCCAACTGATAGATCAAGTCCCAGATTCGAGAATCTGAAGTCCAGGAGACTGAAGAGCTTTCCCGGGTATGGGGCGAGAGTCGATCCAGAATGCGAGGTCGCCCAGTTCGCGACAAGTTGTTGCCATTGCTGCTCGACATACTCTTCCTGTTCCCTACGTAGGACGAGGCCTTTGCGGACATGTCTCACGGTCACTTGTCTTCTGTCAAACTTTCCTGCTACGAGTATGTCGGGCAGCTTGCACTTGTCACACATTCCTCGCATCACATCATTGGTCGTGTTGCGCCCACGCACTTGAGCCAATGCAGGGCCTCCCAGATCGGGCGATATGATCTTGGGCGATCTGGGTACGCTGTGAAGGCACATGAATCGAGGGAAGTAGGATTCTGCTCTTTTCTGCCACATCTTCCTAGCAGAGTGCTATCAACTTTTACGGAAAACACAGAACCGGGAATAGAAGAAAAAGGGTTGTCTGCTACTTGAAGAACAGAGAACAATTAGAAACTTGCTCCCGCCCTACAATGAGACGAGGGACATAGCAACCTGGCGACCGTTCATTCTTCACAACTGCCGGAAACTTGGAGAATTCCTTCCCTCACCATCATAGTGCTCTCGCTACTCGATCCCGAACAGAAGGGCTCTTGCTTCGCTCCGCCCAGTTCCTGCTTCTGTGCCGCTAGTATTTCGGAATGCCCAATCCCCGAGGGTCCGCTGAGTTCAATACGGCGCGGAGGGTGGAGTGAAGTTGCTCGTCCAACGCGCTATACCCTTTGAGATCCTCAGTTCGTCGATCCAGCGATTGAAATACAATCCGTTATAGTCACCAGCTCTGCCCACACTCAAACTCGAAGCCGAATCAGTCATGCTTGCCGAAGTAACGTAGGTTCCATCTCGTGTCCCGTCAATGCATAGGTAGAAATTGTTCCCGTTTCTAACGTAAGCTATGTGATGCCAGTCTGTTGTGTCCGTGATAGTCCTTGTCGAAGCAAAGGACAAGAAAACACCGCCGATAGCGAAATCTGCTGCCACCTTATTATCGGCTCGGAACTCGATCACGAAACTGACGGAACTATCAGCCCCGTTGGCAGCGAGCTGACCGAGTATTAGCTGCCGGGTACCTATCGAATTTCTCCTCACCCAGAAGTCAACTGTGAAATCTCCGCTCCCGAACGCCCAATCCGCCGAGTCTTGTATGGAGAGACAGCTCCCGCTGCCGTCGAATAGTCCGCTGGCTCCGCCCAATTTGCTCTGTGCTGTATCGATCTGCACGTTCCCTCTCGCTGTAATGCTGTGCCCTCCGAGGGAACTGTCGGTGAATATCTGAGAGCCGTCGGTCCCGTCCATGTGCGAGAGCAGTTTCGTGTAGGTGTCCGATGCGCTGATCGTCACCGTGCTCGTGCTAGTCGTGTACTCTACAGTTGTCAAGATGCCCTCGACGGTGAACCAGATAGTGGACCAGATAGTTGAGGTGGTCCAGCTGGTCGTCGTCGTGAAGATGGTTGTCGTGAGGGTTACACCCGGGGCTTGCTGAGCGAAGAACGAAGCGCCAGCGTACAGACCCGAGCCTGCCGACAGCAGCACCACGAAGACCAGCAACAATGCCACTAGGACGGATCGGCCTCGCCGACTGCCGCGAGCATGATCTCCAGCCTCATTGTTATTCTTCAACTTCTTGAACACCTCTCGGATGAGAATCCTTGTCGTATCCATGTGGCTCGGGCGTTGTATTAAGCCTCCTGTATACCATGTCGCCTTTCGATAGTGACTGGGTACGGCACTCTGGCTCAAGATGAGACTCTGGTCGCGCGTGAAACTCGCGAGCGAAATCATATCTGTGAGTAGACGCAGTGACTCAGGCCGCCTCGGATATCGCTTTTTCTAGGATCTGAACGGAAGCCGGCCCGTGTGTATGCACAACCCATTCATGCGATTCTCTCGCAACGGTCGCCAACGCATCCGGATTCTCGACTGCCCATCTCATCTTGTCGTAGATCTCCTGCTCGGTGTACGCTAGCAGAGTGGGAGGGAGTTCTTTCAGGTAAGGGCGATATGCATTCGCGTCATAGAAGGATATTACCGCTCTCTCACAGGCCATCGCCTCGAGAGTTGACAGGCCATACGAGCCAAACACGAATTCGTCGACAACAACGTTCGAGGCACGATAGAAGGCCCTCAAGAGAGGCCTACTGACTACGTACGGGAAGAAAACCACCCTACCTTCTGCCTTGGCTCCCATGACCATGTCCTTCGCGCGCGAGCTGTCAGTTCCCCAGCTTGGAGTGACAAGCACGACATCATCCCTTTCGCGAGACAGTCTCAGAAAGGCCCTCAGCGCCTTGTCCGTGCCCTTCACACGAAATTCTTGAGCTGATGGAATGAAAAACACGAACCTGTCCACAGTCAGAGAAGGCCACAGCCTAGGTACCACATTCTCCACGGTTCCGCGGTCCGCATAACCCTCAGGGTAGATGGGGAAAGGAAAGTACGTCCAATGATCAGAAAGGTTGAGCCTCGCAAGAGAATCGGCAAAACGCCAATCACCTATGAGAATGCGATTCGCTCCGGCATATGCATTTCTCTGCATTTGCGCGAGCAGACCACTCTGGAAGGGCAGCCACGTTATGTCGGCCCCGCAAGGAATTGCCACATAAGGCACGCCTGCGAGAGAACCAAACACTGGCCCTATCCCAAGGAGAACCAGAAAGTCAAATTCTGATAGCGGCCCGACAAGATGCAGACTCTCAAGTGCGAATCTCGCGGCGCCAGCCGATATGCCCGCCCGGAGAACAGTTCTCAGCGCTAATCCGGGCCTTCTGACTGTGACCCCGCGCCCTCTCGCATTCACGTGTCTAACCCATTCCGGTCTCTTCCAACCCACTTCGACCGCCTTCTTGGCCCAGAACTGTTGGTTCGTCGCAGAGTCTCTCAGGGCCTCTGCATCGAGAACAATCTCGCAGTCATCCCACAGTGGCTGGCTAAATGCGAAATTCTCATGGGGATCCTGTATCAACTCAACGTCTAATCCACGCTTTCGCAGGATCTTTCCGAGGCTGTACCCGAAGTTTGACAAGCCGCCGAAAATCCCCACGCGCAAGGTTATCCTCACCGCAGCCCGAGAACTATGGCGCTCCGTGCGAGCCATATAAGAACTTAATACGATGAAAGGCGGTTCACAGTATTCTATCGAGCCTCTGGTGGAATGTTGATTTGCAGTGTGCCGGGGCATACAATGAAGAGAATCGGATGCAATGGGTCGGAAGTATCACGTGGTGAATTGACATGCTTTTGAAGAGAAAATCGGTCCTCGTGACAGGAGGCGCAGGTTTTATCGGAAGTCATCTGGTGGACAGGCTCGCTCAAGAACAGCCTGACAATCTGGTAGTTGTTGACAATTTCTTCTTGGGAAAGGAGTCGAATCTCAAGGACGCAAGAGCGTTGTGTCCTGCTCTAAAAGTCTACAACCAAGACGCCTCGGATCAGGATGCGATGCGAAAACTGTTTGAGGTCGAGAGTGTAGAGGTGGTGTTCAACTTGGCGGTTGTGCCGCTGCCGGCCTCGCTTGTCAGGCCCAGGTGGGCGTTTGAGCAGAACGTGGGGATTGCTCTCTCCATGTGTGAATTGGCCAGGGAGGACCGATTCGAGACGCTGATACATTTCTCGTCGTCAGAAGCATATGGAAGCTCTGAGTATGCGCCGATGGATGAAAAGCACCCCAGTATGTGCACAACGAGCTACGCGGCGAGCAAGGCAGCGTCAGATCAGCTCGTATTCTCATACTGCAACTGCTTTGGCATTGATGCTTCCATCGTGAGGCCCTTCAACAACTACGGCCCTAGGCAGAACGTGAGAAGCTATGCCGGCGTAGTACCTCTCACAATAAAGAGGATACTGAAAGGTGAACCACCGGTCATATATGGAGATGGAAAGCAGACAAGAGACTATCTGTTCGTCACCGATACAGCAGACGCTGCTGTCAAGGTGTATGACTGCAAGAATACTCGGAGCAAGGCGCTGAACATAGCAAGTGGGAAAGAGACGTCGATCGAGTTCCTAGTCAGGGCAATTGCCGAATACTTGGGATCCACGAAGGGCATTGTGTACGAAGCCGAGCGGGCAGGCGATGTCAGGAGACACATCGCGAACACGTACCTAGCTGAGGATCTGCTGAGCTTCAGGCCAACAGTGGACCTGAAACAGGGCCTTGGGATCACGATTGATTGGTATAGGAAAGAACCGGGCGCATGATCTGTGGATAGAGACATCATGAGAATGAATGTAGTGAGGTCGGAACCGATTTTGTTCGACCAGTGGCGTAGGGCACAAAGTATCAGAGCGACCGATTTCAATGGTACATTGGACACCAGGGCATAGTCATCTGGCTTTCAGGAACCGCGCGGAACTCTCACGGTCGGCAAAGGATACCACGCTGGGACCATGGTTTATCTATAAGGCAGACTCACGAAGGCGGGGGCGTAAGAAGTGAACCTAAGGATGATCATGAGTCTAAGATGGATCTATCGTGGGTGGTACTACTTCAGGATGGGATATGCGACCTACCTGACATTCATTCTCGGATATGTGTCGACGCTCATAACAGTCTATTATCTCGCAATTAAGAACATGCCGGCCTTGCTTGATCTCTTTCCGCACTTCGAGGGATTTGGAATAATTGCAACGCTTGTGGGGGTACCACTAGCCGTTGTCTTAGGATGGGTGCACATGAAGCGAAGTAGATTGTACAGCAGCGAAGCGGACATAGCAGTCGAGGCAAGCCCCTACAACTACAAGCTCCCCCCCGGATACACGAGAGAAGCTTGGTTCCCCTTGATGCTGACACAGCTCAGACTGATCCGCAGACTTTCTGAAGCGAATGGATTGCTAGCAGACTCGGACAGGATCGAAATGGATGAGCTGGACAAGAAGATGGTTACCCTCGTGAAGGGAGGGTATGTAGGAACTCCGAGAAGAGAACTGACATCTCTACGCTAGGTGCAGACCCCGTCACCTCGTTCGAGAAGGGTATCATGATGGAAGTGTGCTCAAGATGCATATATGACGAGCGCACCCCTGGGATCACCTTCGACGAGAATGGCGTCTGCAACTACTGCCACCAACACGATGACCTAGAGCGCGAATATCCGACCGGCGATGCTGGCTGGAAGAAGCTCGAAGAGATTGCGCGGCAAATCAAGAATTCTGGCAAAGGGAAGAAGTATGATTGCGTCATAGGCATAAGCGGGGGCTGCGACTCATCCTTCCTATTGCACATCGCCAAGGCGAAACTCGGCCTTAGACCACTTGCCGTCCACTTCGACAACACCTGGAACAGCAAGACCGCGGTCGAGAACATCCACATCATGCTGAAGAGACTGGACATTGACCTCTGGACCTACGTCATGGACAACGACGAATGGAACGACTTGGCTAGGTCCATGCTCAGGGCCTCCGTACCCGAGATAGATGCCCTCACAGACATCGCACTTACCACAACGCAGTACATCGCTGCGGATAAGTTCAAGGTCAAGTACATGTTGAACGGGCACTCGTTCAGGACGGAGGGAATCACACCGAATGCAGGTGATACGAACTGGTTCTATTTCGACGGGAAGTACATAGAGAGCATACAGAAACAGTTCGGCTCCAAGAGGATACAGAAGTTCCCAAACCTCTTGCTCTTGAGATGGATGAACTGGTTGCTGATGGATATCAAGCGACTGCGCCCTCTGTACTACGTGAACTACCAGAAGGAAGAAACCAAGCGCTTCCTGAATAAAGAATACGGCTGGCACTGGTACGGCGGGCACCACCTAGAGAACAGGTTCTGCGCCTACAACCACTACCTTCTCAATACGAAGTTCGGCATCGACCTCAGATCTGTTGAGATCTCGGCTCTCATCCGGTCCGGCCAGATCACACGGGAGCAGGGGCTTGAGGAGATCAAGAACCCCCAGTCGTATCCGGCCGAGCTTGTCACAGAGGTAAAGAAGCGCTTGAACCTCTCGGATGAGGAGTATGATGCCATCATGAAGCTGCCCGTTAAGTCTGCGAAGGACTACAAGACCTACCGACAGACCTTCAAGCTCCTCAGACCAATGTTCTGGCTGATGTACAAGACGCAAAGAGTTCCCAAGAGCTTCTATATGAAATGGTGCAAGTGAACGGAGACGAAAAACAAAGTGATAGCTATCGTTGATGTGGGAATCGGAAATCTCGGATCGATCCTCAACATGTTTAGGAAGATCGGAGTCGAAGCATGCATATCCTCAAAGGTCTCTGAAATTGCGATTGCAGACAAGCTGATACTCCCTGGCGATGGGTCGTTCAATGTTGGGATGAGGAACCTGAAAGGTTCCGGTCTTATGGAGGCCCTTCGGCGGAAGGTAGTGGATCAAGACGTCCCGATACTAGGGATATGTCTCGGGATGCAAATACTTGGAAAAAGCAGCGAAGAGGGGCAAGAAGAACTGCCAGGTTTGGGTTGGATAGATGCATACAGTGTCAAGTTCCGATTTGAAACTCTGAGCCATTTGCGAGTCCCACACATGGGATGGAATACGGTAAGAGTCGTGGGCGATAGTCCTCTATTCAGAAACATGGGAGATGAACCTAGATTCTATTTCGTGCATTCCTATCATCTGGTTTGCACTGATCCAAGGGATGTCCTAGCAGTCACCAATCATGGATACGACTTCGTATCATCCATAAAGCGTGGGAACATTTATGGAACACAGTTTCATCCAGAGAAGAGTCATAGATTTGGTATGACGCTTCTCAAGAACTTTGCAGACGAGGTTGACTAGCATGTTGAGGGTTCGGGTCATGCCGTGTTTGCTCTTGCAGCATTCCAAACTGGTCAAGACTGTAAAGTTCAGGAGTCCGACCTACATCGGGGATCCAATCAATGCGGTGCGAATCTACAACGAAAAGGAGGTCGACGAGCTGATATTCCTTGATATCATGGCAACCCGAGAGAACAGTCCTCCTCAACTGAAGACGATATTTGAGATTGCGACCGAGTGTTTTATGCCGTTCACGTACGGAGGCGGAGTCAAATCTCTGGATGACATATCCAAGATAATGAAGATGGGCGTCGAGAAAGTCGCGATCAACAGTTGCGCAGTGGAGGATCCGCCCTTCATAAGGAGAGCCGCAGACGAGTTTGGAAGCCAGGCCATTGTAGTGTCCATCGACGCGAGGAACCGGTCAGGAGAATACGAGGTGGTCACACACGGCAGCACGAGACCCACTGGCATCGACCCAGTGTCTCATGCAAGAAAGATGGAGGAGTTGGGAGCGGGTGAGGTGCTGTTGACTTCAGTTGATCGAGATGGGACGATGGAAGGATACGATCTCGACTTGATCGAAAGGGTAACAGATGCAGTTAGCGTTCCCCTTGTTGCATGCGGTGGAGCAGGAAACATCCAAGACATGGCCAAGGCAGTTGCTGCTGGGGCATCAGCAGTTGCCGCTGGAAGCCTCGTTGTTTACCAAGGAAAGAACAGAGGCGTGTTGATCAACTTCCCCACGCAAGAGGAATTGAGATCGGTAGTCTCAGCCGATCACTAACCTTGCAGAGTACGCCCAGCTCGCTGATTCGCGTTGTCAAGATGGACCAAGCTTTCTTCGCTGCCCTATCCTAGAGATGCTATTTTTTTCTGGAAGTCAATGCCGACACCAACAGTAGAACCATGCCTAACTCATCTTGCTCGAGTCAACGCATTGTAGGTACAATGGGCCAGCGTCTCGAATTTGGGACTGCCCAGGTTCAAGCGACTCTGTCTATTGGAGACCCGCCTTCTATGTGAGTGACGCTCACTATTAGGTCACCTGAGACTGCGTGGAGGATATTGGAAAGTCGGCAACACAGAAATCTGCCAGTTGACTTGTTCCAGAAGCGTTCTGCAACGTGCCTTCAATCTCGCTTCTGACAGTAGACACACAAATGCCTTCCGTAATCTGTGATGGCACCTTGCCCGATTTCCATAGTGAGGTGTGCTGCCACAGCATTGAACTTTGAGGCGGGGTCTGGCTCCTAAGGGCGTACAACAGCGAGGTAGTACGCTCTGGTAAGCAAGTAGTACGTTCCGAGTGTTGTTTTTCGAGAACATGGAACTTCTGTTGTACATAAGCCATTACGACGGTCTCGTCAAGGTCCAGATTCGCTCGTATGGGACTAATGGCGTTCAGTTCCAATTTGGCAGCATACCGAACGCCTTCATCATACAAGGCGACATTCTGGCAATGCCGTTCAGAGAGAAGTCTTTCGATTTCATCTTCAGCGAGGGAGTCCTACACCACACTCCCAATCCACACGAAGCCTTCCACTAGTGCTGCAACGTCCTGAAGGACGGAGGCGAGATCGCGTTCTACGTATACAGGAAGAAGATCGTGCCAAGTCTGAACCTTGCGTCACGCGAGAAGTACAAAGCGATCAACCGAGCAGACAAATATGACCTAGTCGTTCAGAACGTCAAGAACTTTCTGAACACGCCCTGCGCGCGGGCTTAGCGCACGCGTACAGATATCGGCTTCCAGCCCCAAGAGCGGGTTAGGGACCTAATGTACACAGCAGACGTGGTCGTGCCAACGCTTTCGGGCCGAGCGTTGGTCGAAGCAGCACCCTCTGGAACGCCAACAATAGCGTACGCCGTGGAATGGCACCGCGAGTTGATTCGGAATAACGAAAACGGAATTCTATAGCAACTAACATAAGTATTTGATCATGTTGAGCTTGAATCTTCTCGTTCTCATTCTTTCAGCTATTGCCTGTTTCATCTCCTCGAAGGTGGGGTGTAGTCTGTTGGCGACGAGCTTGTATTTGAGGAGGTTCCAGCACTCCTCGACCGGGTTGAGTTCAGGTCTGGCGATGGGGAACCATTTCACTTTGACGGTTTCTCTGTTGGCTTTCAGCCAACGTTCGACTTCCTTGCTCCTGTGGGCGTTGGACCGGTCGAGGAATAGTAGCATTCTGCCAAACTTCCGTTTCAGCGTCTTGAGGTACGCTAGAAAGTTTCTGCTATTCACTGTCGGGTACTGCCTGAAGAGCTGCTTGCCCTGCAGCGAGACGGTTCCGAAGACGCAGGTTCTCCGATGTGACCCGGTTGTAAGGATGAAGGGTCTGCTGCCTCGGAAAGCCCAGACGTAGCGGATGACCGAATCGTAGAGGAAGATTGATTCGTCCTCGCATAGTACTGTCCAACCGCTCCTTTCCGCCTTCTCTATCGCCTTTCTCGCCCTTTTTTGAAACGTTCCACCTCCTCGTCTGAGGCGGCGTTGATGTGCTTCTTTCTCGGCCGCTGCTTGGAGAGGCCCCAGCTGTGGAGGAGGCGGGTGACGTGCATCAACGAGTACTGTACGCCGGTCTTCTCGTGTATCAGCCGCGTAACCTCAGTCGCCGTCCAGCACT
>Ga0315282_10010695_pt1 | contig 14335 bp, 12 predicted proteins | sample YL17G07_20_MG_FD_203693 | JGI IMG/M metagenome (GOLD analysis project Ga0315282, IMG submission 203693) | Sediment microbial communities from Yellowstone Lake, YNP, Wyoming, USA - YL17G07_20 | ecosystem: Environmental > Aquatic > Freshwater > Lake > Sediment | place: USA: Wyoming | collected...
CGTGTCGCGCGCCGAGGCCGCCTCACTCGTCTCCCTGATGTGCGACCAGGTCGGCATCGCCATCCGCGCCGCCCATCGTCTCGTCGAGCTGCAGCAGGACCGCGACCAGGCGTGGGCGCTCAGCGAGGTCACGAAAGCGGTCGGCTCGACCCTCGACGTGGCCGAGGTGCTGCGCCAGGCGGTGCGCGGGATGCACCGCGTGAGCGAGTTCCGGCGGGTGCTCGTCTGGTTCCTGGCCCACGAGGGCAATGTCGCCGAGGTCGCCTTCATCGAGGGGCCCGAGGCGATGGTGGGTCCGGCGGTCGAGGTCGACTACGATCCGGGCAACCCCGTCTGGCAGGCGATGGACGGCGCCCGCACGGTGGTCGTCGACGACACGACGCGCACCGTGCCGGTGACCGGCATGCGGGACGCCGGCAGCCTGATCGCGTTGCCGTTGCTGGCCGAAGGCCGCGTCGTCGGCGCCATCGTGGTCGGCGCCGAGCAGGCCGGCCGCTTCGACGACTCCACCCGGGTCTTCCTCGAGCAGCTCGTGGCGCCCATCGGCGCCGCGGTGCAGAACGCGCGTCTCTACGAGCGCATCCGCACCCTGCACCTCTCCAACCTGCAGGCGCTGTCGACGGCGCTCAACGTGAAGGACGACTACATGCTCAACCATGCGCCGCGGGTGGCCGCCTACACGTCGCTGCTGTGCGCCAAGCTGGGCTACGCGCCCGAGGCGATCGAGCAGATCGAGAAGGCCGCCTTCCTTCATGACATCGGCCGCATCGGGGTGCCCGACAGTGTGCTGCAGAAGCCGGGGAAGCTCAGCGACCCCGACTGGGTCCTGGTGCGCGCTCACGCCGCCGCCAGCGCCGACATCATCAAGCCCATCTTCTCGGAGGACCTGCACCAGGCCGTGCGCTACCACCACGAGCGCTGGGACGGCGGCGGCTACCCCGAGGGCCGTCGGGCGCGCGAACTGCCCCGGTTGGCCCGCATCCTGGCGATCACCGACGCCTACGACGCCATGACTACGAACCGCGTGTACACGAAGGCACTGCCGTACATCGAGGCTCTCGCCGAGTTGCGCAGCAACGCCGGCCGGCAGTTCGACCCCGAGCTGGTGCCGCGCTTTCTCGAGGTGCTCGACGACCTCGACGGCCTGCGTCGCGCCGCCCAGGAGGCCGCGTTCGCCGCTGCCGAGATCATCGACTGGGAGGCCCACGCCACCCTGCGCTCCGCCGGCGGCGCCGGCCGCGAGCACTACCCGCGGATCGAGGAAGCCCTCCGGCGGGCCTGCGAGAGCCACCCGCTGGTCACCCGCATGTTCACGGCCGTGCCCAGCGAACGCGGCCATGTCGTGGCCGTCGGCTGGGCGGATAGCGAGGAGCTGCTGCCGCACACCGGTGAGGAGGTGCAACTTCCCGAGACGGTGCTCGAGTCGCTGGCCGGCGCGACGCCGAGCGGGAACACCGTCCACTTCGACACGTTCGGCTGCTGGACAAGTGGCTTTGTGCCCGTGTTCGAGGAGAGCGGGCGACTGCGGGTGCTCGTGGAGGCCGACGTCGCCGTGCCGACGGGGATCCGCGGCGGCACGATGCGTACCGACGTCGGCGAGACGCTCGACTCGATCCTGCGCCAGGCGGCCGAACGCATGACGAGCATCGAGATGGCGGCCAACACCGACGGTCTCACCGGTCTCTACAACCACCGCTACTTCCAGGAGCGGCTGGAGCAGGAGCTGGCCCGCGCCAGGAGTCACGAGGAGCAGCTCGGCCTCCTGTTCTGCGACCTCGACCACTTCAAGGCGTACAACGACGCGGCCGGCCACCAGGCCGGCGACGAGGCCCTGCGCCGCCTGGCGGACGTGTTCCACGAGGAACTGCGCCGTGTCGACGTCGCGGCGCGCTACGGCGGCGAGGAGTTCGCCGTCATCCTGCCCGACACCAGCCGCGGCGGTGCCACCGAGGTCGCAGAACGGGTGCGTCACGCCGTCGAGAGCGGCGCCGATGGAAGCGGTGAGCGGCGGCTCACCGTCTCCATCGGCGCCGCCGTCTATCCGGCCGACGCCGCGACGGCGGCCGAGCTCATCGACCACGCCGACTGGGCGATGTACCGCGCCAAGCGCAAGGGACGCAACCGCGTCGAGGTCTTCGGTGTGGAAGACGAGGAGTGAGGGGGGGGGGGGGGGGGGGGCCTACCCCCCCCCCCCCCCCGCCCCTACTTCTTCTTGCGCGACGTCGTGCGCCTGGGTCCGGCCGGCCTTCTCGCCGGCCGGCCGTTCTTGCGCTTGCCGGCATGGCGCTCGAGCGGGCTCGGCTCGGCCTGCGCCTCGGGTACCGGAAAGCCCTCGACCTCGGCAAGGCCCATGCGCCACTCCACGGTCGGCCGGCGGCGCGTCACCAGGATCACGACGATGCCCGCCAGGGCGCTGGCGATGCCGATGAACTGTGGTGTCGTGAGGCCCAGGGCGAGGACCGGGTTGAGGCGCAGCTCCTCGATGAGGAAGCGTTCGACGCCCTGGAGTACCAGGAACCAGCCGAAGACGTACCAGCCCGGGCGCGGGCGCTTCGCCATCCAGTAGAGGAGGGCGAAGACACCGAACATGACCAGCGTCTCGTAGACCGGCGTGGGGTGGACTGTCACGCCCGGCGGCGTCGGTACGGTGCCGTGCGGGTAGCCCATCGCCCAGGGCAGGTCGCTGGGCTTTCCGTAGTCACCGTCGCCGGAGAGCTGGCAGCCGATGCGGCCGATGGCGTAGCCGACCGCGACGCCGGGACCGGCGGCGTTGGCGACCAGACCGACGGGGACCTTGCGGACCACGCTCCAGGCGAAGACGGCGAGAAAGCCGCCGGCCAGGCCGCCGTACCAGGTGAAGCCGGCGCCGCCGACGAGGCTGTTCCAGAAGTCGGCCCGTACGTCGGTCCAGTGCTGGAACATGTAGTAGAGGCGGGCGCCGGCGAAGCCGCCGATGCCGGCCGCGAAGAGCAGCTCGTAGGCGAAGTCGAAGGGCACGCCGCGGGTGCGCATGACGAGCCAGCCGACGGTCACGGCGCCGACCAGCGCCAGGGCGGCCATCACGCCGAAGCTGTAGATGGTGACGGGACCCAGGTGGAGGAGTTCGGGATACACGGCGGTGGCCTAGGCGGGCGCGGTCGTGAGGGCGGCGGCGGTCGCCAGGCGGCGGGCGGCAGCGGCGGCGAAGCACGCCGTGCCAACGGTCGCCGCGTTGGCCGCCGCCGCCCCCACCGCCAGGGGGACGGCCTCGGCGAACGAGTGGCCGCGCGCGAAGCCGACGAGGAGTCCGGCGCAGTAGACGTCGCCTGAGCCCACCGGATTGACCGTCTGGACCGGCGGCGCCGCCATGACCATCACTGTGGCGTCGACGAGGGCGACCGAGCCCAGGGCGCCGAGGGTCACGCAGGCGGCGCCGGCGCCCAGCTCGACGAGCCGCCGGCAGCACGTCTCGGCGCTGCTTCGGCATTCGGCCGCCCAGACGGCCGGCGACGGCGGCTCGGCGTACTCGGGCGCGGCGTCGAGGACCGGCGCCGGGCGATCGACCGGCGGACGCGTCGCCAGCGTGTAGATGACGGCCGGTGCGGCCGGCGGGGCGAGGTCGCCCTCGCAGGCGGCGGGGGCGGGCGTGGACACGCCCGTCGCCCCCGCCGCCTCACGCAGGTTGATCTTCACGAAGTCGGGCTTCGCCGCCAGGGCCCCGCGCAGCTGCTCGTCGGTGGCGTCGACCATCACGCGGTAGCCGCCGCCCCGGAGGGTCTCGACCAGGCCGGCGTAGAACCCGCGACTGGCCACCGGCGGGGCGGAGCCGGTCACCAGGGCCCAGTCCCCTTCGCCGGCCGGCATCTGGGCGATCGCCTCGGTCAGCGCCCGCTCGAGACCGGCGTCGATCTCGGGCCCCTCCTCGAAGACATCAGTGTGGCGGCCATCCCCGTCGAGCAGGATCGTGGAGATGCGCGACTCCCCGTCGGCCACCACGACCAGCAGCTCGATGCCCTCGTCGACGGCCAGTCGCGCGACCAGCTCGCCGACGTGGCCGGCGGCGAAGCCGAGCAACAGCCCCTCGCCGCCGAGCGTGCGGAGGGCGCGGCACACGTTGGCGCCCTTGCCGCCCGCCTGCTGGACGAGGCAATCGGCGCGGTTGGTCGCCCCCAGGCGCAGCGCGTCGAGCTCGAGCACGCGGTCGACGGCGAGGTTCGGTGAGACGACGAGGATCATAGGCGGGAGGAGTCTACCTGAACCCCGCGCCGCCCTACTTCTTCTTCGTTGCCGTGACGGTCGCGGTGTTGCCGCTGATGCGGATCTTGGTGTGGAACGGCGCCGAGTACTGTCTGACGAGGTCGAGGATCGTCGTCGCTCCTCCACCGCGCTGCACCGCGGGGATGCCGGCGCTCGACGAGTAGACCGGTATGAGCGTGGCAGTCACGCCCTTGGGGGTCAGCTTGGCGTCGACCAGGACCGTCTGGCCCGTCTCGATGTCCGAGTGGTCGAAGGCCAGGTCGCCGAGGCTGTAGACGATGAGTGCGCCCTTGTAGACCTCGATGCCCTGGAGCACGTGCGGGTGGTGGCCGATGACCAGGTCGGCACCGGCGTCGACGGCGGCGTGCGCCTCGCTCGTCTGGTCGGTGATCGGGTAGTGCTGATACTCGATGCCCCAGTGGTAGCCGACGACGACGTAGTCGACCTTGCGCGAGAGCTTGCGGATGGCGTTCTTCATGCGGGTCACGTCGGTCCGTGCCGCGGCGACGCCCGGCCCGTTCGAGGCCACGTAGCCGGGCCAGACTATGTCGGTCCAGGCGAGGAACCCGATGGTGGCGCCGTCGTCGGTCTGGACGATGGCCGGCGTCCAGGCGTCGGCGTCGTTGCGGCCGGCACCGACGACCTTCACGTGGCCCTTCTCGATGCGCTTGATCGTGTCGACGAGGGCCGCCTGACCGTAGTCCACGGCGTGGTTGTTGCCCATCGTCACGACGTCGAGACCCGAGCGCCCCAGGGCCGACGCGATGAGAGGGCTGCCCTGGAACGTGACGTCCTTGCCGGGATACGGGCTGCCCAGCCGGGTCAGCGGTCCCTCGATGTTGACCCAGGCGGCGTCGCCCTTCTTCAAGACGGGCGCGATGCCGCGCAGCACCGCGTCGCCGCCGTTGGCGTTGGCGTAGGCCTCGACCTGGCGGTCGCCCATGACGTCGCCGCCGGAGATGACACGCACGTCCGGCGTGGTGGTCACAGAGGGAGACGGGCTCGGCGATGACGAGGCGCCGGTGGTGGAGGACGGCGGAGCGGTCGTCTTGCCGGCGACCGCTCCGCCGTCCCCTTTCTTGTCTGAGCCGCCACGTGTCAGCGCCGCGACGACCAGGGCGATGAGGACGATGACGGCGACCAGCAACGCCAGCGCGACGAGGCGCCGCCGCCAGAGGGTGCCCGAGCCCCTCTTGCGCCGCCGCGGCGGGTGGCGGTCGCTGCGGCGCGTGCGCCAGCCCTCGGGCTCGGGGATCTGCGGCGGGACGGTGCCCAGCCCCTTGGGCCGCGCGGGCTCTTCGTCGCCGAAGAGGGGTCCGCCGGGGTCGTGCGGTGCGTCGGGCGTGCCGCCGGACGCGGCACCTTCGCCGCCATCCGCGGCGTGAGCGCGGTCGGGCGGCGCCGGCGTGCCTGTGCCGCCGGCATCGTCAGGCAACAGCCACTCGAAGCCGTCGGGGGGAAGTCCGTCGTCGGGCGTGCGGTCGTCCACGTCACCTGCCTGTCGGTCCCCTGATGGTACACGGGGCGCAGAGTCGTTTCACTCTGATACGACGGGGCGCGGCCGAGACCTGCGGTCGGCGCGGTTGTCGCCTCGGGGCGACGTGCTATCGTGAGGCCATGACGCGCCTGCGCAGACCGCTGCCCCGCGCGCTGGGGCTCGTCCTGGCCATCCTCCTCGCAGTAGTCGGGCTGGCGGTCGTTGGCGTCCTGGCTTGGGGTCTCGTCCTCGCCTTCCAGGAGGAGGGCGGCGGCGGACCCGTCGCGGTCGCGTCGCCGTCGGCCGTGCCGGCCACCACTCCGGCCGAGGCGCGGCAGTACATGGACGAGGCTCTCGCGCGCCTGGCTGCGGATGACCGTTCGGGATACCGCGCCGCGTTCGCGGTGCGTGGCCGCCAGGCCGAGAACGTCCGTGATGCCCTCTGGACTGACCTCGACGGTCTGCCGTGGAAGGGTCTGCACGCCAACGTCGTGGCCGTCCCGGGTAAGCGCGACGTGTTCGACATCAAGATCCTTGGACGCATCGACGGCAGCGGCCCGCCCGACCGCATCGTCGCCGAGCGCGTGCTCACCGTGCGCCGCGTCGCCGGCGTGCCCACCGTGACGGATGACCGCACACCGCCGGCGGTGGCGCGCGAGTACCTGTCGGCGCTGGATGAGTTGACGTACCGCTCCGGTCCCGGGTTCCTCATCGTCTACGACAAGGGGAACGCCGACATCGCCGGCGACGTGTACAACGCGATGAACCAGGCGCGCGCCGCAGTCGGCGCCACGCTCGGCTCGACCGCTTCGCGGCCGATCCTCGTGGTGCTGTACGACTCGCGCCGTCAGGCCGCCGACTACCTCGGGCTTCTGGAGGCCGACAAGAAGCTCAACTACTTCGAGCATGAGCCGGCGACACTGTCGGAGCATCCGTGGGTGCCGGGCGACATCGGCGTCGTGACGGCCGAGCTCACACCGGGCGACCCCTGGACGGGCCAGATGCTCACGCACGAGGTCACCCACGCGCTCACCGAGGACTGGTTCGCGGACACCGACCACGCGCCGCTGCTGTTCGCCGAGGGCCTGGCTGTGGCGGTGGCCGGCGACCGCAGCTACGGGCCGGTCAGGCAGGAGATCGCGACCGGCAACCGCAGGCTGCCGCTGATCGACCTGTTCGCGTTCAACGACTTCTGGTCGGGCAACTCGCGCTCGCGCACGACCCTCGCCTACCTCGAGAGCGGCGCCGTCGTGAGCTACGTCCTCGACCGCTGGGGGGTCAGGACGCTGCGCCGTTTCGCCGTGGATGTGGCCGCCTCCGATCTCAGCGAGAAGGCGGTCAGGAAGGCCGCGCGCCGCGACCTGGGCGTCTCGTGGGACGAGTTCTACGCCGGCTGGAAGGCGTACGTGCAGACGCTGCCGTAGCCGGCCGCACCGGGCGCCGCAGTCAACCAGTTAACACTTCTTAACCCTGAGAATGGTTGCGTTCCGCGCCTCACGCGGGACAATCAGCCTACGCATCCGCACACGGTGCCGATCCGCACCTTCACCGGGAGGAGTCGTCATGCGCCGTCGCTACCTTCTTGTCGCAGTGGTCGCGATCGTCGCCGCCGCCGCCCTGACGGTCGGCATCGTGGCCGCCCGCGGCGAACAGCCCCCGAACCTGCCGCAGGTCACCGCCGCCGAGCTGCTGTTCAAGATGGCGACTACCGACCACCACAATCTGGCCGTCAACGGTGAGGTGAGCTGGACGAACGACCTGCTCGGACAGAGCGGGCTGGTCGACACCGGCCACTACGGCGCCGCTCAATGGCCGTTCATGGCGAGCGGCTCCGGCCGCATCTGGATCCAGGACGGCAACGTTCGCCTTGAGTCACAGGGCGGCGGCGGCGACCGCGTCGCGATCCTCAACAGCACGGCCGGCAAGGCCTGGACCTACGACTCGGCCGCCAACGCCGTCACCGAGTACACGCTGCCGAACGAGGCGAACGGGCCGAGCGCGTCGCCCGAACCGTCGCCGACCGGCACCTTCGGTCCGGCTGACATCCAGAAGTACATCGAACAGATGGCCGCGACCGCCAAGGTGACCGTGGCCGGCACGACGACGGTCGCCGGACGCGACGCGTACGTGCTGCAGCTGGAGCCGACGGCCAGTGACACGGCGCTGGGCGACGTGCGGGTCGCCGTCGACGGCTCGACCTACGTGCCACTCAAGCTGGAGGTCTTCGCTCGCGATGCCGCTAAGCCGACCTTGGCGTTCGGCTTCGACAGCATCTCGTACACCAGCGTGGGCAGCGACCTGTTCACCTTCACGCCGCCGATCGGCGCCAACGTGACGCACACCGACCTCGCCAAGCAGTTGAAGGCGCAGGGCGGCGCCGATGCCGCCAAGCCCGACGGGCAGTTGGGCGCCGGCGACGCCAAGAAGAACGACTGGCAGGTCGCCGGCCACAGGGAGCCCAAGCCGCTCACGGTCGACCAGGCTCAGAGCAAGGCCGGCTTCACCCTGCTGACCCCGCAGGGCTACGAGACGGTGCGTCCCTTCCAGGGCGCCTGGATCCTCGACAAGGCACAGCTCGCCGAGCAGATGAAGGCGCTCGAGAAGGCGAACGCCGCCGCCGGCACGACGGCTGGTGAGCCGGCGCCGACTGAACCCGCGGCGAACGACCAGACGCAGGGCGGACAGACTCCGTCGATCGACTTCAAGAAGCTCCCCGACCAGGCGGCGATGTTCCGCTACGGCGAGGGCTTCGGCAGCATCTGGCTGGTCGAGACGCCCAGCAACGCCGAGATCGACAAGCAGCTCGCCAAGCTGCCCGAGCAGATCTCGAAGGAGCAAGTCGCCGGCCACCAGGCCTGGAAGGTGACCACGCCCCTGGGCGGGGTCATCGTCTGGAAGCAGGGCGACCTCACGCTCATGGCCGGCGGCATGGTCACCGCCTCTGACTTGAGCGAGTTCATCGCGGCGGTCAAGTAGCCGATGTCGTCCGACGAAGCGACCACTTCCCCCGGTCCCGCGCCGGAGACGGGTGAGGGGCGGGGGGAGCAGGCGGGAGCCTGCTCCCCCCGCCCCGTCGTCCTTTCGACCCACAGTCTGACCAAGGACTTCAACGGCATGCGCGCCGTCGACAGCCTCGACCTCGAGGTCTGCAAGGGCGACGTCTTCGGCTTTCTCGGGCCCAACGGCGCCGGCAAGACCACCACCCTGCGCATGATCCTCGGCCTCATCTACCCGACCAGCGGCTACTCTCAGATCCTCGACCACCGCGTGCCCGGCGATCGGCTCCAGGCACTCAAGCACGTGGGCGGTTTCGTAGAGGTGCCGGCCTTCTACCCGACCCTGAGCGCGCGCCGCAACCTGCGCCTGTTGGGCAGCATCAGCGGCGACGGCGGCGAGCCGCGCATCGACGAGGTCCTCGGGACCGTCGGCCTGTACGAGCGCGCCGACTCCAAGGTGAAGGGGTACTCGCACGGCATGAAGCAGCGGCTCGGCATCGCCGCGGCGCTGCTCCACAAGCCCGAGCTGGTGATCCTCGACGAGCCCACCAGCGGCCTCGACCCTCAGGGCATGAAGGACGTGCGCGAGCTGATCCGCGAGCTCGGCCGCGGCGGCACGACGGTCTTCCTCTCGTCGCACCTGCTGCACGAGATCGAACAGATCTGCAACCGGGCGGTGATCATCGACCGCGGCAAGGTCGTGGTTCAGGGACCGGTCTCGGTGCTGCGGCCCAAGCAGATGGGCGTCAAGATCCTCACGAACGACCAGTCCAAGGCGGTTGCGGTTCTCGGCGCGACGCTCGGCTCCCAGGCGGTCGTCATGGACGAGGAGTACCTCGTGGCGACCGCCGACGGTGACGCCGTGCCCGCGCTCGTGCGCGAGCTCGTCGACGCCGGTCTCGATGTCCGCGCCGTGCTGCCGGCCGTCGAGCAGGGCCTCGAGGACTTCTTCCTCGAACTGACCACCAGTTCGGACCGGGACAGCGGCGGGGGTTCCTCGAAGCGTGGCGGCCTTCTCGGGAGGTTGCGGCGATGAAGAGCATCGGTCGCGAGACCGTCAAGGTGCTGTCGCTGAAGCGCACCTACCTGGGCTGGGCCGTCCTCACGCTGGTGCCGATCATCATGGTCCTGGCGCTTGACCTGTCGACGAACAAGCCGCCGCCCGGCGAGGGGCCGCCCTTCTTCTCCAACATCGTCAACAACGGCGTCTTCGTGCCGCTGGCCGCGATCGCTGCCCTGTCTGCCTTCCTGCTGCCGCTGGCGGCCGCCATGTCGGGCGGCTACTCGATCGCCGGCGAGGCCGAGATGGGCACGATGAAGACGTGGCTGGTGCGGCCGGTGAGCCGCGGTGCGGTGCTGCTCTCGAAGTGGTTCGTGGCCGTGGCGTACGTGTTCGTCGCCATGGCGATCGTCGGCGTGGTCGGCCTTCTCGCCGGCTGGGCTGTCTTCGGGATGCACCCGCTGGTGACCCTGTCGGGCGCCACGGTGTCGGTCCCGCACGGCTTGTGGCTGATCGCGCTGACCTACCTGCTGATCTTCATGGAGATGATGGTCATCGTGTCGTTCGCGGTCCTCATCTCGGCGCTGACGGACTCGAGCCTGGCGTCCGCCGTCGGCTCGCTGGTGATCATGCTGATCATGGCGGCGCTCATCGCCTTCAGCTACTTCAGCTTCCTCAAGCCGTACCTGTTCGTGTCGCGCACCGAAGCGTGGATGAGCTTCTTCCGCACGCCGATCCACTGGACGCCGATCCGCGACGCGGTCATCACCTACGCGATCTACATCGTGGCGCTGGTCGGCGCCGCGTGGTTCTTCTTCCGCCGCAAGGACATCCTCTCGTAGGATAGTCGCCATGAGGGCGCTGCTGCTGCGTCGGCCACGGCCGGTCGGCGAAAGACCGCTGGAACTCACGGAGCTTCCCGAGCCGACGCCCGCAGAGGGCGAGGTGCTGCTACGCGTGCGCGCCTGCGGCGTGTGCCGCACCGACCTGCACGTGGTCGAGGGCGAGCTCGAGCCGCACAAGTCGCCGGTGGTGCCGGGACACCAGATCGTCGGCGAGGTCGTCGGCTTCGGTGAGGCGGCGGCGGCGGTGTCGCCCGGGGGCGACACCGCCGCCGCCCCCCTGCAAACGGGCGAACGCGTCGGCGTTCCTTGGCTGCACAGGACGTGCGGCGTCTGCCGCTTCTGCCGCAGCGGCCGTGAGAACCTGTGCCTCGACCCGCGGTTCACCGGCTGGGACGTCGACGGCGGCTTCGCTGAGTACGCCGTCGCACCGGCCGACTTCGTCTACCGGCTGCCCGAGACGATGGAGGACCTGCACGCCGCGCCGCTGCTGTGCGCCGGCATCATCGGCTACCGCTGCCTGCGGCTGACGGGTGTGGTCGGCGACGACGCGAGGCTTCCCGCCGCCGCCTCGCCCGCCCCAGTCGCAGACGCCGGACTGCCAGCCGACCGCTCCCGCCGCCTCGGCCTCTTCGGCTTCGGCTCGGCGGCCCACCTCTGCCTGCAAGTGGCCCGCTGGCGCGGCTGGGAGGTCTATGCCTTCACCCGTGGCGCCGAGCACCGCGACCTGGCGCTCGAGCTGGGCGCCACCTGGGCCGGCGAGACGAGCGACGACCCCGGCGTCCTCCTCGACGCGGCGATCGTCTTCGCGCCGGCCGGCGAGCTGGCCGTCGAGTCCCTACGCCGCCTCGACAAGGGCGGCATCGTCGCCCTCGGCGGGATCTACTCGACGCCGATCCCGGCGATCGAGTACCCGTGGATCTACCACGAGCGCGTCATCCGCAGCGTCGCCAACTCGACCCGCAGGGACGCCCGCGAGCTGCTGCGCGACGCGGCCGCCATCCCCGTCCACAGCCGCACGCAGGTCTACGATCTCGAGCAGGCCAACGAGGCGCTGCTCGACCTCAAGGAAGACCGCGTGCGGGGCTCGGCGGTGCTGCGGGTCTCCTAGGCGGGCGGGCCCGCGGCCGGGCAGGAGTCCGGCGCCGGCGGACGAACGGGAGACCATGTACCGCAAGGTCCCCGTCATGGGAGTGACCCTGCTCTACATGGCGACCGTGTTGACGGTCGCCATCGCCCTCGCCGTGATCCTGCGCGCCTGACCGAGGTGCGGCCGCGACTCGCAGGGCCGGCGAGGCAGGCCGGAGGCACCGCCGAGAACCTAGTCTGCGCAGCGCGCCTCGGTCTGGGTCGTCGCCCGACTCCCCGTGAAGACGGCCCGGGTCTGTCGGATAACCCACTTCCAGTGCACGGCCACGTGAATCACGACGATCACGACGAACAGGACGGCCGCCCAGTCGTGGATCGTTACCCAAGTCGACCGTTCGATGCCTGCGAACGTGCGCTCGATGCCGCCTTTGAGAGCCCGCGCGTCGCGGCCCAGGCCGCCCCCGGCGCCCTGTCCGCGTGGGAACGCCAGCCAGAGCACCAGACCACTTGCCGCCTGGAAGAGCAGCAGTGCTGCGGCGCTCACGGCCAAGCCGTACAGAAGTGCGCATCGCTGCGAGATCCTGGTCCTGGTCGACATAGTCGTCACCTCCCTGAGGAAGGGGCGGCGGCCGTTCCGGTCGCCGCCCCTCTTCCCACGAAACCTTGCTGCTACTTGGCCGTGTTGAAGCCGAAGAGCTTGTAGAGCAGGCAGCTTCCGGTCGCGGCGGTGAAGAGCAGGATCGCGCCGAGCACGGCGAGGACGATCCCAAGGGGCTTCGCCGAAGCGAGACCGAAGCTCGTCAGCGACACGACCAGCAGACCGCCACCCACGACGAGGCGGACGATGCGGTCGACGGCGCTCTCGTTCTTTGCCAACATCTCAGGACTTCCTTTCGATGGCATAAAGCCGGGACTGTAGCTCACGCTCCATGACCTGGTCGATCAGGGCACAGGCCTGAGCAAGACGAGGATCGACGACATGCCATACCACGCGCCCGTTCTCGCGGCTGCGTCGCACGAGACCCTGATGGCTCAGGATCGCGAGGTGCTGCGAGACGTTGGGCCGGCTGATGCCCAGGATCTCGGCGAGTTCGGCCGGCGAGCGCTCGGCCTCACAGAGCACGTGGAAGAGCTCGTGACGGACCGGGTGCGCCAAGGCTGCGAACACCGCGGCGTGCATCGCATATCGCTGCCGATCGTCCATGTCGGCACTATTGCCAAATTGCGCAATTGCGAAACCTTGCAACGAGAGCGGCTGTGGATGTTCGACCGAGGCGTGCGCGCGGCGCTACAGCCGGGCGCGTCGCTTGAGGCGCTATCTCCTCAGCGGTCTCGGAGGAACCAGCACTGCTTGGAGCGGGAGACGAGGTCGATGAACTGTCCCACCCCAACGACGCCGATGAAGGTCGCGGTGAGCGGCCACTCGTGCACCTTGTGCAGGATGATCGCCTCGGGCAAACGCGAGCGCGATTGCCGACATCATCAAAGCGAGCACGGTGTCTAGCGCCGCGCCCTTCTTAAGCAGACCGCTCCTCCCAGCTAGACGAGCTGCAGAATGAGATTGGCCGCCCCGCCGACGGCTAAGGCTGTCACTACCGTCCCGAGCGAGATAAGGGCGGCTTGTAAGCGGCCTAGCTCCCGGGAAAGCGCGGCGATGGTTGCGATGCAGGGGATGTAGATCGCGTTGACCAGTGCGTAGACGACGATCTGGTCGCCGGTCATGAACGAGCGGAGATCGGTCGCCGACGTCCCGTAGGCGGCGACGGCGAAGACGACCAGGAGCTGCAGCGCCAGTTCCTTGCGCAGGATCGCGAAGATCAGGGTGATGCCGGCCACCGCCGGTAGACCGAGCCACCAGCCCACGACCGGGTCAAGGACCGGCTCGAGCCGGACGAGCGCCCCGGTCTCGTAGAGAAGACCGAGAGCGATGCTGCCGCCGACGATGAAGGGCGCCGCGACCCAGACGAACTCGCGAAAGCGCCTCCAAGTCTTGCGGGCGACCATCCTCAGGGCGGGCCGCCGGATGGGAAACACCTCCATGATCAGGGCGCTCGGGTCGCCGCCCATGACGCGGTTGAGCAGCATGCCCGAAACGACGGCTACGAGAGCGACCACGCCGTAGACCCCCAGGGCCCACTGCCAACCCACTAGCAGACCGACGGCACCGACGATGACGGCGGTCCGCGCGCTACATGGGGTCAGCGTGATGAGCCACGAAGCGATGATGCGTTCGCGCCGGGTGGGCAGCACCCGCGTACCGATCACTGCGGGCACGTTGCAGCCGGCGGCGGCGACGAGTGGGATGGCCGCCTGACCGTGGAGGCCGAATCGATGCGTGATGCGGTCCGTGAGATAGGCGACAGCGTTCATGTAGCCGGAATCTTCGAGCAGAGCGAGCAGAAAGTAGAACGTGAGGATGTAGGGGATGCCTACCGCCAGGGCCGCCAGAACGCCGCCGTCCAGGCCCCAGAGCACGCCGTCGGCGATCGCGTTCTCGCCCAGGGCAGCATGCACCGCGCGGCGGATGACTGGGCCCGGACCGGCCTCCCAGAGCGCCGTCAACCCGATGGCCAGCCGGCCGCCGACGGTGAACAGGATGACGAAGACCGATGCGAGCACGGCGAGCAGCAGCGGCAGCCCGGTGCGCGGACGCGTCGCCAGACGCCACAACCGTTCCGAACCGCGGACGCCCACG
>Ga0315282_10010696_pt1 | contig 14334 bp, 10 predicted proteins | sample YL17G07_20_MG_FD_203693 | JGI IMG/M metagenome (GOLD analysis project Ga0315282, IMG submission 203693) | Sediment microbial communities from Yellowstone Lake, YNP, Wyoming, USA - YL17G07_20 | ecosystem: Environmental > Aquatic > Freshwater > Lake > Sediment | place: USA: Wyoming | collected...
GATTGCAATGCTCCGAACCCTGTGGTAGCGTCCGTCGCCACGCGACGGTGCATGTGTCTACGCGCTGCCTTGAGGGGTCGCTGTGCGAGCCGGCGGCCTCCCGAAAGGGGCGATGCAATGAGAAGAGAACCCAGCGGTCACGTTATCGTGCATCCCATCTTCGCCCTCTTCGGCATCCTCGCAAGCGTCCTCCTCGTATCCTCGTTCGGCCTCTTCGCCGCCCAGCCGGCCGCCGCCACACCGCTCACCGACGCGCAGCAGCGCGTGCGCGACGTCAAGCAGCAGATCTCGCGCCTCGACACGCGCCTCGACCTTGCCGTGGCGCGCTATGCCGAGGCGACGCAGGCGCTCCTCGCGGTCAAAGCCGACATCCGCCACAACAGGCGGCAGCTCAAGCTGGCCAGGTTCAACGTCGCGTCGGCCAAGGATGCCCTGCAGCGGCGCGTGGTCGCCATCTACAAGGAGCGTCCGGTCGACATGCTCGACATCCTGGTCGGCGCCGGCAGCTTCGACGAGCTCTTGAGCAAGCTGGCGATGATGAACCACCTGACGGCCGGCGACGCCAGACTCATCAAGAGCGTCGAGGTCTACGAGCGGCAGGTCGCCAGTGAGCGCGGCGCGCTCGACCAGAAGCTCGCCGACGCGAAGCGCCTGGTCACGCACTTGTCTGCCCAGAAGGCGTCGATCGCGGCGACTCTCACGCAACGCCGGGCAGCGCTGCGCGGTGCTCAGGCCGGCATCCGCGACTTGCTGGCGGCGCCGTCGCCCAGGCCGGTGGCCTCGGCCAGCCCGACGCCCGATGGCGGGCAGGGCGTGTGGTGGGGCCTGATCAAGGCCGCGGCGCGGGCCAACGGCATCGACGCGGGCGGCCTGTACCGGCTCATGATGGTCGAATCGGGCGGCGACGCCTACGCGCGCAACGGCAGCCACTGCGGCCTCTTCCAGTACACCCTGAGCACGTGGAAGGGCTCGTGGAACCCCTGGCGGTCGGCCGGCATCTTCGGCGGCGCGGCGCAGATCAAGGCCACTGCTCTCGCCCTACGCCTCGGGTATGGGCCCGGCTGGTGGCCCAGCACGTACTCCTACGCATTCTCGCGCTGACGCCTGACCCCTGCCTCCCGCGTCGCCTGGGGCCGCGCTACCAGCGCAGGATGGCCGCCACGCCGTCGGCGTCGGCGAGCGCCGCAGCGGCCTTGCCCTCGACCGGCACGACCGAGGCCGAGGTGCGGATGGCTTGTTCGATCATGCGCTCGGCCAAGAACGGCTCGGGCGTGAGCTGATCGGCGCGCACGTCGGGCGGCTTCTCGCCTGAGGCGAGAAGCCGCCCGTCTGGCGCCACCGCGCCGCTCCACTCACGGCCGCTGTCGAGCAGGAGCCGGTACACTCGGCCCTCCATCAGGGCCGCCAGCGTGTCGGTCAGGCCCAGGGACCCGGCTCCGCCGGCGAGCGCCGCGTCGCGCGCGCGCAGCACGAGATCGAGCTCGGCCTGCCGTTTGGCCTTCGCGATCTCTCCGATGATGGCTTCGCTCAAGGCAGGCCCGTCGAGATCGTCGAGGAGTCGCTCGGTGAAGAGCAACTGGCGGCGGCTGTCGGCGACCGGCAGGGCCTGGGCGAACTCCTCGGTGATGCGCGGGTCGCCGGCCAGCAGAAGCCGGTCCCAGTGACGCGCGTGCGCCAGGTCTTCGACCGCCTCGGCCACCGGCTCGAAGAAACGGCGGCGATGCACGCCGAGGCGCTTCTTGAGCTTGTCGGTCAGCGACGTGGTGACCTGCGCCGGCGTGGCGCCCGAGACGTACTTCATCATGCGCCACTCGTCGGCGTCGGCGGCGAAAGCCCAGCGTGCGAGCTCCTCGACGCGGCCCAGCTTCCACTCGGCGAGACGCGCGCCCGACTTGGAGACGAGCAGCACCCCGACGGGTTGAGCATCGTCGAGCATGGTCAGGAGCGGGCGGACGTGGGCCGTCTCTTCGAGCGTCACCCGGTTGGGGAAGGGGAGCTGCACGCTGAGGCGCTCTACGGAAGCGTTGCCGATGGCGGCCCAGAGCGCCCGCCCGCGGCCCTTGGTCTTGGGATCGAGCAGCCAGGCAAAATCGGGTGCGAGGTCGTCGAGCCTGGCGAAGAAGGCCGTGCGCCGCTCGCGCGACGCCTCAGTATTGATGCGCTCGCGGAGCGCATCGAGCTCGTTCTTGATGACGAGCTGCCATGTGGGCCGCTCCCTCGTCTTCTCGGAAGGATCGGCGTCCACGTAGATCGACAGGACGCCGAATGGGTCCCGCATGCGCGCGATCGCGAGCAGCGTGTCGACGTTCAGCTCCACCACGCTTCTCCTTCCCCTGTCGGGCGGGGTGCAAAACCAATGCCTGCCGGGCGTCGAGGCGATGCTGCGGACATGGCGTCGATTGCATCGCAGCGAGTCGCTGTCGCATACTGTGAGCCGCCGGCCGATGACGGTGGAGCGGCGGCGCCCCGGAGAGCGCTCCGGTGGCCCGAGCGTCTGCGATCGGTGGAACCGGCACGGCGATGCGAGGAGCTACACGCCCTTGAACAAAGTGATCGTGGTCGAATTCGAGGGCGTCCTGGTGGACTCGCTCGACCTCTTCTGCCGCGCCTGCATCGAGCAGTTGGGCGCCGGCGGCCACACCGGGCTGGCCACGAGGGAGAAGGTCCTGCAGCTCAACGACCTCGACTGGTACGCGGCGTTGCTTGAAGAGGGCGTCTGCGCAGCGACGCAGCGCGCCATCGAGGCACGCTTCGCGGAGCTCTGCCGCGACGCTGCTGTGGCGCGTCCGTTCCCGGGTATCCGTGAAGCCGTCGCCACGCTCGCGCGCCGCAACACCGTGGTCGTCATCAGCTGGGTCGACTCGCGGGTCGCGCGCGACTTCTGTGCGGCACATGGCATCGAGGGGCTGAGCGACGTCATCGGCTCCGAGGTCGACCCGAGCAACGTGAGCAAGATCAGGCGCGTCAAGGCCGTCTACGGCGAGCGCAGCTACTGGTATATCGGCGACACCGAGACCAACATGCGCGAAGGCAAGGCCGCCGGCGTGGGCACGATCGGCGTCGCGTGGGGCTGGCACGGCGTCGAGCGGCTGCGCGAGACCTTGCCCGACCACATCGTCTACTCCCCGGCCGACCTGCTCATCCTCGCCTGACGAGTCGCTCGGCCACCCCCGGGTGGCGCCGCCGCAGGCGTCATCGCCGGGCCGGCGAGCGAGTGCAGGCGCCGCCGGCCGGTCGTGTGATACGTTCCTCCTTGTCGCTGCGACCTGGGAAGGGAGAGCTGAGCTGCTGCACGAGCGACGCTGGAGAGTGCTCCTGCTGACGTCGGTCGGCGCCTTCATGACGCCGCTCGACGGTAGCATCGTCTCCGTCGCTCTGCCGGCCATCGGGCCCGCGTTGCGGCTGCGTTTCACCGACGCCATCTGGGTCCAGGCCTCGTACCTCCTGGCCATCAGCATCCTGCTCATCCCCTTCGGCCGCCTCGCCGATGCACACGGCCGTTTGCGCTTCTACCTCGCCGGTGTCGTCGTGTTCACGGTCGGCTCGACAGCGTCGGCGCTGTCGTTCGATGCCCTCTGGCTCATCGCCGCCCGCTGCCTGCAGGGCGCCGGCGGCGCGTTGCTGGGGGCGACGTCGGCCGCGCTCGTCACGGCGGCTTTCCCGCCGTCGGAGCGCGGCCGCGTGCTGGGCATCAACGTCACCGCCGTCTATCTCGGCCTGGCGGTCGGGCCTCCCCTGGGAGGCGTGCTCGTCGACCAGCTCGGCTGGCGCTGGATCTTCCTCGTCAACATCCCCATCGGCATCGCCACCTTCATCATGGGATGGAGGCTACTGAAGGCTGCCGGAGGCCGACGGCTCGACGCCTCGTTTGCGGCGGAGATCTCCGCCATATCAGGCTCGCCGTCTGCCTCATCGGTCGCGCTGTCTGCCGTATCGGCCTTGCGGGCGCAGTCGCCGTCTGCGCGTCGCATCGGCGCGAGCCGTGCCGTCGATCTGCCCGGGGCCGGGCTCCTCGGCCTCATGCTCGCCGCGTTGCTCGTGCCCCTCACGTTGGCGCCGCTCTGGGGGTGGTTGTCGGTCGCCACGATCGGTCTGCTGGCGCTATCGGCCGTTGCCCTTGTCGCGTTCGTGATCGTCGAAGGGCGGGTCAGCGAGCCGATGCTCGACTTGGATCTGTTGCGCCGTAACCGCTTGTTCGCGGCCGCCAACCTGGCCGCTCTCCTCAACTACATGGCGATGCACGGCGTCACCGTTCTCACGGCGGTCTTCTTGGAGGTCGTCCAGCACCGCCCCGCTCAAGACGCCGGCCTACTGCTGCTCGCCCAGCCCGCGCTGATGGCGGCGCTCTCGTCGTGGGCCGGTCGTCTCTCCGATCGCATCGGCTCCCGGGCTCCCGCCACGGCGGGCATGGCGATCGTCGCCGCCGGGATGAGTCTCCTCGCGTTCATGCCGAGTCACGCCTCGACGGCGCGGGTCATGCTCTCGCTGGCCGTTGTCGGTGTGGGCATGGCCGCCTTCAGCACGCCGAACACATCGGCTGTGATGGGCTCGGTCGACCGGTCGCGGCTCGGTGTTGCCTCGGCCTTCGTGGGGACGATGCGTTTCACCGGCCAAGCGCTCTCGGTGGCGGTGCTCGGCGGCATCGCCGCGTCGCAGCTCGGCAGCGCCGGCTCGAAAGTGCTTCTGTTGGGCGGGCCCGTGGCGGCTACCGGTGGCGCCGCCCGTGCGGCAGCCGCTATCGCCGCCGCCGACTATGCCGACGGCTATCGCTGGGCGATGCTCGTGGGCGCCGTACTCGCCTTGATCGGAGCAGCCGTCTCACTCGTGCGGCCGTCGCAGACGTCGGCCTCATGAGCGGGGACTGGGCGGCGGGCGCTTGCCGGGCTCATTTCATGGCGTACCAGATGGCGTTGGCGACCAGACGGTAGGTGCCCTCGGGGTAGGCGCGGAACATCGGCGCGAAGCCGATGTAGACCACGCGCCCGGCGCCGTAGGCGCCGCTCACCACGGCCGGCTTGCCCTGCGCCTCGGCGCGGTCGCGCCAGTACCCGCAGACGTACCAGTCGGGGCGGCTGCCGTAGGAGGCGTCGATCGTCACGCCGCTGCCGAGGCCGGTGAACCACAGCGGCCCGTAGACGAACGCGTAGTCGTCGGGCTTGAAGTAGGCGCCCACCAGCCCGTCGGTCTTGAAGGCGGCGTGCACGAGGGCGTTGTTGTCGTAGGCGTTCGTCACGTTGACCGTGACGGGCAGCATGTTGCCCAGCGGCCCGCTGACACCACCGGACCCGAGGCCGACGTACGCGCCGCCGCCGCTCACGTAGCTCTTGACGGTACTCGCCGACAGCGAGGTGTTCGCGTTGACCACCACGTCGTAGCCGGCGAGCGAGGAGGTCGCCTTGATCGCCGTGAACGGGAAGCCGAGCTGCCTCATGACGAAGCGCAGGTCGCTGCCGCCGGCCACGGCCACCTTCGCGGGGTGCAGCGCCTTCGTCGCCGCCGGGGCGGTCTTGCAGGCCGTGAACGTCAGGTGGTACTTCTGCGCCACGCCGGTCAGGGTCGTGGTCGGCGTGTTCCTCACGATAAATGTGCCGGCGGGGAAGGTGGACGAGGTCGACGACGCCGTGGTGATCGCTACGCCGGCGCCCCCGGCCATCAGCTCGTTGACCGCCTTGACGGCGTTGTTCGAGTCGTTCGCCAGGGTGAACGCAGTGCCCGCACCGGTGACTGCCCCCTTAGGCCACGTCGGTGCGGCGATGCGCGTCAGCGGCGCTGCGAAGGCCCGGTCGACGGTGGTTCGGTCGAAACCGAGCAGTTGCGGCAGGCTCGTCGCGCAGACGCTGTACATGCTGTTGGTCATGTACGAGACGTCTTGGCCGTTCCACAGCCAGGTGTTGGCCAGCGCGCGCAGCGGCTGGCGCATCGGCACCACATAGGTGCCGGCGGGGTAGAGCTGCGCACCGGCGACGAAGGCCGCCTTGGCCTGGTCGACCTCGATGCCGGCGAACAGGAGTTGATCGATCATGCGCGCCGCTTGCAGGGGCGACTTCTGCAGCGGCTGGGTTGCGGGGATGACGTACGCGTAGGGGAAGGTGATGTCGGGTTGCCGGTAACCCACGACCCCGCGCCGGAAGCGCTCGATCTGGTCGAAGAGCATCGCGTTCTTGTGCTGGGCGGCGTAGAGCATGCCCGCCCAGCACGCCCAGAAGTGGCCGTCGGTGCCGGCGTCGTTCTCGGCGAACGTCTCGAGGGTCATGCCGGCGGCGCCGTAGTACATGGCGAACTGCGGCGTGTAGATCGGACTGTAGTCGTCGAAACCCTGCTGCAAGTCGAGGTAGGGGATGAGGACCCGATGGTTCGTGTGCGCCTTGACCGCATCGGCCATCGCCAGCGTGTCGGGCAGCGCCCACTTGATGAAGAGGTCGTACTCGTAGTTGGGGTTGTGCGGCGGCGTGCAGGGCTCGATGCGCATCGGGTTGTAGTAGCCGTGCAGGTCGAGGAAGAGCATGGGCAACCAGCGCACGATCTGCGCCGTGGTGGCGCGCACCTCGGGCTGGCTCGCCGTGAGGAAGTCGCGGTTCATGTCGAACCCGTTGGCGTTGGTGCGCGTGTCGGCGATGCGTCCGTCGGGGTTCTGGCAGATGTTCAGCAGCACGATGCAGTTGTCGAGGATGGCCTGCGTCTCGGCGTCGTTGTCGTAGGCCAGCCGCTCGATCAGGCGCAGACCGGCGTCGACGCCGTTCGGCTCGTTGCCGTGGATCGAGCAGTTGATGAAGACGGGCGCCTTCACGTCGAGGCCGTCTTGCAGCTCCTGCTGCGCCTTGGCTGGGTCGCTCAGCATGAGGTCGCGGAAGGCGGACTGTTCGTCGAGGCGGGCCAGCACGTCGGGTCGGGCGACGATCACGAGGTAGAGGTCGTGCCCACCGGCCGACCGGCCCATGACCTCATAGCGCACGCGATCGCTGGTCGCCACCGTTTGGTCGAGGATGCCCTTGATCTGCCCGTAAGGCGTGAAGCCCGAGTAGGTGGCCGTCCAGGAGTACGGGTCGATCTGGCCGGTCGCCGCGCTCTCGTCGGCCGCCAGCGCGGCGCCCGGGCCGGGGGCCAGCGCCAGCAGCGTCAGCAGCAGGCAAAGAAGGACGGACAGGACGGCGAGCTTACGCATGATGGTACCTCCCTTGATGCGCACCCCACGACGGGTCGCGGCCCGTCACCGGTCGTCCTCGTATGACGACGACACGCTCCGCGTCATAGGCTACGGCGCGCTGCGCGGGGGGTCAACAGAAGCTACGTTTGCGAGCTCTCAGGCGCAGTACAGTCGCGCCGTGCGCTCGAGTACGTCGGCGGTCACCGCGACGGAGGGCAGGTCGACCCATTCTTCGGCGGTATGTTCGCCGCCGCCCACGGGTCCGAAGCTCGAACAGGGGATGCCTACCTCGACGAGGATGCCCGAGTCCATCCAGCCGATGTCGCCGCGCACGGCGGCAGGGCGGCCCAGCGCAGCCGAGGCCGCCTGTACGAGAGCCGACACCATGGGGTGCGCGGGGTCGAGTTCGACCGGTTCGCGGCCTACCACGCGCCGCCACGCGCCCGCGAAGCGGGGGTCGGCGGCGCGCGCCGCCGCGAGGAAGCCGTCGATCTCGGCGTCGGCTTGGGCCACGCTCTCGCCGCCGATGAGGCAGCGCTCGATGCCCAGCGTGCAGAGGCCCGGATAGGCGGGATACTGCGTGCCGCCGCTGATGGTCGAGGCGTGGATGCTGCCGCGTCCGTAGGGGCCCGGTCGGGTGGCCAGCTCGCGATCGAGGGCGACGACGCCGGTGAGGACCGGGCCGAGGAGCGCGATGCCGTCGACCCCACGCTCCTGCTCGACGCCAGCGGCCTCGACGCCGCGACTCTCGACCTCGTACCAGGCGAAGCCGCCGTGGGCGGTGATCACGTCGAACTCGCTGCGCTCGGGGAGGACGGCCGCATCCGGCCTGTAGCGTCGCACGAGGTCTTCGGCGCCCACGCTGGCCCACTCCTCGTCGATGACGCCGGCGAAGAGCACGTCGCCGCGCACGCGCGGGCCGGCGGCCAGGCGTTCGAGAGCGATCATGGCCGCCGCCAGGCCGGCTTTCATGTCGTTGCTGCCGCGACCGTACATGCGCTCGCCGCGCAGCTCGGCGCGATAGGCTTCGGCTGCGGCTCCCACGACGTCGGTGTGGCCGATGAACATGAGGCTCGGCCCACCGCCGCTGCCGGGGAGTGTGGCGACCAGGTTGGGGCGTCCGGGGAGCGGCTCCCAGGAATCGACCGTGAGGCCGGCCGCCGCGGCGCGCCGGGCGAGGGCGCGCACCAGCGCGCCCTCGCCCGGCGCGCCCGGGATCAGCGAAGGGTTGGTGGAGTCGATGGCCATGAGCTCGGTCAGAAGCCGTACCAGATCGTCCATCGTTCTCCCCTCGCCTCGCGGGCTTTCTCTCTTGTGTTGACCGGTCGCGACTCGTGCCATAGAACATACAGAGTATACCAGGTATGATGAATCATCCTGCAGGACGGGCTTGGCAAGCGGGGCCACACGAAAGGAGCATCCCATGGTTCAACGCATGGCCCGGGCGTTCATCGCGGCCGGCTTTCTCGCGCTCATGGCCGTCGGGCTGGCCGCCTGCGGAGGCTCGCCCTCGCCCGCCGGCAGCGCTGGGACCAGCGGCACCCCGGTCAAGGGCGGCACCCTCATCGTCAGCTATCAGGGCGAGCCCCAGAACCTCGATCCGGCGGTCGACTGGGAGGGCAACGGCTGGTCGATCGAGCACACGTTGTACAACACGTTGCTCACCTACTCCAGCGGAAGCGGCCGCAAGGGGGCCAAGTTGGTGCCCGACATCGCCGAGGCGATGCCCGAGATCACCAACGGCGGCAAGACGTACACCTTCCACATCCGGCCCGGCGTCAAGTTCGCGCTGCCCGTGGATCGCGAGGTGACGGCGCAAGACTTCAAGTACTCGTTCGAGCGCATGATGAGCCCGGACACCAGGCCCACCCCTCCGGGCACCCAGTTCTACATGAGCGTCGTCGGCGCCCAAGCCTTCAACGACGGCAAGGCCAAGGATATCGCCGGCTTTAAAGCGATCGGCAAGTACACCGTCGAGATCGATCTGACGCACCCCGACGCCACGTTGCTGAGTGCACTGACGATGTCGTTCACCGATGTCGTACCCAAGGAGTGGGTGGAGAAGTGGGGCAGGCAGTTGGGGCATCATCCGCTCGGCACCGGCCCGTACATGCTCGATCACTGGACGCCGGGCCAGGAGCTCGTGCTGAAGCGCAATCCCAACTGGCGCTACTGGCGTAGCGACGGCGGCGACCAGGCGTGGGTCGACGGGCTCACCTTCCGCTTCTCGGTCACGCCGAGCAGGGGGCTGCTGATGCTCAAGCGCGGTGAGAACGACCTGCTCGGCGACTACATCGCGCCGTCCGACTACGTCGCGGTGACCACCGATCCGGTCTGGAAGAACCAGGTCGCGGAGGAGCCGGCCATCGCCATCGACTACCTGTTCATGAACGTGCAAGTGAAGCCGTTCGACAACCTCAAGGTGCGGCAAGCGGTATGTTGGGCCGTCAACCGCGACAAGCTGCTCAAGCTCGTCAGCGGTGCCGGCAGCCCGCTGGCGCAGATCTTCCCCGCCGGCCTGCCCGGGCACGTCGACGGCGCCGCGGGGCAGTTCTACGGCTACGACCCGGCCAAGGCGAAGCAGCTCCTGGCCGAGGCGGGCTATCCGAACGGTTTCTCGGTCACGCTGTACTCGCACAACGTCGACCCCTGGCCGAAAGTGATCCAGTCGATCCAGAACGACCTGGCCCAGATCGGCATCAAGGCCGACGTGAAGCTGCTCGGGCGTGCGACCTACTGGACGCTGATCGGCACACCGGGGAAGGTCGCCGTCGGCCTACAGGACTGGTGGCAGGACTTCCCCGACCCCTCCGACTTCATCTTGCCGTTGTTCAGCAAGAGCAACGCCGTCGAGGGCGGGGCCAACCCGAGCTTCTGGTGGGATCCCACCGTCGAGAAGCAGCTCAAGGAGAGCTTCGCCATGACCGACGGGGCACAGCGCCTGGCGCTCTTCGACGAGATGCAGAAGGAGATCATGGCGCAGGCGCCGGCCGTACCGCTCTTCCAGCCCAACGTGAACTCGGTGTTCTCACAGCGCATGAGGGGCTGGTACCTGCCGCCGGTGTGGATCTTCGACTTCCTCGACTACTGGATCAAGCAGTAGGGGGAGACTGAGACGGTCGCGCCGGTGGGCTTCCGGGAGCGGGAGCAACGCGCGCGGGGCCGGTCCGAAAGGACCGGCCCCGCGCGCGTTGCCTTCAGGGCTCAGAGTCGGAGTCTCAGAACGTGCGCGTGACTTTGCTCAGGCCGCGCGGGCGGTCGGGGTCGTAGCCGCGCGCCACGGCAAGGTGATAGGCGAGCATCTGACCGGGAAGCGCCGCGACCAGCGGCGTGAGCGCCTCGTCGAGGCCGCCGGGGACCGTGAGGACGCGGCGGCGCGCCGCGCGCGCCGGTCCGCCGGCGCGCCTCACCTGCGTGCGGCCGGCATTCGCCTGCGCGCCGCCCCTCGCCGTCGCGCCACTTGCACTCGCCTTTGCGCCGTCTGCCCTCGCCGCTTGCGCGCCGCCGACCGGCTTGGCTGTGTCGTCCGCCTCGACCACGATGAGCTCGGCGCCGCGCCGCAGCAACTCGGCCTCGAGGTCTCGCATCGCCGGCCCCGTCTTGCCGGGCAGCGTGAAGAGCAAGACAGGGAAGCCCTGCTCGACCATGGCGATAGGGCCGTGTAGGAAGTCGGCGGACGAGTAGGGCATCGCCGCGATGTAGGTCGTCTCCTTGAGTTTGAGCGCCGTTTCCAGGGCCGTCGCGAAGTTGTAGCCGCGCGCGGCGACCACCAGGCGCTCGGTGAAGCGCAGCCAGGTCGCCGCTTCGGCGACCTGCGGCTCGAGATCGAGCGCCTCGGCCATCGCCGTCGGGACGCGTTCCTGCATCTGTTCGATGAGCGCGTCGTCGCGCGTCCAGGTGGCCCAGAAGAGCGCCAGCGCGGCGAGCTGGCTCGTGTAGGTCTTCGTCGCCGCGACGGCGCGCTCGGCCCCGACTCGCGTCGCGAGCACGGCCTGTGCCTCGCGCGCCAGCAGGCTGTGTTCGTCGTTGGTGACGGCGATGGTGAAGGCCCCGGCTTCGCGGGCGTGGGCCAGGTACTCGGCTACGTCGGGCGTCTCACCGCTCTGGCTGATGCCGATGACGAGGCATTCGCGGAAGTGGATCGGCGCATCGTAGACGGTCGCCGCGCTGGGTATGGCCAGCCCGGCGGGCAGTCCGGCGCGGATGGTCGCCAGGTACTTGCCGTAGACGGCCGCGTTGTCGCTGGTGCCGCGCGCGGCGTAGAGCACGAAGCGCACGCCCGCGTCGCGGGCCTCGCGCACGGCAACCGCGAAGGGCTCACGACGGCGCGACAGGTCGGCCACGATGGCGGGCTGTTGGCGAATCTCCTCTTGCATGAACGCCATGGTCTGGTCGATCCTCTTCTCTTCGTGTACGAAACGCCTCGTGCGGCGCAAAGCGCTCGCGTTGCCCGCATCGGGGGCGCAAGGGCCGCTCGATGCCGCGGGCTGCGACGATGCCACTTGCGTTGTTCGCTCCCGGGCAACTAGGATTGCGACATACTGAGTATACAGAGTATCACCTTTGCACGCGCAAGAGCTATCACGACGGACGGTCGGTCACGTCGTTGAGCGGTCACGACGCAAGCGCAGCACGGAGGACGCAGATGAGTTTCGAGAGCCGGTATCGCCAGTGGTCCCCACGGTCGGCAGAGCTGTTCGACAGGGCCAGCGAGATCATTCCGGGCGGCGCCGGCAGCAGCGCGCGCACCGTGAAGTTCGGTTGGCGGCCCTACCCGCCGTTCATGGCCCAAGGGACGGGCGCGCGCATGCGCGACGTGGACGGCCATGAGTACGTCGACTACCTTCTCGGCCTCGGCCCAATGATCCTCGGTCACCGGCCACCGGCCGTCACGAAGGCCGTGGCCGGCGCCATCGCCGAGTACGGCACCTGCTTCGGCCTTCCCTACGAGCTCGAGATCGAGGCGGCGCGCAAGGTCGTCGAGGCCGTGCCGAGCGTTGAGACGGTGCGCTTCTCCAACTCGGGCAGCGAAGTGGTGGGCACGGCGGTGCGCTTGGCGCGCGCCTATACCGGACGACGCTTGCTGGTACGCTTCGAGGGGCACTACCACGGCTGGCAGGACGTCGTCTACTGGAGCAACCACGTCGATCCCGACGCGGCGGGCCCCGAAGAGTCGCCGCGGCCGGTCGCCGCCGGTCCGGGCGTACCGCTCGAACTCGCCGACACGCTGATCGTGCTCACGTGGAACGACCCCGAGAGCTTCAAGCGGGTCATGGACGAGCGCGGCGACGAGGTCGCGGCCGTGATCACCGAGCCCGCCGTGTTCAACACCGGCTGCATCTTGCCCGAGCCCGGCTACCTCGAGTTGCTGCGCGCAGAGACGCGCAAGCACGGCGCGCTGCTCATCTTCGACGAGGTCATCACCGGTTTCCGCTTCTGTCGCGGGGGCGGCCAGGAGTGGTTCAACGTCATGCCCGACCTGACGACGCTGGCCAAGGGGCTCGGCGGCGGCTTCCCCGTGGCGGCGATCGGCGGCAGCAAAGCGATCATGGGCATGATCGCCGACGGCCGCTACTCGCATTCGGGCACCTACAACGCCAACGTCATCCAGTGCGCTGCCGTCTCGGCGACCATGGACGTGCTCGCCGAGCCGGGTATCTACGAACGCCAACGGGCCGTGGGCGATCGGCTCGCCCAGGGACTGCGCGACCTGGCCGCCGAGGCGGGCATCCCGGTGCGCGTCGAGGGCCTGGGCACGGTGTTCCAGATCTGGTTCAGCGAGCATGCCATCAAGAACTGGCGCGACGCGGCGCGGTACGCCGACGAGGCGCGCTTCACGCGCTGGTGGCAGGAGATGCTCCTGCGGGGCGTCATGTTCCATCCCAGCCAGTTCGAGAACCTGTTCGTCTCGATGGTGCACACCGACGCCGACGTCGACGAAACGCTCACGAAGGCCGCTGAGGTGTTCAAGGTGCTCGCCGCCGAGGTGGCGGGAAGGTAGGGTGATGTCATGGCTCTTGTGAAGCTGCGCTACCAGCAAGTCATCGACCTCGTCGAGCGTCTGATCGCCGAGCGGGGCCTTGGCCCCGGCGACCTGTTGCCCAGCCGCAACGAGCTGGCCGCCATGGCCGGCGTGAGCATGATCACCGTGCGGCGCGCGCTCGACGAGCTCGAGCGCGCCGGACGGGTCGCCTCGCACCAGGGCGTGGGCACGTTCGTGGCTCGGCCGCGCATCGTCAGCGAGCCCGGACGGCCGGGGGGTTTGCTCAGCACGCTTCAAGGCGAGGCCCGGCCGCCCGTCGTCAGCACGCGCCTTCTCGGCGTTGTGGCGAGCGTCCCGAGCGCGGCTCTCGCGAGGGCGCTGCACCTCGACGCAGGGGAGCGCGCATGGCAGGTCTCGCGTCTGCGCGAGATCGGCGGGCAGCCGACCATCCTCGAGCAGGCCATCATCCCGCTGCGACTCGCCCCCGATCTCGCCAAGCGCGTGGCCGGTCTGACGGGCTCGCTCTATGAGCTCCTGCAGCGCGAGTATCTCCTCTCCGACGAGTACGAGGAGCAGTTCCTCGCGGTCGCTCTTCCATCCCCTGCCGAGCGGCGGCTTCTCCGCCTGGGTACCAAGGAGAGAGTCGTGCGCCTGCGTGGCGTCACGTTCGACGCGAGGGGGGTGCCGTTCGACTGTTTTCAGCAGCTCTATCCCGCCGACGAGTTCGTCTTCTACATCTCGGGCCAGACGGCCCGGCACGTCTTCAAGGCGTCGGACCTCGAGGAATGGGAGTTCTCCCCGGAGGGGCTCACCCTGAAGGAGCTACGCTCGTGAGTCAAGCGGGCCGGCTCGTGAATCAAGCAGCGCGGCCGGTAAGCGATGGGTGATCGAAGCGACGTGTACATCGGACTCGACCTCGGCACCTCGAGCCTGAAGGGCGTCGCTGTGACCGCGGGCGGCGAGATCGCCGCCCGCGGTCACGCGTCCTACGCGACGGTTCGCGCGCAGGTGGGCTGGGCCGAGCAGGATGCGGCCGACTGGCTGGCCGCCCTGCGTTCGGTCGTCGGGCAGTTGCTCGACGGCGGCGCTCCGGGCGAGCGCTGGCGCGCCATCGGCCTGTCGGGCATGATCCCGACCCTCGTCACGGTCGACGCGCAGGGCGCACCGACCGGCGCCGCGATGACCTGGGAGGACGCGCGCGCCGAGG
>Ga0315282_10010697_pt1 | contig 14334 bp, 12 predicted proteins | sample YL17G07_20_MG_FD_203693 | JGI IMG/M metagenome (GOLD analysis project Ga0315282, IMG submission 203693) | Sediment microbial communities from Yellowstone Lake, YNP, Wyoming, USA - YL17G07_20 | ecosystem: Environmental > Aquatic > Freshwater > Lake > Sediment | place: USA: Wyoming | collected...
GGCTTTGGTTGCATATATGCCTGACCCTCGGTTTTTCGGACAGGCTCTTCGACCGCGGTAAGGATGCTACACTATCTCAGATCGAAGCGGTTACACCAGATCGCGACGTTCTACCAGCACGCGGCGGCCGGCGGGATCCACCGGCTGCTGTTCGGATGAGCCACCGGCCCGCTCGCGCCACTCGAAAGCCTCGGAATCGAGCGACGGCGGGCCCGCATGCCTGCGTGCTCAGTGAATGCCGGTGGCCCTCAGAAGCGAATACACCAGGGCGCCGCCGGCAATGCAGATCGGGAAGGTCACGATCCAGGCGAAGACGATTTTTCTGCCCACCCCCCACCGGACCGCCTTGATGCCCTGGGCCGCCCCGACGCCCATGATCGCGCCGGTGATCGAGTGCGTGGTGCTGATCGGGATGCCGCCGAGGGTGTTCATGAGAATGGTCGTGGCCGCCGCCGTCTCCGCCGAGAACCCCTGGTAGGTCCGCAAGTGAACAATGCGGGAACCCAGGGTCCGCATGACCCGCCACCCACCCAGCGACGTTCCAGTGGCCATGGCCATGGCGCACGCGATTCGGACCCAGAACGGAATGACGAAATCATGCCCCGGCGCGGGGTGCGTGAGGCCGGCCGTCATAAGAGCGCCGCTGATGATGCCCATGGCCTTCTGGGCATCGCCCGTTCCATGGGCAAACGCCATCGCTGCGGCAGAGAGTAGTTGCAGCCTGCCAAACACGGCGCTGGCGGCCGCCGGCCGCGAGTTCCGCGCGAACCAACTGGCCACTCGAACCAGCACATGCCCCAAGATAAAACCCGCGACGGGGCAGATCAGAACGCCAAAGAAGATCTTGCGGATACCCTCGCCTTTCAACCCGACCAGGCCGCCGGATGACGCAAGGACCGACCCGATCAACGCACCCAGCAGGGCGTGGGAACAACTGTTCGGCAGGCCACGCCGGGCGCAGAACGTGATCCAGATCGGGGCCGTCATGACCGCAGCAAGGAAGGTGGCCCCGGTCAGGAAGGCGGGCTCGGCGATGTTGTGGCCCACGGTCCGGGCCACCTCAGAACTGAACAGCGCGCCGGTGAAATTCAGCACGGCGCCGAACACGATGGCCCTGGCCGGCGACAGCACCCGCGTCGAGATCACCGTGGCCACCGCGTTGGCCGCGTCGTTCCACCCGTTGGCGAGATCGAAAACCAGGGCAAAGGCGATCGTAAGAACCAGCGTTACCAACGCTACCGTGACCATAGGCGATTCCGGGCAAGGCACCGCCAGGCGGCTGCACCGCTTGTCTGCTCAGGCGTTCTTGACAACGATGGTATGCAACACGTCGGCCACGTCCTCGCAGCGGTCGATGCTCCGCTCGAGGATCTCGTAAATGTCTTTCCACTTGATGATTTCCTTGGCGTCATCCTCGTTTTCGAACAGGTTCGCCATCGCCAGGTGCACCAGCCGGTCGCCCTCATTCTCCCGGGTGTGGATCTGAACGCACAGCGACACGATGCCGTCGGGATGCTTGACATCGTGCAACTGGCCGAACGCCTGCGTCAGGAGGCCCGTGGTCTTGACGAGGATGTGGCCGAGACCTTTGGCGTCGTCGGTGACGTTCCCGACCCCGAAGAGCACCATGCGATTGGTCGCGGTGTCCATTCCATCGAGGACGTCGTCGAGCCGCGTGGCCACCAGGTGGATGTCTTCGCGGTCCAGCGGGGTGATGAACGTCTTGGCCAGCCGTTCCAGGATGTGGTGGGTCATATCGTCGCCGGCGTGTTCGAGTTCCTTGAGGCGCTGGACCTTGCCGGGCACGTCCTCGTAGTGCTCCATGAGGTCCAGCATGACCTTGGCGCCCTCGTGAACGTTCTGGGACGCCTGGTCGAACATCTCGAAGAATTCGTCTTTCCGCTTTCGGAGGCCGAACATGGTCACCTCGCCGGCATTCGCGTCAGTTCTTGCGGTCGGGCACGAGAATCTCCACAGTGGTTCCCCTGCCGAGATCGCTCTTGAGGGAAACGGTTCCACCCAGGCGTTCGCAGGCGTGCTTGACGATGGCAAGTCCAAGGCCGGTGCCCCTCGTCTCTGCGCCGCGGCTCCGCGACGCGTCGGCCTGGAAGAACCGTTCGAAGACCCGTGGCAGGTCCGCCCTGGGAATGCCGCAACCGGTGTCGCTGACCCCCAGGCGCAGGGCGCCGTCGTGGGGTTCGATGGTGCAGACGACTCGCCCGCCGGCCGGGGTGAACTTGATCGCGTTGTCCAGGAGGTTGTGGAGGATCAGTTCGACGAGTGGGCGGTCGGCGGTGAACGCGTGGTCCGGCGCCGGGGTGTTCACTTCGAGGGCCAGGCCTTTTGCGCGGGCCCGCTCGGCGAACTCCGCCCGAAGCCATTCGGCCAGGGCCGCCGCCGCCATCGGCTCGGGGGCCAGTTCGCGTTTTCCGCTCTCGACGCCGTGCAGGTCCAGCAGGTCGCGCGTCAGGTCTTCGAGGCGGCGGATCTGCCGATCAATGACCTTGGCGATACGGCCGAGATCCTCGCGATCCGCCGGGTCAACGTCGGCCAGCGACTCGGCGGCGACGCGCAGCGACGCCAGCGGGGTCCGCAGTTCATGCGAGGCGTTGGCCGCGAACTCGGCCTTGACCGTCGCCAGGCGCACCAGGGCCGTCACGTCGCGCACCACCACGAGGCGGTTTGGCCCCTTGCCGGCGGCGGAGGCCAGGGGCGAAACCAGAACGTCGAACACGCGGGGGGTTCCCTTGACATCCGCCTCCAACGACCTGGCTACCGGCTGACCGGTCTTCACTGATTCGTTGTAGGCGTCAACGATGCCGGCGGAGCGAACGACGGCCTGGAGGCGAAAACCTTCGACCTCCAGACCCGGAGGGAAAAGCAGATCCGCCGCCGCACGGTTGGCCAGAGCGATGTTGCCTTCCGCGTCCAGCGCGATCACGGCATCGCGGAGGCTCTCCAGGACGGCCTCAAGGCTCCTGCGTTGGGCGGTGATGGTGGCGATCTTGTCGGTGATACTGTTGCGCATCTGGTTCAGCGCGGCGGCGAGTTGGGCGAGTTCGCCGGACCCCGACATCGGCACCCGATGCTCCAGGTCGCCGGCCGCAATCTGGTCGGCCGACTGGGCGATCTGGCGGAGCGGCCTGTACCAGGCCCAGTTCACCAGCAGCCCCACCAGGGCGAACGCGCCGAACACCGCCCCGGCGGTGCCCAGGAGGATGTCTCGGATCACGGCCTCGTTCTGCACGACGGCAACCGCCGGTATGGCCACGCGGACGGCGCCCACCGTCTGGCCGTCCGTGCGGATCGGCAGGGCCACATAGCGGTACTTCACTCGCAGGGTCTCGCTTTGCCGCGCATCGCGTCCGGGTCGGCCCCCAAGGGCGGCCAGCACTTCCGGCCGGTCGTCCGTCTTGTGATTGACCATCCGGGCCGGGTCGCTGTGGCTGTCGCCGAGGACGCGGCCATCGGCGGCAATCACCGTGACCCGGATCGGCAGGTTGTGTTCGGGCGGAAGGCGGCTGCCGGTCCGGACTTGCTCGGCCAGTTCTTCAGGAAGCCGCTTGCAGAGCCGGTCGATCTGCGCCTCCGGCATCGACCAGAGACGCTCGATGCACTCGCGGGCCATCACGGCCATGTGGTCCTGGTAAAGTTCCGTCTCGTGGAGGAATGTGGCGACGAGCGACCGGTACGAAATGTAGCCGGCCCCGGCGACGATGAGGCCGACGATCACGAGATTGCCGACGAACAGTTTGTAGAACAGCCGGCTGCCGTTCATGGCTCTCCTCATTCTCAAAGAGGAGGCGGAACACGACACCGCGCACCGTCTGGAGTCCGCCTCGTCTTCGACAATGACAACCCGATTCTTCGGCACGTCGCTGGGATTCTACACCCGCCGCGGAGACCCTCACAACGCGCTAAACCTAGTTTAGCGCAATCTTAGCGCAACCCGAAAGGGCCGCCGTGCCTGGATCGGGATGGCAAGGCTGGATGCCGATAAGACGGGGGGATTTCCAACAGAGCCCGTGCGGGCAATGCTCAAACGTATGCCCGGCCCGCTGTTTTCCGGTCGGGCTTCGGCGCCTGGAATTGACGAAGTCGCGCTGTAGTTCCAGGGCAATCTGCGCCGGCATGCAGGACTGCGCCGCGGCGGGCAGGTTGTGCCCGCGCCGCCCGTCCGAGAGGTCCCCTCGGGTTCATCGCAGAGCAGCGGGCCTGGGCAATTCGGCCTTGAGGGGCACCTGCTTATCCCCGGCCCCCTCCACCGGCGTGCCGTAGACGTCGACCTCCACGTAGTCGTTCAGGTCGTTCGACGAGTTCCCGTTGCTGTGGAGGCGCACGTACCGGGCCGGGATGCCGCCGGTGGCGATGAGGCGGCCGCGGTGGTCCTCGATGTACTCCAGGTCTTTGCCGATGCCCAGGCCCGAGGAGTTGTCGTAATCGTTGTTGTAGACCGTCCGCACGTTCTCGATGAAGTCGGGGTCGCCGGCCACCTGGACCACCACGTCGTGGTAGACGCGGGGCATGGCGTGAAAGTGCCAGACAATGATGGCGTGGATGGCGTACGGTTCCTTCAGATCAATCTGGACCCACTGTTTGCCCGGCCCGAGTTCCAGGTGGCCCTGCTGGGTTCCCTTATTGCCGTCGGTGACCATCTTGGCCTCGCCAAGGACCGGTTCGTTGTCGCTTGCCGTGACGGGCTTGCCGAGGGCCACGTTCGTAGTGCCCTCGGGGACCATGAGCGGCGGCCGGGGACCGGCTGAATACTTCTCCAGGTACGGCGAGGGCGGAATGTTCTTGGGCGTCGGGCCGAATTCCACCGGGGGCAGTTTGACATCCAGGGCCACCATCCGGGGCTTGCCGGAATCGGGCGTCGACTCGGCCACAGGACCCACGGCGCCAGGGACGTCCCTGTCCGGCCCCACGTCGCGGTTGGCGACCACGGCCAATCCGATCCCCAGTCCCGCCACCAGGGCTGCCGCGGCAACGAGCCGCCAGTGCCGCCAGAGGGCAAGAACGGCGCGGCCGGGGCCCAGGTGCCGCGGCCTCGCGGCGCGAAGTTCGCCGCGCATCCGTTCCAGCAGGTCCTCGGCAAAGGGCCCCGTCGGCGGCGGCACATCGTAGCCGGCCTTCAGGATGCCCACCAGGTCCTCGTCTTTATCTTCGGCACGCATGGTCATGATTCCTTTCGTTCTCAGGCGGTCGGCCAGGCCCGGTCGAAGGCGGCACGGAATGCGTTTCGGGCCCGGTACAGCACCGCCTCCACGGCTTTCTCGGTCCGGTTCAGGCGCCGGGCGATCTGGCGGACCGACAGGCCGTCCAGGTACTTCCACTCCAGCGCCAGCCGCTGGTCGTCGGCCAGCGTGTCCATGATTCGCCGGACCGAGGCGCGGGTCTCCGCGGACTCCAGGGCGGCCGGGCCGTCATTGGCAGGCGGGCCGGGCGGATCGACCGGCGGGCCGGCCTGGACCGTCTTCTCGCGGCCGCGGCGGCGCCGGACATCCGCGACCTTGTGCCGGGCGATGCCCAGGAGCCACCCGGCCACGTTGCCGCCGTCGGGGCTCAGGCGGCCGATCTGGCGCACCGCCGCCAGGAAGGTCTCGCTGGTGACGTCCTCGGCCGCCGCGACGCTGCCGGCGAGTTGAGAGCAGGCGTACCTCCAGACGGAAGGGAGGTAGCGCCGGTAGAGGGCATCGAGGGCCGTCTCATCGCCTGCCTGGATGGCGTGAATCAGTTCAGGGTCGGTCACGGTTCGGCCCAGCCTTCCCGCGGACCTGCGTGAGCGCCGCTGCCACGGCTCGCCTCTACTTTAATCTCGCGGCGGGGCCGGAAATCACTTGCGAAATCCGCCGGGTTGACGACCCGCCGGTTGGCCATTCCCTAAGATTTGCATCGTTGGTGAAGGCGGCCGTATAATGGTGAATAGGGAGTGAAAGGGGGTGTACGATGGAAGGCGTAAGCGCATCCGTACTACTTGCACTTCGGTATCGGGTTCAGCGGCACCGTGACGTTCGGGCACTCCAGGCTGTATGCGCCGCCGACGCCGCGGGCCGCCCACCGGCAGGCGTTCCCGATGACCTTCAGCACGTTCGCATCGTAGTAGATCGGGAACGTCTCGTGGCCGGGGCGGAAGTAGAAGACCTTGCCCTTGCCGCGCTCCCAGCAGCAGCCGGAGCGGAACACGTCGCCGCCCTCGAACCAACTGATCAGCACCAGTTCGTCGGGCTGCGGAATGTCGAAGTACTCGCCGTACATCTCGGTGTGCGGCAGTTCGAAGTACTCGCCGAGGCCGTCGACGATTGGGTGCCCGGGCCGGACCACCCACAGGCGTTCCTGCTCGGCGGCCTCGCGCCACTTCAGGCCGCACCCCGTGCCCATCAGTTTGCGGAAGATCTTCGAGTAGTGGCCCGAGTGCAGCACGATCAGGCCCATGCCTTCCAGTACGTGCTTGTGGACGCGGTCGACGACGACGTCGCTGACCTCGTGATGGGCCATGTGGCCCCACCACGTCAGGACGTCGGTCCTGGCGAGGACGGCTTCCGGCAGCCCGTGCTCCGGGTCTTCGTCGAGCGTCGCGGTCTTGACGATCTTGAGGCCGGGCTGCTTCGAGAGGCCGTCGGCCAGGGCACCGTGGATGCCCTTCGGGTACACCTTCGCCACTTCCGCATGGCTCTTTTCGTGGCGGCCTTCGTTCCAGATGGTTACGCGTACGGTCTTGGGCACGGCGGGTTCCTTTCGTGCAGAGGGTGCCTGGACCGGCCGATTCTCCCGCGCGCAGAGCGACGGTCAAGGCAATAATGTGGAACATCCAGCCTCCCACGCCATCGGTTGCATGCGGCTGCGGCCGACATCTCACGGCCCCGGATGTCCGGCCGACAGGATCCGGATGAACTTGTAAAGGATCAGCCCAAGCATTGCGATCAGGTAGAACCTGAGGAAGTACAGGGCGAACTTCGTTGTCCGGGTCATCTGAACGCGTGGCATGGGGTCCCTCAGGTCTTGGCGCGGGTCACGAGGCCTTTGATGATGTCGTTGTAGTGAATGACGCCGAGCAGGTGGTCGCGGGCGTCAACCACCGGCAGCATGCGGTAGTGGTACTTGGCGAACAACTCGGCCATGTCTTCTCGCACGTCGTTCTCTTCGGCCGAGACGACGGGCGAGACCATGATGTCGCCGAGGGCGGCTTGGTCGTCGGCCAGCAGGAGGTCGCGCAGGTCGACGACCCCCAAGAGGAGTCTCTCGGTGGGCGCCACGACGTAGATGTAAGAGATGGCCGCGTGGTCCCGGCCCGACCGGCGGATGGCCGCCAGCGCCTCGCCCACTTTCGTGTCCCTGGCCATCGTCAGGCAGTCCGATGACATCAGGGCGCGGGCCGTAGACTCGCGCTGCGAGAGGATCGGGCGGATCCGCTCGGCCTGCTCCGGCGGCAGGAGCGACATCATCTCGACCATGTCGTCGTGCGGCAGGACCGACAGGAGGTCCGCCAGTTGCGGGATGGACATCTCGGAGAGGATATTCCGGGCCCGCTCGCGGCGCAGCGCCGCGATCAGTTGCCGCTGGGCCCTCGGCTCGGCCTCGACCAGGGCCTCGGCGGCCTTCTCGGAGTCGAGGGCCGAGAACAGGGCCTGCTGTTCCGGCCCGGAGAGCGTTTCGAGGACGTCGGCCAGGTCCTCGGCCGGCAGTTCACGCATCTTTTTGCGCGTGACCGTCAGCGAGACCGTGTCGGTCGCCGTGTCCTGGACCGACAGGGGCTGCACGTACCGCCAAGAGATGAAGCGGTCCTTCATCCACTTCAGCCCCCCCAGGTGCCAGCGGCGCAGGAACCCGTTGAACGAAACGTCGACGTGGACGATGAGCATGTGGCCGCCGGATTCCAGCAGGTGAACGTCGTTGACCACTTCGGTCCGCCGGCCGTCCATGTCCAGGATGGTCTGGCCGATGAGGTGCTCGAGGACCATGAGTTGTCCGGGCTGCGGCACGTAGGGCGGGTAGGGGGCGCCGCCCTCGTTGGGGCGGACGAAGATCGCGTCGTCGTCCACCTTGATCACCCGGTCCCACGGCACAAACTCGGTGGGCTTGCCCCAGCCATACTCCATGTAGATGCCGACGGCTTCCGGGTACGGTTCGCTCAGGCGGAACACCAGGTCCGAGAGCCGGCCGATGCGGTCGCTGATCTTGCCGGCGCAGACGCGGCGATTCTGGAGTTGCGTGAAGTAGTACGTCTGGAAGTCCTTGATGCCCGCGGCGGCCTCGGGCGTCTTCGAGGTTCGGATGTTGGGCGAATTGGCCATGGATCACCTCACGAGCCGGAGCCAAACCATTCAGGCATCAGAATCGTCAGCGCGTACGTCGTCGACATGGCGACCACCAGGAAGATGATGCTCCAGTTGGCGACGTTCTGCCACCGCGTGTTCACATACTGCCCCATCCGCTCCTTGTCGTTCAGCAGGAGGATGAGGAAGACCAGGGCTGCCGGGAGCAAGGTCACCGCCACCACCTGCACGAACATGTTGACCAGGATCAGGACATCCGGCCGCTCGGCCGCCCAGACCACGATGCCCCCCGCGGTGCCCAGGGTACCCAGGTACACGAAGTAGAACCAGGGGGCCTCGCGGACGCTCTTATTGAGCGAGTGGGCCCAGCCGAGGACCTCGCCGACCGCCCAGGAGGTCGAGAGCGAGATGCACAGGGCCCCCAGGAACCCGGCGTCGAACAGGCCGATGGCGAAGAGGCGCCGTGCCCATTCGCCCTCCCCGCCGGGCAGGAGGGGTTTCAGGGCCTCCGCCGTCCTGGCCGCGTCCTCGATCGGCGGCAGGTGATGGTAGTAGAAGGCCGCCCCCGTCGTGATAATGATGAAAATGGCCACCGCCCCCGTCAGGAACGAACCCACGAACGTGTCGATGCGTCCGAACCGGATGTCGCGGACGTCCATCCCCTTGTCCACCACGGCGCTTTGCTGGAAGAAGATCTGCCACGGGGTGATCGTCGTCCCGATGTTGGCCATGATGATGAACACCAGGTCGCCGGTCAGCCCCTTCGGGAACTCGGGATGGTAGAACCCTTCGGCCACCGCCCCCCAGCCGGGCGAGGCCGGGGTCTCCATCGCCCACAGCGCCGCGGGGATGTAGACCAGGTTGAACGCGCAGAACAGCAGGGTCAGTTTCTCGAACGTCCAGTACCTGCCCGTGATGACGATGGCCATCAGGATGGCCGTCACCACCAGGAAGGTGATCCACGGGCGGACGCCGAAGATCTGCATGGCGGCCGTCATCCCGATGTACTCGGTCACCAGCGTCAGCCAGTTCACCAGCGCCAGGTCGCCGATCGAGAACCATCCCCAGAACTTGCCGAATCCGTCGAAGATCGCCTCCGCGTTGCCGCGCTTCGTCACCGCGCCGAGGCGGACGGTCATTTCCTGCACACAGTATGCCATCGGCACGAGGATGAAGAAGACCCACAGGAGGTTGAAGCCGTACTTCGACCCCGTGACGGCATAGGTCGAGATGCCGCCCGCGTCGTTGTCGGCCACCATGGTGATGATGCCCGGCCCGACGACGGCCAGAAGGATGGCCGTCCGCCGGCTCAGGCGGCCCAGACGATGCAGGCTTTTCGAGATCCAGTACACGGCTTGTTCCCACCCGCGGCCGTCCAGGCAGTCAATAGACAATCAACAAACAGTCTATTGTCTCAAGCGCCCGGTGTCTGTAAAATCAAAAATTCTTGTCATGCCGCGCCGGACCGGCATGGGCGGTGCGGGGCGGCTGCTGCGCCTCGGACTGTGGCGGGCAGGGGATGCCGCCCGCCAACGGCGATGCGCGGCCGCAAAAATCGGCGCCGGACGTGCGCCAGGGGGCCGGATGAACTCCTTCAGGTCACGCTTTGGCCATCTGTACGTGTTCGGCCTCGTGTTCCTCGCGGTCAACCTGCTCCTGCGGGTGGCGCTGTGTTGTCGGGCCTGGCACAGCATGGACCTGGGCCTGCCGCAATTGACCGGCACGTTCCTGGTCGGCCTCCTGTTCGACCTGGTCACCTTTTTCTACCTGGCGCTGCCGGCGGCCCTTTTCCTCATCCTGGTTCCTGACCGCCTGTTCCGCTCGCGCGTTCACCGGTATGCGGCGACGGCCGTCTACTTCGTGGCGGTCTACGTTCTGCTGTTCGATGTGGCGGCGGAGTGGCTCTTCTGGGACGAGTTCGAGTCGAGGTTCAACTTCGTGGCGGTCGACTACCTGATCTACACGCACGAGTTGATTGGAACCATCCGGGAAGCGTATCCCCTCCTGGCGATCCTGGGCGGGCTCGGCGCGGGGACGCTGGTGATCTACCTCCTGGCGCGCGGCCTCTTGGCACGGGCCTTTGACGCCACCAGCACCTTCCGCCGGAGGCTGAAGGCCGGCCTGGTGTTCCTTGCGGCCCCGGCGCTTTCGTTCCTGCTTGTCGACCCGGGCCTGTCGAGAATCTCCCGGAATCACTTCAACAATGAGATCGCCAAGGACGGCCCCTACAGTTTCTTCTACGCCCTTCGGCAGAGCGCGATGGATTACGAGGCGTTCTACCTGACCGAGGACGACGAGGCCGCCTTCAGGCGCCTGCGCGACGAGGTCAAGACCGACGCCGCGCGTTTTGTCTCCGACGACCCGCTGAGCATCACTCGCCGCATCGTCCGGACCGGGCCCGAGAAGAGGTACAACCTGCTCATCGTGATGGTCGAGAGCCTGAGTGCCAAGTACCTTGGCGTGTTCGGCGGCAAGGACGGCCTGACGCCGCATCTGGATGCCTTGGCGAGTCAGAGCATGTTGTTCACTCGCTTCTACGCCACGGGCACGCGGACGGACCGCGGCCTGGAGGCCGTCACGTTATCCCTCCCGCCCACGCCCGGCCGGTCTATGGTCAAACGCCAGGGGAGCGAGCGCCTGTTTTCCCTCGGCGCAATCATGCGCCAGCGCGGCTACGACACCAAGTTCATCTACTCCGGCTACAGCACCTTCGACAACATGAACGGGTTTTACGGGGCGAACGGTTTTCAGACCGTCGACGGGTCCGATTTTGCCGACGGCGAGATCACCTTCCGCAACGCCTGGGGCGTGTGCGACCAGGACCTCTACCGCCGGACTCTGAAGGAGTGCGACAGTTCCTTTACCGCCGGGCGGCCGTTCTGCGCCATCGTCCTGACCACGTCGAATCACCGGCCGTTCACGTTTCCGGCGTCGGTTCCGGTCCCTTCCGTCAAGGGGAGGCTGCGGGGCGTCTGGTACTCGGACTATGCCATCGGCGAGTTTCTCGAAAGCGCCCGCACTCGCCCCTGGTTCGCCGGCACCGTCTTCGCCATCCTGGCCGACCATTGTGCCGCCAGCGCCGGGAAGTCCGAGGTGCCCGTCGAGGAGTACCACGTCCCGCTCTTCATCTACGGGCCGACGCTGGTTCCGCCCGCCCGCGTCGATATGCTCGCAAGCCAGATGGACCTGGCGCCGACCCTCCTGGGCCTTCTGAACCTCTCCTACACCAGCAAGTTCTTCGGCCGCGATGTCCTCCAGCCGGGTCCCGGCAGGGCGCTGGTCGGGAACTACGAGAAGGTGGGCTTGTACCGCGATGGCAAACTGGCGCTTCTGTTGCCGAGGAAGAAGGCGCGGATGTTCACCGTGCGGCCGGACGGCCGGCAGGAGGAAACGCCGGTGGACTCCGCCTTTATTCTGGATACAATGAGTTACTATCAGCCGGCGTCGTACCTTCTGCGGAATCACCTGTATACGGCCGATTGATGCCTCAGCGCAACGTGCGCTTCCGCCCCGCCGTCTTTCGGACGGGCCACGGCGTCTGCAATTGACGAAGTCGCGCTGTAGGATTAGCACAGAGCATGCGGACCATTTAGCCGCCCGTCTTGTCGAAGACCCGCCGCGGCGGGGCGGGCGCGTGGTTGGAGGAGTCACATGATCCGAGCCAAGTTGGTGTTTTCGGCTTTGCCGCTGATGGCCCTTGTGGCCGCCGCCGTCCTGATCGGGTGCGCCGAGAGCCAGCCCCCTCTGCCGGCCAGGGTCGAACAGCCCAGCCAACCCAGCGAACCCAAAGCACAGGAGAAGAGCATGCCCGAGCCGCTGCCGCAGGTCACCATCCAGACCGACAAGGGCAACATCGTTCTGGAACTGGCCGAAGACGATGCGCCCAACACGGTCGCGAACTTCATCGGCCTCACCGAGAAAGGGTTCTACGATGGGCTGAAGTTCCACCGCGTCCTCGCCAACTTCATGATCCAGGGCGGGTGCCCTCTTGGCACCGGCACCGGCGGCCCCGGCTACGTGATCGCCGACGAGTTCAGCCCGCGTCTGCGGCACACGCGCGGCGTCATCTCGATGGCCAACGCCGGCCCGAACACCGGCGGCAGCCAGTTCTTCATCACCCATGTGCCGTGCCCACACCTCGACGGCAAACATGCCGTCTTCGGCCGCGTCACGGCGGGCATGGATGTCGTCGATGCCATCCGGCAGGGCGACAAGATCATCAAGGTCACGGTTGACCGAAAGCGGAACCATCCGTACCAGCCCGCGGTTTCCCGGCGGTAGGGCGGCGACCCGGGATCGGAACGTTTCACTGCAACTTATATTCCGGATGGTCGTTGTACATAGCGGAGGGGTGGCGCTTGGACTCTAGACCGTGCGTGGAGGCTCGCCCATGCGGCACTATACCCTAGGCCTGTGCCTTATGGCCCTGGCGCCCACGGCCCTCCTGGCGGCGCCGGCCGAGACCAACTCCCCCGAGGCCATTGCCCTGCGAAACACCGTCGGCCAGGCGGTCTGCGCCGTGACCGTCGAGAACCAGTGGGGCATCCCGGTGGCGGTCTCCACCGGCTTCCTGCTGGGCGACGGGCGATTTGCCATCACCGACCTTGGGGCTGTGGCCCAGCCCGGCGTCGCCCGCGCCACGCTCCTGTTTTCCGACGGGACGACGGCCGAGGCGCGACAGTTCGGCCTGGCCGACCCGGCGCTCGGGTTGGTGGCCCTGCGCGTGAAGTCGCGGACCCCCATGCGGCCGAACCCGGACCCCCGGGGAGGCGAACAGCCAACTGACCCTGCGGAGTCTGAGGCCCCCTTGCGGCCGGGCCTGGCCCTGGCGCCGGCCCTGCCGGCCCTCGAGACCACCGGCATCGTGACCGCCATGGGCTGGCGTTACGGCAAGCAACTGGAGTGGGTGGCCGGCCGCGTCACCCGGGGTCCCGCGATTAAGGAAATCGCGATGCGGGCCCACGTCGAGACGCCCACCGGTGTCGACGCTTTCCTGAAGATGGACGGCAACCGCATCGACGCCGCCAGCGGGTCCCCCGTTTTCGACTCCTCCGGCTCCGTCCTGGCCGTCAGGCTGGAGGTGCAGGCCCGCGACCTCTCGCTGGCCCTGGCGATCCCGGCCCCCTCGATCCGGCAGGCCCTCATGGGAGCACCCCCGGAACTGAAGGCCCTCTCGGCGCTTCCCAAGCCCTTCTGGCCCGCCCAGATCCTGCGCGTCAAGGGCGAGCCGCCGACCGTGGCCGAGTTCACCCGCGCCACACAGGTCATCAAGGATTCCCTGGTCTGCAAGGCCTGCAACGGCAAGGGCAAGGCCGGCGGCGGGTTACTGCGCAGGATGATGGACGGCAACGCCCCGTGCCCCGTCTGCCAGGGGGATGGCATCGCAATCCAGGAGGGCGTCTATTCGAGCCTGACGCAGTGGGCCGAGAGGGGCGTCCAGGCCGTCTGGGCGCCTACCGTCGATGACCGGTCGCGCACGGCCGTGCGTTCGTCGGCCTTCGAAATCATGAGGGCTTTGGCCACCTCGCACGCCAACGTCCGCCGGATGCTCGGCTTCGCCGGCCTCGGCGACATCATGAGGCCCGGCGTGATGCCCCGCGGGGCCGTGTTCTTTGCCCGTGTCCGCGATATCGTCGATGGCCCGGATGGCCGGTATCTCATCCTTGACGCCTCGAATCCGCCGTGGGACATGGGTGGTCCGCCGTGGCCGCGCGGCCCCGGCGCCAGAGACCCGGATCCGGGCGACTCAGGCGGGCGCCGCACCCGCGTGCTGGATGCGCCGGCCCGCGATGCGGCGGGCGGAATCGTCGCCCCGCCGCCGGAGCCGCCCCGGCCGCCCGCTGACCGCGGGTTTACCGTGGCTCTGCGGGCCGCCGATGTGGCCGCCCTCGCCAAGGGGCCGGCAGGCAACCGCCGCGAACCCGAACAGGGCGCCTGGATCGTCGTCGCCGGCTCGGCCGTCTCCGGCTACAGGGGCGGGGAGTACAGCGGTCTTGCCGTGCTTCCCCTGGAATGGCTTCCCGCCCCGCTCCCGCCGCCGGTCAGGCCGAGGCCGTAGGAA
>Ga0315282_10010698_pt1 | contig 14334 bp, 17 predicted proteins | sample YL17G07_20_MG_FD_203693 | JGI IMG/M metagenome (GOLD analysis project Ga0315282, IMG submission 203693) | Sediment microbial communities from Yellowstone Lake, YNP, Wyoming, USA - YL17G07_20 | ecosystem: Environmental > Aquatic > Freshwater > Lake > Sediment | place: USA: Wyoming | collected...
AAACTATTCATCCGGAAATAGTGCAGGATGAACATCACCATTGCACAATCAAATCCGACGGTCGGGGATATTCGCGGGAACCTGTCGAAGATCCTTGGTGTCCTCTCCCGGCCCAGCACCCCCCCTCCTGACCTGATAATCTTTCCAGAACTCTTCCTCGTGGGATATCCGCCCAAAGACCTCCTGGAGAGAACATGGTTCATCGAGAAAACCCGGCAAGCCATTCAGGAACTGACGCAGGCCTCAGTCCACTACCCGGAGACTGGCATCATCGTTGGCGCCCCTGTCCCAACCGGCAGGCGCATCGGTAAAAACCTCTATAACTCTGCCCTCCTGATCTACCGGGGGAAAATCCTCTTCAGTCAGAACAAGTCTCTTCTTCCTACCTATGATGTCTTTGATGAGACCAGGCATTTTGAGCCAGCCCCAGAAATCCACGTTGTATCTTTCAAGGATGAGAAGCTCGGCATCTCTATCTGTGAAGACTTCTGGAACGACCCGGAAACATTACCGCGGGGCATGGTGTACACCTTTGATCCCATAGAAGTTCTGGCAAAGAAAGGTGCAACCCTTTTCATCAATATTTCAGCTTCTCCGTTTTATGTGGGAAAGGAGACATTGCGGTTCCGTCTCATCCGCAATCACTGCCGGAAACACCGGGCACCGTTTATTTTTGTCAACCAGGTGGGCGGCAACGATGACCTCATCTATGACGGACGAAGCATGTTTCTCGACCGTGAAGGAGAACCTGTTTTTGTCTGTGACTCCTTCAAGGAACATATTCACACCATTGACACCGGCTCCCCGGGCAGGCCGGAACTCTATCGTCCTCAGGACAACATTGAGTCGGTGTATGAAGCACTCGTTCTGGGCATTAAAGATTACATGAGAAAATGCGGTTTTTCAAAAGCAGTAGTCGGTCTCTCAGGCGGCATTGACTCGGCGGTGACGTGCTGCCTGGCCAGAGAAGCCATCGGGAGCGAAAATGTCCTGAGCATTGCCATGCCTTCGCCTTACTCTTCAGAAGGGAGCATTGAGGACTCCAGGAAACTGGCTGCACAGATTGGTATTGAGTTCATGGTCATTCCCATCTCCGAGATCTATTCCGTTTATCTTAAAACGCTCAAGGAACACTTTGCAGGGAGGGAAGCCGATACTGCCGAGGAGAACATCCAGGCGAGAATCCGCGGCAACATCCTCATGGCCTTCTCCAACAAGTTCGGGCACCTCCTGCTCTCAACGGGGAACAAGAGTGAGCTTGCCACAGGCTATTGCACCCTCTATGGAGACATGAGCGGCGGCCTGGCAGTCCTCGCTGATGTGCCCAAAACCATGGTTTACGAGCTTGCCCGCTCCATCAACCGGCGATCAGAAATTATTCCCCGCGAAATCATTGAAAAGCCACCATCAGCGGAATTGCGGCTCCATCAATGCGATCAGGACACGCTCCCCCCGTATCCCGTCCTTGACCAGATTCTCTCCTACTATATTGAAGAGCTTGCTTCGGTTGAAGAGATCATTAAACTGGGGTATGATCCAGAAATCGTACGATGGGTTGCCAGAACCGTTGACAGCAATGAATATAAGCGAAACCAGGCAGCCCCCAGCTTAAAGGTCACATCGAAGGCATTCGGCGTAGGGAGGAGGATGCCTTTAGCAGCGAAGTATGATATATAAAAATACAGTTTGGAGTTAAGGAGTTGAGAGTTTAGGAGTCACTTTTGGTTATAAAGATAGATAAAAAGGTTATTCAAAAAACCAAATCAACTAAAAAGACCAGGCCCAAAGCAGACAAGGCAAAAACAGTTACCAAGCAGAAAAGGCTTCTCGAATTCTGGGGCAGGGAATGTCCCCACTGCAAGGCAATGAGCCCCCTCATTGAGAAACTGAAAAAGGAACTGAGGGTGAAGGTTGAACAGTTAGAGGTGTGGCACAACGAAAAGAATGCCCGGCTGTATGCACAATATGACAAGGGTTTGTGCGGCGGAGTCCCCTTCTTCTTTAACGAGGCCACCGGCGAATGGCTCTGCGGAGAGGCTTCCTATGATGCCTTAAAGGCCTGGGTGCGGGGAAAGAAAAAGAAGGCTTAACCTGTTTTTATTTATTTACATGTCATTCGAGGCATAGCCGAAGCAATCTCTATCTCAGAATTTCTGTTCCATAACATCCGTTAGCCTATGCGAAAGATTACTGCTCAATTCCAGATACCGTACCTGCAAATCCTGGATGAAAAAGGAACTGTTGACCAGCAGCTCATGCCCAGGCTCTCTCCCGGACAGATCAGGGAACTCTTCGAATGGATGGTCTTTACCAGAATCTTCGATGACATCACCCTGCGCCTGCAGAGGGAGGGCCGTATGGGCACATACCCGCCCATGGTCGGGGAAGAGGCTGCCATTGTAGGTACCGCCTATGCGATGAACAGGAATGATTGGCTTTTCTGGTCTTACCGCGAGAACGCTGCTGCCATGATAAAGGGGGCTCCGGCCGAAAGGATTCTGCTTTACTGGGCTTCAGATGTGAGGGGAATGGAATGGCCCAGGACAGCGCGGGCTGGCTTTGTTACCATCCCCATTGCAACTCAACTTCCCCATGCAGTCGGCTTTGCCTGGGCAGCAAAAATGAAAGGTGAAAAGTACGCCACGGTAGTGATGTTCGGAGACGGTGCCACGAGCAAAGGCGATTTTTATGAGGCAATGAACTTTGCAGGTGCGTTCAAAGTTCCGGTTGTTTTTGTATGCAGAAATGACCAGTACGCAATCTCAGTCCCGCGCTCACTCCAGACCGCGGCTAAAACAATCGCACAGAAATCCATTGCTGCGGGCATTACGAACACTCTCCAGGTGGATGGTAATGACATCTTTGCTGTTTACTCCGCAGTTTGCAGTGCCATCGCCTCTGTGAAAAAGGGAAACGAACCTGCCTTTGTCGAGTGTATCACCTACCGGAGGAGCCATCATACCACCGCAGACGACTGGACACATTACCGGAGTGCCCGGGAAGTAGAAGCGTGGCAGAAAAAAGACCCGATAGACCGCCTGCGGGTGTACATGAAAGAAAAGAGGCTCTGGACTGCGCGTTATGAAAAAAGAGTAGTCACCCAGATGCGCAAAAGGGTAAGTGACGCTGTGAAAAAGATGGAGTCCGCAAAACTGGCTGACCCCAAAGAGATGTTCACCTCTCTCTTTGAAAAACCAACCTCTGATCTCTTAGAACAGATGAAAGAATCGGGGTTGTAACAGAGAAAAAAGATGGCTGTACTTGACATGGTTCAGTCCCTGAACCTCGCATTGAAGCAGGAGATGAAACGGGACAGAACCATCCTCGTGCTCGGTGAAGATGTCGGCAAAAACGGCGGCGTCTTCCGGGTGACAGAAGGGCTTCAAAAATCTTTTGGTGCGCTGAGGGCGATAGATACGCCTCTCGCAGAGTCTGCCATCCTCGGCGTTGCCCTCGGCCTTGCCATGAACGGTCTGCGACCGGTGGCAGAGATACAGTTCAGCGGTTTCCTTGCCTCTTCCTTTGACCAGCTCATCAACCATGTCACCAGGGTGCGGTGGAGGACCTGCGGGAGGTTTTCCTGCCCCCTCGTCATCAGAGTCCCCTATGGAGGAGGAATACGGGCACTTGAACACCACTCTGATTCTGTTGAGGCATACGTAGTGCATACCCCCGGTCTCAAGGTAGTTGTCCCCTCAACTCCTTACGATGCCAAGGGTCTACTCCTTTCTGCTATCAGAGACCCTGACCCGGTCGTCTTCTTCGAACCCCTCAAGCTCTACCGTTCCATAAAGCAGGAAGTCCCTAAAAAAGAATACAAAATCCCTCTCGGCAAGGCTTCCGTTATAAGAGAAGGCACGGAAGTAACACTTATTGCCTACGGAGCCATGGTGCACGAATGCCTGAAGGCTGCAGAAGCGGTACAGGAAAAATATACCTGTGAGGTGATTGACCTGAGAACTCTGAAGCCCCTCGATACGGAAGCTGTCTCTGCGTCGGTGAAAAAAACAGGCAGGGCCATCGTGGTGCACGAGGCGCAGAGGAATTGCGGGCTTGGTGCTGAAGTGGCTTCGCAGATCATGGAACACTGCTTCCTCCACCTCCAGGCGCCGGTAGTAAGGGTCACCGGTTTTGACACTATCCTGCCCCTCCCCCATCTCGAAAAATATTTTCTGCCGAATGCAGAAAAGATTGTGCAGGCAATAGAAAGGGTGATGAGGTACTGAGATGGCATACGAATTCAGATTACCTGATCTGGGCGAAGGGCTGGTCGAGGCAGAAATTGTAGAATGGCTGGTGAAAGAAGGCCAGGTCGTACAAGAACATGACTCCGTCGTCAAGGTGGAGACTGCCAAGGCCATTGTGGAGGTCCCTACCCCTGTCTCCGGCACCATCCTGAAGATCTATCGAAGAGTAGGAGAGACGGTACAGGTGGGAGAGACCATTGTGGCCCTTGGCAAAAAGGGAGAGAAGGCCCCTCCTGCCCCTGCCAAGGCAAGCGGCGAAGCCAAGCTGGGGGTTATTGGCAAACTCGAACAGGCACAAGGGGTCTGGAAACCGCCTGAATCCGTCAAAGGTGTTTCAGCGCCTGCACGGGCACTTGCCACCCCTGCGGTGAGAAACCTGGCAAAAAAACTCGGGGTTGACATCGAGACAGTGCGGGGAACCGGCCCTGAGGGCAGGGTCACGGATGATGACATCATCTCCGCAGTGAGAATCTCGCAAGCAGGTGTACCTTCTGCACCTTCCACAACACCTGCAGTAAAGAAGGTTCGCAAGTACGACTTCTATGGTTATATCGAGAGGCAACCACTGAAAGGCATCAGGAAAGCAACTGCCGATCACATGGTTGAAGCGAAGAAAGCTGTCCCTGTTACCCTGATGGACGAAGCAGATGTGACGTATCTCTGGGAATTCAGGGAAAGAGAAAAGGGCACGGCACTGAAGCAGGGCGCACGTTTAACCTTCCTGCCTTACCTCATGAAGGCGTGCCTGGATGCTTTCAAAGAATACCCGCGGTTCAATGCAGAATTTGACGACAGCGCACAGGAATTCATCATCAAGAAGTATTACAACTTCGGCGTTGCCGTCGATACCCCCGACGGGTTACTGGTGCCGGTGGTAAAAGGTATAGACCAGAAAGGCATCCTTGAAATGGCAAAGGAGATAGAAGGCCTGGTAGCGAGTGTAACCAAGAGAACTCTTGACCTCGCAGACCTGCGGGGCTCCACTTTCACCATAACGAATATCGGTGCAATCGGCGGTAAATTCGCCACCCCCGTTCTCAACTACCCTGAGACTGCCATCCTCCTCACAGGGAAAATCTACGAGGCACCAGTTGTAAAAGATGGAAATGTGATTGTGAGGAAACTCCTTCCCCTCTCGCTCACCTTTGACCACCGCGTGAATGACGGCGCCGGGGCGCAGCGCCTCATGAATAAAATTAAATCACTTCTGGAAGATGAGAAGTGGATTGAACAGTGGCAATTTGAATGAATAAATACAGGGGCAAGGGTAAAGGGGCAAGTAGCAAGGGGCAAAATATTTTTAATCCTATACTCCTAAGATTCTTCGACCCTATTTTTATCCTATCCCCTACGACCCTTGACCCTTGACCCGTATGTATTTACAGGCAGCAAACACTCCCCATCCAGATTCAGATGACAGACCCCCCGCGATTGGTAGCCCGGTTTGTCCTCAATAGGGTTCGGCTTCAGGTCCCTGATTTCCTTTTCTTCTAATTCAGATAAACAGTCAGGGCGAGAGCGGCGGAAACCATAGAGTTCAATGAGTTTCTGGAGGATTGCCGCTTCCACCTCCTCTTTGCTTATATCAGTAAATGCACTCACGCAACCGAGTACCTTTTTCACATCTTCTCTGTAAGGCTCCAAAGAAACACCATTTATCATCAGCGTCTCAACCATCCTAACAAGGTTCTCCTCAGACAGGCTGTATCGCACGCTCCCGTGGATCGCCACGGCATGTTGCTTCACGATCTGGGCGGCATTGCCGAGGGTCTGAACTGCAGGGTTGCGGATAATGACATAGTCAGGCACATGGTATTCTGCCGGGACCTCCATCTCACGAAGCACAGATACGATAGCCTCAGAGAACTTCTTCCTCAGGAGCGTCAGGTCCTGCGGGAAATATTCCCTTCTCCCGATTACCGAGAAAACAATATAGTTCTCGTCCAATAAAACGCTCTCCCCCCCGGACTTCCTGCGTACCAGGTCAAGACTGTACCGTTTTACAGCATTCTGATTAATATCCGCGGCAACGCTCTGTGAATTGCCCACAGAAACCGTGGGACGCCAATGAGTGAAAAGGATTACGAAGTCTAAATCCCTTTTGTTGAGAAAATAGTCATCCACAACGGTATTTAATGTTCCATCACGGGTGGGCAGGTTTATGACTCGACAGGTTTTCATAGGTTAGTTTATTGAGAGAAAAAAGGCAGGTCTTGTTTATTTGAACAGGGCTTTAACAAATCTTTTTGCTTCTTTTATATCCTTTTCTAAGTCTTTAGAAGTCAATCCTTCCTCTACCAAAGGTGGATATCGTTCCGCTAAATAATAACCAGAAACACGCTCACACAACCCCCGAAAAAACTCAAGACTTGCGTCGTATTTGACAGCGTCGTCTAATAGTGCATCCAGTTCATGAATCTTTTTTAGACGCGAACCCTTCTCAAGCAGAAAGGCTTTGATGTACTTCTCAAGGGACTGCTGGAGAAAATACCCTGCTGCTTCAAAATCACTCCCATCCAGCATTATTTTCATTCTTTGCCAGTCTTTCTTAGCCACTTTATGCCAGTCAGGGGGATAAAATTCTTTATCTTGCTTTTTCACAACTCTATTCCTTCTCCCAGAATCTGGTTTATAAACTGGTCTTTAATTTCAATTCTTCTTTCAATCTCCTGTCTGGTTAAAACAATCGGAGCAACAGGAAGACCTTTTCTTACGTCTCTTATCAGATGTTTTACTGTTGCCATCCTCTCATAGAACCGTTCCTTCGTAGGCGCTATGACTAGGATGTCTACATCGCTGTCCACCCTGGCTTTCCCTTGAGCATAGGAACCGAACAGAATAACCCTTTCGGCATGATACTCCTTCTTCAACCTTTCGCTGATCGCCCTAATTCTGTCTATCTGCTTCTTCATTGTAAATTGACCTGAAAAGTAGGATATTCTTTGTATTTAAAATATAACTTTAGGAACAACTTGGCAAGGTGAAAATCTTGCCCTTTCACCTTTGACCTTACACCCATCTCTTTTCTTACTTCCATTCCGCATCCCGCATTTCTATTGCCTATTGCCTTCTGCCTTTTGACTCCTGACTTCTGTATTTTACTCCGCATTCTGCAATCCGCATTTGACTAACCCCCTAACCCCCAGTCCCTATCCCCTGTCTTTCCCCACTCCACACTCTTACTCCACACTCCGCATTTCTCTTGCCCATTGCCTTTTTCCTTCTGACTCCTACCTTCTGGATTCTGTCTTCTGACTTCTGTATTCTGTCTTTCCCCTTCTCCCTTCTGACTCCTAACTTCTGTATTCTGTTCCCCCCCTTCTTCCCCCTTATTGACATAAAACCGGCCTTCCTCTATACTCCTTCATCTAAAAGGAGCATCTGGGATTTTATTCCAACAGCGAGCTAACCTCTTTCGTATCTAATATAAGTTTTATACCATGCTTTTAACAATCTATTGAAGGGGGACTCTATGCCTTTTGTCATCGAAGAATCTTTATGTGTTCACTGTGGTTCATGTGCTTCCAACTGCCCCAATAGGGCCATTGTAAGAAGAGAGGCAAGCTACTTCGTTACATCAATGTGTTGTGACTGTGGAACCTGTATTCACTTTTGCCCTATGGAGACCAAAGCAATAGGAAAAGGAAAGACGAAGACAGATTTCGACAACAAGAAAATCGCCAAGGCTTTGAAGGAGAAGCTGTCCTTGCAAAAAGGCATTGCAGCAATGAAGTACGCTGACAAGCCCCCAAAAGGAGTACCCGAGGAGGATGGGATTAATTTCTGGTGTCACATCTGTGGTGACATGTTTGAAGGAATCGGAAGCCCTACGTTCTTTACAGCAAAAGTGAGCAGCTGTGGAGGCTCTTCTCTCATCGGAATTGGGTCGAGAGGGACCAGTAAGGATGAATTCTGGGCCGTAGTGGAGGCATTCGTTTTGGGTGAAGGCAAATCTTATGCCTCAGTAGACGTGTGGCCGGCAGGTAAAAGGTTTTTCCCCCGCTTCCCAAAAGTGTATGGGGGAGTGGTCATCGGTCCACTTGAGCGGATAGAGATGCCCGATATAATCCTCTTTCCCATAAATGCTCATCAGCTATCGATGATATCTACCGCGTATACCTTCGACACCGGAGACATAATTAGAGGCTACGGAGGGACCAGCCAGTGTACGATGACTGTTCCTGTTCCTCTCATTGAGAACAGACCAGTATTTGCCTCTGGAGACCACGGGGGAAGGAGCCACATGAGGCTTACGGAGGCAGAAATGGTGATATCCTTTCCCTATAAACTGGTTCCTGGTCTTATTAAGAACCTGGACAGGACGATTTACGCCTATGAGGCAGCCGAGGGCACATGACCATACTTCTTCACTTCGTTAGAAAATAAATCATGTATATTGACGGGTGGTTTAAAAAATAACTACATTTGTGAATGGGGAATTTATGAAAGTGATATCGATTATAGTTGCCAGGCAATATTCCCCGATCAGGAAGATGAACGTTGTGAGCCAGTTAGCCTTAACTATAAAATAGAGGAGCACGCTATGAGGAAAGTCAGATTGGGAAGAACGAACCTTGAAGTCACCAGGTGGGCCCTCGGGGGGATCCCTCTTTCCACGGTGATGGGCGGGAAAGATGAAGAGACCATAAACCAGGTGTTGAACGCCGCGTTGGATTACGGCATAAACTTTGTTGACACCTCAAGGGTTTATATGGATTCAGAAACAAACATTGGTAAGGTAATGAAAACCAGGAGAACGGAATGCATTATCGCCACCAAAAGTCACAGCCGGGAATATGATGCGGTCATGACGGACCTCGAGGCAAGCCTGAACGAATTGCAGACGGACAAGATCGATATCTACCAGGTGCATGAGCTTTATCCTCAGGAGGTCTCCACGGTGATGGGCAAAGGGGGAGCCCTGGAGGCTTTCAAAAAAGCCAAGGACCAGGGGATGATTGATTTTATAGGATTAACCAGTCATCATGTCAGTGTTATGGTCGAACTGATCAAGACAGGAGAGTTTGACACAGCGATGTTTCCCTTTAACGTGATCGAGAGAGAACCGGAGAAGGAATTGCTATCCCTTGCCAGGGCTGAGGACGTGGGGACCATGGTGATGAAGCCGCTGGCAGGCGGGGTGTTTACAAATATTGAAAAGTGCTTTAAATATTTAAACGGATTTCCTGTTGATATTATCCTCAACGGTATTGCCAACCTTGACGAGCTAAAGGAAAACCTGAAGTATGCAGAGAGCACGGAACCGCTGACATCGGAGGAGCTTAAAGCTTTCGAAGAGGAGGTTGCCCCGTTAGGCAAAGATTTCTGTCGGCGCTGCAGCTATTGTCTCCCCTGTCCAAATGACATTCTGATTCCGATTATGATTAATGTTTTTTACCCTCAGGTGAAAGGCCGAAAGTATGATGACCTGACTGACAAGCAGCAGAGAATGGGAAAAAATCTCATGATATGGTGGCAGGCCTGCGAAGAGTGCGGCCAGTGTGAAGACAAATGTCCCTATAACCTGCAGATAATTAAACGGAAGAATGAAATGCTGGAGATATTTTCTAAGGCACAGTAGGAGTTTGCCTTGTATACCCTCTTCGTTACACTTCCCTAAGGGCTTACTGAAACCTCTACGCAGAAAAAATCGCGGATACTATCCGGACAAGTTTCTCTTCTTTCGACTCCTCTTGGGTTGAGATTGTCAATTGCCTACTATGATATGAATATCCTTGTCAATGCATGGTTTGTGTTTTTCATGGTTGTCTCCCTTCATGCTGCCTGTTGTTTTTTCTCACATGATACTTCTATCCACCAGCTCTGCCTGAAAATTTCTCTATGCGAATCCTATATGCGCTTGAAGTCTCAGGATTCGCTGCCAACATTTCACCAATTTGTTCAAACTCCTTCTCACTGCGTTTAGTTTTTTTTGCAGTATATATTACTCTCTTAGCAATCGTTCTCATTCCGTATAATATGTCTTCTTTTTTGGTCAATCTTTCAGCCCTACCAAAAACGCTCACTGCCCTCCATGAAGGATAATATTTATCAGCATCGCAGATTTTAAAAATTACATTCGGGTTTGTCTTAATACACTTTGACATGATTCCATCTGGTCGAGAACCACAATAGATGTGTTTCCCATCCGAACCATAGGAAACTTCTATGGCATAGGGTTTATCACCATCAACAGCTATGATGGTTCCCCATGTCCATTCCTCGATAAAATCTCTTACTTCCTTATCGCTCAGTGTTTTCATGTATGATCCCCCCTTTACTTGGTTTCTATTGAGCAGCACACTATTGCAACCCTACACCAAGTGGGAATATTGTCAAGATTTGAGAATTTTGGTTGTCTTTTCAGTGCTCTCTTGATAGTGAATTCACACTATATATCTTTGGATAGGCGCCTCATGGGGTCAGAAGATAATGGTGCTGCGCCTATTTTTGCCTAAATTCCATTATCCCTTCTGAATTCTGTCTTTTTACACTCTGCTCTCCGCACTCCGCATTTGATATGTCTCCTGAATTCTCCCCCCTCTTTACTTTTCCTGAAGAATGGACTATGGATAAAAGAATTAGGGATAGTCACCTATTTTTAGATCCTGTGACCTACTGATTAAGAGTCAGTTGCTCTACCTGTTGATCTAACGGCCCATCTGATATCGGGGAAATTGTGGACGGGTTCATATTTTTCATTATTTTCATCCAGATTCAGTAGGTAACTTAACTGTGATAATTGATTCTCAATACGTAAGGAACCATACATGCCCGCCAGCATAGCCCACATGCTGATCTCAAGGAAATCAAGGGAAGAGATTGCTGGGATGGAGATATTCAAGGATTTTGGTGCGATCCTCGAACAGCATAAAGAGTATATGGAGCTGGGTTCTCTGGGGCCAGATCTCCCTTACTATGAGAGCAGGGTAAAAGGAATAATCAATTTGCTCCTTGATCGGTCTGATAAACCCATGGGGGTTGACCAGTGGTCATACCAGCTCCACTCAAAGGATCCTAACATCTTTCCCCTCAAGATGCTTGAAATTATGTGGCGGGAATCGAACCCTGAGATGGACAAGTGGGAAGAGGATGACCAGCAGAGGTTTGCATTCATCTGTGGATTCCTCACCCACATCGCCGCTGACCAGATTATCCATCCGTTGGTGAATAAAATCGCCGGGCCATACTACAAAGGTGGGGATCATCGAGAGGTACATCGTAAATGCGAAATTTACCAGGACGTTGTTATCTACCAGAAGATTATGGGTATCGACTTGAAGGATGAGAAGCTGAACAGGTGGTGCGACATAGAACCTAACTCTATAGTAAACACGCCGATCTGGTTCCGGTATTTTCTCCAAAAGGCATTTATTGAGGCCCACGCAGTGGCACCAACTGAAGACAGTGTAGAGGAATGGGTTGATGGTATCTTATTCATGCTAAGATTTTTAAACAAAATAGGCCCTTACATTAAGGCTGCAAGGGACTATAGCAAGAGTAAGGAGGTAAGCGAGAAATACAAAATATTTTACAGCGACCCGGATTATGAAGAATATTTTGAAAATGCAATAGAGCTCTCAACCATCTACATCTTGGCGGCATTTGTACTGTACGATGCTCAGAATGTAACAGAAGAAGAACGGAGGGGTTTTACTCAAGTTGTCCAAAATGCCGATCTTTCCGCCCCATTACAAAAAGATATTTATGAAGATGCTATCAAAGGTTTAAACAAATGGGGGGAATCAATACCTGAAGATCATTAAGAGGTTTTAGCGTCAGGCTTAACTAAATAAGTCCTGATCTGGGCAATGCACACCCTTCCTTACTTCTCCTCCAGCGGTTCCAGGTGGACCACCACATCAGTCACACCCTGAAAGTTCTTCTTTATTTTGTTCTCGATCGCATAGGAGAGGTGGTGGGCTTTGTGGACGTCCATGGACGGGTCAACCAGGACATGGAGATCAATATAAATATCGTATGAACACCCCCGGCTGCGGATCTTATGGCATTTCTTCACGCCCTTGATGGAAAGCACGACCTGTTTAATCTCGTCCACCGGGATTGCCGCAGCATCGCTCAGGACCATGGAGCTTTCCCTCAGGATGGTGATCGCTGCGTACCCGATGAAGAATGAAATGAGGATGGAGACTGCCGGGTCGAGAACGGGGTAGCCCATCCTGATGCCAACGAGAGCAATGATTACCGAAATAGAGGTGAGGACATCCGTCAGGGTGTGCATGGAATCAGAGACGAGGATATCGCTCTTCAGGGCTTTCCCTTTCCTGTATTCGTAGGTCATCACTGTCACGTTGACAGCGAGAGTCACTCCCATGACCCAGAAACTGCCGGCGTTCACCTGCGGGACTACAGGGTGGAGCAAACGCATGATGCCTTCTCTCAGCACATTAAAACACACGAGGAAGAGAAGTACCGCAATTCCTGTCGAAGCAAGGGTCTCATATTTCTTGTGACCGTAGGGGTGGTTGGCGTCCACTGGACGGGAGGCGATCAGAATCCCCACGATGCCGATGATGTTTGAAGCCCCGTCTGAGAACGAATGGAACCCGTCAGCCATCATGCTGGCTGAGTGGATCAGCCTGCCGTAGAGGAGCTTGGCCAGGGCCACGCCCCAGTTGAGCACAAGAACGCCGATGAGAACCTGCTGAATTTTTCTGGCTCGCTCTCTTACATCCATTGTTTTTAACGGACTCCCTCTCCGTGATATTGTAAAATCATCCGCACCCTCACCATCACGAACGTTCTTTGGTAATAAAAGGAAAGGTTATGAGATCTCTGAAGAAATCGAAAACAGGGTTCCGAGTGCGAATTGAAGATTTTTTCGGTAACAATTCTTGTTGAGCGAAACGGCTGTAAATTCGGCTGTCTGAGCGAAAGCGAGTTTAGAATTTGCAGTGAAGCGAGATTTAGAATTGTCGAAAAAATGTTGTTGAGCAACGAGGAACTCTGTTTTTCAGAGATCTCGTTATCAGGTCTTGACATTTGACTCACTCTCCTCAATAAGTTTCAATAATCCTTTGTTATGTGTTATCTCTTGTCTCAACCATGTGAGTGGTCTTACCATGGTGGGGTTTTCCCCTTATTTCAAAAACTAATGTCACAGTCAAGACCTGAAACCAAATTTATTTGTTTAGATGCCTGCCTTATATAATACTGGCTTTCATAACGTCAAGATTTTAATTAGTTACAATTATAGTTGGAACATCAGCTATATAATTTAAACTACGGCTATATACTCTTGCGAAAGTTTGTACCTTTTTTACTTGAACAACAATTCGTCACACTGTATATATTCAATATTATGAAAATAAGGGGCCTTTTCTTTTCCATCATTCTTATCTGTATGCTCTCGATTGCAAATACTTCGCATGCCTTCTTCCCCTGGTGGGCAGGGGCTGCTGAAAAACTGGTCTATAAGCTCCTCCTGTCCTCGGCTACCCCCGAAGAAATCCTCGAAAAGGCTCTCACCAGTGATGACCCTGACAAGGTCGAGGTGTGCCTGGATAAGCTGATCGCGCAGAAGAACTATATCTATATTTCGCGGGTAAAAATGCGGGTGGAAAACAAGATCAGAGACTTAAGGAAACAAGTTCTGGTGAGTCAAACTCCCATCAATCCGGAGAAGGTTCAGAAACAGATAAAACCCTGGATACGGGTCAGGGAAAAGGCCCAGTATTTCTTCACCCGCAAGGAGACACCGCAGACGGATATGAAGTGAGGGACCAGGGTCAGAGGGTCAAGGGGCGTAGGGTCAAGCGTCTAAACTATTAGACACACCTCCACGGTAATAAAAAATATTATAGAATAAGATTCTGTGAGACTGTACTCAAATATTAATCCAACAGGATTTGCTTTTATTTTACGAACTTCAGTCTTCTATCTACGGTGAATTCCTCTTGACCTATGCCCCTTGACCCTTGCTCCTTCGCCCCTGCTTTTATCCTTCCCCCTCTTCTCCCAGCCAGTCACTTCTCACTGCCATGAACTCTTCATACCTGATGGCATAGTGTTCTTTCTGCTGGGCGAGGAGGAGCGAAGAGATCTCCCGGTCCAAGGGGATTATCTT
>Ga0315282_10010699_pt1 | contig 14332 bp, 9 predicted proteins | sample YL17G07_20_MG_FD_203693 | JGI IMG/M metagenome (GOLD analysis project Ga0315282, IMG submission 203693) | Sediment microbial communities from Yellowstone Lake, YNP, Wyoming, USA - YL17G07_20 | ecosystem: Environmental > Aquatic > Freshwater > Lake > Sediment | place: USA: Wyoming | collected...
GGGCGGCGCAGCCGCCCCTCGCCCCCCGCCCCCGCTCTGTCGCGACCGCGGGTGGTCCGCGGCGCTAGTTGACCGTCAGGTAGCCCTTACCGATCTTGACCTGCACATTGCCGGCCGCGTCGGTGGCGTAGATCCACCAGCGGTAGGAGCCCTTCTTGAGCTTGCAGGTCCAGGGGTAGGTCAGGTTGACGTTCGTGTTCTTGACGCCCGGCTTGAGCGTCTTGACCGTCGCCCCGCTGCGCTTCTTGACCTTGATCGTCACCCTCGCCGTCGGACTGCCGGGGACGGGGTCGTTGACGCGGTACTTGAAGGTCGCCTTGCGGCCCTGGCGTACCGAGCACCTGGCCCGCGCCACGGTTGTCGGTCCCCGGGTGTCGATCTTCACGGTGCAGCTCTTGTCGGGCGTCTCGAGGTTGCCGGCCGCGTCGGTGGAGCGGTAGACGACAGTGTGGATGCCGTCGCCGCTGACCGGCACCGAGGTGCCGGTGCTCCAGCCGGCGGCGCCGTCGAGCTTGTACTCGGTCTTGGCCGACCCGCCGCTCATGCCCGAGCCGGGGCTCGGGTCGGTCGCAGTGAGGTGCACGGTGACCACGGCGCCGTGCCAGGCGGTGTCGTTGACGTCGTCGGTGGTCGACGGACGCTGGGTGTCGATCTTCACGGTGCAGCTCTTGGCGGGCGTCTCGGTGTTGCCGACCCTGTCGATCGAACGGTAGCTGATGGTGTGGCTGCCGTCGGCGGAGTGGTCGGCAGGAGCCGCGATGACGACCGACGCCCCGTTGGTCCAGGTGGTACCGCCGTTGGTCGACCACTGCGTGTAGCTGACGCCCGAGCCGCCGTCCGTGGCGCTGAAGTGCACCGTGACGGCCGCCTTGTGCCAGAGACCGTCGGTGTCGTCGGTAGTGACCGGCGCCGTGGTATCGGGCGGGGCGAAGACGTAGGCGGAGCCCCGGTCGACGTAGCCGCCATAGGCGCCGACGTCGTCGTCCCGGGCACCCACGAGGATGGTGTCGCCCGAGATCGCGACGCTATTGGCGAACAAGTCGTCGGCGCGGCCGTCGCTGGCGGTGAGCTTCTGCTGCTCACTCCAGGTCGTGCCGCTGCGGGTGAAGACGCAGGCCGAGCCCTGATCTCTGTAGCTGCCGACGTCGTCCAGGCGAGCACCCACCACGACGGTGTCGCCCGAGATCGCGACCGAGTTGCCGAACTGGTCCCCGGCAGCGCCCCCGACCGCGGTCAGCTGCCCTTCGCCGTGCCAGTAGTACGTGTAGACATAGACGAAGGCCTCGCCTTGGTCAACGTTGGGCGCGAGGTCGTGCCTGGGGGCGCCCACTACGACGCGGTTGCCGTCGATCGCGACCGAGCTGCCGAACCCGTCGCCGTTGCCGCCGGCGGCCGACAGTTGCGTCTTCTGGCTCCAGGTCGTGCCGCTGCGCACGAAGATGTAGGCGCAGCCCTGGTCTGTGGAGGGGTAGTCGCTGTCGGGCACGCCAATGACAGCGGTGTCGCCCGAGATCGCGACCGCGGCGCCGAAATGGTCGAATTCGCTAGAGCTGCTGGCCATCAGCTTCTGCCGCTGGCTCCAGGTCGTGCCGCTGCGCGTGAAGACGTAGACTGCGCCGACGTCGTACTTGAAGCTGGGGCCCTCCAGGCCGCGGCCGGGGGTTCCCACCATGATCGTGTCACCCGAGATCGCGACCGAGCTGCCGAAATAGTCGTCACCGCAATACTGGTCGACGGCAGTCAGCTTCTGCTGCTGGCTCCAGTAGGTGCCACTATGTGTGTAGACGTAGGCGGAGCCCTGGTTCGCGTTGTTGACGCCGTCGTCGTACTCGCAACCCACCACGATGGTATCGCCGTCGATCGCGACCGAGCAGCCGAACAGGTCGCCGGCAGCCGCGTCCATTCTCTCCAGCCTATCCTGCTGACTCCATGTGATCCCGTTGCGCACGAAGACGTAGGCCGAGCCCTGGTCGTTGTCGTAGGCGGTGTAGGCACCGACGACGGCGGTGTTGCCGTCGATGGCGACCGAATGGCCGAAGCAGTCGCCGGTGCCGCCGTCGCTGGCGAGCAGCTGCGCCTGCTGGACGGCCAGCAGGGCGAGCAGCGCATCCGCTGAGCCGGACGGGCTCGCGGCTGAGCCGGCGGGCGGGCCGGCGCTCGCCGGAGCGGCCGCCACCAGCGCCGCGGCGCCGAGGCAGACGAGCAGCGCCGCGGTCAGCAGCAGGGCGCCGCCAGCGCGTGCACGGAGGCGCCGGCCAGCGCCGCGGCGTCGGTCAGGCGCAGGAGACACCGACTTCCGTGGTGAGACGGCAACCGGACGGGCGTGGCGGATCGCCACCATGATAGACCCCCTTCTAGGCATCGCTCGCACCGTGCGTGGGGGCCGGGCAAAGCAGGCGACCCCCCCGCGCCGCTGTGGCGATGGTTCCGATGACCAGCGCACCCTAGTCCTAATACGGGCAAACCACAACGTTGGACCGCTGCGGCCGCGGCGCCGCCTCCCGCTCCGTCGCGTCACACCCCCTTTCGAGTCCGGCTTCGCTCGTTAGTACGTGGACGTTGACCGAGTTTCATACGAGGAGCAGACTACGGACTATCCGGGACTACGGCGATGCGACGCGGGCCCGTTCGGCGACAGATCCCTCGCGAAGCATCGCTCGCGGCGCCGGCTGCCACGGCGGCGATCGCCGCGCGCGGCCATCGGCACAGGGGGGAATCATGAAACGCTCGCTCGTCGTCCTCGGCCTCGTCACTGCGGCCGCCCTGCTGCTCTGCTGCGTCGCGCGGGCGCCCAGCGCTCAGGCGGTCGACATGTTTCACCTTGACTGGAGCACCGGTGCGAACCCCATGTCGGTCGCCGTCGGTGACTTCAACGGCGACGGCAACAAGGACCTGGTGACGGCCAACTCCCCCGCCAACACCGTCAGCGTGCTGCTCGGCACCGGCAGTGGCGGCTTCGGCGTCAAGACCGACTTCGCCGTCGTCACGAGCCCCTACTCGGTCGCCGTCGGCGACTTCGACAACGACGGCAAGCAGGACCTGGCGGTGGCCAGCTTCGGCACCAGCAAAGTCGGCGTGCTGATCGGCGTCGGTGACGGCAGCTTCGCCATGGACAAATTCGGCATCGCGCCCTCCACCGGCACGGGGCCCATGTCGGTCGCCGTCGGCGACTTCAACAAGGACGGCAAGAAGGACCTGGCGACGGCCAACTACACCGCCAACACGGTCAGCGTCCTGATCGGCGACGGCAGCTGCGGTTTTGTCAGGACGCTGACCGACCCCGCCGTCGGCACCAACCCCAACTCGGTGGTTGTCGGCGACTTCAACAGAGATGGCAAGCAAGATCTCGCCACGGCCAACTACTCGGCCGACACCGTCAGCGTCCTGCTCGGCGACGGCAGTGGCGCCTTCACCAGGACGGCGACCGACCCCGCCACCGGCGACGGCCCCTCCTCGGTCGCCGTCGGCGACTTCAACCACGATGGCAGGCAGGACCTGGTCACCACGAACGAACACGACGGCACCGTCAGCGTCCTGCTCGGCAGGGGCACCGGGGGCTTCTTCGCCAAGAGGGACTTCGCCACCGACTACGGCCCTTGGTCGGTCGCCATCGGCGACTTCAACGGCGACACAAGACAGGACCTGGCGGTGGCCAACAGCGAGGCCGACGAGGCCCACGCCGTCAGCGTGCTGCTCGGCAACGGCCGCGGCGGCTTCGGCGGCAGGACCGACTTCTCCGACACCATGGGTCCGAGCTCGGTCGCCGTCGGCGACTTCAACCGCGACGGCAAGCCAGACCTGGCCGTGACGAACTTTATCGACCCCATCGTCAGCGTGCTGCAGAACACATCCAGGCCCAGGATCCACTCGCTGCGGCCGACGCGCGGCCGGGTGGGCGCGACGCTGACCATCACCGGCTGGGGCTTCGGGGCCACCCGCGGAATCCACATAGACAAGGTCTACTTCGGCGGCAAGGCGGCGGCCAAGTACATCTCCTGGAGCGCGGGCAAGATCAGGGTCAGGGTGCCGCACCTCGCCCAGGGCAGGGTGGCCGTCAGGGTCGAGACCTATATCGGCAGGAGCAACCTCAAGTACTTCAAGGTGCTGTAGGGGGGATCGTTATGAAACGCGCGCTCGTGTTCCTCGGAGTCGCCGTGCTCGCCCTTGCGCTGCTCGTGGGCGCTGCGCGCGCGTCGCGTGCCGCGGCGCTCAGCTTCGCGCCCCACCTCGACTACGGCACCGGCACCAACCCCAACTCGGTCGCCGTCGGCGACTTCAACAAGGACGGCAAGCCGGACCTGGCGACGGCCAACTTCACCGCCAGCACCGTCAGCGTGCTGCTCGGCAACGGCAGCGGCGGCTTCGCCAAGACGGCGACCGACCCAGCCGTCGGGACGAACTCCCACTCGGTCGCCGTCGGCGACTTCAATGGCGACGGCAAGGCCGACCTGGTGACAGCGAATCTCAATGCCAACACCGTCAGCGTGCTGCTCGGCGACGGCAGCGGCGGCTTTGCCAAGACGGCGACCGACCCCGCCACCGGCGCGAACCCCTGTTCGGTAGCCGTCGGCGACTTCAACTCAGACGGCAAGCAGGACCTGGCGACGGCTAACAACGGCGCCTACAGCGCAAGCGTACTGCTCGGCGACGGTAGCGGTGGCTTTGCCAAAACGGCGACCGACCCCGCCGCCGGCTGGAACCCCATCTCGGTGGCCGTCGGCGACTTCAACTCAGACGGCAAGCAGGACCTGGCGGTGCTGAACTACAACGGCGGCACCGTCAGTATCCTGCTCGGCGACGGCAGCGGCAGCTTCGCCAAGACGGCCAGCGACCCCGTCATCGGCCCCGTCGGCACGAATCCCTGCTCAGTGGCTGTGGCTGACTTCGACGGTGACGGACGACAGGACCTGGTGACGGCGAACCGCTACGCCAACACCGTCAGCTTGCTGCTCGGCGACGGCAGCGGCGGCTTTGCCAAGACGGCGACCGACCCCGCCGTCGGCGCGAACCCGTACTCGGTCGCCATCGGGGACTTCAACCGCGACGGCAAGCCGGAGCTGGCGACGGCCAACTACGGCGACGGCACCGCCAGCGTCCTGCTCAACACCACCGTCATCAAGCCCAGGATCGGTGCGCTGAGACCGAGGCGCGGCGAGAAGGGCACCACAGTGACCATCAGCGGCTCGTTCTTCGGGGCCAGGCGCGGCACCAGCAAGGTCTACTTCGGCACGAAGGCGGCGACCAAGTACGTCTCCTGGAGCGCGAGCAAGATCAAGGTCAAGGTGCCCAGGATGTCCAAGGGGAGGAAGGCCGTCAGGGTCAAGACTGCCGACGGCAGGAGCAACGTCAGGTACTTCAGGGTGATCTAGGTCTGGCGGTAGTAGTATCGCGGCGTCTACACGGGGGTGATCCCATGTCGAGCACTCGCAGTCGCACTGCCATCGTCGCCGTGATCCTCGTCGCGCTGGTGCTCACCCTGGCGCTGGCCGCCTGCGGCAGCGACAAGGGTGACCACACGCAAGCTTCGGGGTCCCCCGACACGACGAGCCCGGCGCCGAACGGCGACATGTACAGCGGCGCGTGGACCGGCCAGACGCCCGACGGCGGGTTGCTCAGCATTAAGATCGAGAAGCGCGGCGGCAAGTGGGTCGTCACCGACTTGACCGAGTCGCCGGGTGCGAAGCTCAAAGGCAGCGAGGAGAACGGCAAGCTCACCATCAAGGACCCCGACTACCCGTCCCAGACCATGACGTTCGAGCGCAAGGGCGACACGCTCGTCGGGTCGGTGACCGACGGGTCCGCGGGCCCCGGGGACGTGAGCGTGCCCCTCGTGTTCACGAAGCAGTAGAGACGTCTGAGCCGCGCGTGAAGTGTCTGGGGCTTGGATGGAGCTGACCAGAGGGGGTAGGCATGCAGAGTGGTGATCCGCAGCAGCCGGGACCGGTGGCAGGGCAGCCGCCGACGGGGGATCCGACGCAAGGGCAACCGCCCATGTCATACGGGCCGATGCCGTCGTCCGCCGGATCGCCATCCGGCACGATGCGACGACCGTGGGTCGTCGGTGTCCTGGCGGGCCTGGCGATCGTCCTGGTGGTCGCTGTCGTGATGATGGTGGTGGCGCTCATCCCGACCTACTCCACCGAGCACATGTTCGGTCCCACCGGCGGTCCCTTTCCCCTCAAGCACCGGCTGCTCGATGACTTCATGGTCGCCTGGGGCGGCGACAGGACCATGACCACTGTGGACACCGCGTACACGATCCCCGGCACGTCGACGAGCTTGACCCGGTCGAAGGTCACCTGGACAGGGCTCGTCCTCATACCCTCCCTGGTGGCGGTGCTGGCGATCGTGGGCGCGGGACTCCTCTCGGGGAGGTTCGTGCCGGGCGATCTGCGTTCGCGGCTGATGGTGTGGGCGGCCGCCGCGCTGACCGCCGCTGTCGCGGTGGCCATCGCGGCGGCCGCCTTCACCCACGAGGTAGCTCTGTGGAGCGACGTCGCCGCGCGCTTCGCGTACCCTCCGCTCAGCTCCTTCGTCCGCACCCTGATCCTGGCCGCGGTCTTCGGCGCCTTCTCCTTCGGCGTCGTCGCGCGGCTGCCCAAACGGGTGGGCGAAGCCCTGTGGGGCGCCGCGGCCATCGTGCTCGTGCCGATGGTCGTGGTCGCCCTCGCATGGCCCGTCTTCGTCGCCGTGTCGCCCGTCGGTGAGGGCCAGCAGCGATCCAGGCTGGACAAGGTCCTCGCGACCTCCAGCTCCGACGCGACCGGCGTGGCCGCGATGACCGTGCCGCTGGCGCTGGGTGCCAGAGGCGAGCTCAGACCCGATGTGTTCTACGTCGATGACATCCTCGAGGTCCACGAGTCGCCCGACCGCTGGCACGATCTCGCGCACGCGGTGGGCGAACACCCGAAGGCCCGACTGTGGACGTGGGCCGACGCGTTCGGCCCTCTCGGGGTCGTCGTGGCCGTCGTCGCGATCGTGGCGTACGTGGTCGCCTGGGTCGTCCTGGTGGTCGTCTACACGCGGCGCCAGGGAGTACGCGGTGCGGCTCAAGGTGCGATCTGCGGCCTGCTTGTCGGTGGCGCGGCCGCCGTGCTGGCCATCCTCTTCTCGTGGATGGGGACCTGGGCCGTCCTCCCGCCCGCCCCGGCGCCCGGCAAGTTCGTGCGGGCAGGGGTGGGTGCCGCGTCGAGCCTGCAGGCGGCGCTGATCCTTGTTGCCTCGGGCGTCCTCGTCGGTGTGCTCGCGGCGGTGGTCAAGCCGGCCTCCGCGCCGCTAGGTGGCCTCGCTCCACCAGTAGATGCGCACGACGGTATGTCTGGGCACCAGTGATCCGGCGGCCGGCACCTGCCTGTACACCTGCATGATGTCCGCGGGCTGGCCGTTGACGGTCCCCGCAGGTCCGTTGTGCACGACCATCTGGACCTCGAGGCCGTTGGCCTTGAGGATGGCCTCGGCCTTGGGCGCGTCCTTGCCGACCACCCGCGGCACGATCACCATGTCGATACCGATGGAGACCGTGATCACGACCGAGCTGCCGGGTTGGGCCTTGCCGGACGCCGGCTTCTGCAGGACGACCGTGCCGATATCGGCCGGGTTCTCGTTGTACACGACCTTCGCCTTGAAGCCGGCCTCCTTGAGCAGCTTCTTCGCTGCAGCCTCGGTCTTGCCGATGACGTTGGGTATCGGCACCGGCGCTGGTCCCCTGCTGATCACGACGGCGACCGCCGAACCCTCGGGCACCACGTCCCCGGTGGCGGGATCCTGGGAGATGACCGCGCCGGCAGCCACCGAGTCATCGTAGCGCCTGGTCACGTCGCCAAGCTCGAGACCGACCGATTCCAGCACGGCCTTGGCCTTGCCCTCGCTCAGAGCGTCGACTGTCGGCGTGGTGATCGGGAACGGTCCCACCAGCGTGACGGCGACGACCGTTCCCGCCTTGGCGTGTTCGCCCGCCCGGGGCTCCTGGCCCATGACGGTCCACGGCGTGCCCTCCGCCTTCTCGTCATAGGTGACCTCGCCGAGCCGGAACCCCGCCGCAGCGAGGGCCTCCTTCGCCTGGCCGGAGGTCATGCCCTTCAGGTCGGGCACGGCTTTGTCACAGCCGGTGAGTGCGAGCAGCGCCCCCACGACGAGCACCGCGATGGCCGTTGGTTTCATCGCGACTCTCCTTTCGCCATGCCGAAGTGGCGCCTGGTTCCCGGTCGTGCCTTCTCGTCTACCCCGACGTAGCGGGGTCGCGGAGGGCGATGCGCCGCCCGACAGCTGCGGCACGACCGCCATCGCCCACGACGTTCAGCCGGCGTCGTTCGCGACGAGCGCGGCGCCGCTGCCGCCGCTCTGGCTGACATCGGCGACGATCTGGCGCCGCGCCGCTAGGTGGCCTCGCTCCACCAGTAGATGCGCACGATGCTGTGCCTCGGCACCAGTGCCCCGGCGGCCGGCGACTGCTTGTACACCTGCATGATGTCCGCGGGCTGGCCGTTGACGGTCCCTGCGGGTCCGTTGTGCACGACCATCTGGACCTCGAGGCCGTTGGCCTTGAGGACGGCCTCCGCCTTGTCTGCGTCCATGCCGGTCACCCGCGGCACGAGCACCATGTCGATGCCGATGGAGACCGTGATGACGACCGTGGTGCCCGGTTCGACCTTGCCCGACGCCGGTTCCTGCGTGACGACCGTGCGGAAGTCGGCCGGGTTCTCCCGGTACAGGGTCTTGACCTTCAGGCCGGCGTTCTTGAGCAGCTGCTTCGCCGTGGCCTCGGGCTTGCCTATCACGTTGGGTACCGACACCAGCGCCGGTCCCTTGCTGATCACGATGTCGACCCTTGTGCCCGGCGGGACCTGCATCTTCTTGGTCGGGTCCTGGGAGATGACCGCGCCGACGGCCACCGAATCGTTGTAGCGCTCGGTAACGTCGCCAAGCTTGAGCCCGACCGCTGTGAGCCTGGCTTTGGCCTTCTTCTTGTTGAGCCCGGCCAGGTTCGGCGTGGCGACCAGCGCCGATGCGCCGCTCGTCAGCTGCGGCACCGATGCCATCGCCCACGCCGGGTCGCCGGCGTCCTGCATGACCGGCGTGGCGCGGCCGCCGCCGCTCTTCATCATGAAGAGGTCCTCAATGCTGGTCATGTGCCGCCACATCACCACCGTATAGGCGATCGACCTGCCGTCCGGCGACCAGGCGAACGTGCCCAGCGGGCCCGCCTTCTGCTTGCGCAGCATGACGAACTCGCCGGTCCCTGCCGCCTGCGGATCCCAGACCTGGATCAGGACGTTCTTCGCGGGCGGCTCCCCACCGGCGCCGCCGCCGTACTCGCTGCCCTGGGGGATGGCGGTGCCGAACACGACGCGGCCGCTGCCGCTCGGGTCCCAGGCGGCGCCGCTGGGCCAGGAGAGGTCGGGGAGCGTCGCCTCGAGCGTCCCGTCGATAGCGTAGATGCGGACCGTGCAGTTGAATCCGACGCCCATCTTGTCGGTGTAGATGTGTTCGCCGTCCCGCGAGATCAGCGGCCAGTCGAAGTTCAGCCCGGTCTTGGTCATGTCGGTCTGCGCGCTGGCGACGTGCTTGACGTTGCCGGAGGCGAGATCGAGCAGCTCGAGCGTCTCGGTCGCCGTGCCTCGCGATCCGCCGGCAACCAGGGTGTCGTAGGCCAGGCGACTGCCGTCGGCCGATGCCGAGACGTTCATGCCCTCCAGTGCCACCCCCGACGAGTCGGTGAGCGGCTGCGCCGTCTGCGCGACCACGTCGTAGCGGTACAGCGCGCCGTTCACCTTCAGGTTCGTGCGTGTCCTCGCGTACGTCGTGGCGACGATCTCGGTCGGCGAGACCCAGGCGTAGTCGCGGACCATCGCCGGATGGGCGTCGCCGAACAGGGCGAACTTGGCCTCGCCGGCTGCCACGTCATACACCCTCAGCCTGTTCGCCCAGGTCCTCCGGGACTCGTCCTGCAGGTAGGCGATACGCTGGCCGTCGGGTGACCACGCGACATCGCGCGCGGGAAGCCCGTGGCCGGGCACGAGGACCGCGCTGTTGCCCTTGGCGTCCATCACGGCGAGCGTGTCGGCCTTGGGCCCGACGACGACGGCGAGGGTCGAGGTCGAGCCTGAGGGGCTCGGGGTGGGCGACGGCGAGGTGGTGGTGGGGCCGGGCGTGGGCTTCCCGTCGTCGGAGCCGCGCGCAAACGCGAAGTAGGCGGCGACGGCGAGCGCCGCGACGACGAGGACGGCGAGCACGACGATGACGATGATGAGCGGCCGTCGCGACGTGTCCCCGGCCGGCGGCGGGGCGCCGGTGGGCGCCGGCGGTGGGGTCGGCGGCGGCGCGCCGCCGCCGGCCGCGGGCGCGGCCGGTGGTCCAGTGGCGGCGCCGGCCGCAGGTGCTGCCGGTGCGCCGGCCGGAGGCAGGGCGGCGCCGCAGGACGTGCAGAAGGCGTCGCCGTCGTCGACGGGCGTGCCGCAGGACGGACAGGACCTGGCCATGGTCAACCCCCTCGCTTTGGTCGCGCTTCGCGGGCGCGGACCCGGCCCATACTACGGCTCATACTACGTCGGACGCAACGGCGGGGGACGGGGGAAGGGACGGGGGTGAGGGGCAACGGCTCCAGTCACTGGTTGCCTTGCGGGCTCTGCCGGCTCCAGGTCTTGCCGCCGTCCGTGGTGGCAAGGATGGTGCCGGCGCAGCCGACGACCCAGCCGTGGGCGGCGTCGGCGAAGGCGACGCCGCCGAGGGCCTCGTCGCTCCCCGGTTTCTGTGCGCGCCAGGTCCTGCCGCCGTCCGTGGTGGCGAGGATGTCGCCCCTGGTGGCGGGCATGTCGCCTTCGTCCATGGGAGTCGGGTCGCCATGGCTGCCCACCACCCAGCCGTGGGTGGGGTCGGCGAAGGCGACGCACGCGGCTTGGAAGCGCGAGAACTCGTAGCTCCACGGTCTCTGCACGCGCCAGGTCCTGCCGCCGTTCGTGGTGGCGACGATGGTGCCGCCGTCACCGTCGACCACCCAGCCGTGAGTGGCGTCGGTGAAGGCGACGTCTGCGAAGTACCCGTTGCCTCCCGATCTCTGTGCGCGCCAGGTCGTGCCGCCGTCCGTGGTGGCGCGGATGGTGGCGTCTTCGCCGACCGCCCAGCCGTGGGCGGCGTCGGTGAAGGTGACGGCGCTGGGAGAGTACTTGGTCCTCCATCTCTGCGCGCCCCAGGTCCTGCCCCCGTCCGTGGTGGCGAGGACGACTCTGGGGTTGCCCACGACCCAGCCGTGGCGGGCGTCGGTGAAAGCGACGTCTTCGAGGAACTCGTCGCCCCCCAATCTCTTTTGCACGCGCCAGGTCGTGCCGCCGTTCGCGGTCGCGAGGATGGCGCCGTCGACGCCAACCACCCAGCCGTGGCTGGCGTCGGGGAAGGCGACGGCGGTCAAGTCGTCCACGACCCCCGATCTCTGCGCGCGCCAGCTTCTGCCCGCGTCCGTGGTGGCAAGGATGGTGCCGTTGCCGCCGACCGCCCAGCCGCGGCTGCCGTTGGCGAAGGCGACGTCGCTCAGGTCGTCCATGATCCCCGATCTCTGCGTGCGCCAGCTTCTGCCCGCGTCCGAGGTGGCGAGGATGGTGCCGTTGTCGGCGGTGACCCAGCCGTGGCTGGCGTCGGTGAAGGCGACGCCGTTGAGGTACTCGTGGCCCTTCGAGCCCTGCGCCCTCCAGGTGACGCCGCCGTCGGTGGTGGCAAGGATGGTGCCGTTCTCGCCGATCACCCAACCGTGGGTGGCGTCGGCGAAGGTGATCTCTTCGAGGCTCCCTTTGCCTCCCGAGGTCTGCGCCCTCCAGGTGACGCCGCCGTCGGTGGTGGTGAGGATGGCGCCGGCGTCGCCGACCGCCCAGCCGTGGGTGACGTCGGCGAAGGTGACGGCGTTGAAGTCCTCGTCGCCCCCCGGGTTCTGCGCCCTCCAGGTGACGCCGCCGTCGGTGGTGGCGAGGATGGTGCCGCCGTCACCGATCACCCAGCCGTGGGTGACGTCGGCGAAGGTGACGTCTTCGAGGAACTCCTTGTTCCCCGACTTCTGCGCGCTCCAGGTCTTGCCGCCGTCCGAGGTGGTGAGGATGGTGCCGTCATAGCCGACCGCCCAGCCGTGGGCGGCGTCGGCAAAGGCCACGCCGGCGAGGGGGTAGATGGTCCCCGACTTCTGCGCGCTCCAGGTCTTGCCGCCGTCCGAGGTGGTGAGGATGGTGCCGTCATCGCCGACCACGCAGCCGTGGGTGGCGTCGATGAAGGTGACGTCGTAGAGACCCTTCTCGGTCCCCGACTTCTGCGCGCTCCAGGTCTTGCCGCCGTCCGCGGTGGCGAGGATGGCGCCGGCTTCGCCGACCACCCAGCCGTGGGCGGCGTCGGTGAAGGTGACAGAGACGAGTTGCACGCTGCCCTCCGCGCCCTCCGAGCTCCCGAGGTCTTCTGCGACCGGCTGCACGCCGCAGGCGATGGCCGGCAGCGAAAGGACGACGACCGCCAGTGTGACGCCGATGGACTTGTGCATGCTTCCCCCTTGTGGCCACTGTCATTATCGTCCTAGGTGGCAGCGACTGACAGCGTTCGTCCAAGCCCTGCACGTTGGCCGACCCTTCGGACAGGCGCAACTCCACTCCGGGCATGAAGCTGCCGGCGCCCGCGGTAATCGGGGGCGGGGGGCGCGTCCGCGCCCCCCGCCCCGTTCTGACCCTCTCGGCCCGGCCCTCGACGGTCCTGCGCGAGGCCGGCCAGCGGCTCCGTTCGGCCGCGTATAGACTAGAGCCACCAGCCAACGGGGGATCCATTCGCTGCCCAGGGGGTCGTCATGAAACGCTCGCTCGTGTCCCTCAGTCTCGTCGTGCTTGCCGTCGCGCTGCTCGTTGGCGCTGCGCAGGCGCCGCCTGCCGCGGCGCTCAGCTTCGCGCCGCACGTCGAGCATCCTGTCGGGGGCGCCAGTCCCTACTTCATCGCTGTCGGGGACGTCAACGCGAACGGCAAGGCCGACATGGTGACCGCCAACGCCAACGTCGGCAACAACAGCGTCAGCGTGCTGCTCGGCGACGGCAGCGGCGGCTTCGCCCTGGGACCCGGCTCACCGGTCGCCGTGGGCCTGCAGCCCGAGGCGGTCGCCATCGGCGAGTTCAACTCCGACGGCAACGCCGACCTGGCGACGGCCGACACGGGCGCGAACACCGTCAGCGTTCTGCTCGGAAACGGCCTGGGCGGCTTCGCGCCGGCGGTTCCACCCGCATACGCCACCGCCGGCGGTCCAACCGCGATCGTCGTGGCCGACTTCAACGGCGACACGTTCGCCGACGTGGCGACAGCGAACAACGCGGGGAATGCCACGGTTCTCCTCGGCAACGGCGCGGGGGTCTTCGCGCCGGCGCCCGGCTCGCCGTTCGCCACCGGCGCGGCGCCGATGGGGCTGGTCGCCGGCGACTTCAACGGCGACACCTTCGTCGACCTGGCGACGGCCAATCAGGGCGCGAACACGGTCAGTGTCCTGCTCGGCAACGGCCTGGGGGCTTTCGGACCGCCGTTGGCGAGCCCCACCGGCAATGCGCCGTTCGACATCGCCACCGCCGACTTCGACTCGGACGGCAGGCTCGACCTGGCGACCAACAACCTCGGCACCAACACGGTGAGTGCGCTTCTGAACACCTCGGTGGGCGGCCTGCTGTCGTTCGCGCCCAATGTCGACACGTTCGCCGGCGCCATGCCCTGGGGTCTGGCTGCCGCCGACTTCGACGGCGACGGCAGGCCCGACCTGGCGACGGTCACCGGCTGGTTGCCGTTCTCCAGTGACGCCACCGTGCTGCTCGGCGACGGCCTCGGCGGCTTCCCCACCGTGGCGACGTTCGACACGCCCGACTACCAGGCCATGTCGATCGCCGCCGGCGACTTCAACGGTGGCAAGCCCGACCTGGTCGTGGGCAACTTCCTCGTCGGCGCCAACTCGGTCAGCGTGCTGCGCAACACGACGAGGGCGAAGATCACCGCCATCAAGCCGGCGAAGGGCAAGCCCGGCGCCACGGCGACGATCACCGGCAAGGGCTTCGGTGACCTGCGCGGCAAGGCCAAGGTCCTCTTCGGTTCCAAGGCTGCGGGCAAGTACGTGATGTGGAGCCAGACGAAGATCAAGGTCAAGGTGCCTGCACTACCCGGCGGCACGGTGTCGGTCAAGGTGAAGACCGTCGAGGGCAAGAGCAACGCCAAGTCGTTCAGGGTGCTCTAGGGCGACGCGCGCGAGCGCGTGAGGGGCGGGGGAGCGGGGGGCGGGGGCCCCCCCCCCCCCCCCCCACCCCACCCAAAAAAAAACCCCCCCCCCCGCGGAAAAAAAAAAAAA
>Ga0315282_10010700_pt1 | contig 14332 bp, 12 predicted proteins | sample YL17G07_20_MG_FD_203693 | JGI IMG/M metagenome (GOLD analysis project Ga0315282, IMG submission 203693) | Sediment microbial communities from Yellowstone Lake, YNP, Wyoming, USA - YL17G07_20 | ecosystem: Environmental > Aquatic > Freshwater > Lake > Sediment | place: USA: Wyoming | collected...
TTCCAGAGCGGCCTCTACATGAAGGACGAAATATCCCGCGACGAGGGGAGGCTGGTCGATTTCTACAAGAACGAGGGGTACCAGAAGGCGCGCGTGATTAAGAGCGAGGTGCTGGAGACGCCCAAGAAGGAAAAGAACGCGGTCGACCTGAAGTTCACCATCGTAGAGGGGAAGATGTATAACGTGAAGTCGGTGGCTTTCCAGGGGGCCACGCTGGTTCCGGACAAGGAGCTGCGGGAGAAGCTGGAGCTGAAGGCGGGAGACAAGCTCTCCCAGCACAGGCTCGACGACGGAATCCAGCGCATCCGGGAGATTTACACCGACCGCGGATACATCTACGCGGTCATCCTGCCGGACATGTCGTTCGACGACGATAAGGCGGTGGCCGACCTGACCCTGAGGTTCCATGAGGGCACCATCGCCTACATAGACCGCATCCTCATCCGGGGGAACGAGGAGACCAAGGAGAAGGTCATCATGCGCGAGGTAGTCGTCAAGCCGGGAACGGTCTTCGAGACCGCGCGCATCCGCCGGAGCCAGGAGCGCATCTACAACCTGGGGTTCTTCGAGGACGTGAAGGTCTACACCGAGCCCTCGATGGAGGCTGGCAAGGAGAACCTGATCTTCGAGGTGAAGGAGCGGCAGACCGGGACCATCAGCCTCGGCGGCGGGTATTCCTCATCGGATGGATTAGTCGGATTCCTCCAGCTGACCAAGCTGAACCTGTTCGGGCTCGGCATCCGCATCGGGGCGGAATGGGAGATCGGGCAGAAGAAACGGAACATTTCGCTTGACTATTATGACCCTTACTTCTGGGACTCCCCAGTTTCGCTCGGACTCGGGGTTTGGGACACTGACCGCGATCTGTCGAATACCTACGAACAGTTGAGCACCGGCGGCTCGATTTCGTTCGGGTGGCGGTCGAGTGAGAACACCCGCGTCACGCTTTCATACAAGTACGAGGTGGACACCATAAGGAAACTATCCGGAATCGACTTGCCCTCGGGGGTTTCCACGAAGCCCCAGGCCACGTCGAGCCCGAGCCTCACGCTGACCTACGACGACCGCGACAACATATTCGACCCGATGAAGGGGATGTCGCACCAGGTCTACGTCCAAGTGGCCGGCGGCCCTTACCCCGAGGCCGGGATGAATTTCCTTGGGGGAGACACCAAGTATTACAAGGTAACCTACGACCTTTCCTATTTCCAGCCTTCCCCGGTTCGCCTCCTGCCGCTGATCGGAAAGCCCAGCGCCGGCCTGCACATGCGGCTGGGCCGCGGATGGGGGGCGGGCGGCCTGGATGTCCCCATCTTTGAGAAGTTCTTTCTGGGGGGCACGGACTCCATACGGGGCTACGGCGAGCGGACCATCGGGCCCACCGACCCCATCACCGGACAGCCGGCGGGCGGCCGGGCGATGTGGCAGTTCAATGCGGAGATGAAATGGCCCCTGTTCGCCCACATCCTTACCCTGGCGGCCCCCTTCTACGACATGGGGAACTCCTGGGACATCTTTGAGCCGTTCTCAATTGGCAGGTTCGTGGATGAGTCGAAACTGCTCGCCCGGTCCGTCGGAATCGGGGTACGGCTGACCATCCCGAACACCATCATCGTCATCCGGGTCGACTATGGCTGGGGGCTTTCCGACGCGGATGGATACGAGCCCGCCAGGTCCGGCCGCCTCCACTTCAATATAGGAAACATATTCTAGGATTGGACAGGCAGGTCGCTTCCCGGACAGCCAAAACTGCTCTAGGCTTGTATATATGCATATCAACTGTTTTCAACCGAGTAACAGCCGCGGAATGATTGATAAGTGCGATGAAAAGCCGCATTAAATGCCTTGGTGAAAGGTGTTCCGGATGCAAATGCCCAGATAGGGATGGGGTGCGTTTGGAAACCCGTACCAGTTAGTATGAGAGTCTGGCCCCCCTCTGAGCTGCTTCTGTTCATTCCTTTTCTGGGCGAGCTTTGGAAGATCGCCGTCGGGAATCCCTTGCAGCGTCACGCTGCGGAACCCCTGATTTACGGCATTCAACGCAATAGTGCCGCTCACCGGAGCGGTGCCGCCGGCTGGGGATGTACAAAATACAGCATCCCGAGCATACGGCTAGGCCATCGGTTCCGCTGACTGCGAGCATTATTTGAAGGGCGATGGTACGGAATAATCCGTCCCCAAATATTATCTGGGAGTCATGTTCTTCCCGCCTTTCTGGAATTTATGGCACAAATCTGGCACAAGGGGTGGTGTCAGGCCTGACGCCATCACAGAAAGTACGATAAAATAAGGCGTGGAGAGATGGCCGAGCGGCTGAAGGCGGCGGACTCGAAATCCGCTATGGGGGCAACCTCATCGAAGGTTCAAATCCTTCTCTCTCCGGTTTGCTCGAAGGGGGGAGCTAACGCTCCCCCCTTTCGACGACCAGACCTCGAAACCGCTGGCACAGCCAGTCGGTTTCTCGTCCCCCCCGCTTCGCGGGGGGGCCTGCGCTCCTCGCGATTCGCAGCGAATCGCTACGGTGCTTGGTCTGGCCTGCTTCCCCCCATCCCCAATATGTTGGTCTTATGCTGAAAGTGCAATTGCCAGACTTTCAGGAATTTATGGCACAAAAATGGCACAAGGGACTGTCAGGAGGGATTCATGAATGCAGGCTTGATTGCAGTTCTGTATGGCATATTGACCGGCATACGCGTAAAGCTGGAACGCATATTCATCGATTTTGCCCTGTCTAAAGGGGGCATTTGACATCGTGGTAATAACGTGGAAACATTGTGGGGGTGGAAAAGGAGGATCAACATGCCAATGATGACGCAGGCGCAGGACATATTTTCGAACATTGCTGCAAAGGATTATATGGCGGTTTTTCAGGGCAAGAAGCCCGATTATCAGGCTGTCCTAAACTTCCTTAACTTTAAGAAGGCCGATGTGGCTAAGGCCGTTGAAATACCGCTGAATTCTGTGAGGTGGGATGTAAAGATGTCCCCCGAATTGGCAGAGCGTGTTGCTGAATGGGCCAACCTCTTGAATCTAGTGGCCGGGCATTTTGGCGGAGACACGAAGAAAACCGTCATCTGGTTTTCCGCCGAGAATCCCATGCTTGGTAACGTTGCGCCGCGGGACATGATAAAGATGGGTCGTTATAGTAAACTTCTGAAATTCGTTCTGAACGCGCTTAGTGGAAATCGTGGCTAAGTCAGAGGAGAGACCAGCGGGGGCTAAATGACGGCGGAAAGTCCCCCCGGAAACCCGCCGAAAGAAGCTATTCTATTAGACCAATTCAATATTGGAGATATTCGCCGTTGGTCCAGGCTCAGAGATGAATTGCGGCGCATGCACTGGGACTTTCAGAGCGATTTGGCTTTTCAGCGTTCCAAGATAACCGACAAACTAGCCAATGCATTACGGGGGGCCGCAGTTCGAGGTTATTCATTCGAGGGATGGCAGAGGGTAGTGAGCTATCAATATGCAACGACTCCGTTGTCAGTGAGCGGCAGTCTCGTCGACCCCGGCGGGCGATTCAACATTGGTGATATTGATCAGCCGCATCACACGCCATTTCCTGGCCTGTATGTCGCAAAGGATAGAATGACTGCACTGCAAGAGGCTTTATGCCAAACGACCTCTGAAAGCGATCTCGATAAGGCGCTTGAATTTGCGCTGACCGATCCTCGGTCGATTGCCGCCGTGTCAGTTCGCGGACATCTGGATACTTTGATAGACCTGAATCAGCCGGACAAGATGCGGGATTTTGTTGACCTAATAAAGAATTTCACGATGGCTAAGGTTGCGCTCAAGACATCAGTAAAGTACAAGATCAACCTGGAAATAGTGAATAGCGTTGATAAATTGTTAAAAGCGATATTGGAGCCGAATTGGCGCAATTTGCCTGTTCAATTTGATCTCCCGTCGAGTTCACAGATATTTGGGCAATTGGTCAAAGATGCGGGGATAGAGGGGATTCTCTATCCTTCCAAGTATTCGGGTGGGGAATGCATGGTGGTGTTTCCGCAGAACTTCCGTAACACAGAATCATTTGTGGAAATAATGGATAAGCCTCCGAGGGGGACAAGATTTGTCCGTCTGGATTCCAATAATTGGCATGAAGTCGAATGCGTCAAAGTACCGGAAATTGATGGTAAGGTATTAAATCGAGTTGTGAACACTGGTGGGCTTGGAGGCATTATCAAGAATACAGTTGATCGGTTAATGCGTATCCTGAAATATGGCGGTAATTAGCGAAATCGCCTTGCCCCGGAATGCAGAGCCAGTGCAGTTGCCAGACTTTCGGGAATTTATGGCACAAATATGGCACAAGGGGCAGTGACGGGAGAAGGCAGATAAGACATAATGCGATGGTATCGCATTTTATGAAAAGCCCTGTGCCTGAAGCTAGATGACTCGAAATCCGCTGTGGGGGCAACCTCACCGGGGGTTCAAATCCCTCCCTCTCCGGTTTATCAATAGGGGGGAACCTTCGGTTCCCCCCTGCATTGCGTCCGGCATATTATCAGACAAGCAAAGTTGTATGCCGGATTGTCACCCCCCCCCGCTCCTGGGTTGGAAGAAGAACGGGAAAGCGAAATGCGCCCGCAGGGCGCGAAGTGTTTCGTTTTGACCGGGTCGGCGCGCCGGCGGTAAAATCAAGATGATGAATAGACCGGCGAATCTGATGGCGGAAGACGAGCAAAGCCATCGTGTCCATCTCCGGGTTCTGGCGGGCATGGCTCCGGGCCGGAAACTTCAGGCCGCGCTCGAGTGGTCGGAAATGACGCGCACGCTGTTCCGATGCGGCCTCCGCAGATTGCATCCGGGCGCGACCGAAGAGGAATTGACCCGCCTTTACATCGAACGCCTGAAGTTGTGTCACAACAGGAATTCCTGACCAGGCTGGTTCGCTGGCTGGAAGCGGGCCGAATCGAATACTACCTCGCCGGTTCACTGGCGTCTGGCATCCACGGCGAGCCCAGGGCCACGCACGATATCGATCTGGTGGTTTCGTTGCCTCCTGAATCCGTCAAGGAATTGTCTTCCGCCTTCCCGTCTCCGCCGTATTATCTGGATGAAAAAACGGCCCTGGAGGCGATTCGTTCCGGGCAATCATTCAACCTGATTGATTCCGACACCGGGATCAAGGCGGATTTCTGGATCCCGGGCAAGACCCCCTACGAGCGGTCGGCCATGACGCGGCGGGTTCGGGTAGAGAGTCCATACGGGTCTCTCTGGGTGGCAAGTCCGGAGGATACGATTCTGAGCAAGTTGCGCTGGACCCGGATGCTGGGGGGCAGTGAACAGCAGATGCGCGACGTTCGCCGGGTATACGAGGTCTCTTTCGCCTCGCTGGATCAGGCGTATCTGGACAAGTGGGCGGCCGACCTCGGAATCGCGGATCTCCTCGTCAAGGTTAGGGCCGAGGCGAGGCCGGCTTAACCCGTGACAAGGCGCTCGTCCCGGCCGTACCGGCCGCGCAAATCGGACTTCGCCCGCTGGCTCGTGGCGGAGACGCCGCCGGGGCGCCCGATTCTCGCGCCGGCCTTGACCATACTGAACGGCCTGAAAGCAAAAGGCCTGGTCGTGGATTACGCCATCGGCGGGGGAATGGGTGCAATGCGTTATACCGAACCCTTCACGACGATGGACCTGGACGTGTTTTTCATCCCGGCAAAGCAGGGTATTTCCGCCGGTTTACCTGGGATATACGGCGAGCTCAAGAGGTTGGGATACGATTCGGCCGGGGAAAGCGTCATGATAGAGGGCGTGCCGGTGCAATTCCTCGCCACCGATGCCCTGACGGAAGAGGCTGTCCGGAAGGCTCCGACGGTCACATACTCAGGAATAAAAACAAAGGTCATGTCCGCCGAGCACCTGATTGCAATAGCGGCGAGGGCGGGGAGAAAGAAGGATATGGTACGGGTGGAGATGATGTTCAATCAGGCCGGAATAGACAGGCGGAAACTCCGTGACATTCTTTCCAGGCACGGACTCGCGGCCAGTTTCAAGAAGACGTTCGGGAAGTATTCATGACCCGGCTGGATTTCAGGAGATCGCTTGCCCGCCTTCCGTATGAAACGAAGGTTGCGATATCGTTTCGGATGCTCGATGCGGCCCGCAAGATGCGGGCTGCGCGTGAATGCGGCAGGCGTGACGAACGCAAGGGTGCCCGCAAGCGGCCCGGAAAACGCCCGGTGCAAGGGGCGCGGACATGATCATACGGGGAGGCGCACCAGAAGCCGGATATTCTTGACGCGGTTGGGTTGCCGCTGTCCGTGGGCGGCGGGGGGAGGGTAAACTGGGCGGTATGGCGAAACGCGGGGGTTCGCGCGGGGTGCTTTTCGTGGCGATGTGTTGTGCCGTTGCGGGGGCAAAGGTCTTCGTGTTCAGCGCGGCAATCCCGTTCTTCCATTCGGCGGACGAGCAGTATCACTATGACATGGTGGTCAAATACGCCTCCGGGAAGGGCGTCCCGACCCGGCTTGCCCTGATAAGCCGGGAAACGGTGGCGGACATAGCCATGTATGCGTCCTGGGAGCCGTTATTCAAGCCCGGCCATTTCGCGCCGGAGCCGCCGCTCGCCCCGGCCTGGAAAACTCCGCCAGCGGAGCGCGCGGCGGATATCAGGATGCGGGAGGAACATTGGCGGCCCATAAGGAATTTCTACACCACCCAGCCGGCCCTGTATTACATGGTCGCCGGCGCCTGGATGCGGCTCGGGAGATTTTTCGGGATTGGGGGCATCCATTTGATGTATTGGGTAAGGTTCCTGAACATCCTTCCCGGAATATTGGCGGTCATTATCGGGGCAATACTTGCGCGCAGGTATTTTGGGGAAGATAGGGTGATGGTTGCCGGGGTTCCGCTCCTTCTTGCCGTATTCCCGCAGGATGTGTCATATGCAATAAACTCGGATGTTCCCGCCGCGGCGCTGGTGGGGGGCGCCTTTCTAGCGCTGGTTCCTGCACCGGCGGGACAGGGGAGGGGGTGGGGCAGGCCGGTCATGGCCGGATTCCTGGCGGCGGCGGCGGTACTGACCAAGCTGACGAACCTGCCATTGCTGGCCGGGCTTTACCTAATGGCTGTAGTGTTTTATGTAAGCGGACGCGACCGGGTTGCGTGCCGGCGGGGGCTTCGGGATTTATTTGCTGGCGCGTTGGTTGCCGCCGCGGTTGTCGCCGCCTGGTCATGGGCTTTCTCACCCGGGGGTGATGGGTTACCCGGTATCAGGGATAAGTTGGCGCACGTAGGTTGGAAATTGAAAAGTCCCCTGGACATATTGAATCACCCCGCGTTCAGTCTGTCGGGTTGTGCGTATTTCTTCAGCATGATTACATTGACGTTCTGGCGTGGTGACATGTATTGGTACGGTGCCGGAAATATTTTGGCTGGGTGGGATTCCGACATATTCTATGTCCTGACCACGCTTTTGTTCCTGGGGGCGCTGTTGTATGCGAACTGGTTCCGCCGTGGGCGCGCTTTTACGAGGAGTGAAAAGGGTGTTATTGCCATCGGGTTGTCCGCAGTGGCGTGCGGAGTCCTGTTCCTGTCAGGATTGTCCGTTGTGTTCGATTTCGGGGGATATTTTTTCCCAGAAAAGGGAATACCGTATTTTTCGGGAAGGCTGGCGTCGGGCGCGACGGTCCCGTTCGTTCTGGCATACATGAAGGGGTACAGCGCATTAATCGGTTACCTGCCGGCCCGCCTGAGGAAGGGCCTTGCCCCCGTTGCACTGGTTGCATTGGCGGCGGCGTATATATTATTTTCGGAGTTGCGAATATCAACCGCGGTATTCGCGAGTGAATACAACTGGTTCCATCTCCGCTAACCGGTTGCTGAAAAGGCACCTCGGGATAGCGACGGGCTCGGGCCGGCCTTCTCCGGACCGCTCGTCCCGGCCCACCGCGCCGGGACTCGCTCCGCTGCCGGCCTCGGCCTCGCCTCGGAAGCCTTGGAAGACAAGGCTTCCTCAGCACCCTGGCCGGCCGTTCTCCGTCCCGCCGCGAAGTTCAAAGTCGCGGCGGGACTACGAATCGGCCGGCAGAGGTCCTGCGAAGGCCGACCACTCACCCGCCGCGGACCTTTTCAGCAGTCCGTTGGCGCGCGTTGCTGGGGCCGCTTCCCCGGCGGATCGGATAAGATATCCGTCATGAAGATATTGATAATCATCGCGAATCCTAACCCGGGAAGTTTCAGCCACGCCCTGGGCGCGGAAACGGCCGGGGCGCTCCGGGGGAACGGGCACGAGGTGGTGAGCCATGACCTCTGTGCGGAGGGCTTCGACCCCGTTCTTCCCGCCAGGGAGCTTCCCCCGGGCGCGCCGCTTCCGCCGGATGTCCAGAGGCATTGCGATGAGGCGGTCTCGGCCGGCGGCATTGTGATAATCCATCCGAACTGGTGGGGCACTCCGCCCGCCGTACTGAAGGGGTGGGTGGACCGGGTGCTCCGGCAGGGCGTCGCCTACGCCTTTGGAACCGGCGATTCCGGCGAGGGGGTGCCGGTCGGCCTGCTGAAGGCGCGGGCCGCGGTCGTTTTCAACACCTCGAACACCCCTCCGGATAGGGAGAAGCAGGCGTTTGGCGACCCGCTGGAGAACCTCTGGAAGAAATGCATCTTCGCCTTCTGCGGCGTGCCTGAGTTCCATCGCCGTAATTACGGCGTCATGATAACCAGTACTCTGGAACAGAGGAAACAGTGGCTCGCGGATGCCCGGAAACTGGTCGCGGAGGTGTTTCCCCGCTAACAACCCCGGCCGGTGGGTCAGTTAACCGACACTTTGAAGCCCTTCGACTGGGAGCTCAGGGCAATCCCGCTAGTTAACACTTACTTTGAAGCAAACGCATCCGGATGAATTAACGTATACATCTCTTATTGTCCACCTCAGCCAGCGCGTATTGCTCAGCGGCGAGCCCGTGCCCGGCACGCTCGTGAAGGTTCCCGGTGGCGTCGTGGTCGTCGCCGTGGAATACCACACGGTCATCGCCGGCACCGGCGCATCAGTCCCGCACAGCATGGTGCTGGCTATTTCCGGGACGTAGGTGGTTCCCATCGGGACGGCGTCGGTTATGGTGAAACTGAAGGCCGTGGCCGAGGAATAGTTGCTCCAGCAAATCTGGAACTGGACCGTGTCCCCGATGCCGCCACGGCAAGCTTCTTCCGTTTCTCCAGCTTCACATCCGCGGCCACCACCATCACGGTTCCCAGCCCGTTGATAGAACCGTCCTGGGTGTCCTGGGCTACGATGGTTTGGAGACCGAGGCGGGTCATGCTGACATTGATGAATATCTTCACCCCGGCGTTCGCGATAATCCAGGTGTAGTTGTAGGTTTCCATCGCCTTCGCCTCTATCTTCGCGCCCGGGTCGGTGGAGGTGAACGAGGTGGTGCCGGTGTAGTCGGTTTTCGTGGCGCCTCCGGTTTCCAGCACCACGATGGTGATCCAGAAGCTCTGGCCCAGGAACACCACCGGCGGGACGATTACCGCGTAATGAAGCCCCTGGGCGAGGAAGGGCGCCGTGTAGATTTTTTCCACCGCCATGCAGTGGATCTGGTGGGCGACGGCGACGGAGCCGCCCGTGGCGGTGGTTCGGAAATTCCGCGTAGCGCCGGCCGCGGGCCGGGAAATACCCTGGAAGGAGACGCACTCGTCGGAGGCGGTGGTCGTATAGGAGGCGGAATATCCGTCGCTGGATACGGTGGTAACCTTGGTGCCCTGCTTGGGGCAGTAGAAATCCAGCGTCATGATGTCGAAGTTGCCGCAGGGGGCCTTTTCACCGACGTCGGTCATCTGGAACCAGTATTCGACGCCGGCGGGCGGCGTCTTGGCGTGTATCACGCATCCGCTGCCGTAGGGGCTGAAGATGTCCCGCCCGTTATAGACCTGGACCGGCCCCCCCGAAGTGACCTTCACCTTGTAGACGGTATAGGTGTCGTTGATGGAGGAATCGTATCCCTGTCCATACACGTACGGGTTTCCCGCCGTAACGAGGCCGGCCGGAACGGTCCCGGACCGCAGGAACTTCCACGACCCGGAATTGCCCAGGAGCTGGGTGGTCAGGTGGGTCGTCGTGGGATTCGGGAGGAACGGGTTGTCGCAGGAATACTCCCAGATTTCGTAATCGGCGTCAGCCCCCGTGTTTCCTATGACCAGGCTCGCGCCATCGTCGTCCGGCCCCCCGGCGTAGGCGTAGAACACCGCCGGGACCGTGGTCGAGAGCAGGTACCCGTTATCCCGGTTCGGCGCCTGTGTCCCGCTGTCGTTGAAGGCTCCGCCCGCCCCGATACCGGGATAGCCCTTGAATAGGATGAGCCGGGAATCAGAGGAAATCACCCTGTATGATTCGGCCTCAGGCGGGCCGAAATACCACTGGCTGTCGGTGGCCAGCTCGGAGGTGGCCTGGTAATCCCATTCGAGGGTCGCCGCGTTCCATTCGAAGACATGGACGGTTGTGGGGACAGTCTCCGAGGTGTTGACGATGTAGAGCCCGTCACCGAATTGGGGGGCGGAGCATACGCGCATGTAGGTGTAGCTGGTATACCCGGCATACGTCAGGTTGGTGGTTCCGACGTAGGTGGAGTTGTCCATGTTGTTTCCGGCCGGGCCGGTGGCCAGTTCCCAAAGCAGCGGCGAGTTCGACGTCAGCTTGAAGATATTGTGGTAAGGGAGCGTGGGCAATTCGCACGCGGCGTAGATGTTGGGACGGTAGAAGGCGGGAATCCGTTCCGTCTTGCACCCGGGAATCCAGTCGGCACCTCCGGACACGCAATCGCCAGCCATGGCGATTATTTGGGGGGATACACCTCCGGTCGTCGCCCACGCGTCCGCGTAGTGCTCCTGCTTGTAGAGCGTGAAGTTGGCCTTCAGATTGAGCGGGAAGAAGGCTATCCAGTATGACTGGGTCGCCAGAACGCCGGTGTTGCAGCACGCCCAGTAGTTGCCGTCCGTCGCGGCAATGCCGATGTAGCTTGTATAGGTTGTTGGAAGGATTATGGGCGCCTCGTGGGTGAAGTTACGCGCGGTGCCGGAATGGCCGGTCCCATCGACGATCCTGGTCCGGCCGATTTCCAGTATGCTCATGCGGTTTATCGCGGTCATACCGGCATCCGTGGTCGGTTTCACCCTGGCTTTCCAGCGAAGCGACAGCGTCATGAGCGGCGGCATGTCGAGTTTCCAGGTGAGGAGGGTGGTGGTACCACCGACGATTGCCCCCGGTCCGCCCGCGGCGCATCCGGACGGCGTCATGGTCCACCCCGTGCACGGGTCGTCGAACCCGCTGTCCGGTTCCCAGCAATTGAGTTGGGAGGGAACGCTGTCCCAGACCGATACGTTCCACCACGTCTTGGTCTCCGAGGGATTTTTGATGAATATCGAGTAAATCATCTCGTCGGGCGATTGTCCGTAGGAGGGGGAGAACAAGACGTCGTTGTTTCCGACCTTCCACATAAGGAACCGGCGGACGACCGCCGTGACGGGGGGATTGACAACGGTCGCGTAGGTGCAGCCGGCCATGCCGGGGCCGTTGAAGAAGACCTGGGCCCGGTTGTCCAGCCGCGCCCCTTCGGGGGCGGCGACGTTCCCCGAGCCGGCCTCGAACGCGTCACCATTGCCCCAGTCCACAGTCACGGAGAAGGTCAGCGCCGAGGTCGGGCCGCCGGTGACCGCGAATGGTCCGGCCAATGTCCAACGCAGCTTGGGTGGGGGGCCAGGATTTGGGTCCCAGAAGGTGTCGGGCGCCGGCACGGCGCTTCCCGGGACATAGTGGGTATAGGGTGGCTGGGTATCCATGATTTGTATCCCGGTCAGGGCGGCCGTCCCGGGCTTCCCGTAATAGATGGTGTAGGTAATCGTGTCGCCGGGCGCGGGGGTTTCGGCGCTTGATTCCTTGCGGGTGTAGAGGATGGTCTGGGAAGGCCCGATTAAGTCCCCCCAGGGGATTACGCAGCCGGCGTTGTCGTAGAGCGAGCCCCAATCAACCGGGTCAAGGGCGGAATGGATGGGCAGGCCAAGCCTCACCGTCACACCCGGCTTGGGACAGGATTCGATGTCGGCGTAGATGTTGACCGTGAAATAGCCCGGTCCGCCGACCCACATCGCCGCACATCCCGAGATCTCCGCGGCCAGCCCGCTCCAGGTCCAGGCCGGGAAGGTACCGGAATCCTCCACGTAGTTTCCCTTGAAGGTCATCGTCTGCAGCCCGGTGTTCGTGCCGCCGCACTCAGCCTTCCAGTAGACCGCCTTGATGTCCGCCCCCGTGGCTGTGCCGAAATTGACCACGGTTATCGCGATGATGCGTTCGGTGGCCTGCCAGACGCAGCCATCGCACAGGAGTATGTCAAAGGAACCCGCCCGCACGAGCTGCCAGTTCGGGAACACGAAACCGACGTCGATGGCTCCGTTGTCCCAGGCGTCGGTGACGCAAATGTCGGCCCGGACGGAGGTGAAGGGGAGGAGGAGTGGGACCAGCAAAAGGAGCAACGGTGCACATTTTGTGCGTTTCGCGGCGGCAATTCCCGAATCCGGCGTAGGCCGGAACCGTGGGCATAAGTAACGGATACGGTTCCCCCCCATGACATTGACAATATCCTTTTTGGGGCGTACAAAAGCAATGAACGAAATGGCTGAACGCATGCACTATCCTGCTGTGCCTCTGGTCCGCCCCGGAGGGGAAACGGATCCCGTCATCCCGGATTCCCTCATGAGCGCACACTATATCCAGGGCAAGGGTTACTACGTTCGCCGGCCGCACGGGTCCAATACCTGGCTGATTTTCTTCACCGTCCGCGGGTTCGGGTATTTCATTTCCCCGCAGGGCCGCGTGGAGACGGCCTGGCCGGGCAATATCCACCTCTATCCGCCCGGTCTATACCAGGAGTACGGCGCGGTTCCCCCCCGGGGGTGGGATTTTCATTGGGCGCACTTCATTCCCCGGCCCACCTGGGCCCCCTTCCTGGCCCTGCCGGAGGTGAAGGAGGTTCCGGAGCTCCGCCGCGCCAAAATCGAGTCAGCAGTCACCCGCAAACGCATCATCGGCTCCTTCGAGGAAATACACCGCGATACCGTGATGAGCGGGGGGCCTCGGATCGAGCTGGCGTTCAATTCGCTCGAGCGCATCCTCCTCCTGGTTACGGAGGCGGTATCGGGCAATTCAGGCCGAGGCGCCGAACCGCGCGTCCAGAAGGTTCTCGAGGCGGTCGCGGCCGCACCGTCCGCCAAATACACCATGGAAGGCCTGGCGAAAAGCGTCGACCTGTCGCCGTCCCGCCTGGCCCATCTCTTCAAGCGGGTTACGGGCGAATCGGTGATGGACATGATCGTGAACACCCGGCTGAAGGAGTCCTCCAAGCTGCTCCGGATTGGTTACCGGTCTGTTCAGGAGGTGGCTGAGATGGCCGGTTTTAATTCTCCTTTCTATTTCTCCCGGCGCTTTGCGAGGAAATACGGGCTCAGCCCCAGCGTATATCGGGCGAGATTCCAGCAGGGCAGGCGGGAATCCATCCGGTCCGGCGCGGTCTCATACGCGGGTAAACGGCTGGTTAGGGCGGGTTGAGCGACGGAATGGAAACGGGAATAAGGATAACCGGCATCGAGCCGAAGGCGCTGGGGAGCTGCATCCTCGAGATAATCGCGGCGCGAAGCTCCGCCTACGGGGAATGGAACGGCCCCCGGACGCCCGAGGAGCAGAAGGAGGAGGCGGCGGATTGGCTCGCCCGGATATCGGGCCGCCGCAACCCGGCGCTTTTCGTGGCGAAACGGGGCCCGGAGATTGCCGGTTATGTCTGGGGAAACGAGAAGGGAAAGGGCGAGTTCCATATTTCGCACATCGGGGTCCGGGTTGATTGCCAGCGCAAGGGCATCGGCCGCGAACTCATGCGCCAGTGCGAAGAGGCGTGCCGTTCCCGCTCCTATTCGTTCATTTCCACTTCCACTTATGGCCGCTACCGACGCATGGTCCGCCTTCTGCTTTGGTCCGGTTTCTGCGTAACCGGCGTTTCACCGCTCCCTCCATCCGTGAAGATTCCCGAGAATCGCATCTCCCTGGCCAAGTCGCTTTCTTCCGGGCCCAAGCTGATTTGGTAGGGTTGCTCGCGGCTGGGATTCTCGGGGGCGCACACGCCACCCCGCCGAGGTGGCGTGTGCTCCGTTGCCGGCCTTGTCCGGCTGCGAGGAGGCAGCTCGCAAACCAGATGCCATTTCAAAACCGGATTTCCTTGGGGGGCGGCCGGGCCTTTCGCGGACCGTTCAGTGCCTCATTCCCAATTGCACCTCACTGCGAGCCGGCCTCGCCATCATTCGAGGCGTCCTCCGTCGCACGCGGGGCCCAAAGAGGGCCGCTTCCGGCGCT
>Ga0315282_10010701_pt1 | contig 14332 bp, 14 predicted proteins | sample YL17G07_20_MG_FD_203693 | JGI IMG/M metagenome (GOLD analysis project Ga0315282, IMG submission 203693) | Sediment microbial communities from Yellowstone Lake, YNP, Wyoming, USA - YL17G07_20 | ecosystem: Environmental > Aquatic > Freshwater > Lake > Sediment | place: USA: Wyoming | collected...
AAAGCATGGGAACGAACTGCGAAGAAACCTGCTGCAAAAATATCGAGATGCGTGGGAACTTCTGACAGTGTAATAAAAATACCCACACCTTAAATCCAGATTTACAAGAATTGAACAATCGGGCGTATTGTTGCTTGTCAGAAATTCGTCGAAGAAGCGTTTGTAGAGGTTATTTACTAATGTAGTAGCAAGGCTTTAGCCTCGCTGAACTCGACCCTAAAGGGTCGCAGCTAATTTTTAGCTCTTTCTGCCGCAAGCTTCTCCACTAGCCAGACTATTATCGGTATAGAAATCAACTGTGTGAGTATACCCGGCCAGCCTTGCTTTACCACCGACCAGAGGGCAGCAAAAGGGTTTGCCTCCAGACCTAAAGGGCTGTAGCTTTCTCCTGCAATGAGGTATATCACCAGAAGTGCCAGCAGTAGCGCGATGCGTCCGCCTACGTTGGCTCCGAGCAATGACCAAATTGTTCGCAGGTTGTGCTTCTGGCGAAGTATCCCGGCTATAAAGCCGTAAGCTGAAAGCTCAATTACAATCTGCGGCAGAACATTTAGGACAGGCACACCCGAGGTGAAATGACTAACCAGGGGCGTAAGAAGTCCGACAACCAAGCCTGCCCGCCAGCCAAACAGCAGCCCAGCTATCAATACGAAGATGTGCATGGGCAGGAAGGTGGGCCCAGCTAGATGGAATTGGTGAAAAACCCATGGTGTCATTACGGCCAATAAGATGAAGGTGGCCGTAAGTAGATAACTACGAATGTTATTGTACCTTAGCGCCACAGGGAAAGGCCGGGGGTTGAAATAATAATTCTGTTGATCATTCATGCCCTCCTTTGATCGTAAGACGGTTGTCATATTCTTCATATTCCGTTATTTACACCAGGGGATTTCCTGTATCAAGAGAATACTATCGTTTTAATGCCTGTACAATACCATGCACAGTTTCATACTCAATCAACTCAATCATGGCACCGAATGCGTCACTCGGAGTGTCCGATTAATACTCCTCTACTTTCTTTAGTTTATCCTCAATTGCTATGCCCTGCCTGCGCAATTGCCACCTGCGGAGGTAATAGTAAAGAAACCCGGTGATTACCAGGATAACCAGAGCTAAGGCCGGGTACCAACCCGATTTAGGATTTGCCAGGTAACCTGAAATAAATCCCCAAATTATCAATCCTGCAAAAATAATGGCTCCCCCCAAGGTAAAGAATGGGTGCCAGAAGCCCTTAAGTTTGAAAGTAGACTGTGCGTACCGTTCCGGCATTTTGCGTGGCAGCACGAACATGGCAATGCATCCGAACATCGACAGTAGCATAAAAGCATACGCGACCGCAGTAGCACAATAAGTGATAAAGTTCTCGCCAAAAACGACAGCAAGGCCAAGACCGAGGATAGAAATAATACCGAGCGTAATTACGGCACATACCGGGGTGTGGAACCGCTTGCTGATCCTGCCCAGTCCAGATGGGAGTACCATGTCTCTACCCAGGGCAAGGATGTCCCTGGATAAAAATGCGAGGCTTCCATTGATAGTAGTGGCAGCCGCGAACAATGCGCCTATGCCCATGAAATAGAGCGCTAAGCCAGCCGGTAGAAATTTGCCTCCGGCCGTAATCACTGCTGTGGCCCCCTTTATCTTACCCAGGTCCTGCCAGGGTAACAATCCGGTAAGTGCGTAAGTAATGGAAACGTATATGACGACTAATAAGACCAGCGATATTATCAATATGATGGGAATATTCCGCCGTGGGTTCTTGGTCTCGCCACCCAACTCCGTGGCGCCGTTAAGGCCCGTGTACATTACATATGCAGGGATAATTGCTGCCAGTACAGCGCTGAATCCAAGAGGGAAAAGTGGCGTTTGATTCGCGGGGTTGGCAGAGAACGAACCTCCTATACCGAAAACTAGCAGCGCAATAATCATGATGGCTGTCATGATACCCTGTGCCCACAGCATCCATTTTAATTCGAAGGTATTTAAAACGGTGAAAAAGATGATGGTGAGTGCTGCTACCAGCAGCAACATGATATCGCCCCCGAGCGGTACAAGCTTGTCGACGTACAGGGCAAAGCCGAAGGCCATGAGTGGCATGGCAAAGGCAAATATACCGAGAATTGCTGACCACACGGCCATGAGGCTCACCGCCGGTGACAGCAACCGGCTGATGGCTATATAGGTTGCTCCTGTAACAGGAAAAGCCGTGCCCAATTGCGAGAATACCACCGCTACAAAGAGAGCCGGTATGGCTCCTAATGCATAGGCAATCCATAATCCCGGACCCGTTTGTCCTGCAAGTGGTCCGATCAAGATGAAAGATGACGCGCCGATTACCGCCCCTACAATGAGCAGCACACCATAGAGGACATTGATTTCCCGTTTAAGACTACCCTGTTCCATATTCGGCCCTCCTAAATTAATATTCTCCGTGTCTTTTTTTGGTATGTATCAGTTTGCTTTTAACACCTTCTTTTTCTTCAGATGCAGCAGCTCCCTGGCCTCTTCTACTGTCGCTATTTCGAAATCCAGTTCGTGCGCGATTCTCACGGCTTTCTCTACCAGTTGTGCATTGGATTTGGCCAGCTCACCGTGTGATATATAGATATTATCCTCGAGGCCGACGCGCACGCTGTCTGCACCCAGTATCATCGCCAGAGTGATCATGGGGTACTCGTCTTTACCAATGCCCAGTGCCTGCCACTTGGAATTGGGGAACATCTTCTTGCCTTCTTCGGCGACATACATCAGTTGCTTGGGCGTGGCCGGTTGACCGCCGGCTACGCCCAGCGGGTAATCAATGTGGAAGACCATGTTCTTATCGAAAAGCCCTTCCTCGCACAACCTCATCGTATTGTGAAGGTGGCTGATATCCCAGATTTCCAGCTCCAGGCCCCAACCTTTATCCAGTGTGCCCTTGATGGCCTTTCTCTGGAACGGGGGTGTATTCTTGAAGGTGGAGAACCCATACTGACCGAGAGAGAAATCGAAGGTTCCCATGTTTACAGTAAGCATATCTGGTTCCGGCTTGATATCCAGAAGCGCCAGTTTTTGCTCATCAGTGGGCTCGATTATCTGATAGGTTTCATAATCCAGCCAGACACCGATGCCTCCTCCAGTCTCAATTACTATGTCGCATTTATCCCTGATTCGCTGGACTATCTCGCCCCATACTTTGATATCAGGGGTAGGCAACATGGTCTTCGCATCCCTGGCATGTATATGCACCAGCGATGCGCCTGCATTGTATGACCGATAAGTTTCCTCTGCTACCTGCTCCGGAGTGATAGGAAGATAGGGAGTCCTCTTGCCCATATCAGGCAGATTCGGTGTGTCGGTGTGCAGGGTATTTGACCCGATCGGGCATACCTGTACGATCAATTTTTTAGCCACTTAATATAGGCCCTCCTTTTTGATATAAATTTCTTATTTAATATACTCTGTAATTTTGTCAAATGCCTTGAGATTATCCAGGTTCGGTGATTTCTTACCTTCTTCGATCTGCTGGATTATCTGAGTAACAAGTTCGTTAGCCGGTGTTTTTATACCTATCTCCCTGCCTTTTCTGACGACATAGCCGTTAACGAAACCAACCTCGGTTCTGCGCCCCTTTTCGATGTCCTGCCACATCGATGGCTTGGTGGCGCGATGCTTGGAGAATCCGATCTCCATGATTTTGGATGCATCTTCGAAATCTTTCTTATTGTGGACCAGAAAAATGGCCGGTGAAATGCCCTGCAGGTCGGCAAAGTTGACCCCAGCTGCTTTACCCACCTCGTATGTCTCGGTTATTACGGTCAGGGCAACTTTCCTGGCAGGCTCGTTATCTACTACTCCTCCATAGGTCAGACCGGCAACCGTGCCCACACCTGTCATGGAAACCGTGATCAGGAGCTTTGTCCACCTGTCTCCGATGATGTTATCAGAGATTTCGGTTGGGAAAGCTTTAGACAGCAATGCCGCAGTTTCCTCAACGATCTTGCTCTTCCCGGTGGGCCATTGCCCTATGATAAATCCACCCTCGGTGGTCTGGATTAACTGCCCCGAGCCCTTGTTGGTGCCTCCCCAGGTAATACTGCACCCAATGGTTCGGGCTGCGCCGACAATCCGCGCAATCGTCTCTTCGTTGATACCGTTTTGCATGGATACTACAGGGGCTGACCTCGATACCGAGGTCAATACAGAAGTAAGGGCATTCTCCGTATGAAGGCCTTTGACGGCTAACAGTACAATATCTGCCCAACCTGCGAAATTTTTACCTGAGAACTCCTCCGGCAGCATAGCTTTCACCGGGATGGTTAGTTCCCTGAAGCCAGTAATTTCCAGCCCTTTTTTCATCCCCTGGACATGTGCCTTATCCGCGTCCAGGACGATAGCGTTTTCGCCTTTTTGAGTTAAAGCGGCTGCCGTGATACCGCCGATGGCCCCCCCACCCACCACTAGAATATTTTTATATGCCATGTCTGAATAACCTCTATGCTATTTGCCATTTCCTACATGCAATATATCAAGTACTTCCCCGTCGATAACCTGCATGACCTCGTCGTATGACCTCGAGTCATAATTATAGAATCTCTTACCGCTCTTCATTCCATAATGCCCCTTCTGTACAAGCTCTCTCAGGCAAGCAATCCGGTGATTATTTTATTCCTCCCGTTTAATTCATGATCAAGATTTATTTACAACTGTCTGAATAAATATCCCACATAGCTATTTATATCCGGATAATTCCACTTCTCTGACTGCCCCCTGTTTCTTCCTGATGTAATAAAGCGCAATGCCGGCTGCGATGGCGATCACGAAGAGCCAGAAAGCCCAGGTCATGTTCCGCATGAAGATAATAACTACAAGAAGCAGCATGAAGAGGATATTCAATATACAGGCTGTGAGGGCTGTGGCTCCAAGTACGGCAGGGCTGAACTTGTATTTTGATAATGCGAAGAGCTCGGGATGCGTTTTGGGCAGCCTGAAAGCGGTCAGCAGCACCAAGGTGACCATGTAGAGCAGTCCGAAGTTAAGCATGGCTCCAAAGATGGTGATGTCCCTGACGAACAGCAGCATGATGACACTCAGGACATAGGGTAGTGTGAGGCCCCAGTGGGGCGTGCCGTATTTCTTGCTGATATTGGCCATAACCTTAGGGAAGAATCCGTCCTGGGCGTATACCATGGAGTACCTGCCTGAGATTGTCAGCACCGCGTGAACCGTCGTTAAGCATGCCAGGATTCCGCCGCCAATGATGAAGAAGACGAATAGTCCCTCCGGCATGAATACCTTGGCCGGAGTGCCCAGGTTGCCCTTGGCAAAGGTCTGCCAATCGATCGTTCCCAGCGCTACCAATTCGATAAAGATGTACAGGCCGAGCACGACTAGAAGGCTGACGATGAGTGCTTTGGGAATAGTGGAATGCGCCTGCCTGACCTCGTCGCCCAGCTCAATGCCAAAGAGACCGCCCGCCAGCAGCGTATAAGACAATGCCGCGGCGGCTAAGAAATTGATGGTAGTGCCGATAAAGAACGGCGTAAAGTTTGAGACCTTGATAGCGGGCAACCCCACTATAATGAAGATGACCAGCGCTAGTAGCATGATGGCTGTCATGATGAACTGGGTGATGCCCGAAGGCTTAATGCCAATTATATTGATGACATAAAAGATGGTCAGTACAATAATGCCTATAATGGCGTCCCAATAAATCGGCAGGCCGGGCACCATTTCGGTTGCACCCGGTATAAGCATCATAAGATATTTACCTGCAGTCAGCGAAAACAGTGGCAATCCTCCCAGCGATATGGCAACCAGCAACACCATCACGGCACTCGTGGCCAGCGGGTAACTGAAAAGCTTGGCGTACTGGTAGCTGGCCGCCGACTTGGGTGCGGAGGAAGTAATAATTATATAGGGCACGATTGCCAGCAGCACAGGTACCGCCGAAATGAGCTGGGCAATTAACAGGGCCGGCCCGGCCAGCCCGGCCGCGGCTGATGTCAGGGTGAAGAGCGAGCCCCCGATATTCAGCCCTATCATCAGGAAGATCAACAGTAATAAGTTGAGCTCTTTTCTTAACGTTCCCTGGGATGACTGCATTTCTGGACTGCTCATGGGAGGTTCCTTCTCCTTCCTATTATTTATCAATGGGGCGGGTGCTTTCGATTAGGGGATGTGAACGTATTATACATTTTGTGCTGCCACTGTCAACTGATTAACTATTTATATTTAAAACGACTTGGGGAATAACGTTTATTTATACATTTGGAAAGCAGCCTCGAAGGCCGTCAGGCACTTTTGAATGTCCTTCTCAGTATGAATTCCCGACATGTAGACATGGCCCGGCAGTACTATAACTCCCGGGTTGCTCAATAGAAGTCCGAGTCTGATCATCAGGTCAAATTCAAAGACATCCAGAACGCTACTCATATCGAACTGGCCGGTTAGGCCAAAGTGCACCACGGTATATGTAGTATGCGCTGCAACATTCATGTTGAGCCTGCCGACTATCTCATTGATGCCTTTGGCTAGTTGTGCCGCCCTGGCGCGGGCGTTTTCAATGTAATTGCCTTTCTCAAGCTCCTCTATGAAAGCTACACCGGCTGCCATGGCCAGCGGGTGGGCGCAGAACGAGCCCATGGGGAACACGGGACCGAAGTGCTCGGCCCTGGGGTCAAGCGCCCCGACCACCGACATGACATCTTCCCTGCCTCCTACTGCACCGATTGGGATACCTCCTCCAGCGGGTTTGCCCAAACATGTGAGGTCAGGCGTTATCCCCAGAATCTCCTGTGCTCCGCCGATGGAGACTCTGAACCCGGTGGCAACTTCGTCGAAAACCAGTAAAACATTGTATTTCGTCGTCAGCTCCCTGAGCTCTTGCTGGAAGCCTTCTTTTATTGGGGATGCGCCGGTCGAGGCGCCCAATGGCTCTATGACCACGGCCGCAACCTGGTCCTTGTTTTCTTTGAGAGCTTTTTCAACTACGCCGATGTCGTTGGGCGGAAGGTTGATTAAATTGTCCCAGTGATTGTCGGGAATACCCTTGGTGAAGAGGGTGCCGGATCCTGCAGCCAGCGCGTCATATGACAAAACGCCGTTCCAGCCGTGATGATGGCCGGCGAACTTGATTATCTTGTTCTTGCCGGTAAATGCCCTTGCGATCTGGCACACCAGCTCGGTGGCTTCGTTGCCGGAGTTGACAATCTTTATTTTCTTTATTGACGGATAATGCTGCATGACCTTCCTGGCCCACTCTGTTGCCAACTCTTCGCACATCTCGAGGTGGAAGCCATATCTACCCAGCGCTTTGTCAATTGCCTTGCGGATCTTAGGGGCTCTGTGGCCAATAAAAGATATGCCCTGGTCGATAAACAGGTCTATGTATTCATTGCCGTCGACGTCAAATAGCCTCGTGCCATCGGCTCTATCGACAAAAATGGGATACGGCCTGTGCCAGATCATGTAGGCAGGCGACCCCATGGGCACAATATACTTGCGTGATTCTTCGTTAAGCTTCCTGGATTTGGGTGTCTTCTTCTCGTAGGTTGCAATAACCTGCCTGAATTTCTCATCGCTTAATTTGGGTATATTCATGATCCAGCCTCCCTCTTTCTGATTAGGACGCCGTAATTCACGGCATCGTAGGTCACCAGCCGGCTGGGCAAAGTTCAGTCCACCCCCGCCGCCTCGAAGCTGATGGCGAAGGCCTCGATGTTCTCCGGCCAAGAGATGAACCCGCCGGCGTTGTGCAGGAGCAGGATGTCGGCGCTTTCCCTGTCCACCTGCAGCCTAATAGGTTTGCCCGTGATCTCCTGAAGCTCGCCCTCAATGAAGTTGATAAAGCTCCCCAGCGCCTTGGGGGAGATGCCGGTGCTGGAGCCTTTTGCTCTGCTGCAACGACAGGATTGGAACAGGAAACAACACCGGCCAAAAACACCAGGTAAGGCGAGAACAAGAGCCGCCAACTTATGCCGAAGTCCGTATGATCTGTTCCTCATAAATACTACCGCCTTAACCCAAGTCTACCAGGTTCTTCATTCCGGCGCGCAGCCGTGAGAGCTGTATATAGTGCGTCGGGTTGATGAACAGCTCTGTAAGGTTGGCGATCTCGTCGATGGTTGCTCCCCTCTTCAATATGTAGAGCAGGTACTGGAACGAGTCCTTGCCGCCGTAGCCCACGTGTTGGGCCCCCAAGAACTGGCGCGTTTTAGCATCGTAGATTATCTTCTGGAAACCGGAAAGGTCCGGCCACTGGTGAGCATATTCCATGGTACCCTCGCACAGCGGCAAAGGCAGCCAGTTCTTGTAACCCTGTATTGGCATCCTGACCACGAATACCTGTCCTACTTTTTCCCTTGCTTCCTTCTCGGTCATCCCCACCCAGGTGGTCTCGTAAAATGTGTGCACTGTGTCTGCAAATAGCTCTGTCTCCAGGCCCGCCGGGTTGCCCAGTATGTTCTTGGCAGCGATCATGCCACCCTGCCGCGCCTTCCACATCTCCATGACTCCGCCCGTGATATCTCCGCTGGCGTAAATACCCGGCACGTTGGTACGCATACGCTTGTCAACGACTATCTCTTTTTTAGGCCCTATGTTGACGCCTAAATGAGCCACAAGCTCCGACCTGGGTGTGCATCCTGTGCCTAGATAAACCAGGTCGGCCTTGATGGTCTTCTCCTGGCCGTCCTTACCTTTCACGGTTACGGATTCCACTCGGCCTTTGCCGTTGATGGAGACCAGTGTGGTATTATCCAGGATGGGCAAGCCCCTAATCTGCATCATCTTGAGGGTGTAGTCCCTGACGTCGTCATCGAGTGGGAACTGGCTCAGCGCCGGTATCATCTCCACCACCGTGGTGTTGCATCCTATGGCGTTGAAGAAACAAGCCCAGGGCAGGCCGCTCTTGGAAGCGCCCACGACTACGACATCTTTCGGTTCGTAGTCCAGCTCAAGAAAGCTGGCATAGGTGTAGACGCCCTTCAGGTCTTTGCCGCGCACGTTGGGAACGGACGGCCCCGCCCCAGCCGCAACGATAATACTTTTCGTCTTGAATTCACCCTTACCTTCCACTTTAACCGTGTGCGGATCGACAATAGAGGCACGCTGGTTAAGCATGAACTGCAGCTTCAATTGCTCCTTGCTCTGGTGGAACATGAAGTCGAAAACGTACTCGCGGCCGACCAGGTAATCCCTCAAGATAGGGAGGATCTCAACCTTGCCGTTCTTCCTGGGGAACTTGGGCCAGTATTCCTTCTTGTCCCAGATGCGCGCCTTGTCAAGCTCTACCGCTATCTCGTAGAGGTAGTGGTGCAGCACGCAGGCATTCTTGCAACACTTGCCGCCCAGGTGGTTGTCCATTTCCACTGTAAGCTGGTTACCGCCCATGGCGCGGAAGAAGGACGAGCCGAACCGCCCCGAAGCGCCGCCGCCGATAAAAATAGCGTCCCATTCCTTGCAGGTTGAATCGAAGTTATCGTATGGTCTCCTGTTATCATAAAAAGTGGTCATTTTTTTCTCTCCTGTAATTAGCTTCATGCAACAGCTAATCTTTTAATACGTGGGTGACTGTGCGTACGCAGTCCAGCCTGTTACAGGTCGTTTCCATTTTTGCGCCGTCGCGGAAGGCTAGGCCGAAGTTGTCCTTGTTCAGCTTGACCTTGCAGACGAAGCATTTGAGCTTCCCCACCACCAGGTTATCCCATATTCCGAGATACTGCAGATGGTCTTTGATTTCTTTTTGATAGGATTCTAAACGCATCTATAATCTCCTTTGCGTATGGCAAAATGATTATTTTACTTTACAAAAAATCGCGGTCTCACCTTGGTCCAGAACGATGGGCAGGCCATGACTTTGGGGTTCTTGCCCACAATCTGCTCAGCGATCTTCCAGGCCTGGGCGAAATCCCTGGCAGGCACACACCCCACGTCGCGCGCAGCACCCGGGCCGCCGGTGCCGCTCACCTGCACCTTCGCCAGAGGGTTATCCATGCCCGGCACGCCAGCCATGATTACCTTGCTCGCCAGGTTGAGCGCATACTCGCTCTCGTAGAGCAGCCAGAACCCATGTACCGGTGCATAGGCATAGCCGTGCCGGTATTTAAATATCAAATCCTCCCGGTACATGAACTCTTCCTCGTAGATGGAAAGCTCCTCCATGGAAAAACATCTCCTGTACAGGTCCAGTATCTCCGCGTAAGACGGGTGAGAGCGCTCGTCAATGGTGCCGTCGCAGTGGACCAGCGCGATCACCACACCACCTTCCCGCAGCAGCGGCTTATTCGTCCACATGCGTACCGGCGCGCAGGCTGCCGCCAGAGCGATCAGGGGGTTGCTGGTTTCACCATATAGCGAATAGCGGGGCACGCCGTATATCAGGACGTCGGACTGGTGGACCTCCATGTAGTATATCTTCTCAGCGAACTGCCAGGTGGGCTCATTGATCTCCGGTGAGTAGCCGGCAAAAACACCTACTGGTGCACCGGCGGTGCTGGGTACGACGTCAACGTAAAAAACCCTCTTTCCGGTGAATTTCTCGATCTGGGCCATTACCGCCTGCTTATGAGAGCGGTACATCATGGTCCTCTGGTCGCCGTGGCAGGAATCAGGATGCCCGACCACCGGGAAGCCGTGCGTGGAGGTCATGCTCCGCGTGCTGGGGAAACCGATGACCACGCCGGTACCTGTCATACCACCCCAGTTGGAGACCACCACCGTTCCCGTATAGATAAATAAATCCGAATCGAGCAAAGCCTTATTGTATTCGACATAGTCTCCCATCTCCGACACGCCCATGAAGACCAAGTTCTCAGGGTCGTGGCAGTCGTGGTTGAGCACGCGGGAGGCGCTGCCACGCGGGCTGAACCTGTCGTATAGTGCCGGTCCAAGGTAAGCCCTCAGTTGCGAGGGCGTCCACTTGCAATGGTTGCCGCTGCCGCAGAGCAGGTATATATTTCCTTCCAGGACACCTGCTTTAAGCAGTTCCTCAATGATGATGGGAATGATAAGCTGGCGTGGCTTGCCGGGACGTGAGGGGTCGTCGAACCCGATGGTGACCTTGCCGTTACGCGCTTTTTTCGCCAACTCGGCAAGCGGTGGAGCACCGATGGGTTTAGCAATAGCATCGCGAACTGCTTTTTCGGTGTCCTGTAAAATAGGCGGGTTCGGGATTTCGCCAATGAGCGTGCCGTCCGGTACCTGTATCTCGATCTTCTTATCCCAGTAATCGGCTATGATGGTCTTCTGTTTCATCGGCACACTCCTTATTAATCATTAATGCAGTGAGGATATGCGGAAATAACGTTTACAATACACTGCCATATTAGCACAGCCCCGATTGCGATAACAAAATTTTTTCAGCATCACCAGCATAGACGAATTATATAAATATTGTATAATTTAAGCAATAGTGCAAATGTTATATAATTTCCGCAATCAGGAGACGTTCATGCTGTCAAGATTTTATAAGCCCGTTTTACTCATATCGTTAGTAGTCTTGCTCGTTGCGATGGCAGGCAGGCTGAGCTGTACGCAATCGGCACCGAAACCGCTGCGTGTTGGTTACCTCCTGGGCGACCTGCATCATCTTCCGCTTTTTGTGGCCCTGGATCAGGGATTTTTCAAGGACGAAGGGATCGATGTACAGATAGTAGGACCCTTTGATGCCGGCCCGGCCGAGATGGATGCGCTGGCCTCCAATCAGCTTGACATGGGCTACGTCGGCCTGGCGCCAGCCGTACTGGCGGCAGCCAGGAAAGTCGAGCTCTCCATCATCTCAGGCGTCAACCAGGAAGGCTCCGGACTGGCAGTTGAAAAAAACATAAACAGCGTGGCCGACCTGAAATCCAAGAAAGTGGCCACTCCGGCCCCCGGTTCGATTCAATATGTCATGATGGGGATGCTGCTTTCCAATAATAAAATGACCTTCCAGGACCTCGATCTATTTCCCGGTACGATCAAGCCGCCCGATATGCCTGGGGCCTTACAGACCGGGCGCATCAGCGGCTACTTTGTCTGGGAGCCATATGTCGCCAAGTCCGTTGTCTCGGGCACGGGGAAGGTACTCATCGAATCGAAGGACATCTGGCCTGGGCATCCCTGCTGCGTGGTGGTCACCAGGAACGATTTCGCCTCGAAAAATGCTAATACGGTGGCTACCGTTTTGAGGGTACACCAGCGGGCTATCAAGTTCATCGCGGATAACCCGGCCGAGGCAAAAATCATAGCGGCAAAGTTCACCAAGCTGGATGCCGCGACCATCGATGAGGCATTCAAGCGAGTTATATATACCTCCACGCTCAACAAGGACGATGTTAAAAGGTTCATGAAAGAGATCATGTCCCTAGGCGAAACCGGCGTCATCAAGCCGATAATCACGTCCGCTGACGTGCCTGATATCGACGCATTCGTTAACAGGGTAGTGAACCTGAAATAACTGCGGAGGTGAAGATACGAGGCCACTGCGCATAGTATCGGTCCTGCTCTTTCTCCTGGTCTGGGAGATAACTGCTCTGCTGGTCTCGTTACCGCAGATCTTCCCTACGCCTGTAGCTGTCATCATCGCCTTAAAAGACCTCATCTTCATGCCCGGCCCGCAGGGCATCGCCTGGGCGGGCGAGCTGCTTGGCAACACGCTGGTCAGCCTGTGGAGGGTGTTCATCGGCTTCTCCATCGCGGCGGTATCGGGCGTATTCCTTGGAATCATCATTGGCTGGTGGCCTAAAGCCCGTGACCTGCTCGAACCGGTCATCGAGATACTGAGGCCGATTCCCCCTCTCGCCTGGATACCCCTGGCCATGCTCTGGTTCGGCCTTGGTTTCAAGCCGGCGGTATTCCTCATCTGGCTGGGCGCTTTTTTCCCCATCCTGCTCAATACCGTGCTGGGCATGGAGGGCACACCCAGGAACCTTATCGAGGTGGCTAAAACGCTGGGCGCCAACTCCTGGCAGATCCTGTTTAAAGTCGGCGTGCCTTCGGCTACCCCTTCGATTATGGCCGGCCTGAGGATCGGCATCGGCATCGGCTGGATGTGCCTGGTCGCGGCCGAGCTTACCGGCTCTAACTCAGGCCTGGGGTATATGATCATGTATTATTATTCGACCATGGAAGCGGCCAAGACGGTGGCCGGAATGCTGATGATAGGCATAGTAGGCTACCTAGCGTTCATCGGCCTGAAGAAACTGGAAAACCGAATGTTATTCTGGCGGGTATCGGCATGAACCAGCCGAAGCTTCTCGTACAAAACATCTCTAAAACCTTCTCCGAAAGGAAGGGCGGAAAAACCACCGAAGCATTGCGCGACATCAGCCTGGAGGTAAACGCGGGTGAGTTCGTCTGCCTGGTGGGGCCGTCGGGATGCGGCAAAACCACTTTATTAAAAATCGTCGCCGGCCTGGAAACGGCCAGCAACGGCAGAGTTTATCTTGACGGTAAGAAGGTGATTGCTCCCGGCCCGGCGTGTGGGCTGGTCTTCCAGGAGTTTGCACTCTTCCCCTGGAGGGATGTCGCCGGTAACGTTGCCTTCGGCCCCGAAGTGTTAAAATTATCTTTGTCCGATCAAAAATGGCTCACAGAGAAATTTCTCACACTGGTCGGGCTCGACGGCAACGAACACAAATACCCCGCCGAGCTGTCGGGCGGTATGAAGCAGCGGGTTGCTATCGCACGGTCACTGGCCAATAACCCCGAGGTGCTGCTCATGGATGAACCCTTCGGCTCGCTCGATGCCCAGACACGCTACCTGATGCAAAACGAGCTATTGCGCATCTGGAACGAGGAGAAGAAAGCCATCATTTTCGTCACGCACAGCGTGGAGGAGGCGGTATACCTGGCGGAGCGGGTAGTCGTCATGACAGCCGGCCCCGGCAGCACAAAGCAGATTTATCCCGTTAATTTATCCTACCCGCGGCACCGGACCGACCACGGCTTCATTTCGCTGCGTGAAAAAATCACCGCCAGCATCGTCGAGGAAGTCGGGACAATATGACGTTAAAAAAGTTGATGGAACGCACAAGATCCGCCACACTGAAAAAATAGCTGGATTCCGTATATATTTGCGGAGCTGATCAAGAATAGCAGGATGATCAAGCTGCTAGCAGAATCCTTAAAAAATCTATGGGATGGACGAACCTGGAAGGTTTGCTGGGTTGACACTAAGAAAGGCCGTTGTGTATAACTGGCACGAGTGCCTAAAACTATGGGTGACACGAAGCGGTGCTTGTGCGTAGAGGGGCAACAATCGTCCAGAATGTACAGTCGTCAACCGAATTAAACCAGCATCTTCCGGTAGGTGACCACGGTAAAACTAAGAGCTATAATAAGCTAAGAGCAACAATATTGTATTAAGCAA
>Ga0315282_10010702_pt1 | contig 14331 bp, 15 predicted proteins | sample YL17G07_20_MG_FD_203693 | JGI IMG/M metagenome (GOLD analysis project Ga0315282, IMG submission 203693) | Sediment microbial communities from Yellowstone Lake, YNP, Wyoming, USA - YL17G07_20 | ecosystem: Environmental > Aquatic > Freshwater > Lake > Sediment | place: USA: Wyoming | collected...
CCGCTCTCCCTGGCCTTCCTGTAGAGCTTCGGCCATCTCTCCTCCGCCCATTCTTTGATGTAGTCCTCATCTCGCTCTAATGCCTGCTTCAATGGGACCAAGTTGAATGAACTGGGCCTGGCATAATCGCATTATTCAGAAAGAACTAAACGATATTTCTTGCTAGTATTTCTGAGATCCTCTAGAAAGGTTTAGAGTATAGTTCTTTAATCTTTTTCGCAAAAGCTTATGAGCAAGTTCCTACATCATTTATGTGTGGCGCTCGACCAGACCGCGCTCCTCAGCTAGCATATTATGGCTCCTCTGGTGGGCGCTATTCCTTTAGATATATTCTAATTGTGAAATCCGATAGCAATGAAAGAGTATAGTAGTTACTAACCGATTTTGAGCTTGGACTATTCGACTTAAAATAGCCTTATTATCCATATCTGGTCCCATTTTCCGTGTTTAATCTCTATGTCAAAATAGAGAGATGCGTGTAGGGTCGTCTTTGATAGAATCTCCTAGCTTTGATATGTATGTAATCTTATGAAAGGACATAGACCTATACATTGCCATGAGTGTCAATATATTTGGGTAGCAAGAAAAAGGACATCTGGTCGATGAATTCATGGCCATATGTCTGTTAATTTTTCCTCCTCTCCCCCCTTGCCACCTACAACCAATATACACAAATCAAGACTGCATCTAATAGTCCAAAGGATGTAGAATGAGTTTGTGTTTCCTTTCCTGATGTTCTTCAGAGCCTCGAGAACAGTTTCTATATCAACGATCTCTTCCTGTATAGCCCTTTGAGATTGATCAATTCCTGCAAGTTATATCGTGATATGAACCTATTCTGTTCACTTTCTGCTCGGTAACCGCATCTAAAATATCTTGTCAGAGAACTGAGGATAATACTCTTAATCTCTATAAAGGACAATTCCAATAATAACTGGCATTATGTTAAGTTTTGGGTACCATAACCGAGATAGGCACTTTATCTTTACTCGCTTGAATCGCACTCACTAGATCGGACAAAAGAACTCCATCTTCCACTATACCTATGTCGTCAGCCTCGTCGGTTCCATAAATAGATAGGAGAGTCTTCGATGAGTCGACTTTCAAGACGAGTATGGGTGGAAATTGATCGACATATCTGAATTTGACATCTCCACTTGTCTGAAGTTCTTTCCGCAGAAACATCCCTTTTGCCTCCTTCGGAAGGATCGCGGTGATGCCAGCTACCCTCTGTCCGCATTTCTCGACGGCTCGCCAAGAAGCCTTGTACAGTCTAATGAAGCCATCTACGGTGGTGGCGATCTCTGCCGTGCTATGCGCAGAGTTGAGCATCTCGGAAGCTTTGTCCAGTATCTGCTGTCTTCCCCTGAGAACCCATAGATTTATCGCCTCCATATCCAGTCTAGGCACGCTTGCCTCATATGCTTCCTGAAGTCCCCTGAATACCTCCTCGAACTCATAGGCTTGGAGCCTTGTCCTTTGCAACGCGGAGCTGAGAGCACTGGATGGGGGCCTCGGAAAGAACAGCTGTGGCCTTTCCTGGCTCTGGATCCCCATTTTGCTCGCCATTAACCTCTTTAGAGCACCGTAGACCTTAGTTCTCGGCACACCCGCGAGAGAGCTCAAAGTACCTGCGGACTGTGGGCCATGTCTGATAAGCGTGACATACAGCCTCGCTTCATAGGAAGAGAAGCCCACATTCTCCAGTAGGGCGGAGTATTTGGCGAGGCTGGGGTTGTCTTCTCTGTCCATCATCATGGGGCATTGGTTTAAAGCCAAGCATAATATAGACTAGTTTGTAGCTAATGTTTCAGACTAATCTGCGGCTTTGTCACAGCTTAATGCCGAGCGATATCCTGACTACGCGTTCTAAACGTGTCCCAGATAAGCTAGTATGCTCTCTTCCAGAGCCTTCTCAGTCGACGCGTCTATGATGGTTATGTCGTAGACCTTGCCAAGGGACTCCAGTGACTCCTTATTGGAGGAGACGAGCAGTAGGGATCCGGTAGGCCTGACATCGACCTTCTTCCCGAGGAGGATCGTTACGTCTTCCGGTCTTCCTCCGGGAGAGATGTCTATTGCCAAACGGGTCTCTCCCTTCTCCGCGAACAGATCGAAAACGTGCACCGTCTTTGAAGCCCCTTCGATCTTGGCCTGGACTATGGTCTGGAAGCCCTGTCTCTGCAGCACTTTGGTGGCCCATTCGGCTATGCTCCCGCGAATGCCTATCTCGTCAAGAACCAGCGCTGGTACGCTGTAGGACTTGAGCTCCCTATACCAAGCTTCCGTGTGGTTGAAGCTCTTGCCACAGTTCTGGCATACGTGCATCACTTCCGGCGTATCGAATCGTTGACCGCACTTCTCACATTGGTAGCAAGTGCCGATTATCCTGTAGGCGCTCTCATCGCCCTCCTTTGCGGTCTTGCACACAGGGCATGATACCGATCCCCCCTTGCTGAAATCCTCCAATGGCGCTATGAAGCCGCACTTCAGGTGTTCTACTAACTTCGTCAGCTTGACTTCCGTTGAACGGCAGCTCCTGCACACGTACTTGGAGTGCACATCTGGAGAGAGGCATGATTGACAGAGAATAACCCTGTCGAAGGTTTTTGCAGCGAGCACCCCTTCGTCGGTCAAACTTCTGAGGACGTTCTCGATCTCGCTCGGCGGTACATCCGGCATCATCCTCTCGATATCCTCGTATCTTATGCCTTCCTTGGTCAATGTCGGTTTAATCTCCAGCACGCCCTGCGCCATAAGAGCTTCCACGAACGCTCTCGCCGTCATGTCTTTCCCAATGGCTTTGGTCAGCGTATCAGTCCCTACGGTAATGGATGTCATGATATTCACCCTCCAAGAGCTATGAAGAACATGAGAGTCACAGACAACAGTAGGATCGAGTGGCGTGTTCCAGCGAGAAGGCTTCCCTCACTCATCTTACCGGCCAGAAGCCCTCCGAAGAGGGACTCCATGACAGACGCCCAGAAGAGTATCGAGCGATAGTAGCCATAATCAAGGACGCCTTGGAGGAAGGTCGAGCCAGAACTTGCTGCACAGAGAGGAGCCAGGAACTGGCTAAGGACTACATATGACACCAATAGAAACGTGAATACGGCCATGTAGACGAGGAGGCTGTATGGTTTCATCTGCGCATATCTCTGACGTTTAAAGTTATCAAGGTCGGAGAAGAGCGCCGTGCTTCCCTCAAGGACGTCGATGATGCGACCGCCGCTGCGCCTGGCCTCGACCAGGATGGTTGACATCCTCTTTACCTGAGGCAGTCCGTTCCGCTGCGCCATCTGCATTAAAGACGAGTCAAGCGTTTCGCCAAATACTATTCCATTGACAACGTCCTTCAACTCCTTCGTTAGAGGGCCATAGTTACGCTTTGAAACCTCTTCGACCCCTCTCGGCAACGTTGCACCTGACCTGACGTACTCCGATAGATCCCTTAGAAACAGGGGGATGTTACTTTCGATCTGCCGCCGCCACTTCATGTTCAGGTATTCCATCACGGAGGGCGATAATAGGCCAAGGAGTATAGAAAGGGCCATGAGGTTGTCGACCTCTATGTCCAATGGAACTATGTAGGGCATCCTCGGCACATATCTCCCTGATGCGAACAGCAGGAGGAAAAAAGCTACCATAACCAATAGGGAAGTCGACCACACGGCAAGCCTCTGCAACATGGTGAACCTCATTTCAATCCTCCTCCCTAAGAATGCTGTCGAGTATTATTGCGAAAACGATAGCCATCACCGGAATTCCAAAAAGGACGATTAAGTTAATCTGGAGAACTGGAGGAAGGCCGAACGAATTCCCACCAAGCACCGACAGGATCGTCAACATCAGGATGAAGATTATCGGTGAGACGACTATCAAGGAAACGTAAATTTCACCGAGGTACCCCAAAAACCCAATCGTATTTTCGAGCTCTACGAGCTTCTTCTCATACAGCCTACCGGCTTCAAAGGCGAAGAGCTCCACCAAGTTACCGCTTGTCTTCATGGTGTTGGTGATCCCTTCGAGGAGCTTTGAGAAGGCCTGTGAGGCACTCCGAGCTGAAAGGTCGTCGAGCGATGAGACCATGTCCAAGCCGAAAATTCTAACGTCTGTTATGGCCCTTTTCGCCATTTCCCTGATTACTTTATTACTGTCGACCTCAGAGATGCGCTCAAGGATGCGCTCTATAGAGAGACCGGCAAGGGCCAGCACTCTGGAGTAGCCAACTGTGTAAATGAGGCTCGAGTCTATTACCTTGGCGCGTCGACTCACACGATATGAGGGATACGCGATGAAGACAAACACAGATAGAAGCGAGGAGACTAATGCAACTATTATGCTCGGGAACAGGGCTTGGAAGGGACTTAGCTTCAGTAAGAAAACATGGATCAGCCAAGCCGAGGTTAGGCTTAGCGGTAGGACGGCTAAACTCGTCATAATCATAGTCGAGAGGTAAGCCTCGTACAGCAACGGTATTCCGGTCTTATCGTAGACCTGTTTCATTGCCTTAAGGCCTGACATGCCCCCGAGAAATCTGTAGCTAGTTCTGGACAACCAGCCCCTCCCTTCGATCTTCGCCTTTGGGCCTCTCGTCATCAGGTATCCAACCTCGCCCTGCCATAGATTCTGTCCGGGTTCGTATAGTATCTCCTGATGATCTCGGCTACTTCGTTGAACGACCTTATGTTCTTCCTCGCCATCCAGTTCAATATCTCCTGTCTTCTCCTGAGTTCTTCCAGAAGGCTCCCCATCGAAACGTTGCTTGCGTTTGAAATCCTCTTCAGCATGTTGCTCTCGGACGCAGTCTCTATCGTCTGCTCGCCATTCCATTCGTAGACGGTGTTCAAGACCAGCCTTTCGCTCTCTTCCTCCCCTCCCACTATCTCGGAGACGGTCTTCACTCGCCTCGCGATGATCTCGCCCACTTTCACCCTTCCGATAACTACAACTACATTCATCATCGGGATCAGAAGCCTCGGTATGTCCATGGGCCTCGTTATCAGCCGTTTCACGGCAGAGTCGACGCTGTCGGCGTGGATCGTGCACATCCCTCCGTGGCCGACGGCGATGCTCTGGAATAGGGTGTAGGCCTCTTCACCCCTTATCTCCCCTACGATTATGTAGTCCGGTCGCTGCCTGAGGCTCGTTTTTAGCAGGTCAAAGAGGGACACCTCTTGTACCCCAACCTGGTAGGAGGGCCTCGACACCATGGGTATCCAGTTCTCGTGCAGCAGCTGAAGCTCCCTCACTTCCTCTATGGTCACGATCTTCATCTCGGGCCTGATGAAAGTCGAGATGGCGTTCAGGAGGGTCGTCTTCCCAGAAGCCGTGGGTCCGGCCATCATGATCGATCGTAGGTTCTCGACCAGTATCCAGAAATAGGCTGCAACGTTAGGCGAGAGCGTTTTAAGCACGATGAGATCCGTGATCGTGTACGGATCCGCGCGGTGCTTCCTAAGCGTGAATGTGGGGCCCCTTTTTGATATCTCGCTCAACGTCAGGTGTACCCTGCAGCCTTCCGGAAGAGTGCCCTCGACTATCGGCCTTGAGACGGAGATCTGATGGCCTGCTCTATACGCCAGCTTTGTGATGAAAGCGTCAAGCTCATCGTTTGAGGTGAACTCAACGCTTGCAGGTAGTGATTCGTATTGCCTGTGCCATACGTAAATGGGGATGTTGACGCCGTCACAACTGATATCCTCGATATTCGGGTCCTTGATGGGGACGTCGATGATGCCGTAGCCAACGAAATCCCTAGTCAGGTAGTACAGGTATTTGTCGACCGCCTCCTCAGGTATTTTCAACTTCAGGTCCTTGATGCATCTCTTCGTCCTCTTGGACAGATATTCGAGTAAGCCATCACCCGTGAGAACGTCCGACGAGACCCTCGCCTCTTCTCGAAGCAGTTGCTTCAGCTTGAGAAGGTTCTTCCTTTCCCCTTCGTTCATCGAAGGCTCTATCACGACATATTTGTACTTGCCGGTCTCTTCCTCGATCTCTATGCCGACGTGGGCGTGGGGAGGGTTTACGGGATAGAAATCCTTCAGAACCAGTGCTGGGATCTTCTGCTTTGAATCGAGCTCCTCACCGTTTTGCTTCAGCTCTTTGACCTTCATATTTCTCTTCACCTCTTATTATTACCGGACAGTAACTGTCATGCTTGAATATGCAGTGCCACAATTGGCGTAGAGGGTGAATGTCGTCCCACTTGCGGCAGTGAGAGAAATCTGAATAGCCAGCTGACCAGTTGCTCCAGCTTCGCCTATAACCCCTGGGGGCGGGGGCAGGGTGATAGCCCCTTTTGGTACCCACAAATCACCACCAACACCCTGAATGTTCACGTTAAGGTTGGAAGCAACAACCGTTATCTGAGTATACGGTACGCCACTGCCATCTTGGCTAAGAGCCGTAATGGTGTAGCTTGTCAAACTGCCGCTTGTTATTGTGGATGGACCCGTTATAGTGACCTGAGAGCCTCCTCCAGGAGTCTGGCTGACTTTACTGACTACCTGGGAAATCGTATAAGTTCCTTGAGGAGCTTGCACATAGCTTGCGTTGAAGTAGATCGTTCCTGTCTGAGTTGCATTGTAGATCCACTTGAAGAAAGCTGAGGATCCGCTCTTCAAGCCAAGGATGGAAATTTGTTGAGGCCCTTGTAAAAGCTTAACTGATCCTGGGGGATTAACCGTAAGCTTTGCTGTAACGTTCTGTATATAATCGGGTTGCGTTTGATTGTGCGTGATGATCAAGAGAACGGTTATGTTATTTCCTATGTACACTGATGAGGGAAGCGCCAGAAGCTCGAGCTTGCATTTGACGGAATTCGCGGGATAGAAGGTCTGAACTATCGCATTTCCCTTATCCGTAACAAGCTGCACTACATAGTTCTTTCCCCACGAGACGCTGACCGATGAGCCCATTCCTTTGACAAGTTCGCCTGGGGATAGCGAGTAGCTGACCGAGGTATACGTATCTCTTTCTGGATACTGCGTCTTGTCGAATAGGCCGATCCATTTGATTATTGCCCATTCCGGTCCATCATTCTCTGCTGTAACATTTAATTTCAGGTTAGTTGTTATTCGCACGTCCTTGATGGAGATATTCTCTCGGCTTCTAGCGTAGTCAAGGTCAGACATCTCGCGCAGCGTATTGTAGTATTCTTGATTTTTATTGGATGTTAACAATGAGAGAGAGTAGCCCGTCATGATTATCATTATTATGAAGACGGCTGCAATGAGCGTGCCTACACCACCCTTGTCTTCTCTAAGCCTTCCACGAAGTTGCAACTGTTGTACCCCTCTTACTGACTATTATGAGAACGTACGTCTTTCCCTGCTGGATGGCAGTTCCCGATGTGAACTTCAGGCTAATGAGTTGTCCTGAACTCAACTTGAGTTGTCCTGAACTTAAAACCCGTATCCCATTGAGATATGCTGCGTCGAGCATGATATCGATCTCACCATAATTCATCACGGTAGCGTTGACTTGGTTAGTAGAACTCCATATGGATAACACCGCAAACCTCTCCTTAGCCATATCCTCATTGGTACTAGTGCGATCACTGAACTGGCTGTAAGCCGTTCCGAAAGTCGTCGCGCTATAGGCGTAGAGCATCGTGCCTGCTGCAATGGCGATTACCATCATCAGCAGTGCTGCGATCGCCTCACTAACCCCTCTTCTATCATTAGCTAAATGGTGTTGGGAGGGACGCTTCCCTCCTGACCCTGACATCGTTTAGATCACACCTATGGTTTCACGTTGAAGACAAGTGAAGTGCCATCGCTTGCCACGAGTTTCACGGAGTAGCTTGTACCAGCCACGAGCGAGGAACTTGGGACTATACTAACCGGCTTGACAGCACCTGGATCGATTGACGGTTTCGTGACTGACGTAGCATTTGTGCCGTCTATATAGGCTTGATTGATAGTTATTGCAACGCTTCCGACATTTCGAACATATGCCGTTATGCTGCTTGGCGCTGTCGCAGTTGCAGAGTCGAGTGAGAGTATGCCCTGCATAGATGAACCGCCCTTTGTCATGCTTCCCAAGTATCCCATTACGTACGAGTAGAGCACAAGCCCGCTTGCCACAGCTATCAGGATCAAGAGGAGCGTTGCGATAACGGGCGAGATCGCTTTTCTAGATTTGACTAATTTCTTTAGTATCATCGTTTCACCTCCGACATCTTGCATGCGTTAAGAGTACCATCCAAGGTACATAGCCCTGATGTAACCTCGATTGTGAGCAGGCGGTTACAATAATGCTATGTCTTATAGTATACCCCTATCGGACAGGCGAAAATGAAGGGCATGGTAATTAAACCAATCCGTCTGCGCAGCAGCCTCTATCTGTTGGTGCCATACGAGGTTGCCAAGGTGACTGAGATCACAGAGAACACCAAGTTCTCGCTCAAGCTCGTTCATGGCAACCATACAGTTCTGAAGTTTGAAAAGATAAAGGAAGAGGCTGCCGAGCAAAATAAGCCCCTAGTTCAGAAGGTAAAATTACCTTTAAATGGGCATTAGCAGAAGGTATTACTCTAGTGAACTACCCACTCCTGAAGGATGTGGGCTTCTCACCTCCTCGACGGAACTTGCTTATCCATACGATCGGAACAAGTAGAGGCTCCATGGCGGGCTCGTTCCTACGGCTGAGCCATTTGGAACGTTATCTTGGATATGGAAAGCATGGCCGAGTCTAATCTAAAAAGGTAGGGAGCGCACCCCTTGGCGATCTTAACGATATCGTCCAGCTCCTTCCCCTCAATATGCGCCCTGATGACCCGCCGCATGCAAGATGTGCCCATGATGTTGATAAGTCCCAACGCCTTAGATTCTAACTGATCCAACTTCCTAAAGTCCTCCAGGTGTTCCTTTATCTCAGAAGGTATCACATCAATCATGCCATCTCGGATCTCTGGAGGCTTCTCATTAAAAACATCTACAACGAACGAAATGAGATTCCCGGTGGCGATGAAGGGGAGTTGTCGAGTAAATAATAGATCCTTCGCATCTCCTTCCATCTTCCTCCTCGTTCGCACCATCTCCTTCGCGATGCCCCTCAAGTGGATGAAACAGGCGGCATTGGCCCTCTATGCCTCCGCGGCGAGCGCGTCCAGGCTCTCTAAATCCTTATTCACCTTCTCAGCGAGGTTTGCGCGCGCTCATTTACCCAATCCTTACTGAGCTTTTTCTCTATATCCTTAATGGAATCAAAGAAATAGTCTCATCTTAAGATAAAGTGTCTCGTTTACTACTTCCTTTTTTGGTGAACTTCATGACCTCCGCGCATTCGACAGCTGGCGCGATGGAGCGGATCCTCTGAAGTCTTAAATAGTCGGAACATTGTCTTCTTCTGACTAAAGTAAATGTTAGAAGAAAGCACCCGAGTAGGGAAGAAGAACGTAGTGGTCATACCCTCCAAGATAAGGAAGGAGGTAGCGATAGGTGAGGGAGATCTGGTCAGGATAAGGGCGGAAGGTGGTAAGATAGTCATTGAGAAGATGTCTTCGGAGCCGTTCAAAGTTCTCGCCAAGGTGATCGGAGAGCCCTACGATGAGAAAAGGGACGAGAGGAAAGCCAACGCATGGCTTAGGCGGCACAGCAAGTGATACGTCATGCCGATTGTCGATAAAAGGCGACGTTGTTAGTTTCCAATGGTTACCTTTGGGATAGTCTGCTTTCAAGGTCGATGTAAGTTATCGTCTTCACGTACTTACTTGCTGCTTTCAGTAGCTTTTCATCTTCTGTTACTAAGATTGCCTCTGTGCTCTCGGCGGTTGTGATGTATGAAGCGTCATAAAATGTTAGCCGTTCTTTATAGGCTCTCTTAAGGGTGTGGGAAAAATCTAGTTTATCGAAATTTATTGATCGAATCACACTTCTCATGGCTAAGTCTTTAAGCGTGGTGGCAACATCCACAGCGTCTTCTAGAGATATGGACTTCAATAATTTTGAAAGCTTCCAGAGGCTATTGCAAGCTTCATATATCGCGAGGCCTGTTGTAAGTAAATCTTCACGCGAGGCTTCAACTATTAGCTGTTTGCCACGCCTAGTGACTAGTGGTAGGAGTGCTGATGCGTCAAGAAGATACTTCACCGTATTTCCCTGTCCTCGCGCACAAGCTTGGCTACCAATTTTGGATCAATTTTCCTACTCAGGCGTTCTCTTAACAACTCGAGTCTTTCCGAAAGGTCCCTCAATTCCAACTCTACAAGATATCCATCAAGCAATTTTCTCACTGTTTCGCTGACGTTAATATTGTATTTTTCCAACTTTTTCTTGATCTCCCTCGCAACTCTAATAGTGATAACGCTCATCCGAATAACCGTATTACATATTGTAATACAATACTTATAAAGCTTCCTGACGCAGTGGCTAGTAACAGCACAATCCTCTACCTGACCGACGAGCGTTTCAGCCGAGGAGTTCGGACTTGATCACGTCTGCGAGCGTTAACTTCAGTCTAAACCATGTCGCGTTAACGCACTGCGGGTTGGCGCATTTGACGCGGATGATGCACCCTTTCATCATGATCTCTATTTCGACATCCGTCAAAGTCGTCAGTTTATCGGTCCCGCACCTATCGCATCTCAAGATCCTTGGCCCCCTTAAAACGCGGAACACGTCCTCCGATATCCTCCTTTCCAATCTCGCCACCTTGGGATCGACGTTAGCCCTTAGCCAGTTCGGACACTCGATGTTCACCAGGTTCCTGAGTTTCTCCTGGGCCACCGAATCCGACTTCGCCTCAACCCTCCTGTTGAACGCCTCGTCCAGTCCCCTCTTGACGCCAGATTGTATTATCTCAACGACCTTCGCCACCAGTTCCGATTGAGGAGTTGTTTCAACCTGCCTTAGGACCGAACTGGCGAACATGTGTCCTGCTCGCAGCACATCCACGATTTTATTCAGTTTATCCAATTCCCTAACGCTCTTCCCCTCCGCTGATGACCTGAATTCCTCGACTTCCAACACCCTCGCCTCCAACATCCCCACCTTAGACTTCATTTCGAGCGCCTCCTCGCCCTTCACCTCCAAGTCGCCCTTCAGCGTACCTATCATCCTCCTGGCTTCATCGAGCTCCTCTCCCAGGACCTGCTTCTCATTAGAGGCTTGTTCGATCGAGTCGTCCTTTGATCGGAGTTTCGCCTCGAGCTCTGTCACCCTCTCCCTCAGCCCATCTCTCTCCCTCTCCACCGCGTCGTAATCCCGTATGGCTTTGATATCCCTAATGTCCCGTTTAATATCATCGAGGCTCATGTACGACACCCCGTCAGGTTACCTCTGAGAGGGACTGTAGCGCTTTCAGGGCCCATTCGAGGATGTCCGCTAGGCCCACATCGGAGTAATAGCCCATGTACCGGTATTGCATGTCGGCGACACTTTTTAGTGGAACCTTCAGCCCTACGAGCCCCTTTGCCTTGATGTGGTTCAATGCAGCACCCACTATGAGCACGTCGTAGTCCAGCCTGACGCGTTTGAACTCCGAGGGGTTCCCCTTCACGCCTAGGATGAACTTGACAAGGTTCAACTCCTCGCGGTACTCCTCCCCCTGGGACCTCAATTCCCGCAGCCCAATCGCGTACTCCCGCGCCTCGGCGGCGACGGTGTCCCTCCTCCGCTCGAGCTCGCCCATCTCAACCTGGAACCCCCTGCGCTTGATGGCGTATTCATCTTGAAATTGCCTCTCCGCTTTCAGGGCCAATTGCCTCTGTCCCTCGGCCTGCCTCCTCAGCGCGTCGATCTGCGACGAGAGGCTGCCGATCTCGGTCCTTCCCATCTTTATAGCCTGACCGAGCCTCTGCTCCTCGGCTACGGCCCCCTCCAGGCCCTCGTACTTCGCGAGCATTGCGGCCAACACCGCGGAGGCCTTAGATGGATCCATGCCGATCCTCGCCAGCTCGGTGGCCAGTGATTCGGCCGCCGCCAGGGTGAAGCCCAGTCGCTCGAGCTTTACGCCATTCTCGATGATCCCGTCGAGTCGGTCGGCCGTGATCCTGTGGGCCTTCATCTTGGCGGCTATGGCCCTAAGGCCATCGACTTCATGTAGGGAAGCCAAGGCCACCCCCTCCTTCCTCTCGAGGTTGCCGATATTCGCCACCAGCCTCCTGCGCCTCTGCTCCTTCGCCACTACATCCGCCAGGATTTGCTGATAGGGCCTGCCAGAGGAAGCCTCGAGCTCCATCAGTTCCTGGGCCGCATCCAAGACCAGGTCCGGCCTCTCGTATCGGCTCAATGCCTTTAAACAGGAGAGCGCCCTTTTCTGGTCGATATCCAAATCGTTGACCTTTTGGATGATGGTTGCGCCCCTCAGCGCATCGGGAATCGTGACATGATGCCCTTGTAGGGCTACGTTAAGGCCTCTGAGTCCATCTACGTCGGGCACCCTCTTCCGCTCTTCATCAATGATCGCCGCGATGGCCCCGAGGCTTACTCCGGTCTCGGCCTGTATCTCCCGGTAATTCTCCCCTAGCAGCCAAAGGGTTACTACGCGGTTGCGAGATGGCGTCGTGATCCTTCCCGTCATATTATCGCCTCCTCTCGACAATGAGGTAATGGGATGGTTTCACTGATGGAATGCCATCCGTTCTGCCTTTCTGGTTCATCTTGTGACTTGACCATTATCATAACCTCGATTTCCCATCCAGATAGCTGCGGATTACGTAGGTTTGCTTAGGTTTTGGCTCGGGTTGGTCTTGCGGTTCCCTCGGTTTCGTGGAGCTTTCCATAGATATGCCCTTCTTGGTCTTTGGTTTTCGATAATGTTCTCAATGGTCTGTCTGTTCCGTTCACTCTAGTGAACTGTTGAGCGAGGCGATTTGTGTTTGAATCGACTTGTACTCTGTTGCTATTTCTCTCCGTTCCCGAAGATGCCTTCCGGGGAAATCCTGTCGATCTTAACAATCGACCTTGAGCAAGTGCCAGGTCGAACTAAAAGGATGACGACGACATCAAGAAGATGCTTGGAGGGATATTCAGGGATAACGAGGAGGATGAAGGGGAGGATGGGGAGGAGGATGTCCTTCACGCACGCTTCACGATCTACACATCCGTCCACCCCCTATAGTAGCTAGAGGGTGTGCAAGGATTCCCCCGCGGTACCACGGCGTTATTAGCTGATCAGATTTTTGCAGCCGAAGGGTATCCTCATCCGTCCGGTATACGGTCCACAATCCTTAGAGTTCCTGGATGAACTCCCCCCTCTCGCTCGCTGGGCAAACCTCCAGAGGGCCTTTCCGGAGGAAGCAAGGTGGTCAGCGACATGTCTTATCGCGTCTTTCCCCTCGCCTAACCGTGTCTGTCCCCACCTGTGGGGCTGGTTAGGTTTACGTGGTTGGAGCTTTCCGCGCGCTTCTCATGTTTCCTTTATACGCTTTTGATTTTGCCTCCTATCATGCTATCTTTACATGTATTGACAGCATCCATTAGCGATATGGTTAAAGGGACAATCCCGCAATATCATCATATGTTCTTAGTCAAGGACATCTCGCTGAAAGGATGCCAACCTACAGCCAATAGAAGAAGTGAACTACCCACTCCTGAAGGATGTGGGCTTCTCGCCTTCTCGACGGAACTTGCTTATCCTTACGATCGGAACAAGTAGAGGCTCCGTCTCTGCGCGGGCTCGTTCCAAGCCCCGTTCCAGAATGTTCCTAGCCGCGTTAAAGTCCCTGTCGAGAACCAAGCCACATCTCGGACAGATGTGAGTTCTCACAGTTAGATTTTTAGGAACCATCTCCCCGCACCCGGAGCATACCTGCGATGTTCCACTGGGTTCGACGAGGATCACCCGCCCGCCACGCCTCTCCGCCTTGTAGGCGGTCAACCGGCGCAGCGTTCCCCAAGTGGCATCCAGTATTGCCGATGCGAGATTGTGATTCACCATGTCTCTCATACGATTCTAGGCTACGTGGTACTTGAGGTTGAGCGATGCGCGGTTAAGGTCGACAAGGTCCACCCTATCCTCGGGCATGTTCAGGGCCTCCGCCAACTCGGCGATGAGCTTGGTCTGGCTCTCTAGGCCGTTATCCTCAAGGAGGACCGCTACATCGACATCGTTGATTAGCTGCCTCAGGCCCTCGATCGGAAAACGTCGATATGAATGGACGGCTGTACAGTAGAGTATGTGCTTCGCCGAACGCGCCTAAACTAAGGTTTAATTGCATGAGCACGCCGAATGCCATGATGACATCGATGATGCTAGTTGTAGCGTAGCAGAGATAATGGCACTCGGGCGTAGCAGAGATAATGACACTTCTACTATGCTGCCTTTCGATGCAGGGACATGGCGAAAGCGACCCTTGCAGAACGGATCCGAGTTGTCCTC
>Ga0315282_10010703_pt1 | contig 14331 bp, 9 predicted proteins | sample YL17G07_20_MG_FD_203693 | JGI IMG/M metagenome (GOLD analysis project Ga0315282, IMG submission 203693) | Sediment microbial communities from Yellowstone Lake, YNP, Wyoming, USA - YL17G07_20 | ecosystem: Environmental > Aquatic > Freshwater > Lake > Sediment | place: USA: Wyoming | collected...
CCTGGGTGGTGGTGGGAGCGTTGTAGTCCCCGAGGGGGGGAAGCGCCACGCACGACCTGCTCTATGTTGCGATCATCGCCGGGTTCTTCGCGCTCGCCGCGACCTTCATGCGCGGCTGCAGCCGGCTCTGAGGCCATACCGTGGGTGACCTGATCGTCGCGGGCGTCGTGGCCCTGCTGCTGATCGCGTACTTGACCTATGCGCTCCTGAGGCCGGAGCGCTTCTAGGAAGCCACTATGACTGCTGCCGGGCTCCTCCAGATCGCCGCCTTCGGGCTGCTGATACTGGTGGCCACGAAGCCCCTGGGCGTCTACATGGCCCGCGTGTTCGAGGGCGAGCGCACCCTCCTCAGTCCCGCACTCCGTCCACTGGAGCGGCTGGTCTACCGCCTCACGCGGGTCCGCGAACAGGAGGACATGCGCTGGACGACCTACGGCCTGGCCATGCTGGCCTTCAGCATCGTCGGCGGGCTGCTGACTTACGCGCTGCTGCGCTGCCAGGGCTTCCTGCCCCTGAACCCCCAGCACTTCAGCGGCAAGGAGATGCCCCCCGACCTGGCGTTCAACACAGCGATGTCGTTCATGACCAACACCAACTGGCAGAACTACTCGCCCGAGGTGACCGTAAGCTACCTCTCCAACATGGTCGCCCTGGCGATGCACAACTGGATGTCGGCCGCGACCGGCATCGCCGTCGCCATCGCCGTAACGCGAGGGTTCGCCCGGCACAGCGCCGAGGGGCTGGGGAGCTTCTGGGTAGACGTGACCCGCGGCACCCTCTACGTGCTGCTGCCGATCTGCTTGGTCTATGCGCTCGTGCTGGTGGGGCAGGGCGTGCCGCAGAGCTTCGCCCCGTACACGCACGCGACCACCGTCGAAGGGCAGGCGCAGACCATCGCGCAGGGCCCGATCGCCTCGCAGGAAGCCATCAAGATGCTGGGGACCAATGGGGGCGGGTTCCTTAACGCCAACTCGGCGCACCCCTACGAGAACCCCACGCCGCTGAGCTGCTTCCTCCAGATCCTGTCCATCTTCCTGATCCCCGCTGGTCTGACGGCGACCTTCGGGAAGATGGTCGGCAGTCCCCGCCAGGGCTGGGCGCTGTTTGCGGCGATGGCGCTGATGTTCAGCATCGGGCTCGGTGTCTGCACCTGGGCCGAGGCGAGCGGCAACCCCAACGTGGCCCGCCTGGGTGTGTCCGCCGCAGCCACCCCCGACCAGCCCGGCGGCAACATGGAGGGCAAGGAGACGCGCTTCGGGATCGCCGCTTCCACGTTGTTTGCCACCGTAACGACGGATGCCTCGTGCGGTGCGGTGAACTCGATGCACGACAGCTACACGCCGCTGGGCGGGTTCGTCCCGCTCTTCAACTTGATGTGTGACGAGACGATCTTCGGCGGCGTCGGGGCGGGTCTCTACGGGATGCTGATGTACGTCGTGGTCGCGGTGTTCATCGCGGGCCTGATGGTCGGACGGACGCCGGAGTACGTGGGCAAAAAGATCGAGAAGTACGAGGTGCGGATGGCGATCCTCGCGGTGCTGATCCTCGCGGCCGGTGCGCTGTTCATGCAGGCGTTGGCCTCGAGCTGCAGCTTGCCGCCGGGGAACAGCCCGGTCACCATCACGGCGGCCAACCGAGCCCAGGAAGGCCGGCTCCTGTCGTCGGCGGCGGCGTGGAACCACGTCAACAACAGCAGCCCCAGTACGTTCCTCGGCGGCACCTGGAACAACGTCAACAACGGTGGGCCGCACGGCTTCACGGAGGTCCTGTACGCCTACTCGTCGGCTGTGGGGAACAACGGCTCGGCCTTTGCCGGGCTCACGGGCAACACACCCTTCTACAACCTGACGCTAGGCCTGGCGATGCTCATCGGTCGCTTTCTGATGATCGTCCCGCTCCTGGCCATGGCTGGCAGCCTGGCCCGCAAGCGGCTGGTGCCGGCCGGCGCGGGAACGCTGCATACCGACAGCGCTACGTTCGTGCTGATGCTGGTCGCCGTCGTCGTGGTCGTGGGGGCGCTGGAGTACTTCCCGGCGATGTCGTTGGGGCCGATCGTCGAGCACTTCCAGATGCTCGCCGGGAAGCTGTTCTAGCGCACCGTCCGCAGGAGCCACCAGGGCATGACCGTGCTGCCTGCTGAACCTTCGCCGGCGCCCGCTGACAGCGCTGGCGCGTACAAGCGGCCGAAGCACGCGCCGCGGTCGCTCTTCGACCGCGCGATCGTGCGGCGCGCCCTCGCCGACGCCTTCCGCAAGCTCGACCCCCGCCTGGTGGCCAAGAACCCGGTCATGTTCGTGGTGGAGGTGGGGAGCGTCCTCACGACGGGCCTCTTCGTCAAGGGGCTGCTCACCGGCGCCACCGATCTCCGGTTCAACGGCCAAGTGACTCTCTGGCTGTGGTTCACGGTGCTCTTCGCCAACTTCGCCGAGGCCATGGCTGAGGGGCGCGGCAAGGCCCAGGCTGACTCGCTGCGCAAAGCCAAGACCGAGGCCATGGCCCGACGCCTGGTGGCCGGAGGCGGCGAGGAGCGCATCCCCGCCACGCAGCTCCGCAAGGGTGACCGCGTGGTGTGCGAGGCGGGCGACGTGATCCCCGGCGACGGCGATGTGGTCGAGGGCATCGCCTCGGTGGACGAGTCGGCCATCACGGGTGAGAGTGCGCCCGTCATCCGCGAGAGTGGCGGTGACCGCAGCGCGGTTACCGGCGGGACCACCGTGCTCTCCGACCGCATCGTGGTCCTCATCACCTCCGACCCCGGCGAGACGTTCCTCGACCGCATGATCGCCCTGGTCGAGGGTGCCCAGCGACAGAAGACGCCGAACGAGATCGCGCTCACGATCCTGCTGGCGGGCATGACCATCATCTTCATGCTGGCCGTCGTGACGCTGCCGCCGTTCGCCCTCTTCGCCGTTCGCGCCACCGGCGCCGGAGCACCGCCGACAGTGACGGTCCTGGTGTCGCTACTGGTCTGCCTGATCCCGACCACGATCGGCGGCCTGCTATCGGCCATCGGCATCGCCGGCATGGACCGAGTGATGCAGCACAACGTACTGGCCATGTCCGGCAAGGCGGTGGAGGCCGCGGGGGATGTGGACACGCTGCTCCTCGACAAGACCGGCACCATCACTCTGGGCAACCGGCAGGCCGTGGAGTTCCTCCCGGTGCAGGGCGTAGGGGCCGACGAGCTGGCGGACGCGGCGCAACTGGCGTCGCTGGCCGATGAGACGCCCGAGGGGCGCAGCATCGTCGTACTGGCCAAGGAGCAGTACGGCCTCCGCGGCCGCGACCTCACCGATCACGGGGCCACGCAGTTCGTCCCGTTCACGGCGCAGACGCGGATGAGCGGCGTGGACATGGACGGCATCAGCATCCGTAAGGGCGCCTCGGACGCCATCAAGGCCTACGTCCGGGACCAGGGCGGGACGCTTCCCGGTGACCTGGAGGGCCTCGTGGACCGCATCGCTCGCGGGGGCGGCACGCCGCTCGTGGTGGCGCGCAACGGTGCGGCGCTGGGCGTCATCCACCTCAAGGACATCGTGAAGGGCGGCATGCAGCAGCGGTTCCTGCACCTGCGCCGCATGGGCATCAAGACGGTCATGATAACCGGCGACAACCCGTTGACCGCGGCCGCCATCGCGGCCGAGGCCGGGGTGGACGACTTCCTGGCGGAGGCCACGCCGGAAACGAAGATGGCCCTCATCAAGCAGGAGCAGCAAGACGGCAAGCTGGTCGCGATGACCGGCGACGGCACCAACGACGCCCCGGCCCTGGCACAGGCTGACGTGGGGGTGGCCATGAACACCGGCACGCAGGCCGCGAAGGAAGCCGGGAACATGGTGGACCTGGACAGCAACCCGACCAAGCTCATTGAGCTGGTGGAGATCGGCAAGCAACTACTGATGACCCGCGGCGCGCTGACCACCTTCAGCATCGCCAACGACGTCGCCAAGTACTTCGCCATCATCCCGGCAATGTTCGCGGCGACCTACCCGGTGCTGGGCGCCATGAACATCATGCACCTCACGACGCCGCAGTCGGCGGTGCTGGCCGCCGTCATCTTCAACGCCCTGATCATCGTCGCGCTCATCCCGCTGGCCTTGCGCGGCGTGGGCTACAAGCCGATGGGCGCCGTGGCCATCCTGCGGCGCAACCTACTGATCTATGGGGTCGGCGGGCTGATCGCGCCCTTCCCGTGCATCTGGGCGCTTGACCGGCTGCTGGTGGTGCTGCACCTCGCGTAGCACGCCCGGAGTCGCCCCCGGTGGGGCCTCCTACGGAAGGCGCCCCCCGCGGAGGGGATCATGCTTCAGCAACTTCGGTCGGCGGCTCTGATGGTCGTGGTGCTCGCCGTCCTCACGGGTCTCATCTTCCCCCTGGTCATCACCGGCGTGGCGCGTGTGGCCTTCCCGCGGCAGGCGACGGGCAGCCTCATTGGCCGCGACGGGCGCGTGGTCGGTTCGCCACTGATCGGTCAGCAGTTCACCGCGCCGCAGTACTTCCATCCGCGCCCCTCCGCGGCCGGGGCCGGCTATGACGCGGCCAGTTCCGGGGGCACCAACCTCGGGCCCACCAGCGACAAGCTGATCAACGGCGTCCACCACAAGCTGCCCAACGGCACGGACGACCCGGGCAACTTCGATGGCATCAAGGACCTCGCTGCCGCGTACCGGAAGGAGAACGGGCTTCCGAGCAGTGCGTCGTTGCCGGCCGATGCCGTGACCCGCTCCGGTAGCGGACTGGACCCGCACATCAGCCCGGCGAACGCCGCGCTGCAGGCGCGGCGCGTGGCGGCGGCGCGCCGGTGGCCGGAGGAGACCGTCCGTCGCCTGGTGGCGCAGCACACCGAGGGGCGGACGCTAGGCTTCCTCGGCGAGCCACGGGTGAACGTCCTGGAGCTGAACCTGGCCCTCGACCAAGTGAGGTAGTTCATGCGACAGGAGCCGGAACGGCCCAACCCGGAACACCTGCTGGCGCAAGTGCAAGCGCAGGAGCGACAGCGCGGCCGCGGGCGGCTCAAGGTCTTCCTGGGGTATGCGGCCGGAGTGGGGAAGACCTACGCGATGCTGCAGGCGGCGCACCAGCGCCAGGCCGAGGGCGTGCAGGTGGTGGCCGCCTACGTCGAGACGCATGGGCGCCCCGAGACCGAGGCGCTGCTGGCCGGACTGGAGGGCCTCCCCCGCCAGTCAGTCGAGTACCGCGGCACGCAGCTCGAGGAGCTGGACCTCGATGCCACCCTCGCCCGCCGACCCGGCCTCGCCTTGGTGGATGAACTGGCCCACACGAACGCGCCCGGATCCCGGCACGCCAAGCGCTGCCAGGACGTCCAGGACCTGCTGGCGGCCGGCATTGATGTCTATACGACCCTCAACATCCAGCACCTGGAGAGCGCCAACGACGTCGTAGCCCAGATTACGGGCATTGTAGTCCGGGAGACGATCCCGGACCGCCTCATGGACGAGGCGGACGAGATCGAGCTGGTAGACCTCCCGCCCGACGAGCTGCTGCAGCGGCTGCGGGAGGGCAAGGTCTACGTTCCGGACCAGGCCACCCGGGCCATCGAGCGGTTCTTTCGCAAGGGGAACCTCACGGCGCTGCGCGAGATGACGCTGCGGCAGGCGGCGCTGCGTGTTGACGACCAGATGCGGGCATACATGCAGATGCGGTCCATCCCCGGACCGTGGGCCGCCGCCGAGCGGCTGCTCGTCTGCATCAGCCCCAGCCCCCTGAACCAGCGCCTCATCCGCGCCACCCGTCGGCTGGCGGACGAGCTGAAGGCCGAGTGGTTCGCGCTGTACGTGGAGACGCCCCAGCACGGCAGCCTTTCGCCCGACGACCAGGACCGGGTGGCGCGCAACCTGCAGCTCGCCGAGGAACTGGGCGCGAAGATCGCGACGAGGTCGTCCGAGGCGGTGGCCGAGGCGATCGTCCACTTCGCCCGCGACCACAACATCACCAAGATCATTGCCGGCAAGCCGCTGCGGCCCCGCTGGGTGGAGCTACTGCGCGGCTCAGTAGTTGACCAGATCGTCCGGCAGAGCGGGCCCATTGACGTGTATGTGATCAGCGGCGCCGAGGCCGCGCCGGAGCGGATCGAGCCGAGCCGCCGGCAGCGCAGCGTGCGCTGGCAGCCGTATGCGTGGAGCGCGGCGCTCGTGGCGGCCGCCACCGCGGCGGGATACCCGATCCACTGGCGCGTGGAGCCCACCAACTTGGTGATGATGTACCTGCTGGTGGTGGTCGCCGCGGCCGTCTGGCTGGGCCGCGGCCCCGCGATGCTGGCCTCGTTCCTGGGCGTGCTGGCCTTCGACTTCTGCTTCGTGCCGCCGGAGTACACCCTGGCAGTCGAGCACACGCAGTACCTCATCACGTTTGCCGCGCTGCTGCTGGTGGGCGTTGTCACCAGCTCCCTCGCGGCGCGGGCCCGCGACCAGGCGGAGGCCGCGCGGCGGCGAGAGGCCCAGACGGTCGAGCTCTATGAGCTGAGCCGCGACCTCGCCGCCGCGGGCGAGCTGGATGTCATCCTGGGCGTGATCACTACCCACGTCCACCAGACCTTCGGCGGCCCGGCGGCCATCCTTCTGCCGGAGGCCGCGGGGCTCGCGGTCCGCGCGGCGACTCCGGGCGCCGTGCTATCGGAGGATGAGCGGGCCGTCGCCACCTGGACCTGGCAGCGCGGAGAGCCGGCGGGTGAGGGCACCGATACGCTCCCCTCGGCGGCCATGCGCTACCTGCCCCTCAAGACGGCGCGCGGCACAGTGGGAGTGCTGGGCGTGCAGCCCGCCGAGCCAGGCCGGCCGGAGGCGGCTGACCGGCGCCGCCTGCTGGAGGCCTTTGCCACCCAGTCCGCCCTGGCCATTGAGCGGGCGCAACTAGCGGAGCAGGCCAGCCGGACTCCGGAGCGGTCGCCCTGACCGCTCTGGAGGTTCTACGGAGCCAGGGCGCCGGCGGATGACGGGCTGCTGGGCGCCTAGCGTGAGGACTTCGTCGGCCCCTTGTCAGAGCGGGGTGGGATGTCGAGGTGGACCGGCGCTAGCTGCTGGCAGAGGTGTTCATTCCGGTAGCGCTGGGCAAAGGCCCGCACCCGGGCCGCGGCCTCCTCGACGGGGAACTCCACGTACCCTTGCCTCGCCCAGCCGAAGTTGTGCGTCAGCTCATCGGTCTCGCGCAACAGGCCGCAACGCCAGTCCAGGCCCAGACAGGCGAGGGCGACGTGGTGGATTAGCTCGGCCGCCGCCTCGGCCGCCTCCACCTCCTGCTCTGACACGTCGGGCAGGAGGGCATAGAAGGCCTGACAAGCCTCGAGCGGCGCCACTCCCTCGGACTGCCGGCTCAAGAGACCGATCACATCCCGGAGGTCGCTGCGACCGGTCAGAGCCAGGTCAATGATCCAGATGGGCGGCTGCTCGCGGGCGGCGATCTGTGCGTCCGCCCACTGCACCACATCCGCCCGGTGGACGGCGCCAGACCGCAGCCCGGCCGCCAGCACCGCCGCCAGGAGACGACCATCGGCTTCGCGCGTCACGTCACCCGCGGCGGCGCCCATACCGGCTTGTCTCCTTGCGGATGAGGCGGCCGGCCGCCCTGCTACCCCGCGAACTCCTTGAACAGCTTGCCCAGCGTCTCGAAGGACGCCACCGGGTAGACCTGGACGCTGAAGTTGTCCATCAGCTCCGGGCCCAGCAGCCGCATCAGCTCCTCGCTGCTGTCCACGTCGAGCAGCAGGAAGGGCATGCGTCTCCCGGCGAGGATGCCTCCGGCCCGCAGCTTGCCTGAAGCCGTGACCCTCTCGATCGCCTTCCCCACATCCTGCCGCAGACGCTTCACCGCGTCTCCCACGATGGTGTCCCTTGCCTCCGCGATCACTAGGAACTGCATCTCAGCCACCCCCTTGGGGTTACGCCTCCCCGTGCTAAGCGTCATGCGTGACGGGGTCGGCATCGTGTACAACGCTCGGCTGTGCGGTAGTCGCTCCCAGGGCGGCGCGGCTGAAGCCCGGCGCGGGGGTCTGGGGTAGGGGAGAGGGAGGCGGCAGGAGCACCAGCGGGAGGCGTCGTACTTGGCTGTGGCCGGGGGGCCCCCGGCCGGTAGCCCTGTCCCACCACCAGACCTACGGTGTCCCGCGTGGATCGTGTCGCCCGCCAGGTGCGCGCACGGGGGGATGGGCATGGTCTGCTCATGGGTCGTGTTGAGTCCCGCATCGGCGACGCACGCGGCGGCCGCGGACTTCTGCGTCACTGGAGACCGGACGGGACGTACCGTAGCGGCGGCCGTCGGCGTGCGGGAGGATTGGGGCGACACAGACTGGTCCGCGGACGCCGTGCCCCTGTTCCGCATCCCCGATGACGCCGGTGGCTACACCGCGCCGGAGCGCGCGAGGATCGTCGCCGAAGAGCGGCTCGACGTGCTGGAGCAGACAGGCCTGCTTGGCGATTGGGACGTCCTGAGGGTGGGCAGGCTCCACGGCGAGGTGGTGCTGTACTTCCACGATCCGGGCCACGTCGCCGCCCTCCGCCCAGCGGGCACCGAAGGCCCCTTTGGTCCTCACGGTGGACGCGGTGATGGCGCGCCTGTGCGGCGAGTCGCCGGGGGCAGACGCGCGGAGGTTGCTGTGGGCGTTCAGGCGGTGGAACGAGAGGCCGGGCAGAGTGAGGTTCGGTGCCAAGTAGGGGCTGCTTGCGCGCTGCCAGAGCTTCAGAGGCGGATGGCGTTCAGAGCGCCTGCCGAGCTGAGGCCCGGTCAGCCCTCGAGAGCCCGCCACGGCCCGGTAGGCAGGCCGTGGTGGCGCCGTCTCGCCGGCAACCTCGATGACCAGCAGGGCGTCCGGATCTAGGCCAGGGAATGTAAGCTGGCGTGGCCTCTACCTGACGCCCGCATGGCGAGGTGGGCGGCGTCCACTGCGGCGACGACGCCATGCGCGGCGTGCTGTCCGAAGCCTGCTGGTTGGGTGCCATAGCTGTCGGGAGGTGGCTGCCCATGGCGTTGGCCTGTGCGGGCTCCTGGCCTCGGCGGGCCGCTGGCGCAACAGCAGCAGCAACCGCGCGGCCGGGACAAGCGACGATACCCGGTCGGGCGACACTCCGAGGGGCTGCGCTGGGGGTCGTGGCCCTCACCGCCGCGGCCCCGGCCGCGGCGTGCGTGCCCATCACCTACGACCTGCCCGGCCTGGTGCTGGAAGCAGAGGCGGTGTTCATTGGTGACGTGACGCCCACTGAGACTGGCTACCAGGCGGCCCCGGTCGAGGTGCTCAAGGGCGAGGTGCCCACCCCCCTGCTCTTCACGGTCGAGCGGGACCGCCGCGACGAGCCGCGCCCGTTCACACACCAGGGCCGGTCGCTGGTGTTCCTGATACGGAGCCCTGAGGGCGCCTGGGTTGTGCTCGGGCGGGAGGAGCAGGGGCTGTTCCCTCGCACGGAAGAGGCGCTGCGCTCGCTGGTGTGGCGGGAGGACCTGTACCGGGTCCCGCTCGACCAGGTGGTCGCCGCTGCCCGCGAGCTGCTCGCCCTACTCGAGGCGACCACGCTGGACGCCAAGGTGGCGCCGCTGCGGGAGTTGGTCGGGTCACCCGTGGCCCTGGCTCGGCTGAGCGCCGCCGAGGCCGTGTCCGAGCGCCGCTTCTGGGACAACCTGGCGGGCCTCGGCGGGGAGCCTGAGACAGAACCATGGTGGCACGACATGCAGTGGGCCACCAACCTCGCTCGTGCGTATGCGCTTCCGCTGCTGACCGACCCCGAGGAGGCCGTCCGGTACCGGGCGGCGCTCGCCCAGCGCTGGGGCCTTGGCCTGACCTCCTGGCCTCACTGGCAAGCACTGCTCGACGACCCATCATCTCTGGTGCGGCGGGCGGCGTACCAGGCACTCCCGCAGGCAGCACGAGCCGCCGTCGATGCTGCCGTGTCCGGTGATCCCGAGCCGCCCGACCGCGACGCCCGCCGATCCGCGGCGTGGGCTGACTGGTGGGCCGCGCACCGGGTCGCCGAGGCAAGACGCATGGTGCAAGGCACCTTTACAGAGCTTCAGGACGGCTCGTCCCTGACGAGGCCGTGGGCGAACCGGGTACTGGAGTTGGCCAGCGGAACCACGATGGGCTACGACCCGGACGCCCCGCTCGAGGAGCAGGAGCGCGCGATCGAGGGCTGGCGGAAGTGGTGGGACGACTACATCCGGTCCTTGGAGCCGCCACAACTGACTCCGGGTCTGTTGGGCTTGCCCCCGTCGGAAGCTGTGGGTACGGCCCTCAAGGCGCTGCTGGCCTCCGTGTCGGCCTGCGCCGAGCGGGGTGCCATCCTTGAGGCCCTGCGCCCGGACCAGGAGGCCCTCAGCGCCTTGCTTGGCGCGCCGCTGCCGACCGCTCGTCCTCTCGAGGACGGCTACGAGGGGTGGCTGCGGCGGCTGGCGGACGTACCCGAACTGGCCCTCGCCGCACGCCTGCCAGCGGCGGACCTTCCCCGCGTGCGCGTGGCCGGGGAGCCGGTCACCGTCGGGGCGGTGCTGCGCGCGATAGCGGAGCAGACCGGCGCTCTCGTTGGCCTCGGCCCGGGCGAGTATCTGGTGCTGGTGCGCTTCCGCGACCTCGGGGAGGTCGCTCGGCTCGCTGCTGTGCCTGACCTTGTAGACACGCGCGTCATGATGACCGAGGGCATCGGGTTCGTGCGCTCTCTGACTGAGCCCCAACTGGAGCGGCTGCGCGCGGGCGAGAAGGTCCCGTTCGCCGACCTGCTCGCCGAACAGCAACCCTATGTCGTCAAGTTGGCGACAGAGATGAACCTCTACAGCGCACACTCCGTGCCGCTGGTCCCCGGCAGCGAGGCGGCCAACCAGGGCACCGAGGTGCGCGTGTCACTTCTCCCCGCCGTGCGCATCTGGCGCTTCCCGGCGCCGAACACGGCAACGTACTATCTCCTCACACTGCCGTGCACGGTGGAGCCAACGGTGCCGCCCGCGGTGCGCGGGTGGGCTGCCGTGCTTCCACCCCCAGCAGACTGGCTCGACTCGGATGGCGTGGAGCTGGGTGCGCAGGCCGGCGAGCCGTGGCCCGTCACGGGGGAAGTGACACTGGGGGAGCTGCCGGCGATGCTCGACCCGCTGTGCGGGACCCCGATAGACGTGGACCCGCGGCTCGCCGACCGGAGGGTGCTCTTGCGTCTCCCTCAGTGGGGCCTGGCCGACGGGCTGCGGGCAGCCCTGGCTGCGGCTGGGATGGAGCCGCAGGCCGTGGACGACCACGTGCTGCTAGCGCTGGACGAGGAGGGCGGGGCTCAGTTCGCCGCCGAGCATTGGAACGACCTAGCCGCCCTGAGCCCCGAGCTTCCCGCGCTGTTCTGGGCGGCGGCGGCCAAGTTCCCGCGGCCCGATGTCAGCCCGTTCGATGAGGAGACCTTCCGGAACGCGCGCACGGTCGCCTTCCGTCACCTGACGCCGCCTCAGCAGCAGGTCGTGCTGGCGACCCTCGCGGCCCAGAGCAGGGCCCCGGTGACCACTGACATGCCCGGCACTGAGTGGACCTCCTGCACCTTCTGCTACGCGTTGGTCGTCGAGCTCGAAGTCTGGGGCGGCAGCGAGGGGGCGGGATCCAGTCTGCCCATCCTGGAGCGCTGAACGGCCCCCGGCGGGCGGCGCTGGCCGGAACGCGGACCCCGCCCGCTCCAGGTCCGGCTCAGGACCGCTGGGTAACCGCGGCGAGGTGAGCGGCGAGGACCTTGTTGCACACCTCCAGCCGCTGCGTCGCGCCCGGCTTATGCTTCCTGACGGCCCAGCCCCCGCCAGCGCGACTGACCTCCACGTTCAGCGGAATATGTTAGCCAGGGGCCGCGACGCGGCGGTCGAGATCCGAGCCGGGCGTGAAGCGGGGAAGTGGGCCAGGACGTGGGCCGCGGGCGTAGCGGGCAGCCGGGCCGCATTCCGCGGCCAGGGGAGGCCAGCCGTAGGTTGAGAGGCGAGGCGGGGGGGAGTCGCGGATCGGGCCGGATGTGTTAAGAAACTCGGGGGGAAGCAGGAGTATGGGGGCGGCGCGCCGCAATTGGGCTGTTGAAGCAGCTCTGACGGTGATCGGCAGGGCGCCCTAGTGACTGCCCGGGAACGTGAGGCACGTCCGCGGGTCGTCATGTGATGTTGGGTCTTGGCTCGTCAGACAGATCGTCGAAGTGGAGAGGTGAGGAGATGCGGGGGCTTCTGGCAGGAGGCCTGATAGCGGTGGTGGTCCTGGGGGCCGGGGGCACGGCAGGAGCTGCCTTGCCGACCCACCTCAGCGACTGGGGCGTCACGCCCTTTGTGAACTGGGCGCCCGGCGGTATCTGGGATGTCAACTTCGGCATCGGCCTGTACCACGTGTCGGATAGCTGGTTTGGTCCGAACGCCAAGGCGCCGGGCGCCGCCTGGCGGCACCGCGGCACGCTCGACAAGCTGCCCAACCCCAGTCAGTGGAGCAAAGTGGGCTACGCGTGGGACCCGAATGACCCCACCAGTCCTAACGATGCCTTGGCCGATGGCTTCAACTGGTCAGCCACCAACATCGGCGGGGCCGGGGGCGAGAGCTACGACCTCGAGGGGCTGTACCTCAACCTCCGCAACAGCCCGAGCGGGGGCGCATTCCTCGACTACGCATTGGTGGATGGCTGGACCGGGGCCATGTCCACCCCCAGCGCCGTGGATGTCTACCGGCACATTCCGGTGCTCGGCCTCGAGTTCGGTACCGGGGACCTTCCCGACAACCTCGGAGGCAGCTATCACTACGCCTTGGCGCTGGCGGTTAACGACGATGGGACCATGGCCTTCACCGCCAAGGATGCCAACCGCAAGAGCATCGGCAACAACGCCCGGTTCAAGACCGGGAGTGCCGGTGACCAGTACCTCGAGAAAGCCGGCCTCTTCCGGGTAGACGACAACGGCGACGACGTCAACCCGGGCGACTGGCTCTCCTCAGATGACGGGCACACCTGGAAGGGCTGGGCCGGCGTGGATGGCGACAAGTACGCCACGATCAGCAGCCGCTACCAGGACGCGGCCATCGCCTGGAGCACCGAGGACGCCGGCTTCGAGTACCTCGGCCAGGAGGGCGGCCGCGCCGCCTACCTCTGGACCGGCACCATCAACCTCACCGACACGCTGGCCAGCAACGATCCGCTGTGGAGCTGGCTGGACGCCCCCAAAGACACCACGCGGTGGTGGGCCACCCACTACACTTACTGGTGCGACAACGACCGGATGGGCGGCGGGCACACGGTCCCTGGCGGGCCAACGCCGGAGCTGGGCACCAGCGTTCTCGTGCTCGCGGGTCTGTTCCCGACGTTCCTTGTTTTGAGGCGCCGCCGCAGCCGATAGGCTCTCGAGCGAGTTGTCGTCTGCCGGGTGATCCCTGGGAGCGCCTGTCTGCCCCCAGGGGTTTCTGCACCGGTGCCGAGCGACGCTAGTGTGGTCTCGCCGGATCGTCCTCCCTGCGTCCAGAACCGGAGTAGCCCGCGGGACCACGATGGCAGGGCGCCGGAGTCGAGCTGCTGAGGGCGCCCAGAGGCTGCCAAAGGAGGTGAGGCCATCTCGCCGATCGTGACCTCATGTTGGGCCTGGGCCTCGGCTTGCCGAGGCAGAGCGTCGAAGTGAGGAGGCGAGGAGATGCGGGGGCTTGTCGCAGGTGGTCTCGTAGCGCTGGTTGTTCTGGCGGCGGGCGGCACGGCACGAGCCGCCTTGCCCACCCACCTTACGGACTGGGGCATCACGCCCTGGGCGAACTGGGCTCCGGGCATGGCCTGGAACGCCGTTGGCGGCATCGCTCTGTACCACGCGTCGGATAGCTGGTTTGGTCCGAACGCCAAGGCGCCGGGTGCCGCGTGGCGTCACCGTGGGACGCTCGACAAGCTGCCGAACCCCAGCCAGTGGACCAAGACCGGCTATGCGTGGGACCCCAATGACCCCACCAGCCCCAACAATGCCCTGGCCGATGGCTTCAACTGGTCATCCACCAACATCGGCGGGGCCGGGGGCGAGAGCTACGACCTCGAGGGGCTGTACCTCAACTTCAGCACCGACCCGAACACGGGCGCTCTTACGTCCCTGGACTATGCCTTGGTGGACGGCTGGCGCGGGTCCATGTCCAGCCCCAGTGCCGTGGATGTGTACCGGCACATCCCGGTGATCGGCCTCGACTTCGTTCGGGGGGAGCTTCCCCACAACGCCGGGGGCAGCTACCACTACGCCTTGGCGCTGGCCACCAACGATGACGGGACCATGGCCTTCACCGCCAAGGATGCCAACCGCCTAGGAACCACGAACAACTCCAGGTTCAAGACCGGCAATCCCGGAGACCAGTACCTCGAGAAAGCCGGCCTCTTCCGGGTGGAC
>Ga0315282_10010704_pt1 | contig 14330 bp, 9 predicted proteins | sample YL17G07_20_MG_FD_203693 | JGI IMG/M metagenome (GOLD analysis project Ga0315282, IMG submission 203693) | Sediment microbial communities from Yellowstone Lake, YNP, Wyoming, USA - YL17G07_20 | ecosystem: Environmental > Aquatic > Freshwater > Lake > Sediment | place: USA: Wyoming | collected...
AAGGTTTTTCCCAGGCAGATCGACTTCGTGGTTCTCTCGTTCGACCCCAGTCACACCTCGAAATTGCATGGTGTGAAAGCGATTCCGATCCTGTCACTTCGCATCGCGGACAAAGTGTCACTATTGCGAAAGAGTCACTTGTTCATCCTCGGTGGAGGGGGGCTTATCCAAGACTATTCGAGTATGCTGAACCTGCCCCTCTGGGTGAGCAATCTGAAGTTAGCTCACGCAATGGGAACACCTACAATGCTCTATGCCGTAGGCGTAGAACCTATACGATTCGCCTCTTGCCGCACAAATGTGGCTAGAGCGCTAGGTCAAGCGAGTGTCATCACAGTCAGAGATGAGAATTCAGCGAAGCTATTGAAGTCGTGGGGCACCAGGAATGAAGTTCTTGTAACGGCGGACCCTGCTTGGGGTATGAAGAACCTTGCTTATCACGGTCCCGAGTATTCTTGCGAACAGGCGGGCAAAGAATCACGCGATGAACCTCTTGTCGGTATCTCTCTGCGACAGTGGTTGGATCTGGACTCGTCAATATACAGATATATCTTCCCCTTCAAGCATGACCCTCGTCTATGGCGGTTCTCTGCGAATTTAAAAGCTGAAAGGTTCCTCAATGCAATGGCAAGTGTTGCTGACGCCTTGGTTGAGCGCGTTAATGCGCGCATAGTCGTCTTACCTTTCTGGCAGAAGGCCGATCGGGCCACATGCATTTCTTTCATCGATCGGGTGAGACATAGAGAACGGGTTGAGCTAGTTCGAGACCAGTATTCTGGACTGCAGCTCATAGCACTAATGAGAAACATGGACGCGTTCATTGGAATGAGAATGCATTCGCTACTTTTCGCTGCGATTTCGGGTACTCCCTTTATTGCATTGGGATATTCGCCGAAAGTCAAAGCATTCATGAGTCAACTTGGACAGCTGCCCGAAGGAATTGAAGATCCATCAATCACTGTCAACGATCTTGAGCGTGTGGAATCACTTGACAATTTGGTGGATGCCGTAGTAAGGCTAATAGAGAAGCGCGATGAAATTGGGAGAACGCTCGAACGCAAAAGCACAGCTCTTGCCGCTCGCTCCGAGCGCAGCGCTTTTGAAGCGTTCGATCTTCTAACTACGACACTTTCGAGAGCGAAGGAATAACTTATGGGATGCTTCGCGGCCGTTTCTATTCATTGGCGAGAACGTGTACGCTCATGACTCAAACAACGAAGCTTATAGTCACCACGAGCTGGGACGATGGCAGCGTCACAGATCTGAAACTGGCGGAGCTGTTGAAGAAGTATAGTGTCCCAGCGACATTCTACGTATCGATCACGAACAGGATACACAAATGCTTGAGCCCCTCTCAGATGAGGAAGATCGCCAGAGACTTCGATGTGGGCGGCCACACCTTCAGTCACGTGAAGCTAGCCAGGATTCCGCTAGTCCAGGCAGAAGAAGAAATTACTCGATGCAGAAAGGAACTTGAAACCATTGTCGGACGAGAAGTAAAGGCATTCTGCTATCCATGGGGTTCCTACAATCGCCAGATTATTGAGCTCGTAAAGAAAGCAGGCTTTGCAGGAGCGAGGACTACGAGGTGTTTCAGAACGCGAATAAATGACCCATATCAGATGGGCACGACATTACACACCCATGACCATTCGCCGTTGTTGTACGTTCGTGAACTGATTCGTGGAAATAGTTGGGACTTGCTAAGTTTCCTCGTACGAAGGCGACTGCTTGGGGGTGACTGGCGCCAGATCGCGATTGGTACTCTTGAGTACCTCGCGCCAACTGGGGGAGTCTGGCATTTGTGGGGGCACTCTTGGGATATTGAAAGGCGAAATGATTGGGAACGGCTAGAAGATGTGTTCAGAGAAATACAGGATGCGGCTGCCACACGTAGTATTGTTCTGATGGACAACACCCAGTTGATGTTGAAGCTCCAGACGAAACATACGAATGGTCTTCCCAGCGATCGATCGTTGCGACGGCTAGCCGATTCTGCTCCATTGGGAATCAATTAGCTGAAGGCCTAGATACCTCGTGATGATATCGCACAGAGAAGCTTCACGCGGATTGAAGCGACTGCCGAGTGGTTGGGTAATCTATCCAGTGCTGATCATTACCTCCATTCACGCTTTGCAATTAGATATGTCGAAGTTTATGTTTGGCGACATGGATATCCTGTCTCTTCTTAATTCTTGGTCGTTTGCGTATCTTGTTTTTCTGTCTGCTTTCTTTGCTTACACGTTGCTGCGTGGAGGGCGATCAGAACTACGACTTGCCATGTTCTCAGTCTTCGTGATATTGTCGATAGGCTATTTCCTCGCACAATATCCGTTGCTGGCTGACCAGGACTATTATCTTCACGGGGCAACGGCGAAGCTCATATTGTTAGAGTCGCACGTCTCATTCGCAGGCTATGAAGCCTACCCGATGTCCTTTCTTCTTACAACGATGACCACCGTTATCACGTCAGCGGGAATTCTGCAATCTATGCAAATCTTGTTTTGCGTCACGCAAATCGTATCTTTCCTTGCCGTTTACGTGTGTGCATCAGCATATTGCGACGAGCTGGGACGAGCAATGGTGATGGTGCTCTCGACCTATTTTGTATTCGACTTCTCCAGGAACTTTTCTCCAGCCCTATACGGATTCTCGCTCTTTCTAGTCCTGGTTATACCGTGGTTGAGGCACTCGCGGATTGGCAGGAAATGGTTTCTGTGTATTTTATTCCTCACCTCGGCGATTCTGCTCGGGCATCCGATAACTTCTCTGTACGTGTTGGGCCTATTCTTCATGCTATTTCTGTTTCGGCGCGGGTCACTGACCATGTTTCTCTCTGTGGGAATGGCTTTTCTTGCTTGGAGTGTGTACTTAGCCGCTACCTTCTTTAATTCGTCGGTCACGTATTTCTATCAGACTTTCATACTGAGAGAAGAACTCGCGGTTATCACTCAGCGAACTGTACCCATCCTTGATCTGATGCGGTCAATCTCCCCTGTGGTGCTTGCGGTTACCCTGTTCAAATGGGTTTCGTTTGCCACGATAGTTACCTTGGGGCTTTTGTACACATTGAGGCGTCGTTCTGATGGTCAGATGAAAAATATTGCCGCAGTTCTTGCAGGGCTGATCCTTGGCGGGGTGCTCTTGGGTGCATCCCCGGTCGGGTGGCTTGAACGCCTGATTCCACCCGTGTCCGTAATCTGTTTGCTAGTAATCGGCAGACAAATGACTCGCCTAGGGAAGAAGTCAGTCGTCCTCTTGGCAATTCTCTTGGTACCAGCGTTCGTCGCGGCTCACCCGTCTTTCTTCGTTTACGAGTTTCACCCGTACGAATATGCGACTTTCGTACATGGATGGGAGGTGGATGTTGCAGCGTTCGCTGACATGTATACCAGCCCGATTTCAAAGGGCGGCTCGGCTGTGATATCAACGGATCAACAGACCTACATCATATACCAATATTTCGATCCGTACTCGGATCCGTACTCTGGTGTGAATTGGGTATCGCCATACTCGGATTTCAATAAGCTCGCAGCACTTCAGCCGACGGTTTTCGAGGGTGACATCATGATCCGGTCCACCCGGCAGGAACTGATTAGCCATTCGTCGTCAAATCTTGATCTCTCTTTTTGGGGGAAAGTTGACTTGCAACTCTCAGATAAGTATCTCAAGATCTATTCCAATGGTTGGACGAGCATATACGCAAACTCGAGCGAGCCCTTTTCTCTCCGTCAGACGGAAGGGCAAAATGCAAGAAGTGGTTCGGTCAGCCTAGGCAACTCGTCCGCGGTCCCTATTGAAGATCAGCATGCCACAGTCGTCCTATCTCATTCAAGCTCACTTGGTTGCTATCGAGCATGTCGAACAGCCAAGGTACTGGATTCTGCGTGTCAGGAATCACGCTACAGCGCGGCGCGAGGCCCTGTTGCAGGAATCCGACATGTCGCTCCCTAGTCAAGTCATAGAAATCCTGCATCCAGATTGACCAATAGGTCTCTTGCAGATAGGGGTCTGTTCCGACCTCTGAGAACAATATCGGATAGCCCTGATCCTGCAGCGTGAAGAAACCTTCATCATAGAAATACTGGGTCATCAGCTGCTTGCCCTCAGCATTTCTTCCTTCACGGTAGGCACGAGCAATCAGCGACTCCGGTCGATTATCGATGTAGGGATCTTTGTTCCAGCAGTACCAGTGCAAGGCATAGATGACGTTAGCGCGGCCCAGAGATCTGCCTGATTTGAGAAAGAACCCTGGATTCCACTCAGGAATTCCTTCTACGATCACTGGCAGGTCACCGGCAACAGCTCGCACAGCGTCAATGGCTTGCCTCATGAACTCCAGATAATTCCCCTCGGCGATTTCTCGATTGATCGAGTCCTCGATCCAGGGAGGTTCATTGAAAATGTCGAGGGCTGCCGATACTGCTCGGAGTTTAGGTCTTGACGCTATTTCCCGAACCCATTGTATGTAGTCGGACCAGCTCAGCGTGTAGGTGGGTTCGTTTTTTCCTGTCCAATTCTCAGAAACGTCGTCGGCGTTCGGCGTGACGGTTCTTCCGGTCAAGAGGAAGTTCTCTTTGGCTTGGAAACTCCAGTTCTTGCTCCAGCGGGAAAAGACATGCGCACTCCAGACGACCTTTAATCCTCGTTTGGAACACCAATCGGCTAGACAGTCTATGAAGTCTCTGTAAGGAAGTCCTAGAGTGTTACCTGTTGGATCATTTCGCCAAGCCCAGTAGTTAAGGTAGATTCGGACCGTGTTGCCAGGAGCGACTAAGTCGAATTGCTGTTCACGAGTCGACACACCAAATGGTTCACTTAACGTATCTGTTATAGCTGCGCCATACCAGCGAACCGCTAGTGCCAATGTGGTTGGTACTAAATACGCGATCAACTCGACGCCCCGACCAATATCGATGGTTGTTACATACGTTTGGTAACCTTCCTTGGTTATGGATAGCTCGTGCCGACCGTACACTCCTCCTATGACCTGTTTGCCCTCGGAACTTGTTTTTCCAGCAAAGGTTCCATCCAAGTTGACTGAGGCGTCAGAAATGAATCCGCTGCTGGTGGCATCTTTCACGCACACTGTTAGACCGGCTCTTCTTACATCCAGCTGGCTGGAAGCCGGTTGTGCGAGAAATCCTTGAGCTTGCTCAAAGGACCTGTGATCAGATAGCAACAATGCCGCGGCTAGGCCGCTGGCCGCTAATCCCTTAATGAACAGCCGGCGATCAATACACTGGCTTCCTGCGCGTTGCTTTGCTAGCTCGATGTCCTTCTTCTGATAAGCGTGGAGGCGAGCATTGGCGTTCTTGAGACCCGTTAGACTCACTGGTCAAAATTGCTGAGCCCATTGGTGAATTCGTTATGTCACCACGCCGAGGAATCATTGGTGACACTGTTTCAGGATGCAAGCATTCTTGAACTAGCCTCCTCCGGGCCCTCATCTCTGCGTAGCTCTCCGTAGCTTTTGGATATCCCACCTTATTCTGAGAAACCCGTATCCCACGGTACTTGGACGCGTTATGCCGAAAGTCATTTCTTTCTATGTTCTGAGGTCGATGAAAAGCTCCTGCTGAGATACCACATCAAGAAACCCAACGGCGCAATAGCGAAACCTACCATCCCGACGTCGTCCAAGCGCCAATTCAAAGGTGGAAAGGCATGGTGAGCAAAGTTTTCTGGCAGCCATTCTGAGTGAGTGACCTGAATGATAACAACATACCCCCAAACTAAGAGCCCAAATATGAAAATCGTTAGACCAACTGCCTCACACAAAATCAGCCACGCTTTTGAAACCAAGTGCCGCATACCCCGAAGCGACAAGTCATCAACCATCCTCGCCAATAAAACTTGGGACCATCAGGTGGTCAAAAGTCCCGACGAGAGCAGTTCCACCCACATGTCTTGAGGACAGTTGAATCAAAACCCGCCCAGACCGGATCCTTCGCATTCCCTTCTCATCAGGTCAAGATCGCATGACAATCCGGCAGAAAAAGCACCTGAAGCCAATCTGCCGAGACAATTCCTGTACGAGAAATGGTATGGGATACAGGATCTCGCGCCACTTTAGCCTCAACACGTTGCTGCGAACTCCCGAACTCTCAATCTTACGGAATGGCAGAGAACGTTCTTGAAGCGCGACTTGTTGAGTATCATCATCCTGGTAAGCTTTCTTCTGGTCGCCTTCAACAGCACAGCGCGCGCTCTGTCCCAGCTGCTGATCGGCCCACACAATTGTAATCAGTGTTGATCCATAGTAACTGCCTCAGAGTTCCGGACGCGTGGTGACAGTCAGCCTGTGGAATGGAGTAGTTTCAACCCCCTCTCTCAGTGAAATATCTGAACAGCACGTCTTCTTCTGCGGGATGTGGCTACGGCAAAGCTTGCATCCGATCTCAGCTCCGACTCAAAGAAACCTGAATCAGGCAGTTCCGCCCGAACTGCTGAGATCTATTCTTGGGCTGGCCAGCTGGCGTCCGAAAGTCGTAAGCTAGATTGGGTCCTTTACTGGTATGTGTGGCCGGACGCCGTGCGCGAGATAATCCACAAACTGGTAACGATGAGTGGCGGAATCATAGGCCTTGTTGGATTTCAGGGAGTCGGGAAGAGCAGTGCGTTGCAGGCCATTTTCAGAAGCCGCATCGAGCAAGCAAACAGGCAATGGCAGGAAAGCGGCGAGAAAGGTACAGTTCCGCGACACAGGTATCGGATCGTTCTTTTCAAGTGGCGGAGAGAATCTGAACTCTTCAGGAGTCTTTTGAACGGCTCTCATGAAGCGTCCGAGAGGTTCCTCAGTGTGTACTTGCCGGAGCTCTTGAAACGATCGTCTATTAGCACGCCTTCTGTTGCGTCCAGGAGCAACCTGCTGTACAGGTTGTCGGTTCTGGAGGACGATACCAAGTCTATTACGAACCTCAGCGCTGCTGGGAGAGATCCGGAGTACTATGCATCCGGCGCTGCATATGAGGCGGTTAATAGCCTCGAACGCAAATTTGACAAGTCTACTCTCAAGAAGCTGCGTGAGGCGGCATGGCTCCGAATGCTTCGGGGGAACGATATCATCCTCATCGATACTCCCGACTACTCGAAGACTGACCGCCGGTTGATGGCGAAGGATCTGGAGGAGACGTACTGGCTCTGGAATACGCTCGCAGGATCGCAGAGTATTCCGCCAAATATCGTTCTGGCGATTCAGAAGGAGATGTTCCGTGACCACTTCTTCTTCGACAAGATGGAGAAGGTCGAGCTTGAACCGCTCAAGCCCGAGCACATGGTCGAGGCGTACAGGAAACGCTTCAAAGCAATTGAACCGTTCACGGAGGATGCGCTCCTCACTCTCGCAAGGATGAGCCGCGGAATTTTCCGACGCTTCCTAAGGTACATCACGCTCACACTCAGACATTGGGAGATAGGCGGGGAGGGGCCTATCGATGCTGCAAGCGTGAAGGAGGCGGTCACGGCTGCGAGGTTGGCTGAAGATATGGAGCTTGAACTCGTCGAACTATTTCCGAAGCAGAGCGACCTGCGACTTCAAGCGGTTAGGTTACTGATGCTTCTTGAGGAATCCGGCCCGAGAAAGCAGAGTGAACTTTCGGAGGAGTTGAGCTTGGAGGCTTACGAGATGAGCAGACTTCTCGCGAAGCTGGAACTTCACCACTACATTACTCGTCGGCGAGAGGGAACCGATAAACTCGTCAGCTTACTGAAAAAGTAAGATCAAAACCTGATAAAACGCCCCGAAAAGGCCTCTTTTCTCACCAAACAGCTCATTATTTACATGAAAAAGTATTGTGAAGTAGAAATATGGCGTAAAAAACCAAACATGTAGAGGGGGGAGGGCGGTGTCTCTAGCGTCGATAGCGATGCAATATTGCAACAACGAAGATGCTTATGGAGTCTCAGAGTTCTAGAGAAGATTTCGCAGATTCGAAAGACGGCTTGAACAGCCCAAAAGCCAGCATTCCGCGCTAACGTTTGCCACTGTGTAACACTGCGTGATGGGACGCGTACAGCACAGTGACGTTTGCTGCCAAAATCACGTAGACCCTATCCGGAGGAAGCAACCCACCCATGATATTGATCGAGAAAATGTAGGTCTGCCCCGTGAATGGCATTAGCACGAGGAACTTGTTCAGTCCTGCTCCCAGCCAGTTCACGTTCACGCTTGGACCAATAAGAGATGGATAGACCTGCAATTCCTTCATGTCGATTGCGATTGGCCACGGTCCGCGGTTTCGCAATTCTAGCGCGAAACAAGCTGACCCAGCGGGACAGTCGCTGTTCATGCTGGGGTTGACAGTCAAGACGAGAACGTAATCGGGACTTGTGAAAATCGGGAAGACCGCCCATAAGAACACTACACAGACAACTAAGACACCGACCACAGTTCTCTTCACGTTTGTTACACCAAGCACGTAACAGAACGTCTCTCTCACCCTGCCAAGATAGGATATATGCTGTTTTCTGGCAGGATAGTGAGATGGAAAAGTGGGTGTGCGTGCATCATGCAACACGAATAGCGGAACTCCCAAGAAAGAGGATGCATGTGGCTTGGACAACAAACGGGCTGCTAGTCGAAGCGTACGAGAATCTCTTTGACAGGGAATGGAAGAATTCATCACCACTTCAGTAGTCAGGCGTCGAGTGAAGTTGGATTCAAACAGTCAGTCGCAGAGACGGAACGCGAAACAAACGGGCTCTTTTTGGCCTAGAACACAGCACGATCTGCAGCGATCAGGATTGTGGAAGTGATACTGAACGAAATCGCTCATGGCACTCATTCTGTCACGCAACACCCTCTGGGCGAGTGACAAAACTGTCTTTGGCGCGAGAACCTCTAGCCCTTATCGAGTCATGTAGGCACAATGCTGTCATTGTTGTTGAGGTGAATAATAGAGGGCATCTGGCGTTAATGATCCGCGTGGAGGCGTCAATGAGATATCTGGCAATTGTTCTAATGATTGCGCTCTATACGCTAAGGTTTCCCGTTTTTGCTGCCTCATCAGACCTCGCGGTTATCGATATCTGGCTTGAGAAGGCCTCAGCTCCCGGCGTCCCAGTAACCGGAACCGACTTGGCCCCCAACGAGTCATTTATCATAGTCGCGAGTATCACGAACCTCGGACAAGAGACGGCGAACGGATACTACCTGGACGTCTACTATGACAGCGACTACGGCCGCGGCGGGCCGGACAACATTACTCCAGGCGAGGTTCAGGAATGGTATGTCGGCCCCCTCACAGCCCTGGGGGGCCAGCACACTACGAATTGGGTCGTAAACCCTGATCTTCAGATTGCGGAACTTGACGAACAGAACAACCAGAAACAGTACATCTTCAACATTGGACAACTCATTACGAACTCGACCACAACTGTTTCATCAACTTCGTTGGTCTCAACTGAGACAACTTCAACAAACACTACTACAACAGCAACTACAACAACGGCATCGAGCACGACAAGCTCAACCGCAACAATCACTTCCTGGTCCTCAACAAACCAGACCTTGCCAACTACAACGACAACTACAACGTCCTCGACAAGCAACTCATCATCCAGTACCGTTTCTCAAACGCAGTCTTCAACTCAGTCCCATACGACTCAAATCACAAATTCAACCACGACATCGTATACAAGTACGACAAATACAGTACCCTCTTCGACACAGTCTACAACAGGTACGACATCTTCCTCAACGACGCCGACTACAACGGCAACTACGTCTTCTTCGACAGCTCAGACATCCTCTTCAACAACAAGTTCTTCGACCACGACAAGCTCAACCATCACAACGACGATCACAACATTGACCACCATTACGACTTCATCATCTATGAGCTCAGTCCCATCGCTCGTCGTAACTAGCCCTAAAGCTGGACAATCTTGGCAGGCGGGATCCAAGCACTCAATCACCTGGACATTCAAACGCGGAACCTCACCTGTGCTCCCAACGATGAGCTACACGGTGGATATCTGGTATAATGAGGGCGGTGGATGGATCAGTATCGTCTCGGGAATGCTGAACATGGGAACCTATAGTTGGAAGGTGCCCGCTGTCGCCTCACCAAGCGTTCAAGTCCGCATCGATCTGAGAAGCCGCAGTGGAATCGTGGCGACAGGATTCAGCGGCTACTTCACCATAACCGGAAAGAGCGTCTCGACAACTGCGAGGACTGATGAGTTCTATTTGCTTCCAATGCAAGACGCTTCGCCGTGGTGGATTTCCATGTTTCTACTGCTAACCGGGGCTTGGTTAGGGCTGCGTCTTCCGCGCTACTGGACCGGTGGCCTAGTGACCCCCTCACAACTCAGAGCGCTCAGTAGGGAAACCTCAAGGCGCTAGGAGTTTTCTTGGCCTCGGACATGTCGTGGACTCGAGCCGTTGAGCAGCTTCTCTGGGTCTTGAGAAGTTCGACTAGAACCTCCTCATTGCCACGTTTACTCGGTCTCTGCTCTATTGAAGGGAACCATTGAGAGTGCATATCACTCACACGCGTGCTGAGGTTTTCGTTCTCGCAAGGTCTCTCAGATTTGAGAGATCAATCGCATGGTGTTGCTAGATCAGCTGGGTGCTCGCCCCCCAGTTGGATGAGCGTAATAAGACTCCACACGTCAATAATGCGCACGCCCAGTGACCACACCACGCCAAGTGCCCCAATACGACGAGTTGAGAACCGATGTCTTCAGATGAGTTGAATACGATCGCTCAGAAAGCCGCTCGAGGAGGACTATTCCTGTTCATCGGAAACGCCTCCTCAACCGTAATCTTGGCAGTAGGCGCGATCGTTGTTGCGCGTCTTCTCGGGCCCTTCAGTTACGGTCTCTACACGTTGACCGTCGCGATTCCAGTGCTCCTTGTGGCTCTCGCGGATGTGGGCATGAACTATGCGCTGATTAGATTACCAGCGAGGGTCAGAGCTGAAGGCGACCTCGCCCGCGCAAACAGGCTGATCAAGCTAGGATTTCTTCTCAAACTCGCGATCAGCACAATAGCCTCCATCGTCTGCTATGCTGCTTCAACGATGATCGCAACCATTGTACTGAATCGGCCTCAGCTAGCGCCGTTCATACAGCTCGCTTCGCTGATGATTGTCTTCCAAGCCATCTATGACGCGACGAACAACATATTCATCGGACAAGATCTGATGCACTACAGTGCAAGCGTCCAGATTATGCAGGCAACACTCAAAGGTACGCTCGCGCCTGTGCTTGTATTTGTCGGCTTGGGTATTACTGGCGCGATCTGGGGGTACGTGTTGGCCTTAGCCGCCGCTGGGGTGACAGGCGCAATGCTCCTCTTCACCAGACATGCGCGCTCTTCAGGTCGCACAACTAATCTAGCATCGATGGAGTTGCGTACACTGCTTGGCTATGGTCTGCCTCTCTACGCTGCCGCAATCTTCTCCGTATTCCTCACTCAATATCAGAACATTGTGCTCGCTCATTTTGCGAGCAACGTCGAGATCGGGAACTTCAGTGCAACTTGGAACTTTACCTCATTTATGATGATTCTTGTTTACCCTATCACGACAGCGATGTTTCCAATGTTCTCGAAGATGGATCCCAAGAAGCAACGTGGCGACCTTGCGAGGGCGTTTGTGCTTGCGGTCAAGTACTCGTCGCTGCTCATGATCCCGGCATCCATCATGGTGATGATCTTCTCGCGAGATCTCATCTACCTAACCTTCGGCAGCAGCTACGCATTCGCTCCTCAGTACCTCGTAGTGTTGTCTGCGCTCTACTTCTTGACAGGTATCGGATACTTGATACTTGGGAGTTTTCTAGCTGGAGTCGCCCTGACTGGGACCGTCCTCAGAATAGGCATCTTGACGCTCGCGATTTACGTGCCGTTGTCCCCGGCACTCGTATGGCTTTGGGGGCCGTTAGGGCTGCTGATCGCGTACATCCTTGCGAATGCAATTTCAACAGTGTACGGATTGAACCGGGCTTCTGCCATATTTGGCGCTCGTCCTGATCTGAAAGCTAGCGGAAGAATTCTACTCGCTTCCTTGGGTGCTGCTGTTCCAACAATCGCACTGATCCGACTGGATGCTATGGGAATTGGCATAAGTAATTTGATCGTCGGTGGCCTCCTGTTCCTAGTCATCTATCTGACCTTGGCCCCGATTGCAGGAGCTATGGACAGATGGGACGTTTCGAATCTGAGATCCATATTATGCCGGACCCGCATAGTTGCTTGGTTGGCAAACCCGATATTCGATTATGAAGCAAAGCTCCTTTCAATGATGGGGAGAGACCAACGGTCCCGGAGCGGTACCGACGGCTAACTCAAGGAAGTCCGTTCACGCCTACGACTTGGCTTTGAAAGGAGTGAGTAGCCGAGAATCCATGTAAGGAGGCCCAAAGGTGCAATTGCGAAACCGAATATCCCTACGTCATCAACGCGCCAGTTGAGTGGTGGAAAGTCATGGTGTGTTAACGTCAACGGCAGCCATGTAGGGTGTGTCACTTGGATCAGAACGGAATATGCCCAGAGCAGTATTCCGAATATGAACACGGTCATCCGTAAAGCACTTAGAAAAACCGTTGGCGTCTTCGTGCTCGACCCACTTCCTTTAGATCCCGAGTTCCAAGAGCGCTTATTGAGGATCCGTATTTGATACTATGCTTGACAGTCAACTCACGGTGTCCTAATGGACTCAATGGGTTCGGATAATTGTGAGGATCCGTGATCCTGAGCCTTTCGACCGCAATCCTGCTCGTCCCCTCACTCAATGATTTGAAGGAACTGGCGTTCATCGAGCTCTAGTAGTAGCAATAGTTGTCTGAGTCGCTGTGGGAATGGGTCTGGGGGCTGGGTCGGTTATGCATTAAAAGTGCGGGATATTTTGTGCTCAAAACAACCTGAGGATGAGATTCTTTACTGGACGAAAGCCAACATTTTCCTTAGTTCTCTCACGACACACTGAAAGTCTGGAAGATTCTTGGTTAGCCTTGCAAGGGCAATGTCCCAGAACTTCCCTGCTTCCGATAATCGGCTCTCGTCAAAAATCAAATCCGGTCTGATTTCTACATTCGAGATTTTGCATTTCTCGACGAGCAGCTTCTTGATTTTGGTCTGATTGAAAGTGTATTCCTTCATCAGACGCCAGACATCGTAGTAATCCCGTGCTTTGCCTCTCTGGAATATGCTGCGTATCTTCTCCAGCAGGATTTCGTTGAGCGAATAGACTTGAATCGTGAATCCGGGGACATCCTCGTATTCGGGTTTCACTTTCTTCCACACAGGCTCTTCGACCAACTTTTCCCTCAGCGAGATGTCGTGGGCAATCTTGTTCTTGAATCCGAGAGGGCCGAGGAATTGAACGTCCGCCAGCATCGTATAGGTTCCGCCTGTGAAAGCGTTGAATGAGTACTGTATGTTGCTCCTTTGTCTGAGCAAGTTGAAGGCTTTCTCGAAATCCCTTTTCACCTTCGCAGGTGAGACTCTGCGCAGAATGGTGAAGTCCAAATCCTCAGAAAGCCGCCACTCTGGAAAGTAGACCTTCCTGATGGCAGTGCCTCCTTTGAGAATTAGCATATCCGCAAGCTTCGAATCTTCAGCATAGATTCCACTAAGCAGCCATGTGAGCGCATAGTCCTTCTCAAGCGTTGCCAAATCAAAACCGGTGCTCTTCGCAAACCTCCTCAGTTCGTCCGCATCCATTCAATGTCCCATCCAGCTCGTCAGTTCTTCTTTGGTGCGGTTTATCATGAGCCCGTATTTTGTCGAGTAACCGAGCGCTTTCTTCGGGCCGAGAGGATCGAGCCACATGAAGCCTTTGAATCTGTTCGACGCTATCTCTGCACTTGTGTTCCCTTCAAGATGGAGAAGCTCAAGTATGTACCCGAGCCTTCTCATGACCACATTCACTGCGATGCGTTTCGAGAACCCAAGCAGTTTCTCAAAGTCAAGCTCACGCCTACTGTTCCATATTCCCTTCACAGCCTCGTCGATCCCACCGCAGTACCTTGGGTATGACAGGCAATCCACGACAGTCTTTTCCCTAGATGAGATGTTGAATCCGCCGCCTGCGGCTTTCTCTTCAATAAAGCCGAAGAACCTACTTTTTGAAAGTGTCACGAACTCGAATCTTGTGGGCCCGTACTCCAAATCTCTCTTTCTCTTGGTTATTGCAACGAAAATTGTGCGCGGGGTCTGCTCAGTCATCCCGTAATAATTGAGCGCGCTCCAGAATCCTATGTAGTAGGTGTCTGCTAGGTGTGGCACGAGCAGGAAGGGGACTTCAGACCAGAGGCCCTTGTATCCGGCCCTCGCAGGTATGAGCAGGTACTTTCCCCTCTCGATCTCCTCAATTCTCGCC
>Ga0315282_10010705_pt1 | contig 14328 bp, 14 predicted proteins | sample YL17G07_20_MG_FD_203693 | JGI IMG/M metagenome (GOLD analysis project Ga0315282, IMG submission 203693) | Sediment microbial communities from Yellowstone Lake, YNP, Wyoming, USA - YL17G07_20 | ecosystem: Environmental > Aquatic > Freshwater > Lake > Sediment | place: USA: Wyoming | collected...
GTATTCAAGTCGCTCCTTTGAAGCACGTATCTCCTTTTCCATCCGCTTGCGTTGCGTGATGTCTATCGCGATCCCTCTTAAGCCGACAGTCTTGCCGTTACGTGTGATGGGTGCGGTGTACACGAGCGCTGGGAAGCTTGTGCCGTCTCTTCGCAGTACAGTGAATTCGCGCTCACCTATCATCTCGCCGCTCATTACTCTCTGGATGCCTCGCGTCACTCTGTCGTGCTCCGCTGGAGCAAGAAAGTGAAACGCGTTAAGGCCCCTACGGAACTCTTCCTCGCTGAGTCCGATGGCTGCGAACCCCGCGCGGTTCATGTATTGGACATTGCCGTTCTCCTCGATCTCAAAGACGATCTGCGGCAAAAGGTCGGACAGCTCCCTGAACCTTCTCTCACTCTCAGCCAGCTTGCGAGTTCTTTCGAAGACTTGTCGTTCTAGGCTTTCCATCTGCTTCAAGCGGGAGAGAGCTGATGAGACATGTAATGCTAGCGTCTCAAGAAGCATCTGGTCCTGTTCGGTGAAAGCATGAAGCCGAGTGCTCTCGACATTCAAGACAGCGACCGTCTGATCGCCTGCGAGCACTGGCACTGTCAACTCTGACAGAATGCCCAGAGGTTCGGCCCTAGCTTCAACGAAGGCGGGCTCCTTTCGGGTGTCTGGGACTCTGAATGTCCTGCCGGTATTCGCAGCCTTCACCACGACACTTGGGCCATCCAAGGGCAACTCCGAAGGCCAGACCGGCATTCCTTTAGATCCCTTGATGCGCACGAAGCGATCTTCTACCAAGGCAAAGTCCGCGTGATCGAATCCTAGCGTGAGCTCCATGGCGTCAAGGGTATTCTTCACCACCTCGTCGATAGTGCTGGCGGAATTGAGTCGTGTGGCATGTCTATGAAGCGCTACCTGTTTGTTCTCGATCCTCTTGCGTTCGGTGACATCAATTAATCCTCCGTAGAGCCGGAGACGCTCCGGGTTCTCAGTTTCCATGACGCACTCAGCGGAAGACTCCACCCAGACAGTATCGCCGCTCTTATGACGGAGGCGCAACTCGCAGAAACCTGCTGAGCTTGGTGCAAGACCGGTGACCCATTTATCAAAGAGGGACAGATCCTCGTCTACCACCAAGAACCGCCAGCAACCCTGCGCCTTGATCTCTTCTACTGAATAACCAGTGATGCGTTCCGTCGCGCCCATGATCCAGTCGATCGAATAGCTACCATCCGGAGGTTTCACGCAGGAGTAGGTTATGTCGGAGATGACAGAAGAGATGTGGCGAAACCGCCTCTCGTCCTCCCGCAACGCATTTTCCGCCTGCTTGCGTTCAGTGATGTCTCTGATGATGACGCTGACCATGTTTCCGGCTGCCGGGTCTCTAGCTGACACAGACACCTCAACTGCGATCCTTGAGCCACCCCTCCTCTTTGCCTCCATCTCCATGGTTTTTCCAAGCATTACGTCGGAGTGTGATGTAGCTGATTTCTCGAACCATTTTCTCACAGTCTCGGCCTGCTGGTCAGGGATTATCAACTCCACCAGAGATGAGCCAACAGCCTCGCCTCGTCTCCAACCGAAGATCCTCTCCGCCGCCGTATTCCATAACAGCACTCGGCCCTCTGGGTTGATGGACACGATGGCGTCATAGGCGGCTTCGGCGAGCGCTCGATAGCTCTTCTCGGACTCTCGGAAGAAGGAAGCCAAAGTGTCGTGCAGCGGTGCACCCGCAGCAGCGATTTCCCTCCGAAGAGCCAAGACGGCTATGGGAAGGTAGATGCCGCCAAGATACTGAGCGGATCTGCCGGTCCATCCGACTAGACTACCAACAGAACTTTGAAGAAACACGGCGGATAGGCCGATGCTGATCAATCCCAAGGCTAGAGCATACCAGTACGTGAAGGATAGTCTAGATCTGACGTAGGTTCTAGCAGATTGAAGCGAGCAGACAGCGAATAGAACTATTGCAGATCCCAGAACCGCTTGTCGCAACAACGTGGGACCGACTCCCTGCACGAAGAAAACGGGAACAACACCCTGAAGAGCAGCTGTCGCAAACAGACCCACAAACAGAACTGCTCCAGAGTAGGCCACGGTCAACCTCAATTTCCTGCTTGTTGATGCGTCTGAAGCCTCGGAGCGCGTCGAGATTGTGCCCAAGAACAGAAGGATTGATGTCGCCAAGAGGCCAGTGTTGTATACAGTCACGCTAAGATTTGCCCCTCCGGGAAGGCCAATCAAACTGCCAGCAGTGGGACTTGTGAAACCGAGAACCAGCAGCCCACAACCTAGATACAGCAGGTCATGTGAACCATTCAACAAATAGCTTCTAGCCGAGACGTACACTACAACGAAAGGTATGACAAAGAGGAACAGTGTGTTGAGTACAAGCAGGAGCAATGGTGGATCAAACACGAACCCACTCGTCAATGACTGGGATTCAAGATATCTCAAGACTACAATTGTGGCTATGAAAACCGGAATCGGCACTGCTCCTAGACGTCGAGCCAGAGCACACTCAATGAATGGTACACGCTTCGCCTCCGAACATGCTCGGCTACGTTTCACGTATCCGTGTGTATCCGGCTGCTTCTCGCTGCCATTCTCTTCAATCATGTTCCTTGGCCTCGCCTTACATGGTTCACATAATCGACTACTGTCCAGCCGTCATGCTCTCTGAAGTCTAATCCGAGACGTTCGTAGATGGCCGTCCGGACAATCTCGCCAGGAACGAGTAACCCTTCATCAACAGCCTCAAGTAGAATCTTCTCCAAGTTAGCAGGCTGTCCCATGGGTGAAATCTCGCCCGGCATATAGAATATTCGGGCGCGGGAGTCTAGGTTAAACCTAGCTAAGCGAATGCAAACAAACGTGCGCATACTTGATGAGCCGGAATTGCGTCTTGAGTAGAACAGCGTCACTCTGCTCTTTGCCATCGCTCTCACAGGGAGACAGAGTACGTGTCAGCTTCCATGGGTGCTAACGACTACCTAGTCAGACCGGATTTCCGTGATATCCTTGGAGTTTGATTTCGAATCTCGATCCATTCCCAACACGAAGAGTCGCCTGTCCGAACGACCATCTGTCTGCAAGTCAACTCGCCGCAATCATAACAGAACATCCACCCGTGGAGTCGGCATCCGTGCGCATGAGATACATCCAAATCGCCGATTGAGCTCAATCCGAGGCTGCTCAAGTCATCACAAGTCCGGCAGGATTCAAGAAGGCTGACGGAACCAAACGGTGTGTGCGCGCACCAAGAGAACCGAACACACGAAGAAACCTAGTTCAAATTGAGATGCTCACATTAGGCCTTGACGCGGCATCGAATATCATCGAGATCGTCAAACTAATCCTTCATCAGATAAGTTCCAAATGCCAGCATCCACAGTAGGAAGGGGTACACTATCATGTTCTCCGCTCTTAGCTATGGTGTACGCGCTGAGGGCATTCATTATATTCATTGCAACAATCGGCACAAAGGCGAGCGAAATCAATCCCAAGATGATGAGTAGGTGACTCAAAGGCGGTTTCACACTTCTAGACGACACAACCGCAACCATTGGCCCTAGAACAAACACCATCATCGCCCCCACATAATGGATTATTCCCATCTGTTCCGTAAGTAGGCCAACCACTACCGCTCCAACACCAGCAAGAAAGCCGATCTTGGACACCCAATTCCTCAAGACGACATGCGCGTGCGCGTCTCTGCGGAATAGCAACGACGCCATAAGGATGAATACATCAGCTAGAAAGACTGTAGAGTTGAAAATCAATGAAGACGGCTGATGGACTGAAACATCAGACGCTGCTACAGGCCAAATTGACACTGGAGCCATCGCTCCAAGGTCGCTCAGTTTATCATTCGATAAACTGTAGCCGGGGTAAAGTGCTTCCGCAGCTACAAACCCCAGAACCAGTCCAAGAGGAATGAAATGGGTTGAAATGCGAATCTATCAGTAGGTCCAATGATAGTACTCAGAGTTCTGATTAACCATGTCACAGGGAAGCCATATTCGATGTGATAATAGTCTGGCCAGTTGAACTCTCTGGAGTAAAGAAGGCTAAAGAATGTGACCATGATCCCGAGCACGACGGCGCGAGCAAGGCGACTCAAGATCTGCACAAGCGCCTCGCGCCAAGATGGTATATTTACCTCTTTCCCGGACATTCTGTGCTCCTAGGAGGAAACGGGTCTGAAGGTAGCTGTGTTCGGTTCGGGTTTGATGGGATCTGCAATCGCTCGGGACCTTGTCAGGTCCAAGGATGTCGATGAAGTCGCAGTGTGCGATGTCGACAGGAAAAGATTGAGATCGCTCGTCAGAACAGAACCCTCCGAGAAACTCTCCGTCAAACGCCACGACGTGACTCGTCGCTCAGAAACCGTCAGATTTCTGAGGAATTTTGATGTGGGCGTCGGCGCTTTGCCTCACGGGTTGAGTGAATACGCAATAGAATCAACCTTGCAGGCGGGCGTGAGTTTCGTTGATCTAATCTTCGGTTGGCGATTCGAGCAGAGCAAGGTGAACTTGACCGCCAGGAAGAAAGAGATTACGATTATTCCTGCGTGCGGTCTGGCTCCAGGATTGACCAATATCCTTGCCATGGACGCTGCGGAGAAAATGGAGAGAGTTGATGAGGTTCACATGAAGGTGGGAGGCATCCCGGAGCGGCCGAAACCGCCCTTGAACTATCGAATCGTCTTCTCCTTTGCGGCGGTGCTGGAGGAATACGTTCGTAAGGCGAAGATCGTGCGGAATGGTAGGCCTACTGAGGTCGAAGCCCTATCTGGTCTCGAAACAATCACTTTTCCCAAGCCGATAGGCAGGTGTGAATGCTTCTACACTGATGGACTCTCGACTCTAACGCAGACGATGAAGGGGGTGAAGGAGATGGATGAGAAGACGATCCGTTGGCCGGGTCATGTCGCTCAGATACGAACCCTGATCGAGTGCGGACTCTTAGAGACCCGTCCAGTGCCTACAGATGACCAGCATATTGTACCCAGAGAGTTCGTATCGAAGATACTCTCGGAAAGAATCAAGCTTGGAAAGGAGAGGGACCTCACACTTCTTCGAGTTGACGTGGCAGGAAAGAGCGGCGGCAGACGCATTCGCCGGCGCTATCAGATGATCGACCATTACGATTCCAGACGTAAATTAACCTCCATGGCTCGGACCACGGCATTTCCATGCTCGGTGGCTGTGCAGATGCTCGGCGAAGGACTCATTCGAAAGAACGGATTGATACCTCCCGAACTCGCCTTCAAAGGTGCACTACGTCAGAAATTCATGAAACAACTCCGTGCTAGAGGAATCAAGATCGCGTCAACACAGATCTCTGAAAAATACTAGTTGAAAGATTGTTGTCTCGGGTACTTACTGATACGAGCTGTATCGAGTCTTAATCTCAGCTCTCGCGAATATAAAAACCAGTAATGGGAACCATTGAGCTGGCTTATATCAAAAACTGAGTTAGCGACTTGCAGATTCGCGTTAGAGACGATTCTACTGATGACGGACCTGCAGGTCATATCTCGAGTTGACACAGTTGCAGATGTTATGACGACATGGGTCGTCACCGTAACACCATCTGCTTCGTTGTTGAAAGCGAGAGACCTGATGACCGGGAACCGCGTCTCTCAGCTTGTCGTCGTCGACCAGCGAAACCGACCGATTGGTCTAATATCAAAACGAGATATCGCTCGATTTCTTCTAGAGGATGTCACGACGCGCCGACTGGATGATATGGTCGTTTCTGAAGCTTCTTCCGAATCGATTCGCATGCTCAGGTCTGACCTTCCAGTATTGAATGCTGCTCGCATGTTTGATACTGAGAACTTGGCGTACACGATCGTAGAACGTGATGACAAGCCAGCCGCAGGCATAATGACTGAAACGGATCTATGTCACTATTTCGCGAGAAAATTCCCCGGCAAGTTCAAAGTCCATGACTTCATGATTAGGGATTTTGTGTTTGCCAAGAGCAGCTATCCCATCGTTCACGTTGCTCACGATATCGTGTTCAGGCAGCCCTGCGTTCCTGTGATTGATGAGGAACTCGTGGGAGTAGTAACGCTATCAGACCTGCTGTCGATCAGAGAAAAAGTTCCTCATCGGAGATTTTCTCTCGGCTCAAGAGTAAGTGACGACACCGCGCTAATTACAGCGAAAGATCTGATGACTCGAAACCCTGTGACGACTCGCGACGAGGTGGACCTAGCTCAAGCGGCCCAGATAATCATCAACAAGGGCATAGGCAGCCTGCCCGTTGTTGACAAAGCATTACGCGTTATTGGTCTACTGACAAAACATGATATTATGCGGGCTCTTGGAAGAGTGAACCGAAATCTGACTCCGGAAGCCTGAACCGAAGCCAAGAGTCGATCATTTTATGAAACGGCCGGAAGGGGACTCAGGGCCAACTGAATGGACTAAGGCCGTTCCTCGACACCATTCTCCAACTCGGGAGGAACTTGAGGCTCATAGGAAGCTTCACAGACCGGGGACAATGATCAGCGACGTGATTTTGGGTGGCCAGGACGGGATTGTGAACGTTCTGGGAGTCGTCCTAGGTGTCGCTGCAGCCTCAGGAGATTCTCGGATCATCATAGCTGCCGCCCTAGCTACCACGTTCGCTGAATCACTCTCAATGGCGGCTGTTGCATACACCTCCACCTTGGCTGACAGAGACTTCTACGAGGGACAGGTGGAACGCGAGAAGGAACATATCCGAAGATTTGCATCTATCGAACGTGAAGAGATAAGGCAAATCTATCAAGCGAAAGGGTTCACCGGAAAGCAACTGGATGAGATCGTTGACACCATCACCTCCGACGAGGAGAGATGGGTGGACGTTATGATGGCCGAGGAGTTGAAGGTAAGCCCCGTTAAGCACGGAGGACTGCTCAAGACGGCAGTTATCGTTGGTCTCGCAGCGGTTATCGGTTCATTGATACCTGTAGCTCCCTTCTTTGGACTATCCATCTGGGTGGCTGCTTGGGGATCAATAGCTTTGGCAGGAGCATCGCTTTTTGCGGTGGGTGCATACAAGTCCAACGTCTTGGGCATCGGTGTCTGGTGGAAGTCCGGTCTACAGATGCTCGTCATAGGATTGGTCACCGCTCTTGTCAGCTATGCGATAGGCGCGCTCGTTGTCGGCCAACCCGTGTAGTGACTCTGAGGTTAGAATCTAGTATTTCTTTTCGATTTCCGGCTCCTCATGTACCAGAACTTTGGTAACTCCCCTTATCTTTCTACGAAGTGCCTCTTCAATTTGGGTTGATATGCTGTGCGCGTCTGAGATCGACAGTTTCTGATCAAGAATACATGTGACGGTTAGGTGAAGCCCGTCCTCGGCACTGTGAACCTCTATCTCACCGCAGCGCTTCACGCCGGAAATCCCTGCTGTGATCTCTCTGATTGCCTTCACAATCTGGTGGGATTCAGTTGTCACGTCTGCCCTGATAAGCGGCTCTTCATCTGTTGACTCTATGTGCGTCACAACCTCCACGACTCCTGAAATGTTGGTCTTGATTGAGGATTCCAGTTTGCTTGAGATCTCATGCGCCTTTTCCAGGTTTACGTTTGGGTCAACTTCTAGGTGCAATTCCACGTGAAGCCCCTTCTCCGCATCGTGTATTGCAATATCGTGGACTCCTCGGATTCCTAGAATCCGAGAAGCAAGCGACCTGACCATATCTGCGAATTTTCGCACACCCACGCCGACCGGCTGAGTTCTTACGACGATGTCGCTGTTAGGCGCGAGTTTTCGAACGGCATGCTCGACCTCTGTAACAAGAGAGTTCACTCTTTCGAAGCTCACTGACCGGTCGATGGAGACTTCCAAGTCGACGAACATCTGTCCTCCTGAGGGCCTTATTCTTACCCGATCACATGATTGGATTCCTGGAATTCTGGCGACTTCTGCGGTGATGGATTCAGCTAGTCCTTCCGGTGCTCGGTCTAAGAGTACTGCGACCGTTCGCTTTCCCAACCGCAAGCTTAGCACAACCACCACCACGACGACTCCTAACCCTGCTATGGAGTCGGCCACTCGATAACCCAAATATACGAATAGGAGTCCGAGAATCACTACACTTGAACTCATTATGTCGGTGCTGAAGTGAAGGGCGTCGGCTTCGAGTGCTTGGCTCTTGTACTTCTTGGCGGTTCGGTAGAGAATGCGAGACCTTGAGTAATCTAGTACAATTGAGATGCCCATGATGATGAAGGCGGCTAAGCTTGCTTCGATATGTGCCTCTCTGAAGAACAAGCGCTGCAATGCTTCGTAAGTTATCCATGCACACGTTCCAAGCAGGAGCAGCACTTCGACCATTGCGGAGAAACTCTCGTACTTTCCGTGACCGTAGTGATGATCTCTGTCCGGAGGTCTGCCGGAAATCCTTACAGCATAAACGGTTGTAGCCGCCGCCACCAAGTCAAGTCCAGAGTGAAGAGCCTCAGAAATTATGCCCAGACTATTTGTTAGAATTCCGACGATAGCTTTCATTGAAGTCAATGCAATTGCCACTGCGAGGGAGGAGGCGGCTGCCCTTTCCTTCTCCCTTGATGATTTCACTTACAGACCAGCTCTCGTGTTCTTCTGAAACTGAGGAGTGCGGGCAAGTGTTGCAGCGGCCGGTAAAGGGTTTTCGAGCAACTCGATAAAGCTGATGCCAATCTGCCATGTTCTATATCTCTGATCGTGAGCGATAGCATTCGGAGCAGTGTGTTGTCAGGCCACATCCTGAATAAGCTCAAATAAATCGTAGACCAGATTTGACTAGGATGCAAGTGATCTTCAGAGAATGAATTTGCTTGATTTCGTTGCAACGGTCGTAGTTGTGACAGCATCGGGCGCTCTCGCTCCAGGTCCATTGTCCTTCGGAATTCTAATGCAAGGCTCCAAGGGGGGAGCCCGTTCCGGGTTTTCTTGCGCCATCGGGCATACTCTCGTTGAATTTCCTCTCGTATTAGCCCTAGCTCTGGGTTTGCTTGCCGCTGCAAGTCAGCCGATGATCAAGAGCGTAATTGGTCTCGCGGGAGGTCTGGGATTGATTGGATTCGGCATAATGCAGATCTATGAAACGGTCAAGAATAGAGCCGCCTCAAGCGACCCTACCAGAACCAGAAGACTCCCTGCCAGCTCTCTTGTTCTAGGACTTGCGTTGACTGGACTCAATCCTTACTTCATATTGTGGTGGTTGACGATCGGTTCCGTCCTGATTGTTCAAGCGTTGGCTTTCGCCGCGATTATTGGCGTAGTGATCATGTATGCGTCACATGTTTGGATGGACTACGCATTCTTGACCTCGCTAGCTTACTTCGCTAAGAAGGGAAAGAGCATCGTCGGATCGAAGTACTACAAGGCCGTCTTGATAGCTTTCGGCCTGATCCTGGTCTACTATGGATTATCATTCATAATAGATGCGATCAAAGCGTAGCCATCTCGCTCCCACAGCTGCAAGCAGCTATACGACCTTTACGGTTCAAATTGAGATGCTCGCACAATTAGACCCACACACTAAAATCAAACAGGTTCAACTAGAACATCCACGATAATCGAGAGCGGAATTGAAAAAAGAATGAAACCAATGCCGATAGGTGCAAGATGCCCTAGTCCTTTGAGGTTGATCTTTGACGCGAAGACTACGCAGTATGCCCAGACGATTGGAAGGCGCTCCACGCCGATTTTCCCTCACCCTTGTAGATGGGGACAGGTGGCACTTCAGATAGAGACCTCCAATCAACATCGATTTTAGTGTCGTAGGACCAGTGTATCTTGATGCGGGTAGAGTTGATAGACAAGATACTGGTTCCGGTGGATGGCTCGCCGCATGCGAAGAAGGCACTGGAACATGCGATCACCCAAGCTAAGATGACCGGCGCAAGTATCACAATCATGTACGTGGTGCACACACGGGTCTATGGAGCAGCCCAAGAGGCAGGTTTCGTTACAATCGCTCCTCTGATACACGATCTAGAGGAACATGGAAAGCGTATTCTCCAAGAGGCACAGGCAACCGGTCAAGCAGCGGGAATAGACACCAACACGTTTCTTGTTCATGGGCTTCCTGCGGACGAGATTGTAAAGAAGGCCGAAACCGAGAAGTATGATATGATCGTGATCGGCAGTCGAGGTCGTACAGCGGCAAAGTCATTTCTCCTGGGAAGCGTATCGAACAGAGTAAGCCACCAAGCCAAATGTCTAGTGTTAATAGTAAAATAGGAAATGCTGCCTGTCCCTGTCTTCGCTATCTGACCGTGTCCACCACAGCCCACTTTCGATGAAATCCTGCATTACGCAGCGTGTTTGGTAATTGAAACTACGTTACAGCTGTGTCGGTTTGGATTTGGATGCTAGGTCAGGCACGACTGCAAGTAAGGTTAAAACCGCGAGTATGATTAGCGAAAAGGAAAGGGCTTGTATGAAGCCTAGGGTCTCTGCTTCGTTCGCAAAAGGAACCCCGGATATTATTTGTACAGCTCTCTCGTAAGGCAGGACTAATGTCATAAGAGCCGTTACGAGCGGGATACTGATTACGTTGGCAGTACTGTTTACGGTTATGCGAACGCCGTTGGCAATGCCATAGCGTTCAGAGGACACGGAGGACATGATTGAGGTAGCGTTAGGAGAACCAAAAAGACCCCTGCCAACCCCCAGTAATGAGACTATTCCTAGAATCAAAAAAATAGAGGTAGCACGATTCACAAATGCAAACAGGATTAGCGCAACGAAGATCAGAATAGATCCCGTGACCGTGAAGATCTTACATCCGAATCTATCGGATAGAAAGCCAGAAAGGAACGTGAGAACAGCAAAAGCAGCCTCACCCGAGATCAGCAACAAACCCACATCGAGAGGATTCAAACCGCGAACAAATTCCAGATAAAGAGTAATGACAAGAGGAAAAGCATTCGTCGGAATAAAGGTTAGTACGCTTGCAATGTTCCCCCGAGCGAACTGCTGATTCCTGAAGAGACTCAGGTCAAGGATAGGCTGAGGATGTCTCCTCTCGAGGAAGATGAAGAGCACAAGAAACAGGCCTGCTATAACTAAGAGACTCAAGCTCATTGTGCTAGTCACGGGACCCAGCGTTAGAGCAAGCAGCGCCAATGTGAGACTGAAGACGTAGGTGATCATTCCAGTTAAGTCGAATTGCTTCTCAATCCTTGCAGAGACTTCATGGAGCCTCCCACGACTCCAAAATGTTCCGAAGACAGCGACTACGAGCGTGATTAGGAAAATGGCACGCCACCCGAATAGAGTGACGATTGCTCCTCCAACTGAATATCCGGCGACACTGCCAAAACTGGAAGCCATGAAAATGACTCCTATAACCAAACCAAGTTCATTAGGGGGAAATGCTTCTGCGGCTATCGCGATACCATTCACGAGAATACAGGCTGCGCCAGCACCTTGCACTCCGCGAAAAAGAATTAGTAACGGGCCGTTGAGCGCGATTGCTGATAGCGCTGTTCCCAGCGCGTAGATAGAGAAACCAACGACGTACATCCTCACGCGGCCGTATTTGTCTGCAACTCGGCCAAATCCTAGGACAAAAATGGTAACGACTAGTTGATACATCGTTATCATCCATACACCCTCCGCGAGGGAGGAATTGAGGTCAGCAAGGATCTGAGGCAGCGCGATGACTATGCTGCTCACGCTGAGCTGGGCCATCAAGGAGCCGACGGTCGCAACCGCCAGTACAACCCACTTATACTCCATTTACTCACCGCAATGAACTCGTAACCCGATACGCCAAGTGCATACGAAGAAAACTGAGCAGATATTCATCAAAGTTATCTCTAACGTGATGGGCTCTGGGGACTCTTCGACTGAGTTCGACGAGGTATGTTGCTTTGACGATCCAATTTTCTCCACCATCGAGGAAGTCGGAGCCGTGACACATCCTCCCACGTATCACGTGGTTTCAGGTCGAGGACAGGAGTGCCGTCGTGTGCATCTAGTCCTTTCACCGTCAGTACTCTGCCTCTTCTCCTAACAAGCTTGACGAGAGTCAGCCCGATCGGATTTGGCCTGTATGGTGATCTTGTAGCGAAGACACCAACCTTTGCAATGTCCTCTCGCCCTCGAGGGTGAACTCTGAAATCACGATTCGACCTAGGCGTTTCGTGCAGCCAGAAGAGCACGTACACGTGTGAGTAATCCTGAAGCCCTTGTAGCGCGCGAGCGAACTTCCGATCGATAACAATTTTCGAGATGGCTGATTGACGCAGACGCAACTCTTCTTGGCTAGCATCAGTTTCGACGTGCCCTATTGTCCTCAATCTCAGATACATACCACAACCGCCAAGCTGTGACGGGAAAGAAAGATCTGTCGCTGATTAGTTATTCCCTACCTAAGTATCCTGAGCTGATGCTTATCCACCCAATTAGATGAGAGTTGAGAAAATGAGGACTGTTAGGAGGATTTCCCCCTAACCTACTTGGGAAATCAATATCAAGAGCAACGGTGATAACGGATTTGTCGGATGTGAACAGTCATGACCACAAGGCCAAAGATCGGTGACACGGCACCGGATTTCGAAGGCTCAACATCCAACGGCACAATGGTTCGTCTCAGAGACTATCTGGGAAAGAAGAATGTGGTGCTCTACTTCTACCCGAAGGATGACACGAGAGGTTGCACAATAGAGGCCTGCAGTTTCAGGGACAAACTCAATTCGCTAAGAGCTCTCTGGACTGAGGTTGTAGGCGTTAGCGTGGACAGCCTCGAATCTCACAAGCAATTCGCAGAGAAGCACAACCTGAACTTCCCACTGGTAAGCGATCATGAAAAGCGGATATCACAGACGTACGGAGCTCTCAGTGATGATGGTTCCCAAGCAGAGAGGATGACATTCATAATCGACAGACAAGGCAGGATCGCCAGCGTGTTCACGAAAGTTGACGTCACAAAACATACGGATGACGTCGTCGCTGCTCTCAAACAACTTCCGCTCAAGAAAACCAAATCCTAGCAACTGAAGCGTTTGCGATCAAAGCTTCCAAAAGCTCAGAAATCGAAGCGATGAGTGAAAAGGACGTTCTCGAAGAGATTCTTGCTGATAAGACCGCAGTGGGAATATTCTATGCTGGTGCATCTTGGACAGCTTTTCTCATCTCGGCAGTTAATCTATTTCGGGGCCCGCCTTACGGCGCTATACTAGTGGCTTCACCGGCTGCCATTGTCGCTAGTCTTGTTTATGGCACGATTTACCAAAAGCAATTCTCTAGGCTGAAGAAAAGATTCCCTGCTTTCAGGTGAGCTAGATCAAGCAAGCATCAGTTCTATGTGTGTGCGCACCAGCTATACCACACACACCAAAAGGGCCTAAACCGACGGTTCAAATTCGGATGCTCGCACCATAAGACCCACACACACGAAAAAAGGACTATTCCCTCTGCGGACAATACAATGAAGAGTGTTTAAGAGATTGAAAACCAAGCCATGCAAAGGAAGTCTTCCATGACTGATGCCCCGGTTTGGGATAGGGAGAAGGGTGAACTTCGCGTCCTGGGACGTCGTCAGACAGCGATGACACCACAAACTTTGTGCAATCATCTCGACTCTTTGGTCGGGGTCAAAGTTGCAGAGGTAATCATGAACAACCTCGAATATCGGTCAGGCAAAGACGAAACTGAAATCTTTCGCAAGGAGAAGCCGCAAGCCACACTAAGCGAAATGATAGATTTACTTATCCAGTACGACTCTGTTTCGGGCATAGGAATTACAAAGGTAACCTTGCCCAAAAATGATCACGATCGCATTATGGTACAGATATCGAATCCTAGTGTGAAGGGTACTGTTGGGGCTGCGAAGGCGTTTCTCTTCTCTTGGTGGTGCGGGGCGCTGTCAGTTCTCCTCAACAGAGAATTGGAGATTGAAGATGTGACGTGCGATGAGGGGGAGAATGTCATGAAGTGCAAGATCGTGTCGAGGCCGTCCGAATGACCACTGCAAAGCCTATTGCAACCGCTGATGAAGTCTTCGCCATAAACAAGAATATACGATGGATAGGCTTGGTCACGGAGAAAGGCGAGGTTCTGCTCAATCAAATGCGACCGGGAGTCCAATCCCATTCTCCGGCAAGCTTTGATGAGGAAACTCTCAGCTTGGGCCCTCTGACCCTGCTGGGCGTAGCAGAGAGATACTCCAAGTACTTGCATGGAGTAGAGATGCTCACAGTATGGTATGGACTTATAGCCGAAGTCTACTCGTGGCTCGGCTCCCAAGTCATCGATATCTCAGTCGAAACTGGTCATGACGAGGCTTTAGCAGAAATAAGGGCTTGGCTCAAGCAGAAGAAAGCGACCCTGCCA
>Ga0315282_10010706_pt1 | contig 14327 bp, 11 predicted proteins | sample YL17G07_20_MG_FD_203693 | JGI IMG/M metagenome (GOLD analysis project Ga0315282, IMG submission 203693) | Sediment microbial communities from Yellowstone Lake, YNP, Wyoming, USA - YL17G07_20 | ecosystem: Environmental > Aquatic > Freshwater > Lake > Sediment | place: USA: Wyoming | collected...
CCGACCCGCACCGCCAGGGCCAGGCGCGCCTTGAGATTTGCCGCCTGCTGGCCGATTTCAATAACCTGTGCCAGGCCATCCATGTGCTGGGGGAAGCCACGCCGCGCGCCCTGGATGCGGTGGCTTCGCTGGGTGAGCGCATGAGCGTGTGCATCCTGGCGGCTGTCATTGAAGACAGTCACCTGCCTGCCCAACCGGTTGAGGCCACTCAATTGATCCTGACCGACGACCGTTTTCAGAACGCACTGCCGGATATGAAGGCCACCACCCGCCTTGCCTGCCAGGTGCTTTCCCCCATGCTGGAAAAAGGGCTGATACCGGTGGTGACCGGCTTCATCGGCGCTACTCCAGAGGGGTTAGTGACCACCCTGGGGCGCGGCGGCAGCGATTTCACCGCTTCGATCCTGGGAGTGGCGCTGCAGGCCAGCGAAGTGTGGATCTGGACGGACGTGGACGGGATAATGACCGCCGATCCGCGCCTGGTCAGCGAGGCGCGCTCTCTACCGGTGCTTTCCTACCGTGAGGTGGCCGAAATGGCTCATTTCGGCGCCAAAGTGCTCCAGCCGCGTTCGATTTACCCGGTAATCGAAGCGGGGATACCCGTGAGGGTGTGCAACACTTTCAATCCCACTCACCCAGGTACGCGCCTGGTGGCCGACAAAAGCAGCAACGACCACGGTACAGTCAAGGCCATGGCGGCCCTGCGCGGGCTGAAGTTGGTGACCATTTCCGGGCGTGGAATGTTGGGCGTGCCAGGGGTGGCCGGGCGCATCTTTTCGGCGGCCGCCACCACGGGGGTGTCTATCCCCCTGATCATCGAGTCGACCTCCGAGCAGACCATCTGCTTTGCTGTACCGCGCGAAATGGTTCAGGACGTGCTGCAAGCCCTGCACCGCGATTTACACCAGGAGTTCGAGCGCCGGGATATCGACCAGGCTTACGCCAGTGAGGATATCGATATCATCACCCTGGTCTGCCCCGGCCTGCGTTCCACGCCTGGGATTGCCGGGCAGATCTTCGGGCGGCTGGGTTCGGCCGGCATCAATGTTCTCGCCATTTCTTATGGGGCGTCAGACATTTCGCTAAACCTGGTGGTTAGTGCCGGGGATACCCAGGCAGCCTTGCAGGCGCTACACGCGCTGACGGTGCAGGATCAAGGATGAAAAACGACATTGCGTGTTTATCATTCTCGCAAACCCCCGCAGGCTTTGAGGTGCGGGTGACGCCCTTGGCGCACCCGCAGGGGTGAGAATCTCGCCATAAGGGGCTCCTTGCGAAGGTTGCCCAAGTACCTCTCTGTTGACTCTGAACCCTTAGCAAGGTAACCGCCTCAATGAAGATAGGCGGATAGAGTAAGCGCCGGGTTCAGAATTCCTCAGCGGTGATTGCCTCAACTGTGAACTGGGCCATGTTGATGCCATTCCTGGCAGCTTTTTCCATTACCTGGGCTGCAATGGTTGATCTGACATCTCCGCTCAAATAAATTAAATCGGACACCTGGCGTCCCTGGCGTGCCAACAGGTCGGTTATGGCTTCCATCACCTGCAATACGAGGTATGAGCGCATTTCGGCAAGCGTGAATTGGGCCAGATTGCCTGCTAGCTGGCTGACTAACAGCAGCGGGTTGCTGGTCGAGAATGAGCATTTGCCATATGCCTTTAGATGCGCCACGCCCGACGCGGTCCCTTCTGCCTTTACAGAGATAGGGGAAGTCGTGCCCCAGGGAATATCCCGGAACTGAAGGGTATTCACAAAGTAAACCTGCAATGGAAAAGCTGTTCCTGAAAGAAGGCCGGCGCCGGGTGCTCTTGCCAGGAGAGGGGTTTCTGAGGCGCTGAAGGTGTGGCCGCCAGGGCCAAGCCGGTCGTAAAAGTGACTGTTGTAGCATAGGACCGCCTGCTGGTTCTCACCCACGTTCAGGCGGGTGCCGGTCGAACACTGCAGGCTGCTCCCATCCTGGGGGAAGCGCGCTGCCAGCTCATCTTCTGGTCCAGAAGTGTATTCGATCAAATCGGCCGGAGGATAAGGGGGAACTGCTGCCAGCGCGCCTGCGCCAACCTTTTCGCTGCCCAGGGCGCCGCTGCTGACGCGCTGGATATGCTCGCGCCAGGTATCTCCGCTTTCTCCTTTTAGATGGATATCGGTGGTCTGGAAAGGCTTACCGCTGGAGATCGTAATGGTCAGGAAATCATCTTTATTCAGGAAACCGCGCTTCGAACCCCGGGCATCTTGCACTTCATCCACCGGGAAAGCCCATTTCAATTCCTGCACTTTTTGTTTGGCGGTGGTGATGAAGAGCATTTTTTTGGTGGCAATTTCCTCTTTTTGCTCGAAGATCAGGCGCTGGTCGGTCAGGTAAAGCACCCCGCCCAGGCCGTCTTTCACCTCAGCAGGCTTCCAACGGGCATGGACTGCCTCGACCGGCTCCTCCCCCGTCGCAAGCTGGAAGGAGGCCTCTCTGATCTGTTCGAGCGTCCAGGCGACGTCGTTGACCTGTTTGTCCAGGCGTTGGGAGGATTCTTGGGTCAGCGAGTAAAGCGACCTGACCGATTGAATGGCTGAACTGATATGATCTTCCAGGGTGGTAAGAACAGAACCGGCTGCAGCACCGCGGGAGTGGATGCCGTGGATGGCGGCGGCCTCGGCTTGCAAGGCGTTTTGCTTGTCCAACAACTGCATGCGCACCAGGTTGCGCTGGTTTTGCCAATCAGAAGACAAGATCTGGGCTTGTTCTTCCAGGAAGCTTTTATAAAGATAGCCGCTGGAGCGGATGGCGTGCAGCTTGGCGGGCAGGTTGGCCAAGAGCTGGTCGAGCTGGTCAATTTCTGTATAAATATCCCGAAAAGCGATGCTATCTTGCAGGCTTCGTAGCTGTTCTATTTCTTGTTGCATGGCCTGGGCTGCACTATTTGAACCCGATTGTTCACTCATAGAATCCTCCTGGGAATCAGGCTTTATTATGAAATTATAGACCTGCATCAAAAGAAAACGCTATAAAATTCGATGAAAAAACGAAGTTTGCGGTTTTGTAAAAACCTCTCTTTGGCTGTCATTGCAAGCTAACCGCCTCAATGAAAACCTTGCAAAGGGCACTCGCCAAATGGAGATCCTTGTTCTCAACCTTCGCAAGGTGAGAGGCTGTTCAGGCCTTTCCTAAAATTTTCTCCGCATTCCCGTGGTAAACTTTTTCGAGGACTTCGTCCGGCAGGAAGATCCCATAGATGCGCCAGCGGCCTTGCGGGGGCGGGGCTGAAATATCGTAATCGAAATATTCGTCGTCGCTTTCCAGGAAGCGGTAATAAATGCGGTAGCTGTCGGGATAGGCTGGCAGGTCCATCCCAAAAACGATCTGGTCGGCATATTTCAGGAAGAACCGGCGGGAAGAGTACGGCTGCCGCCCCAGTTCGGGAACACGCGCCGCGATATCCACGTACAGGTTGGGGCAATCCTCCAGAAATGCTCCCACCCAAGCCAGGTTTTCGGCGTAGCAGCCCACGTGGGCGGCGATGAAGGTTGTCTGGGAGTTCCTTTTTACCATTTTCCACAGGCCATTCAAGACTGTTTCGAGCGGCGGGAAGGGCGGGCTGGGGAACTGCCAATCCGTATGGTGGACCAGCTCTTCGTACCGTTCATTGCTGCCGTTCAAGGGCCAGAAAAAGGCCACCGGGTCGCCGACGTGGATGGTGATAGGGATGTTCAATTCTCCGGCAGTCTGCCAGATGGGATCCAGGCGCGGGTCGTCCACCCCGACCAGCCCATGAAGGTGGTCGCGCACCGACAGACCCAGCGGCTTCCAGATTTTCAGGCCTTGCGCGCCGCGGCGCACCTGTAAGCGCAGTTGTTTGGCAGCCCATTCGCCGAAATGATCGCCCTGCTCCTGCCAGGCGAACCAATCCACACCCCCGTAGACCAGGAAGCGTTCTGGAGCGGCCTGCTTGAATTTATCCAGGTGACGATAAAGGATATCCTCGCCCCAACCGCCATCCAGGTCGACCAAACGGCGGACATTGGACCGGTCCAGCACATCCAGCAGCTCGCTGAGCGGCCGTTGGTCCCAACCCCCGCCAAACATTTCTCCCAGGTGATTGTGCATATCGATGATGGGAAAGCGCGGCTGGTTAATTTCGGTGGTCTTGACTACCAGGGCGCTTTTGGGAAGGTACTCGCTTAATTCCATGCTGCCTCCATATCAGGTAGTATAGTCTCCTTTGATCATACACTATTTTACTGCCAGGCGCCCCGAGAAAATCAGCAGCCCAAAACACACCAGGTTGACCGTGATGAAAATAGAAGCGGCCTGCCACCAGAATCCTTCTCCCCAAATCTTCACACGCTTGTTCCAGCGTCCAAGCCAGTCGTAAACAGAAAGCAGCACCCCATGGTACAGCCCGTAAACCAGGTAGTACCAGGCGGTGCCATGCCACAGGCCCATCAGCCCCATGGCGATCAGAAAACCAAGGTAGGAAGCCACATATTTGTTCTTGAACCAGCGTCCCTTTAGGGCTGCAAAAACAAACCGGCTGTAAACGTGGTCTCGGAACCACCAGGATAAGCTGATATGCCAGCGGTTCCAAAAATCCCGGATATTGCGCGACAGAAAAGGCCGGTTGAAATTCTCTGGTGTGTGAATCCCAAAAAGATAACTGAGACCAACTGCGAAAGCGGAGTAGCCGGCAAAATCGAAGAAAAGATACAGGCTGTAAGCGTACATGTAGGAAACAATTTGGAGAAACTGGGTTCCCTGGGCAACCGGGTCCAACCAATATTGTTTGATCAAGACTGCCAGGATGAATTTATACAGAAACCCGGTGAAGATGTGATAGACAGCGCCATCCAGGTCCTGCAAGAATTCTTGCGCGGTGCGCGTTCTCTTCCAATCTTCGGCAAACCGGTTGTAGCGGTCCACAGGACCGGAGGAAATTGCCGGGAAAAACAGCAGAAAAGACAGGTATTGGACGGGCGGAAGTGAATGGATCAATCCATCCTGGATGCCGATGATCACATCCAGGCTGCGAAATGTAACGTAAGATAATCCCAGAAAGGTAAGGCCATAGGATGCGTTGAAAAGAGGAATGAATTTTGCCGCCAGCACAGGCAGCAAACCTATCAAAAGGGCGCAGTAAAATACCCAGCGATGGCTGTCACGCTGCCAGACAGACAGGAAACTCCTTGCCGCCAGATATTCGAACACACCATACCCCGCCACCAGCCATATTTCTCGAACGGATACACTTACCGAGATTTTTTGCACGATCCAATACTGGAACGCCAGCATGCCCAGAGTAGCTATTACGATCCAGACGCACCTGGTCGGTGCCGGTGATTTTCTCCAGCTCTTGCAGAACGATATCCTTGGCCGACATCATTTCCACCTTTCCAGGGCTTACCGATCCAGCTTGAAATTCAAAGCTTTTTGTACGCCCCGGAAAGAAATTAATGCAAATTTGGATATCCTATATTATCCATGCGCCGGATTAATTTTACATGAAAACGGCTAGCCGGGCTTGTTCCCGGCCAGCTCGGTGTGCAGGGTAGTTACTTCGCCGGTCAATTTTTCCAGGTGAGTGATAATCTCCTGGTAACGCTGTTCAGCCGGCCCGGGTTCCTTTCCAATGAATGAAATCCCGCCTTCCGGCTCGAGCGTAGCCGTCTCGATTTCATCCAGCGACCCGAAACCCTGGCGGTGTGCGGCGATTTCCAGCTCGGCCTGGGTGATTACCTCGCGTTCGAGTATGTCTTTCTGCACCACCCCGCCCTTGATCAGTACGTCCTCCTCGCCTTCGACCATCACTTCGACTTGCTTATTCTTGGAGACGAAACGCACCACTACATAGTTCAAAGCCAGCAAGGTCGCCGCCCCAATGATTCCACCGGTCACCGAGTTATCGTCGCCGATAATGGCATTCTGCACCGTGTTAGAGAGAGTCAGCAGCACCACCAGGTCGAATGGGTTCAACTGCGCCAGCTCGCGTTTGCCCGCCAGGCGCAGGCCAATTACCAGGGCGAGGTAAACAATGATCGGGCGCAGGATTTTTTCCAGCCAAGGGATGGCCAGTACGAACATGTCAGTCCATATTTTTGAGTTCATCGCTTTGCCGCCTCCAGGTTAGGATGAATTTACCACAAAGTTAGAAGTGATGCAATTCGGGATGGAAATCGAACCTCCGTAGTATACTCTTCTCACAAGGTGATGGTTGGATCGGAAAGGTCGCAAGTGGTATGTCCGCTCAAAAACGCCGGCATAACTACGTCACATTAGGGGTGATGTTACTGCTTGCGATGTCTTACCACGTGACCGTCTACTTCTGGCACCCGTTGTGGCGCGCCCACAAGGTGGAGGGCATCCTCGGCATCCTGCTTGGCCTTTTTATCTGCTCGATACCGGCGGCTAACCTGCTCGACCTGCTGTATGGCTTGCTGGGAAACCGCCTTCAGCAAGACGAAGGGCTGCGGCTGGTTTTCTGGCTGTTATTGAACATTATCGTATTGTTGGTGGGCTGGTTTGTCATCACCCTGGGCGCCACCCGTTTTACGACGGTTTGAGCATGCCGAGGCTCGATGGGCTTCCGGATTTGGGATGTCATGACATCCCAAATCTGGGGTCATCCACGCCAAATCCCAATGAGCCAATGCCAAACGGTTTGCAGGACAATTTTATTCTTTTATAATGCAGTCAGGATTGCTCGGCTTCCTCCTGGCAGACTGGCTCAGTAAGGATGGTCTATATGGCATTCGAGTCTCCTTACTTCGACCTGCTCAAAGACCTCATCAACCTGCGCGACGTACCTTTTACCGAGCGCGGTTCCCGCCTGTTGGTCTTCCTGGAAGACCATCATTTGTCTTTCCGCCTGGCCGAACGCTGGATGAAACGCGACCGCCAGCTCTCAGCCTACCGCCGCCGCCCGCCGATGATTGACCGGTGGGTTTTTACGGATGGAGAGGGCCGCCCGCTCGATTTTACCCTGGTCACCTACCCTCACCGCCTGGATGCCATCACTTCCATTGGCGTTTTTTCGCTGGTGTTTGTTGACCCTGAATCGATTCTGATTACCCTCCCCCCCGGAAGCTGCGGGGTAGCCTTCCAGGCCAACCTGGATATCGGACACGCCGACCGGCGGGGCGGGGTCATGCGCCTGACCGGCGATATCCGCCGCAACATCGCTTACACCACCAACGCCCGTATTACCGCCAACCAGATCGAACCCTGCGCCCCTGAATGCCAGCAGGTCCGCCTGACCATGGAAACCGCCGGCGGGACCGAGCTGCTCCTGAACATCACCCCGCGCCTGGGCTTCAACCGCTATATACCCGATCCCCAGGTGGTTCTGGATGCCGCCGCCCACCGCTGGCATGACTGGTTTGCCGCCGCTCCGCCGGTCCTCGAACCGCTGCGCTCCCAGTATTATTTTGCCTGGTGGGTCATGCGCGCCGGGCTGATCTCCACCCGCTTTTTCACCACACGCGAGGCCATGACCCCCTCGAAGATGTACTACGTGGGGGTGTGGCAGTGGGACGCCTATTTCCATATCCTGGCTTATCGCCACGTCGACAAACGCCTGGCGCAGGACCAACTGCGCATCCTGCTCGATCACCAGCGCGAGGATGGGTTTATTCCCGACGCCATTCACGACGAGGGTATCGTCACTCACCTGGATCTCCCGGTGGACGCCGACGTGACCAAGCCTCCCCTGCTGGCCTGGGCGGTATGGAAACTTTATGAAAAAGACGGCGACCGGGAATTCCTCAACGAAGTTTACGAACCGCTCGTGCGTTCAACGCGCTGGTGGCTCGAACAGAATGACCGGGATGGCAACGGCCTGTGCGAATACGGGCATCCGTTTTCTTCCGGCCTGGACGACAACCCGTTGTGGGACGAAGGCATGCCGGTCGAATCGCCTGACCTCAACTCTTACCTGGTCATCCAGCAAGACACCCTGGCCAAGATCGCCGGCGAAATTGGCGAGGTTGAGGATGCGCAGATGTGGTCCCGGCGCGCCGCCAGCCTGGCGCAGCGCATGATCGACAGCGCCTGGGACAACCAGGCCGGCCTGTTCTGGGCCAGGAAAGATGGGCAGCCCATCCACGTGCGCACCCCTTTCAACCTGTTCCCGTTGATCACCGGGCGCATGCCGCCTGGCATTACCAGCCGCCTTGTAGCCCACCTGACCAACCAACAAGAGTTCTGGCCGCCCTTCCCGGTCCCCTCTGTGGCCCTGGACGATGCCAGGTACGATCCAAACCAGATGTGGCGTGGCCCTACCTGGGTCAACATTAATTACTTGCTCATCGAAGGGCTGCGCAATGCTGGCTACCCTGAGGTGTCTGGCGAGCTGCGCCGCCGCACCCTGGAGCTGATTGGCGCTCAAAAAGATATTTACGAGTATTACCACCCCGTTACAGGTGAAAAGCCGCCCAAGGCCGCCGCTATTTTTGGCTGGTCTTCGGCGGTATTCATCGACCTGGCCATCCAGGCCTCCCTGGATGCACGCCTCGCCAGCGGAAAGGAATAAGGATGAATATAACCCTGCTGCATTACGCCGCCCCACCGGTCGTTGGTGGGGTAGAGAGCGTGATGGGTGAACACGCCCGCTTGATGGGGCGCGATGGGCATCAGGTGTCCATTCTGGCCGGGCGCGGCGCTCAGACCGACCCGTGCATCCCCTTCACCGAGTTGCCCCGGGTTGATTCTCGCCACCCTGAGGTATTGGCGGTCAAGGCCGAGCTGGACGCCGGTAAGGTTACCCAACGCTTCGACCGCCTGGTGGGAGACCTGCAAGCTGAGCTCACCCAACAACTGGCTAACACCCAGGTCTTAATTGCCCATAACGTATGTTCGCTGAACAAGAACCTGGCTCTCACCGCCGCCCTGAAGAAAATCGTTGAAAAACCGGGCGCCCCCCGCCTGATCCTCTGGCACCACGACCTGGCCTGGACCACTCCCCGTTACCGCAGTGAGCTGCACGATGGCTACCCCTGGGATTTGCTGCGCACGGATTGGCCGGAAGCCACCCAGGTGACCGTGTCTGAGATACGCCGCTATGAATTGGCCCAGCTTTTGGGTGTGCCCGACCGGCTCATTGAGGTTGTGCCCAACGGGGTTGACCTGGCCCGCTTCTTGAAGCTGGAAGATCTGACTATTCAGTTCATTGAAGAACTGGATTTGCTCGACGCGGATCCTTTATTACTCCTGCCGGTCAGGATCACGCCCCGTAAAAATATCGAGCTGGCCATCCGCAGCCTGGCTGCCCTGCGCGCCGCTTTTCCTTCAGCCCGGCTGGTCGTTACCGGCCCATTGGGCCCGCACAACCCCGCCAACATGACCTACTTCCAACAACTGACCAGCCTGCGCGCCAGCTTGAAGCTGGATCATGCGGTAGTTTTCCTGGCTGAACACACTCCCGATTACCTGCCGGATGAAGTCATCGCCGATTTTTATCACCTGGCGGATGCCCTGATATTTCCCAGCCTGGAGGAAGGCTTTGGTATCCCCATCCTGGAGGCCGGCCTGGCCGGGCTGCCGGTTTTCTGCGCCGATATCCCTCCCCTACGCGAGCTCGGCGAAGGAGGCGCAGTTTTCTTCTCTCCCAAGGCTGACCCGAGCCAGGTGGCCCGCCTGATCGCCCACAAGATCATGGATGACAACACTTTTAAACTGCGCCAGCGGGTCAAACAGGAGTACACCTGGCAAGCCATCTACAAAGATAAGATTCGACCACTTTTGACATAATCATCAGATTTTGGATTGTGAGCGTGCGTACGCACGCTCACAATCCAAAATCTGAGTTCTTGAAAGGAGGTAGTGCATGGCTAAAAGCCGCTACTCAAAAAGCGTGTTTCGCAAAGTGCTCGTGCCGTTTATCCATGGTAAAGATTGTACGAGCACACTTTCCGCCGCCAGGATAATCGCTGGAGATGGACAGGTAATCCTGCTTGGGCTGGTTCGCGTACCGGATGGCCAAAGCCTGAGCTCTGCCGCAGTCCCGGCCAGGGAAGTCCGACAGGAGTTAAGAAAATTTTCGGCGGATGCGCAGTTCCGCACAGAAGAGCGCGTCCAGGCTTCCTATAACCTGTGGGGAGAGCTGACTCACTATATCCAGCTCAAGAAACCGGATCTATTGGTGTTGGAATGGCCAGTTGACTTTGATGAGCTGCAAATACCCCGCAATGGTCTGACCCACCCGCCCTGTGACGTGGCGATCATCGGCGGTCCCCTGCCGGAGACACCCCGCAACGTGCTGATCTCGATCCGCGGCGGCCCGCATGCTGAGCTGGCCTTGCAGCTTTCCTTGGCAGTGGCGCGCAACCGGCAGTCGCAAGTCACCTCCCTGCACATTTCCCCGCCCAATGCCAGGGTGGATATCCCTTTTCGCAACATCGACCGCGTTCTGGTCCGTCTGCCTGAGATACATCGCCAGGAAGTAACCACGGATGACCCGGTGGCAGCTATCCTCGAAGCCGCCCGTCACCACGATCTGGTAGTAATGGGCGCCACCGCCCGTCCGGAAAACGAGGCTGACCCTATCGGGCCGGTCGCCAAAACTATCCTCCAGCAGGGCTATTCCAAGGTGATCGTGGTCAAAACCCGGCGTCCTGTCCCGGCCAACTTCGAAAGCGAAACCGTCGGCCAGACGGCAATTTCAGTCCTGGTCGACAAGTGGTTTGCCGAAAACACCTATCACGCCGACGAGTTCAAGGACCTGCCGGCCCTGCTCGACCTGAAACGCGCCCAAAACCTGAGCATCAGCCTGGCGCTGCCGGCGCTGAACGAGGAAGAAACGGTCGGCAAAGTGATTAAAACCGTTAAACGCGCCCTGATGGATGCCGTGCCCCTCTTGGATGAGATCGTGCTGATCGACTCGAACTCGACTGACCGCACGCGCGACATCGCTCACGAGCTAGGTCTCCCCGTTTTCATCCACCAGCAGCTTTTACCCGATTATGGAGCCCGGCACGGCAAGGGCGAGGCGCTGTGGAAGAGCCTGCTCGTCACCCGTGGCGACATCATTCTATGGATCGACACAGATATCGTCAACATCCAGCCGCACTTCGTCTACGGTTTGATCGGGCCGTTATTACTCAGGCCGGAAATCCAACTGGTCAAGGGTTTTTACCAGCGTCCACTGCGCGTCGGCAATAAGCTGCAGGCCAGTGGAGGCGGCCGCGTGACCGAGCTGACCGCCCGTCCGCTGCTCAACTTGCTCTACCCCGAGCTCTCCGGTCTAATCCAGCCCCTGGCGGGTGAATACGGCGGGCGCCGGACAGCCCTCGAGAGACTCCATTTCTCTTCGGGCTACGGCGTGGAGATTGGCTTATTGATCGACACACTGGAGCTGTTCGGGTTGGGCGCTATCGCCCAGGTCGATTTGCAGGAACGCATCCACCACAACCAGCCCCTCGAAGCCCTCAGCAAGATGTCCTTCACCATCATCCAGACCGTCTTCCGCAAGCTGGAAAGGCGCTATAACCACAACTTCCTCGAGGATATGAACCAGACCATGAAGTTGATCCGTTACGAGCCCGGGCGGTTTTTCCTGGAAGTGGACGAGATTGCCGAGCAGGACCGCCCGCCCATGCTGGATATCCCGGAGTACCGCGATCGCAGCTTGGGCTGAAGAAAAAATAATCCAACTTTTTCTCTTTGTCATTGCGAGCCGTCTTCGGCGAAGCAATCTCCAAGTCGACAGTGAGATTGCTTTACTCGCTAAGAAGCTCGTTCGCGATGACTCCACCTTTTGCCTGTCATTGCTAGGCTTCTTAGACTATCAATCTCTTAATCGGTAGTTAGATACCAAAATTTTCGGATAGATACTACAATGGACAGATAGGACTGTTCAATGAATACAAAGTTGGACAAGCTTCCCACTATCCATGACCATCTGGTCGAGTTATATGGGAATGAATTGGGGCAGGATACCTTTCAACGCCTGTGCAGCTTGATCGATCACTATAGGCCTTCCTCTCTACCCCCGGCCAGGCGAAAACGCCGAAAAGTATGCCAGCGAGATTCCATTCTCATTACTTACGGCGATCAAGTGTCCCAGGCGGGAACTCCACCCTTGCGGTCGCTGGCCGATTTTTGTGCTCAACATCTCAACCACGTAGTCAGCGCCATTCATATCCTTCCTTTCTACCCATTCTCCTCCGACGATGGCTTTTCGGTGATCGATTACAAAACGGTTGACCCGGCCCTGGGAACCTGGGAGGAAATTAATGCCATGGGGCGCGCTTTCCGCCTGATGTTCGACGCCGTGATCAATCACATTTCCGCCGGCAGCCGGTGGTTCCAGGCTTATCTATCCGGTGACCCACGCTACAGGCAGTATTTTATCGAGGTTTCTGGTGACCCCGACCTGTCTCAGGCGGTGCGGCCGCGGGCGCTCCCTTTGCTGACCCGCTTCGATACCCCCTCCGGCAGTAAAGCCATCTGGACAACTTTCAGCGCCGACCAGATTGACCTGAATTATCACAACCCCGAGGTGCTGCTGGAAATCCTGGATACCCTGTTTTTTTACGCCGCTCAAGGGGCGCAATTCATCCGCCTGGATGCGATTGCCTATCTGTGGAAAGAAATCGGCACGTCTTGCATCCACCTTCCCCAGACCCATCGTATCATCCAACTGATCCGGGCCGCCCTGGATGCAGTGTTTCCACAAGTTTTAATCATCACCGAGACCAACGTCCCGCATGCAGACAACCTTTCCTATTTTGGCGAGGGGACCAACGAAGCCCAACTGGTCTATAATTTTGCCCTCCCACCCCTGGTTTTACACACCTTGCAGACTGGTACATCCCGGGCGCTCACCCGCTGGGCAGGCTCTTTGGCGCTGCCAGCCAAAACGGCTGCATTTTTTAATTTTTTGGCTTCCCATGACGGGATTGGCTTGAATCCGGCCCGGGGGATTTTGACCGAGCCAGAAATTGCTGCTCTTGTGGAAAAGACCCTGGCGCATGGAGGCTTTGTATCTTACAAAAGCAATCCCGACGGCACGCCCAGTCCATACGAGTTGAACATAAATTATTTCGATGCGCTTTCAAACCCTTTTTCGTGTGAGCAAGATCAAGTGCAGGTAAACCGCTTTATGGCCGCCCAGGCGATCATGCTTTGTCTGGCCGGTGTTCCGGGTATTTACTTCCACAGCCTGTTCGGCTCGCGCGGCTGGCCGGAAGGCGTCCAATTGACCGGTCGAAACCGCACGATCAATCGCCAGAAGCTCGAGCGGTTTACCCTGGAACGAGAGCTTCAGCAGCCCGAGTCCCGCCGCAGCCAGGTCTTCGCGCGTTATTCAAAAATGCTTAAAGTCCGGGCTGCCCGGCCTGCTTTCCATCCCAACGGCGGCCAGCAAATCATTGAATGCGGTGAGGCCGTTTTTGCCCTGCTGCGCCATTCTCCCGGTTCAAACCGGCGCGTTCTTTGCTTACACAATATAACCAACCAGGTCCAGACTGTGAACCTGGATTGGCAGGCATTATTCGAACAACCCTCCATCACCCTGGTAGATTTGCTTACAAATCAATCGTTCAACCTGAACCCAGGTGACCCCTGGACTATGCGGCCTTACCAGGTCAACTGGCTGGAACGTAAATAGACTTTAACCTACGTATGGTTCCGCGCTGTCATATACTTAACAACGCAAACTAAGTAGTCCGTTGAATGTTCTTTAACAAACATGATAAACTGGAAGTATGCCAACACGCTCCAGGATATCATCGACAAAATCGTGAAATCCGCAGAAAAGATCATGACAGTTTAAAGTCCAATATAGAGGTTTCCATGAATAAGAGCTATCCTCGTAAGAGTCTGTTCGATACTGAAGATAGAACGTTATACTGCTCCAACGTTGGCAGGGAATATCATTTGTCCGTCGGGCTGCCGCAGAGCTACACCACGTCCAATCAGGATTATCCAGTGATATACCTGTTGGATGGAGATCTCAATTTTGGTATGGCAACCGGTTTAACCACAGTCTCACACTTGACTCAGGGAACGTCAGAGGTGATCGTGGTGGGAATTAATTACGATATGGAAAGTATTGATCAATTTGCGAAACTGCGGGAGCTCGATTTTAAAATTCCGGAAGTTAAAGATGCTCCTGCCGACAGTTATGCCGACCTTTTTTTAAACGCTCTTAATCAAGAAATGATCCCATTTATCGAAGCGAACTACCGTACTATCCCGTCAGAACGCTTCCTTTATGGCTATTCATCGAGCGGTTTTTTTGTGCTCTATGCGCTGTTCAATGAACCAAACGCCTTCCGGCATTATCTCTCCGGCAGCGGTGACTTGGATATTGCTTATCCTTATCTAATAAAACACGACCAGAAGTTGG
>Ga0315282_10010707_pt1 | contig 14326 bp, 15 predicted proteins | sample YL17G07_20_MG_FD_203693 | JGI IMG/M metagenome (GOLD analysis project Ga0315282, IMG submission 203693) | Sediment microbial communities from Yellowstone Lake, YNP, Wyoming, USA - YL17G07_20 | ecosystem: Environmental > Aquatic > Freshwater > Lake > Sediment | place: USA: Wyoming | collected...
AAGGCAGCGGACGTCTTTCAGGGCAGCGGGGTGGAGGTGATCGCCGTGAGCCTCTGCGCCGCCTTCCCCGACCTGGGGTGGACCATGAGCGAGGTCGAACGCGCCGGGCTCGAGGCACGCGGGATCCCCGACAATTACCGTGAGCAGGTTGTTGAAATCATGAGCTACGCCACCCGCAAGCGTTCCGATGGAATCCATCTTCTGCGCCTGGAGGAGCTGGGCCTGCATTCTCTTTCTTTCCTCTTCGATGGCTCTTCGACCGCTGATGTCCCGGATCACGGTGATGATCCCGGCAAACTCGTCGTCTCGTTTCACCGCTGCAGCCCGCGCTTCCACCGCAACCAGGGTGCCATCCTTTCTCTTCAACGAATACTCCGCGTCTCTGATGGCTCCGGCCTGCAGGAACCGCTGGATGTCCCCCGTCAACCGAGATCGATCCTGGGGCGCGATGAACTCTTCGTAGCCCTTGCCGATAAGCTGGTTCGGATCTTCATATCCAATGAGGGCCAGGTCCGCGTGATTCACCATTTGGATCTTGAAGTTCTCGTCCAGCATGACAATGGCATCCGGCGACGTTTCCACCAGGGCGCGGTACCTTTCTTCGCTCTCACGAACCACGCCTATCATTCGCAGGTTTTCCTGTTCCTTGTTCTCCAGGGCCTCTGCCATCTGGTCCACTGACTGACCCAGGAGACCGATTTCACCCTGCTTGCAACCAAGCCCCGTGCGCGCGCCAAGATTCCCACTGCGCAAGGCCTGTGTGGCTCGCTGGATGACGCGAGTCGGACGGAGAATCAGAAATGCGCTGCTGATCTCGGCGAATGCAATGGCAAGGATCCCGAGCGCCCCCAGGACCACGATGTTCTGTATGAGGTGTCGCCTGCTTGCCGCGAGCAGGGAGTCCTTCGGGACGCCAAGCACCACGGAAAGGTCGCCCGCAAACAGCCTGCTTTCGGATATGGTTTCGAACGCGTAGATCCGGGGAATCCCATCCGGGGAATTCGATTGCGTCAACCCATGTCCGATCCCCCTGGAAGTCTCCAGAAACGCCCAGGGAGCCGGCTTGCCAAGAAGATCGCGCGAGTCAGGCTGGTAGGCGATGACGGTTCCATTCGCGTCCAGCTTTGCGAAGATCGAGCCCGGCTGAAGGAGGGACACCGCAGCGTGCTCGTGCTCGCTGAGCCAGGCGAGATCCAGCGCGGCAAAGACAACGGCCTTGATCCGTCCGTGCTGATCCACGACTGGATAGCCGAAGTTTACTGATGGTTTGCCCGTTATGCGGCCGATCTGGAAATCCCCGATGGACAACTTCCGTGTCTCGAGTGCTCTTCGGAAATAGCTTCTATCTGAGAGATTGACCGGACCAGGGACTGGAACGCCGCTGCTGAGGAGATCTCCATCTGGCTCGATGAGGCCAAAGTTGGCATAGCGTTGAAAGTGGCTCAGAAGCTCTATGAACAGGCCATCGCAATAGTCCTTTTCGAGCGAGATGATTCTTTGATTCTCGGCCAGAGAGGCCAGCAGCTGGCCCGTGGCGGCGACGAGCTGCGTTTCCTCCAGCGAAATGATATGGGCAAGCTGGGAAACATCTTTCTCGATATCGCTGGTGGCTCGCAGGCGCAGCTCGTAGTTTGTGTACACGATCAGTCCGAAGGAAGGAACGATCGCAACAAGAACCACGAGCAGCAGACGAAAATGAATGCTCGAGAACAGGTTCCTCATGACCGGACCCTCCTGGTCGATTATAGCATTTCCACTTTTCGGCAAGTGCCGGACTCCCGGGAACAAAGACTCTATTGACCGCCGGCCCGATTTTTCGAACACTGGCTTGCGATATGTCCCCTTCTGTGGTGCCGACGGACATCTCACCGTACATCCGTGAAGCCGCGGACCTCGTTCGCGGCGCCCGCTTTCTCACCGCCTTCACGGGAGCGGGCATCAGCGTGGAAAGCGGCATCCCGCCGTTCCGGGGAGAGGGCGGCCTGTGGAGCCGCTACGACCCGCGGTTGCTCGAGCTGGACTACTTCCTGGCGCACCCCGAGCGCTCGTGGCCGATCCTCAAGGAGATCTTCTACGACTACTTTGGGAAGGCGCGGCCCAACAAGGCGCACGAGGTCCTTGCCTCCTGGGAGAAACAAGGGCTGCTCAAGGTCCTCATCACGCAGAACATCGACCGCCTCCACCACGAGGCCGGCAGCCGCAACGTGGTGGAGTTCCACGGCAACTCGCGCCTGCTCGTCTGCCTGGAATGCGGCAAGCGGGTGCAGGCCGAAGCGCGGCTATTGTTGAAGCTTCCGCCCCGCTGCCCGTGCGGGGGCATCTACAAGCCGGACTTCGTATTCTTCGGCGAGGGGATTCCCGCCAGCGCCCACGCGAGATCGGAAGAGGCCGCGCGGCGCACGGATGTCATGCTCGTGGTGGGATCCACCGGGGAAGTGTATCCCGCCGCCATGGTGCCGCGCCGGGCTTCGGAGGCCGGCGCCACGATCGTCGAGATCAACCCGGCAGCATCCGAGTTCACGCACGCGGTGTCTGACCTGCACATCGCCCTGAAGGCCGGGGAGGCGCTCGGGCTCATCGAGAAGGAGATGCACCCATGAAGATCTACGACCTGAGAAGCGACACCGTGACGAAGCCGAGCCCCGGCATGCGCAAGGCGATGGCCGAGGCGGAGGTGGGAGACGACGTCTACGGGGAAGACCCCACGGTGAACGCGCTGCAGGACCTGGCGGCGGAGATGACGGGCAAGGAGGCGGCCCTGTTTGTCTCCACGGGCTCCATGGGCAACCTGATCCCGATCTACCTCAACTGCGGCAGAGGCAACGAGTTCCTCATCGAGTCCCGCGGGCACAGCGTGCAGCACGAGCTTGCGGGGGTGGCGGCGATCGCCGGCAGCCTTCCCATCATGATCCCGGCGCCGAAGGGAGTCCTCACGCCCGCCCTGCTGGAGCCGTGGATCCAGCCGGACATCTACTACTGCGCGCACACCCGCATGATCATGCTGGAGAACACGCACAATATGGCCGGCGGCACCGTCTATTCCCTCCAGGCCCTCAAGGACGTCGGAGCGTTTGCGCGCAAGCGCGGGCTTTGCGTCCACGTGGACGGGGCGCGCATCTTCAACGCCGCCGCGGCTCTCGGGGTGCAGGCCCGCCATCTTTGCGCGGAGGCGGACACGGTCACCTTCTGCCTGTCCAAGGGGTTGGGGGCGCCGGTGGGCTCGATGATTTGCGGCCCGAAGCCGCTGGTCGCGGAAGCTCGGCGGGTCCGAAAGATGCTTGGCGGCGGGATGCGGCAGGCCGGCGTGATCGCCGCGGCGGGCATATACGCGCTTCGGAACAACGTGGATCGGATCGCGGAAGACCACGAGAACGCCCGGGTCATCGCACAGGCCCTCGCCCAGACGAAATGGGCGGAGGTCGACCCCAAGGATGTGGCGAGCAACATGGTCTTCTTCCGCACGCCGGGGCGCGAGGCGGAGAAGGTGGTGCAGGCGCTGGAGAAGCTGGGAATCAGGAGCGGCGTTACGGGACCGGACCAGATCCGGTTCGTGACTCACCTCGACGTGTCGCGGGAGGACACCAGGGAAATCACCCGTATCCTTGCTTCGGTGAAGCCATGACAAGGGGAGTCTTCGTCGGACTCCTGGACGGAACCTTCAGCACCCTGCCGCGTACCTGGTCGACCTCTCTGCTTCTCGGCGGCCTCCTGTTCATTCCCCCTGCCCTGCTGTTCGGTTGGGCTTGCGGGTTGCTCTTCGCTGTTCTTGCCCGCACACTGGAGCGCGCCGGGGAGGAGCCGGGCCCCGTGCTCATCGCCATGGGCCTGGCCTACCTGTGGCTCCTACCGGTGGTGGCGGGTCTTCGGGTACACGCTCCTGTTCGGCCTGATCGTGGGCTTCGCCTCTTCCCTGGTGGCGACGCCGATCATGTTCTTCTCCACGATCCGCCAGTTCATGCGGGCATGGCCGGGCTCGGGAGACGGCTGGGCATCCTCCAGTACATCCAGAGCCTGCTCGGCGGTTTCGTGACGCCGGTGTTCTTGACGCTGCTCTTCCTGCACCTCAGGAGGGGTCCCGAGCCCGCCGTCGCGCCGGCCGCCGCGGAATCGATCACCAGGCACGTATAGTGGGTCCTCAAACGCGCCCGGAGCTTAGGCGATTTGGTGTCGTGGAAATCCAGGCTAATGGTCACTGGCAGGGAGGCGCATCGGAGCGTCCTCCTGGTATCGTCCTTTGTCTTCTACGCCATCGCGGCTGCGCTTCTGTCGCGGTACGTGAGCTCGTCCGGGGTCTTCGGCATCCTCTGCGCGATCCCCCTTTCGGTTGCCACGCGGCGGTGGGGCAGGCGCGCCGGGCTGGCCGTCGCCCTGGCCGGGGTCGGCCTCAACGAAGTGGTGTGGCTCTGGCTTCACGGCGTGCACGAGCCGCACGCACCTTCCCGGCTCCCCGAGATCGTTTCCGGCATCGTCCTTGAAACCGCGGCATTCATCCTCTTCGCCCTGGTGATGGCGAAGATGAAGGAGCCGAGAGTCGGCTAGCGGAGATCGGAGGAGCTTCGGAGACTCTCCGAGAGCAACTACCTTGGCCTCATCGAGCTCGCGCCCGAGGGGGCGGCCGTGGTGCAGGACATGCGCCTGGTGTACTGCAACGACCATCTCCTTTCCCTGTTCGGCTGCTTGCGAGCCGAGGTCCTGGGAAGGCCGTTCCATCTGATGCTGCACGAGGAGGAACGGGAGCGGCCGTCCACCTCCACGTGCGCCGCCTCGACGGCGAGCCGGCAGATGCCGGGGCAGTCCGGTACCCTCGGAAGGACGGCGCGACGCGGTGGATGAACTACGTGGGGGCACGGATCGAATGGGGCGGAAAGCATGCCGCGCTGCACCTGGTGTCGGACATCAGCGAGAGGATGGTGCTCGAGCAGCAGTGCCGGCAGGCGCAGAAGCTGGAGGCGGTCGGGCGGCTGGCGGGAGGCATCGCCCATGACTTCAACAACACCCTGCAGGTCATCCTCGGCTCCTGCGAGTCATTGGCCGGACACGCCGACGATCCGAGCGCCGTTCTCGCGGACACGGCGGTGGTGAAGCAGGCTGCCTCCACCGCCGCGGCCCTGACCCGGCAGCTCCTCGCCTTCAGCCGGTCGCGGGGGGGCCAGCCGCGGATGATCGCCGTGGGTGAGGTCCTGCAGCGATCCGAAAAAACGGTGGAGTTCGCGATCGGGGGAGACATCACCCTCACTGTCATCCTGGGGCAGGACCCGGCCACCGTCGGGCGGACGAGGTCAGGATCCAGCAGGTGATCATGAACCTTGCGGTGAGTGCGCGGGACGCCATGCCCGACGGCGGGCGTCTCACCATCCGGGTGGCACGGGACCCGGCGTCTTCGGATGTCCGCCGCGCGCCGGATGACCCCACCGGTGGTGCCTGGGTCACGCTGGGTCCATCTTCATGACCGGACGCGGGCGATCACCACGCGATGCTCTTGAAGCCGTTTCACTCGGACGAGCTGCTGGCGGTTGTACGGCGCACGCTCGATTCATGCCGCCCGAACTCAGGGCAAGTCGACGCAGGGGTGCGCGAGCCGCCATAAGGCGGGACGCAGACCACAGCCGCCGCGATGACGGTGAACGCTGTCTACAGCACAAACTCCGAGAGTCGAACTATCTTGCCGGTCTCCGCCGACTTGTCAGCCGCAAACACCACCCGGTGGGTCTCGAAGGCGTTGACGATATGCGTGCTGGTCTCCGAGCCGGCGGCCAGGCACTCCGCGAAGTCCGTGAACTGCTCCTTGTAGGGATGATGCGCCACATCGCCGTTCGGACACCGGAGAACGTATCCCGGCTGGTCCCACATGGCCCCCCACCCCGTGGCAATGAGCAGCGCGTCTCCGGGGTTGATCTTCGGGGCGTTCGCGGCAAGCGTGGCGCCGTCGATCTGCGCGCGTGGCGGCTGGGCGGACAGCTTCACCAACCTGGCAGGAAGCATGAACCGCTCAGGCCCGTACTGGTCCAGGGTCTTCCCTCCTTCGATGATGTGGGCCTGAGACTCGAGGTAGAGTCCCGAGACGGTCGACATCTCGATCTTCGAGGAGAAGAACCCGTTCTTCCCTGTTTTTGCCGCGGTGGTGATGGAAAGACGGGGAATGATTTCCCCTGAGGCCCGGCAGCTCGTGGTAGCCCCACAAACCGTCCCGGAGGGTCCCGCTCAGGTCAGTTACCGTTTGCATGTCTCAGGAGTAATGCGGGGGAGCGGGCGCGTCAACACAGGGGCGTCCAGACCTCGGACCGTCCGGTTGCGGCCTACGAGCGGAGCTCCGCAAGGCTCCTGCAGAGGGCCACCAGGTTCTCGGCCGGGACCCCGGCCTGGATGTTGTGAACCGCGGCGAACACGAACCCCCCTCCCCTGCCGAAGACGCGGATGCGATCGTGCACTTCCCGCCGCACATCATCGGGGGTTCCGAACGGCAAGGTCCGCTGGGTATCCACGCCGCCGCCCCAGAACACGAGCCGGTCTCCGAAGCGCTCCTTCAACCGCCGGGGATCCATGCCGGCCGCGGCGGTCTGCACGGGATTGAGGATGTCGAAGCCGGCCTCGATGAAGTCGGGGATCAGGTCCGTCACTGACCCGCAGGAGTGGATGAAGGTCTTCCAGGCCGTGTGCTTGTGCAGCCATCCGTTGACTTCGGCGTGGAAGGGCTTGTAGAGGTCCCGATATGTCTCGGGGGCGATGAAGGTGCCATTCTGTGCCCCGAAGTCGGTTCCGGTGATCAACGCGATGAGGGGGATGTCGCCGATGGCGCCGGACAGCTTCTCGAAGTTCCCCAGGGCAACCTCGCACTGCCGCTCGAACACCCGCCAGACGTAGTCTCGCCGGGTGACCGTGCTCACGTACCACTCCTCGATATCGCGGATCCCCCGGGGATTCCTCAGCCATGGCGCCGGGACCATGGCGATGTCCCCGAAGCTGGTGTAGCAGAAACCGCCGAAGATCGCCCGGCCGCCGGATGCATGGCAGCGTCTAACCTCCTCCGTGTAGTACACCAGGTCCTTGCCGCTGATCGGCACGAACTCTTCCATGTTGTCCGCGGGGTCCAGGGACCGCTCATCCAGGGGAGGCTGGCGGATGATCTCGTCGAAGTAGAATCCTCCCCGCGGCATCCTCCCGCTAGCCGGCGCCGTGCGGTCCCCCTCGGGGTACATGAGGATGTCCCCCCCGGACTCAGGGGTGGTGGTGAACCCGGCCGGCACGAGGACGGGCGTTCCGTCGAACAGCGTCCACGGCTTCCAGCCCTTCTTGGGATACCCGAACAGGGTCACCGGGGTGGGCACGGACGCAACGTCGGCGCCCAGGGCATCCAGCAGGTCCGGGCCGATCTCCCCCAGCATCTGGTAGGTATCCGTGACCTTCACGGGAGCGCCGGGAGGATCCAGCTGCAGGGCCTGCCTCAGCTGGTAGACCGAGCTCACGTGCATTCCCGTGAGCACGCTACCTCCGATGTCGACGGGCACACGGTCGGGCTCCCGGTGCGCTAGGGCCGTGAGCACCCGGCGCCGCGAATCAGGCTTGACGTCGGTCATGATCGGCAATTGTGTTCCCTGCCTCGCGATTCGTCAACTTGAGGAATCGCTGCTTTTGAACTTGAACTTGACGGATCGGATGGCGCTGTGTACCGTGTCCACGTGCCTCGTATTCGCGGCGTTCCGCGGCACCTGGTCGGCCACCGTCATCTCCGTTGTTCCCGCGGCTGTGACTATTCTCCGGGGAGGACCGTTCCATCTCGATGCGTACGAGAACCGTCCTGATCGCGCTTGCAGTTCTTGTCGCGCTGGCAGCCCTCGCGGTGTTCCTCGGCATGTCACGGTTCGACACGACCCTCGAGTTCCGCGTGCAGGACAGCGTCAGCGGGCAGTGGGTGTGGAACGCCGCGGTGCGGGTCCAGGATCGCTTCATCCGCGCCTTCTACCAATCCGACGCGGGTACCGTGCCTCTTCTTTTCACGCACCTGGAGCCGGGCGCATCGATGCTGCAGGTCTCCGCCCTCGGATACGTCCCGGTCGCCATCCCCGTCAAGCTGCGCCGCGGATCGAACCGGCTCGCGCAGCCGATACGGATGGTCGGCTACGAGATACCCCACCTGCAGCGGTTCTACGTCTTCGAGGGCCTGGACAACGGCGACATCGTCAGCCAGATCCGGCCCGTCAGAAGCGACGGCCGCGCCGTGGTGAACCATCCGTGCGTTCCGCTCTGGGTTGCTGGCCGGGTGACCGTCCAGATGAACCACGGCAGGCCGGCCGTCGAATCCTCAGAAACGGGGAATGTCCGCGGCGACGAGCTGTTCCAGGGAATCATCCCCTGGCAGTGGGATTCCCGACCGGAAACGATCTTCCGCTATTCGGCCCGGATCCCCGGCTCAAAGATGAAGACGGATCCCTCGCTGTACCGCGTGATCGACTACGTCATCGTCGTCCCGGACCCCCGCCGGATCAGCGTGCCGGACCTCGACGCGGTCATGAGCGCGGCGCCGAACCTGAGCGATGCCCACGGGCTGGCGGCGTACCTCGACCGCCAGGGGAAAAACCTTCGGTATTTCTTCGACACCTCATGGAACGTGAAGGGGAGAGAGGAATGATCCAGACACGCGCGCTGGTGAAGCGCTACGGGACCTTCACCGCGGTGGACGGGATCGACCTCCATGTCCGAGCGGGCGAGATCTACGGGTTCCTCGGACCCAACGGAGCGGGCAAGACCAGCACGATCATGATGCTCCTCGGCATCACACGCCCCACCTCGGGCGACGTGCTGCTGTTCGGCGAGCGCTACACCTCCCGCCGGGTTCATCTGCGCCGGCGCATCGGCGTGGTGCCCGAGAAGCACCCGCGCGGCGTGTGGCCCTGGATGACGGCGGAAGATTACCTGCGGTTCTTCGCGGAGCTCTTCGACGTCCCGCGGCCGCAGGAGCGGATCGAGGCGCTGCTGAAAAAGGTCGACCTCCACACGGTTCGAAACACGCGCATCCGCGAGTTCTCCCGGGGCATGCTGCAGAAGCTCAGCTTCACACGGGCGATCCTTCATGACCCGGATGTCCTACTGCTGGACGAGCCGATCTCCGGACTCGACCCCCTTGGGATCCAGCAGGTGCGCGACCTCATCGTTTCAGAGAACCGCGAGGGTCGCAGCATCGTCATCTCTTCCCACCAGCTCTCCGAAATGGAGCGGATCTGCCACCGGGTGGCGATCATCTCCCGGGGGAGACTCCTGACCGAGGACACGATGGAACACCTCGTGGCGCGCCTCTTCCACGAGCGGGAGATCCAGGTCGAGGTCGAGCAGGTCCCCCCCGGGCTGGCCCCGCTGCTGGAGAAGCTTCCCTCGGTGCTGGGCTGCGCCGTCCACGAGAACACGCTGGTAATCACGGTGCCGCGCCAGGGGGACTACCGAAAGCCCATCTCGGAGTTCCTCATCAGCCGGGGGCTTGTGCCGCTTCGCATCCAGGAGCGAATGGTCTCCCTGGAGGAGGCGTTCGTGACGATTACGCAGGAAAACATCGGGTCCCTCGTAAACGGCGGAGACCGACGATGAGCGACCGGACTCGCGCCGCCAGGATCATCGCGAAGAAGCAGGTGTTCGAGGCGCTGATCGGCCCTGGGTTCTACGTCGCCCTGGCCGTCGGACTCCTGCTCGGCTACTTCCTCGTCAGCGCCTTCGCCCGCTCGGTGGACTCCAGCGGGTTCAACCCCCGGCTGCACCCCCTGTATGACGCCATCGGGCGAGCCCTGGAAGGAGCCTTCGGAACCGCCTTCGTCGACGGCCTGTTCGCCGAGGGTCCCCTTCCGTTCGCCTTCGCGGTCTCTTACCTCCCCGTCTTTCTCTACCTGGCGGTGAGCTCCGTGTTCAAGTTCGGCCTGGAGAGAAACGCCGGTGCGGTGGAGCTGGTCGTCTACGGCCCGGCCGACGGGACGTCGTATCTGATCGCCTGCTATCTGAAAGACCTCTTCCTTTCCCTGCTCGCGCTCGTCGTGATCCTGGGGTTCACCCTCGCGGCGGCGGGCATCTTCAACGACTTTGCCGGTCCGGCGCTCTTTCTCACCGCCGTCGTGGCATTCTTCCTCTCCCTGGCCCTGCTCGCCTACGGCATGTTCGCGTCCATGGTGACCGCCAACGCCGCTTCCTCTCTCGCGCTGTTCCTCGGGATTGTCTTGTTCTTCCTCATCGTGCTGTTCGGATCCTTCGCCATCGTGGGCGAGTACGTTCGAAGCCTCTCCACCGTGGTAGGGAACGTCGTCCAGTGGATCTCGCCCTTCTACTACGGAAACCTCAGCCTCCAGGCGAACGCCGCCGGGGACCCGCTGGGACTTCTGGCAGGGCTTGCCCTCCTGGTGTGCCTGTCGGGGGCGATCCTCGCGGCAAGCCATTTCATCATGCAGGCGCGGGGGGTGCGCCCGTGAGCGGCGGCAGCTGGAGGATGTCCGCCGTCCGACGGGCGGCGTCGGTCATCCTGTTCCTCGAGGTGCTGCTCCCGGCCTGCGCGCAGGCGCCGGTCCGAATGGAGAATCTCGTCTATTCGGCGCTTGCCTTCAACGGAAGGACGTTCAGCCCTACCTTCGCGCGAGAGGCGTCGGACGCCATCTACCTGATCGCCGGCGTGGACAGCTTCCTCACGGTTCGAAAGACCTTCGTGTACTTCTGGCCGATCACGGGAGAGTGGAAGACCGATACCGACACCCTGGACGTCCCCCTGGAGGGAACGCTGGAGGTCACCGACGGGAAGGGCAGGACCCTGCCGATCGTTTCCACGCGCTACACCTACTACAATGAGAAAGGCGAGTACGAGCTGAACTGGAAGGTCGCCCAGGGCGCGGAGGCGGACCGTATCTGGGCTCGCTGGTCAGAGCGCCTGGACGCCTACCAGGCCGCCGCGAGAGACTACCGCGACAAGGCAGCAAGGGTGGGGCAGGAGCGCTCTTCGCTCCTGGCCCGCATCGAGGTGCTGCGGGGCCAAGGCAAGGACGTCGCTGCCCTTGTGGACCGGCTTTCCGGGCTGCGGGACCCCGAACCGCCCCGGCCTCCGCAGGACTACGTGGTCCCTCCCGCGGAGATCCAGGAGGCTTTCATCCTGAACCTGCCGAGGGGAAGCTACTCGCTGCGGCTGCGCAACCCGGACGGCAGCATCATGGAAGGCTCGCACAAGACCCTGGTGGTCCACGAGAAGCGCAGGAGCAGCGGGATCGGCTACGAGGTAATCCCCGGGGACAAGTGGACGAGGCCCGTGCAGTCCCCCACCCCGTCGTCGGTCCTGTACGTCGACGGCTCGAGCGACCTGTACCTGCGGCCGTACCTCGAGGACGAGTACAACGACCTGTTCTACGCAAAGACGATCCGCAACGACGATCGGGGCAACCCCAACCTGATGACGTGGGAGCGTATCCAGCAAGTCCCCGGGGCTTCCATCCAGCTATCCGCAAACGGCGCTGCAGTGGAGGTGATCCGTGAGCAGCCCTGGTTCGTGGAGCAACTCCAGGGGGCGACGCTCGGCTACAAGATCGTGCCCTACGATCCCCAAGGCGGACAGAAAGACCAGGAGCCCAGCCTGATCGCGGTTCGCATCCCGCTCGATGCCCGCAGCTCGGTGGTCCGGCTCTCGGCGCTGGACAGCGCCGGCCGGCCTCTTGCCGGAAGCGAGCGCCAGATACGGGTTGTGAGCCGTCCGCCGGCGGAGGCGGTCCTCCCCTTGCTCGCTCTGATGCCCGTGGTTGTGCTTTTAACCGTAATTATCTTCCGCTCTTCGAAATACAAGCGCTCGTAGAAAGACCTTGCACTCTGCTCAGGTTATGCTAAAATCGGGCTTGATTCAACGTTGTTGAATCGAAAGATCGCACTTTCCGAAATGTACCATGAAAGGGGGACAAAGTGAAAAGACTTGCTATCCTTGTCGGGCTTGTCCTGCTCCTGCTTCCGGTCTGCGTCTTCGCCCAAAAGGTGTCCCTGGAGTTCGTGGTCTGGAACTACTCCCTGGAGACGATCCAGGACAATATCGACCAGTTCCAGGCTGCCAACCCCAACATCAATGTCCACCTCACCAGCTACTCCTGGAACACCTACCACGACACGATGGTCCTGCGATTCAAGGGCAAGACCAAGACGGACATCATGTACAACGGCGAGGACTGGCTGCCGGAGTTCGCGGCCGCCGGGTGGGTTGCCCCGCTGGAGGATTATTTCCCGGCGGTGAAGACCTACAGCTCCAAGACCGCCCCGTACGCCCTGGCAGACATGACCTACAACAAGAAGGTGTATGGCCTGTCCTACTACGCGGACCTTATCACCTTCCAGTACAACAAGAAGCTCCTGAAGGATTTCGGAGTAGCCGCTCCCAAGACCTGGGACGACGTCTGGGCAGGCATGGTGAAGGCGTCGGCCAACGGCATCAAGGAGCCGTTCGCCTACGAGTATGACGCCACCCTGCCGAACTTCTGGTCCGCGTACGTGTCCCAGGTGTACGGCCGCGGCGGCAAGATGTTCGATGACAACCTGAACCCCGTGTTCAACGATCCGAACTCCGAAGCGTTCAAGCAGCTGCAGTGGCTGCAGGATGCCAAGAAGAAGGGCTTCATCGCCTACTACCCGCACGAGACCAAGGTGAACATCGGCATGAACACGGGACAGCACGTGTACACCGTGATGTACAACTACATGCTTGCGGCCATGAACCGCCCGCCCTCCCCGCTCGCCGGCCAGTTCGACATGGTGGAAATGCCCGGTGCGGCCCATGGCGCCCTGGGGTTCGCCAAGTGCTACAGCCTGACCGCCCAGGCGGCCAAGGACCCGGCACGCAGGAACGCCGCGTGGAAGTTCATCGAAGCCTTCGGCGGCGGGGACTACAAGGTGGCCAAGCGCTGGGCTGTGGAGAAGGGCCTCGGGTTCGCCGCCCTCCCGCTGTTCGACGACCCGGACGTGCAGAAAGCCTGGGGTGACTGGATCGACATGGCCAAGTTCAAGAATCAGGCCAAGCTCGCCAAGAACGACGTCCAGACCGAGTGGAGGGGCATGTGGAGCCAGTTCTTCCGCCCGCTGCTCGCGAAGGCCATCAACGGTGACGCGACGGTCAAGGAAGTGATGGACCAGGGCGCCGCCAACTGGAACGACTACAAGCAGCTCATGGGGCGGTAGTCCCGCAGCGGGGTTTCGCCTTCATTTCCGGCATCCGGGGGCGCATGCCCCTGGATGCCGCCCATGACTTTCCTTGCAGAAACCTAAGGAGCGTGGTGTGAGCGGTAGAGGCACGTCCCCGTACCCTATCCAATGGCTCTTCCCGGTCCTGATCCTGGTCATCATCTTCACCGTCTATCCCTTCGCGTACGCGATCTACAGCAGCTTCTTCCAGATCCTGCTGGTCCTGCCCACCCAGCCCTTCGTGGGGCTGAAGAACTACGCCCAGGTGCTGAACAGCGTCTATTTCCGGGAAGCGCTCACCAACACCCTGATCTTCATGGCCATCACCTCTCCGGTGATCGTCATCTGCGCGCTGGGGGTGGCACGGCTTCTCCTGACCAAGTTCGTGGGGCGCGGGATTCTCCGGGCGGTCATCCTCCTGCCGTGGGCAATCCCCGGCTCGATCACCGGGATCCTGTGGTTCTGGATCTTCCACGACCAGTGGGGTGTGCTCAACGCGATTCTCATCAAGCTGCACCTCATTTCCACCGGCATCGAATGGCTGGAAAACTCGACGCTGGCGAAGTTCTCCGTCATGGTTGCCCACATCTGGACCCAGATCCCGTTCGCGAGCGTCCTGCTCATGGCCGCGCTCACCACCATCAACAAGGAGCTGTACGAGGCAGCCGAGGTGGACGGCGCGGGACCCCTCCGGCGGCTGATCCATGTCACCATCCCCCACGTCATGAGCATGATGGGCGTCGCGTTCATCTACGAGCTGATCATGGGTCTCACCACGTACGACGTGACCTACTCCATGACCGGCGGCGGCCCGGGAGGCGCCACCACCCTGCTCTCGTACTACATCTGGGCGGAGTCATTCAGCCAGCTGCACTTCGGCAGGGGTGCCGCGCTGGGAGTGATCACGGCGCTGATCACCCTCGGGCTGATTATGCTGATCATCCGCGCGATCCCCGGCGGGCTCAAGGTGCAGGAGGAGTAGCTGCCGTGGGCCGGAAACTCGTCATCTACGTCGCGGCGGTAATCGTGTTCCTCTTCAGCGCGGGGCCGCTGATGCTGACGGCCCTCGGCGGGATCATCCCCGACGCCGCGCTGCTGTCCGTGCCGCCGAAGTGGTTCTCCAAGAAGCCCACGCTGGACTACTACCGCTACATCTTCT
>Ga0315282_10010708_pt1 | contig 14326 bp, 20 predicted proteins | sample YL17G07_20_MG_FD_203693 | JGI IMG/M metagenome (GOLD analysis project Ga0315282, IMG submission 203693) | Sediment microbial communities from Yellowstone Lake, YNP, Wyoming, USA - YL17G07_20 | ecosystem: Environmental > Aquatic > Freshwater > Lake > Sediment | place: USA: Wyoming | collected...
TCTTGAAATCGTAAGGATTGGAAACAGCTATAGTCTCACCAAAGTAGCAGGTCTTCATGCCGAATATCAGGCAGACCTCCCTTATCTTCTTCTTTATAAGGTCGGTATGAGAGATCACGCCGTCCTTAGGGAAGCGCTTGAATCTCTTCTTGACATCCTTGAACAATAAGTGGCTGCCATACACGCTTATCGGCCAGTCGACATAGTCGCCGAAGTCCTGCTTGTTCAGGTCAACGAAATCGAACCACTTGTCTATCTGCACTATCTTGAGCGTTCCTCCGAGCTCGTCGATAGTCTGGGGCAATATCTCCGCCTCCACCATAAGCGCCTTCTTGGTTAGATCCACAAAAGACCATTCTACCCCCTCTTTCTCGAAATAGGAAATCAGCTCTGCTAACGACAGCATCCAGTTCTTTCCGAAGATAAAAGCGAACATGGTTAACTTTAGTCGGTTGGCATATATTTATATATCTCGCTAAGCAGAAGAATATTAACCAAAAGAATAACGGAGGAACAACATGCCAGATTATATAACAATAAAATCAGACGAATACAAATACGGGAACAACTTTATCGAAGTAGCCAGAAAGAAGATAGAAGAGGCCGAGTTTATCTCCCTCTCAAAAGGCTATTATACCCGAGCAGGGGACAAGAAATACAAAGGCGGGATAGGCTTCCCAGACGACAAGGCCCTGAAGGACTTTCTGATAAAGAACCTGCAAGAACTCTAGAGCAATAATTTTAATTTTTCCTATTTTTCTTAGTCCTGCATAGCTGACCAAAATATATATTAATGTGAACATCATAATACATACTAACGGTCGAAGGACTAGTTTTGGAGTGATTAGATGAAGATATCTGAACTGAAAGCGGGCTCGAATGAAGTTAGCCTTAAGGCTGAGGTAACGGAGGTCGCGGAGCCAAGGACAGTCAATACGAAATACGGGACCAATACAGTAGCCAACGCCGTCTTGGACGATGGATCTGGCACAGTGAAATTGACTCTCTGGGGAAAGCAAATCTCCACGGTCAAGCAGGGAGACAACGTTGAGATAACCGGTGGGTTCGTCAAGGAATGGAACGGCGAGCTGCAGCTTGGCGTTGGAAAGACGGGAGAGATAAAGGTACTGTAATATTAATCCTTAGCGTCTTCTAGATAGAAAGCTAAGAGTGATTAAACTGAAGGTGAATTTAAAATGGAGAATTTCGGTGGAAGAAGAAGATATGGTGGCGGCGGCAGAAGATTCGGCGGAGATTTTTCTTCGCAGGACAAGCCGGTCAAAGAAGGAGAGACCTACGACGTAGAGATAATCGAGGTCGGCTCTCGCGGAGATGGAATCGCAAAGATCCAGAACTTCGTGATATTCGTCCCTGGTACCAATAAAGGGGACAAAGTGAAGATAAGGATAACGAAAGTCAGGTCCTCAAGCGCAGTTGGCGAAGTCGTGAGCTCTGAATCGGAATCAAGCGAACCAGAGAAAATCGTGGTTCAAGAGCCGGAAGAGACCTCGGAAGAGAGTGAAGAGGAAGAGTCCGAGGAAACGGCAAAGGAAGAGCCGGCGGAAGAGCCTAAGGAAGAGCCAAAGGACGAGCCGGAAGAGACCGGAGAGGAAGAACCATAAGAGTAGGGTTCTTCTTTTTTCTTATTTTTTTAAGTATTTTTCAATCAGCTTGATATCTCTCTTGTCTTTTTCTCTATTCATTATCTTTTTCCATTTCATAACATAGTCTAATTTTACAAAACGGAAACCATTGATGACATCCGCAGTATCTATGAGTTTGTCTGCGTTTTCAAGCAAAGGAAGCCAGCCTTCAGCCATTTCTATATCCATTATCTGAATGAAATTTCTCTTATTGCCGGACTGATGAATCGGATATTTCTTAGCTAATTGTTTCCAAAGCTTTTTCTTAACAACTATATCCATGTCATGTGAGTTCCTGATTTCCCGTACTGCCAATGGCCCACTACCACAAATTGCGAATTCATCTCTAGGGAGATTCAGTTTTCCGAGTTCATTCAACTGCTTTAAGAACGGCATATGCGCCAACAGGGATTTGAACCCCGGTCATTAGCTGTTTCCAGGTTAGTTTGGGAAGCTAATATCCTAACCACTAGACTATTGGCGCATTATTGAGTTACATAGTTCCTTTTTTGAAGGTACTACCCCATTTTTAATATATGCATCAAAGCGGATTATATTCTTTTGGTTTGATGAGCCCACTAATGTTATATATTTCTTAATTTCTTCTTGAGTTTGAATTCTTACGGCAATTTTTCCAGATCCACTATCTGAAGGAGTAAAACCTATTTTTTTCAAACCTATTTTAAAAGAGTTTCTTAAAGGCTTTGAAAAACTTTTGAATTCAATTAGTGCCCTTTTATATCCATTTTGTTTAAAGAAAATACCGCCATCCGTGTCTACTAGTCCTCTTATACATCCAATCAACGCCATATTATTATTCAATATTTCATTGGGAATCTCAATCTTACTTTTCATTTTATTTCCTTCTTTAATACCAAACCTTTTTACAAATTCAACAATATCTCTTGAATAAATCATAACTCCAAGTGAATTTCCAAACTTTGTTCTAATCGTTGCATTTTTCTTAAATAATGTATAAACAAGATTTTTGACATAATTAGCATAATGAATCTCCCACGGATTTTCTAATGTTATTTCAATGACCTTATGTTGTATATTTCCATCACCTAACACTATTCCTATGAATTCACCAACGCGTTCATCCAGCGTTGGTATCATAATTTTGCTCATAATGCGTTTAGGTATACTGAAAACTTAAATTTTCCTTAACTAGCACAAGTTAATTCAGCAGAACGCACTGTTCATGAAGGCAGTCATCAGGTCTCTCGTCCCTGGCCCTAACCCCAGCGCCAGTATCGTGAACTTTAGCATCCAGTTCCACTCCTTGTTCGTCTCTTTGTCAATCACCCAGAGAGCCAATAAGACTACGATTATTTTTAGTGGAATGAAAATCCAAGTTCCAAAACCAGCAAATAGGGCGGAAGGGACAACGTGCTGCTCGAAATAGCGACTAGATCCGACGCAAAGATAGGTGAGAGCCATGAAAGTGGCAGACGAGTCTATCGCATGGGCCAGAAGGACCTGCCAGTTCTTGCCTTTCAGTATCTTGATTTTCAATAATCTGAGCGCATAGAAGGCAACGAGGAAGCAGGCCAGCGCCAAAGCCAGCGTGAAAGCCAGCGAGGCCCAGTTCTTCGCGTTAGAAATTGCTATCGCGCCGAATATAACTAGAAATGAGACACCGAGATACCTCACAAACGGGCGTTCGGTGTACCTCTGGATCAAAAGGCTGGCGAAAGCACCGGCGAAGATCAATAGGTATATGCCCGGCGTTATCAGCAGCCAAGTATGCGGAAAAAAGGCTATATCCTCTAATGCGCGCAAGACGCCTGCCAGGACTATCCACGGCAGCAGATCGGTCCATAGCCTACCGTCCAGCTTTACCCCGAGCCTCCTCAGGACATTAATCAGCACGAAAAGCGAGAGAATGAGTATAATGGCATAGACTGCGGTATTGAATATGTTGTAGCCAGCGCCAGTCTCTATCGGCTCTATGAAATATTGCTGGAAAAAGTCCATGTTTTTATTTCTGTTTCGGTCTAATATAAACCATGGAGCAAGACAACAGCCTCTGGAAACTGCCAGGCGACCCTAGATGCGTCCTGTGCAAGGGTTCCAAGCTTCTCTGCGGCAAGGAGCGCTGCCCGATCCTAGTCAAATTCTATGCGAAGCAGAAGACCGTGCCAATGTTAGATAGCCTGAAGCTTGAAGGCTCTAGTCCCCCCTCTGTCTTTGTGGGCAGATTCGGCTATCCCAAAGTCTATATAGGGCCGATGGTGCCTCCGGTTATAGGCAATACCAGCATAATGGATTCTCCTGAGCAATGGGCAGGCCTGTCTATCGACGAAATAGTCAACTTCCGCTTCCAGCTGGTCAGAGGCAAGTATCTGACCGATGTTCACAATTTCGAAGGGAGGATTATAGAGCAGACGCAGGAGATAGCGATGGCCAAGAGCTGTCCTGACACCGAAATAACTTTCAAAAACAAGCCAACAGGCAGGATGGTTCTAGACGACGAGATAGCGCCGTTCGGACCCTCGGCCAGGATAGAGCAGATGGACGTCAACTCTATAAGGGCTGAATACCAGATAGAGAAAGCCTATTACGACGGAGACCTGAAGTCGCGGGATGCCGTTTTCAGGCTGTATGAAAAGGGCCTGCCCGTCTCCCAGATCCAGAAGAGTTTCAGCGTAGGGTTATTCGGACTAGATAAGAATCGCAAATTCGTCCCTACTAGGTGGAGTATTACGGCAGTAGATGATACTATCGGCAAGGCGCTGTTGGAAAAAACGAGAACTTTTCCCACAATAAATGAGTACCGTGTTTATTGCCACGAAGAACTAGGAAATAGATGGGTCGTTTTAATGATTCCTCGTGAATGGTGCTATGAACTAATAGAAGCGTGGTGGCCCGGCACGATATGGAATCCTCAAGGTCGACAGATTGAGATGATTTCTGATTGTGAGTTTTATAACGGTCGAACTGGCTACCCTTCTATCGGTGGCTGCTATTTCAGCGGGCGTGTTGCGGTGAACGAGCTTTTAAATAAAGAAAGAAGACAAGCGGGGGTTGCTATTTGGAGAGAGGCTTCTGACGAATATATCATGCCACTTGGTGTTTGGGTGGTGCGTCAGGGTGTGCGGCATACTGTTTCCAAAACCCCAATGAAATTCGAAACATTGCAGCAGGCACTAAATTTTGTTTCGCAGTGCTTAAAGATTCCACTCAAGAATTGGTTGGAAAAAAGTGCTATTCTAAAAGATTCAATTTATCAGAGGAAGCTCACTGATTTTTATGAAAGTAAATGAGGTAATAGTAAAATCGGCATTAAGCAGGTCCAGTCTGCCAGGTCTAGTCTATGCTCTCAACCCGTATAGAGGTTGTTCTCACGCCTGTACCTATTGCTACGCCCCCTCGGTGCTTCGCGAGAACAGACAGTGGGGCGAGTTCGTGGATGTAAAGCTGAACCTACCATCGATACTCGCAAAAGAGGTTGGCTCGAAGCAAAAAGGAGTCGTCGGGATAGGCACAGTCACAGACGCTTACCAGCCGATAGAGAAAGAATATGAGATAACTCGAAAGTGTTTAGAGGTATTGCTGAAGAAGAACTGGCCGATATCCATACAGACGAAATCAGACCTAGTCCTGCGCGATTTGGACCTGATTGAAAAATTCAAAGAAAAGGATGTAGGTTTTACTATCACCACTCTCGATGACGCGAGGAGAAAGAGGTTTGAACCACATTCCTCTTCCATAGAGGCAAGACTTGACGCGCTCAGAACAATAGCTAAAAGAGGGATAAAGACTTGGGTTTTCCTTGGCCCGATAATACCTGATTTACTAGGGGATGCCTTGGAAGAATTGATAAAAGAACTCAGCGAAATTGGGATAGACCACCTCCTCTTCGACCGACTAAATCTCAAACCAGGCATGAGAGGCTTTAGCCAGTATAGAGATTATGACTATAAACCAACAGAAGCAAAAGTTAAAGAACTGTGCAAACAATACAATATCCGGTGCTATAATGCATTCTAAGCCCAAAAACTTACGTGACGCGCTAAACAATATCCTAACTCCAGAAGAAAAGAAGAAGCTCGTAACCTCTTTCGACATCATAGGGGATATAGCCGTTATAGATATCCCGGACGAGCTGGTCGGCAAGGAAAAGGAGATAGGAAAAGCCCTTCTCGAGGTTCATAAGAGCATAAAGACGGTCTGCAAGCGTAGCGGCATCCACGAAGGGACCTACAGAATCAGGCATGTAGAGGTGATTGCCGGGGATAACAGGACGGAGACGGTCCATAAGGAGTCTGGAGTCACGCTAAAACTAGATGTCAATAACGTCTATTTCACGCCGAGGCTGTCGCATGAACGGGAGAGAGTAGCGGAGCAGGTGAAGCCTGGCGAGACCATAGGAGCCTTCTTCGCAGGTATTGGACCTTTTCCGCTCGTTATAGCCAAAAAGCAGCCCAATGTCAGAATATATGCCATAGAGCTCAATCCGACCGCTTTCGAATACATGAAATACAACATCAATGTCAACGGCGCCGGCGGCTGCATCTACGCCTTATGCGGCGATGTGAAAGAGATAGCTCCGCCATTGCTCAGAGGCAAGTGCGACCGGATACTGCTGCCCTTGCCAAAAGGAGGTGAGGACTTTCTGGATATTGCGCTGGAATGTGCGAATAAGAACTGTACCATCCATTTCTACCAGTTTGCGTCTGAAGAAGACTCTTTTTCTGCAGCAATCAAGAAAACGGAAGAAGCAGCAAAGAGAAACAAGAGAAAGATAGAAATAGTCAACAAGCATATAGTGAGGCCTTACGCTCCCAGAGTCAACCAGATTGTCCTGGATATAAAAGTAAAATAAAATGGTTTAGCGGACCGGCACAGCCCACATCGCTGCTCCTCCGAACACTGCCCAGCAGACTAGGCAGAGGACAAACAGCGCTACCACAGTTAGAAGCGATTTGTTGGCGTCCATCTTCATGGTTGGCTGGAGGAAGATGTACAGCAGATAGAGCGCATACAGTCCTACCAGAATGTTTAACAACGGTACCCAAGATAGGGCTATAACCGCTGCCGTTGGAAAAGCCAGTGTCGCTGCAAACTTCGAATAGTCTCCCTTTCCGCCCAAGACGCTAGCCACTATCCAGATTATGATAGTCCCTATAAACCAGCCTATGAGCGCGCCTATCGGCAAAGCGATTAGCACAGAGATTGCCGCAATAACTCCCAAAGTCGGACCCATCATTCCCGTCCACCCCATCATGGGCATCGCTGAGACGAACATCCCCATCCATGTGCTGAAGACAAGAGCCAGAAAGGCAAATATCACTGCAGGCACTAGAGCACCAAGCACCACTGCCAGAGCCCCATCCCCTAACGTGAGTTTCTTCTTTACTAAAGCGTTCGCTGTCTTGGTAGGATTGGTCAAACTACTCAATGCGTAGTTGAAAACTTCATTTATATCCATCAGACCACCAAAAGAAACTAAAGAATTAAGGATATATAAGATTAGCGTCTCTCCTGAACGCTTCTTTGAAGGTCACGATGCTGGCGGCGATGCAGACACCGCCGCCCATGAGCAGTAAAGCGAAGATGCCCCCCTCCGTGCCGCCAGATATGCTTAGATACATTATAAAAAGTCCGCACAATAGTATAAAGATTCCGCACATGATCAGCAAGATGCTTCCTGGGCTCATAACTGGCTTTAAGAAGAGCCGCTTTTTAAGATTTACTGCTAAACATAGACAGCGTTGCCTATAGCCAGTATCACCAGAATCCCGAGAGTGTTGAGTAGGTAAGAGAAGACAGAAAAGGCCCTCGGAGAGATTTTCGATGAGGCCAGCAGGCAGACGCCTATCTCGTCAGGCAAAGGCGAGGCTATGACGAAGCCGGCTAGAACGGGCAGCAGGTATTTTTTCAGATGGCCATGTATCATGTGCCTGAGTTTCTTTACAGGCTTTTCGTTTGACATCTCCTTTACCTCGTCCATGAAAGAGCTCCTGATGAACGTGAACAGGACCAGATCAGAGGTCAGGGCGCCCATGCCCGCTATCGCAGCGAACAAAAAGATGTTATAGTCTTTCGCGAGCATCAGCAGGAATACGACTGAGGTAGACGTGGTGAACCCGTAAGAGAACAAGAGGCCCAGGATGAACGCGCTGAGATAGCCCAATGCCAGCAGCTCGCTCTGGAACGGCAGGACGTTCCTCCAGCTGAAAAGCACATACGCCAGTAAGAAAGTCAGGAGCAAGAGCGTGAATTTCGGGTACTTTATTTTCATGATTATAGAAAACGGAACCGATTTTTAAACCTTCCATCTTTTTTGGAAGCGCTGGTGCTGCCATTCGCGTTCGTTTGTAACACCTGCGGCTTCAGCAGCTTTGACTGCATAATCCGCGGCATGAGGAGCATGGCCAGCGACATGGGCGGTTGCAGCAGCATGACCAGCCGAGCGTGCAGCAGCGCGAGCCGCAGTTTGATTAACACCGCGGGCAGCGGCGTGGGCGTCAAGCGCAGCTTTGCGTGCCTCGCCCACTGTTATCACATCACGCGCCCAGGCTCGTCCCGCTTCAATAGCTTTCCGCGGTCGGTCATCTTTCGGGCGTTCCTTCTCAAAATATGGAAGTACATGTTCGGCACAATCAGCGGCCCAGAACGCCAATGCTTTTTGATCTTGCCTGTCGAACTTCTTTTTTTGTTTCATTTTTTACTTCAACCCGATATGATCTTTTATTCTTTTTATCGATTCAATAGATAAGTCGAAAAAGCTATCCAAAGGCAGCCCCGCTAACTCAATTTCTTTAACTAATTCTCTGCTGCAATTTGCCGCAAATCTCCTGTCCTTGAATTTTTTCGCCAGCCCCTTAGCGTCCATGTCAGAGATTCTTTTCCCTCTCATCAAGGCATACGCGTAGATAATGCCAGTCAACGTCTCAGCAGCGGTAAGGCAGTGCTGTATTTTTGATGCCCTCTTTTTATCTTTTAACAACGGGATTTCATCATGACCGTAACCGTGGGATTGCACATTCTCTATAAATCCATCATCAAAGCCTTTTTCCCTCAATAATTCCGCGGCCTTAATGCAGTGCTCACTCCAATCGTTTTTCGTTAGGGTCCAGTCAACATCGTGCAGTAATCCTAGCATCCCCCAATACTCAACATCATCGCCAAATTTTTCGGCCAATGACCTCATAATTGCTTCCGTTTCTAAATAGTGATTCATATCAGAGTCAAGCTGGGACATGCTTTTAAGCAAAGCTATTGCTTCTTCCCTCGATATTGGCAAGCTGTTCACATTACCACCTTACTAACCTATTAATGAGTAATGCACGGAGCGGCTCGGTAAGAGCGGGTTACCTCGAATCGCTTTTATTTTTCTTGTTATTGTATTTAAAGTTGTGCGTTCTGCCCACAAACCTGAAACTGCCGCCTTCTATCCTGATTGCCTTGCCGTTGACCACCGCATCAGCCAGCGTTTTCCTAGCCAAACTAATCATCCTGTTGAAAGTTGGCTGGGAAATTCTCATCTTCTTAGCTGCATCAATTTCATCCAGACCCATAACGTCCTTTAGTCTTATTGCTTCGAACTCCTCAACAGTTAGGACTACTTCTTCTAAATCAACCATTCTCACGCCCGCTGGCTTGAAATAGGTGACTCCCGGCGTTAGATAGACATTTCTAATCAATCTGGGTCTAGGCATTCTTTCACTGTTTTCCAGTCATTTTTGTACCACATTTTGGGCATTTGTAGACGGAGCAAGGCACTCCTGATTGGTGAACTCCTTCGTAACCGCACTTAGGGCAGAAGCACTTATAGTTGTACCCTAACCCCTGCCTACGACCACCGCTGCCCAATCCTTCTCCTCTGACCATATTACCCGCCAAGTTCTTTTAATCTTTTCTCTATAGTCCTTTTCTCTTCCTGCAACATCTTCTTTTCCTCTTCTTTAGTTGGCTCATGATACGTTGGTAAGAATCTACCATATCCTCTGCCAAATCCTCTCCTGAATCTTATTTCTTTACCACATGGTCCCATCCCCCATCCGATAGGGCCTGTTCCCTGCGGTCCAGTTCCATTTAATCTAGGCATATATCCACCTCCATTATGGATCATAATTCATTATTGTTGTAATGAATTTATATTCATAATGGTATTTAAACCTTTCGGCAGAACTAGTCACATTTTTTCATCATCGAAATCTCTTCGTAAACGATGTATAGCATGATTCCGGCAGCAAATGACATCGATAGCGCCTGTAGATGCTCTGAAACATTCAACAGCAAACAGTAGGCAGCCAGGCCACCTAGTATGTACAACAGTTGTGTCACTAGAACCGCGTTTAAACCAGTAGCAAACTTCTTTTTTATAAAGAACGGAATCGAGACTATAGACCCCTCTGGGAGATTGTGAAGGCCTATCAGAAAAGCGGTTACTAAACCCAAGTTCGGATCAATGAGATAAGAAGAGCCGAACGCGATGCCCTCCGGCAGCTCATGGAAGCACATAGCAATAAAGACGAGAAAGCCAATTCGTTCAACCCTCGTTTTATGCTTGTGGGGGACAATTCTATTAAGCACGCCGAACGTCGCAATACCTATCACCACGCCAACGAAAACGAGCGAAGTTATCCTCAGCCCCTCTTCAATCAGCAGCAAGGATACCGCAACCATCATCAATGCCTCTATTAAGACGATTGTACGCAGATTGTTACAGAACTTCTTTACAAAGAACCAGCTTAATACTCCTCCAAATACTTGGGCCGCAGCAGCCAGCAGCAAAAGCAAGGCAAAGTTAATCATATTCTCACATATTAGAGTATGCACGGAACAGGATTTGAACCATCACTTCTTGTTCTTGGCCAATACCCAAAACTGTCTTTCTCCACCAAGCCGAAGTAATTTGCTCCATATAATACTAAAACCAGCATTTTTTATTATGCTTAAACATTTCTTTGGACCATAAAAACTCCAGAACATTTTTACGCCCAGATAATCCTCTTTGTAGTATTCCCACGCCTTTGATCCACCTGCATTAACTAGGATTATGCTATCTGGCTTCAAAATCGTATGAAGGCTCTTATAAATCCCAGAATGTTTTTCACGTGGTATATGGATCAAGGCATAGAAAGAAACAGCTCCATCAAATGAATTGTGTCCAAATTTCATTTTTGTGATGTCCATTTTTATAAATCTGGCTTTAGGAACATTTTTTTTGACGAGCTTAATCATTCCTGCAGCAAAATCGATTCCGACAACTTTATAGCCTTTGTTTGTAAGAAACTTAGCAACGGGGACACCTGCGCCGCAACCCAAATCAACAACTTTAGAGCCTTTGGGAACTAGTTTCGAGAATTTCCTTAATAGTGCATTGTTTTTGTATACATCTCGTTGTTTATGATATATTTTAGCAATTCTATCGTACCCCCTGCGAACAATTTCCGACTTTTGCTTAGGCATTTTTTACATCTCAAATAATGCACGGAGCAGGATTTGAACCTGCGAATCCACTAAGGAAATAGGCCCTGAACCTACCGCCGTTGGCCGCTTGGCTATCCGTGCGTGAAGCGGACCCAGAGGGATTTGAACCCCCGATATCTCGGTCCGAAGCCGAGCGCATTATCCGAGCTATGCTATGGGTCCTGCTATATATTCTGTCTATGGTGCTTAAAAATACTTAAGAAAAAGTCATTTCTTCGCCTGCGGCGGTTTAAGGGGCTCTGGTGGCTGCGGCGGGTTTGGCATGAACGCCCCCAGCGCCCCGCTCATCGGGGATATCCAGATAGCGCCGAAAGAGGAGACTAGCGATGTAATCACTAATGCAATCAGTATCGGCAGGAAATCGAATAGGTAACTAAATGGAGGGGTCGCGAACATCTTCTCCATTATGGGGCGCGTCATTACCGAGGTGCTGTTCGTTATGCGAGCGTAATTCTGGTCTATTATGCTGTCTATGCTTGACATCTGCTTATCGTACGCTATATCAGTCTGCTGGTTCACTGTGTCCATTATAGTCTGGTTTGAAGTTATATAGTCGACAGGAACTCCTAACTGAGCAGCTGTTCCGTTTATTATCTGTTCCCTAAGTTGGTCCTTGGTGAACAGCTGGCTGACGACCATGTTCCTGACATCGTCCTTGCTTATGAAAGAACCGATATTTATGCTAGATTGGAAGCTGAGCATGGCTTCTTTGAACTTAGCCTTGCTGTCATCGAGATTCATATAGACGAAAAGCAGGCTAGCCACGAGAGAACCGATTGCAAGAAAAGTCACCACGTTCTTTGAAGCGTGATAGTTCGATTTCATCTTACCCCATGATTTGCCGCTCTCAGATTTTGAATATACTAAAAGCATGCAGCCTGCCATGTAAAAAAGCATTATTATCAGGAAGACCAGGGTGTTGTTGAAAAAGGACAGGCAGGCCAAGATAGGCAGCGCTACTCCCACCGCCACCATGATAGTCCTTTCGAGCTTGTTCAGGTATAATGAGAACAGCCTCGCCAGGAAGATGCTTAGCGCTATCATGAAACCTATGGCCAAAAGCAGCAGTATCAGAGTTATCGCATCGGGGCCGGTGAACCTGAGCGCTATCTTCGGGTCAAACGCGTCAGAGAACCTGATGCCTGTCCATGTGTACAGGTAGACCCACCAGATGTTTATCAGCGTGAACACGAAACTGCCTATCGCCAGCATCTTGATGTTCTTTATTTCCATAGAATTAGTTAAAATAGCTTCTAATAAAAAGCTTTCTATCAACTCAGAATCTTGCATCCATCCTTTTCGACAAGCAGAGTCACCTCGGCCTGCGACACCAGCGAGCCGGATACGTCCTTAAGGATAGGATATTGGATAAGAGCATCCCGCACCAACAGTTCCTTTAGTGCGACCTTTAGCTTGAACGGTTGATAGGCTCTTGCCAGCCACCTCTCGGCGAAAGGAAGGGTCTTGTACTCGTTCTGGATAAAGGCTAACATCCCTCTCGCATCCATGTTTCGCGTGAGCACCTCTCTGTTGAAGGAAAATATCTCGGTTCTTCTGTCTTCCCTTACGTATCCCTCGCCAGTGCTAGCAAATGGCTCTATCGCGATGATTTGCCCCTCTTCCAATTCCTCTTCATAGTCAACATCGACATTAGGAATTGAAGGTTCAGTATGCACCTCATACGCCTCCAGACCGTGGCCGGACAGGTTCCTTATGGGCTTGAATCCATAGCCGGTTATAGTATCTTCTATGGCCTTGCCTATTTCCTTCGTCATTCTGCCAGCCTTGACCAGGCTTATGGCATTCTCAAGCGCCTTCTCGCTGGCCTCGACAAGCTTGCCATGCTCTCCAGACAGGTCGATAGTATAAGCTATGTCCCCTATGAAGCCGTTCACATGCGTGCCTATGTCGACATTTACGACATCCTTTTCTCCAAATACTGTCTTCTCATCGATAGATGGCGTGTAGTGCGATGCGTTTTCGTTTATAGAGATATTGACTGGAAAACCTATACTGGCCTGTTCCTTAATCCATCCCTCGATAGTCTCAGCAGTCTCAAGCAGGCTGTTACCTATCTTTATCAGTGACTTCGACTTCTCCGCGACATCTCTGGCCAACTTTCCGGCCTTAGTATAATCCTGCAGCTCGTTCATCATCCAAACCCCATAAATAGAAATAGCTCTTTCCGCCGACCTTGTATTTCTTGGTGACGTCCAGAACTTTGTCTTTAAGCTCCCCTTTCCTCAACAGGCCCTTCACTACCTCAGGCAGGTTTGGCGGAGTCTTCCCCCGTTCCAGCATGTGCTCTGGCGTGGCTAGTGCGGTTAAGTATACCGATTTTCTATCCAGATTGCTCTCCAAAACTATCTTCTTGAGTTCTCTGACCAATGCCAGTTCCTGGTTGACCGACTCCTCTTCGGTTGCATCAACACCTATCTGGCCCTCTTCAGCCAGTTCTTTCTTGTGCCAGTCCATCGCTCTATTCTTCCACTTCTCAAGTATTTTTGCCTTGATGTCTTCGTCCATCAGAACCACTTGCCTAAGCCAGACTGCTCCCCGTCGAACTTCAGGTCCTCTTCCTTGACCCCGAGCTCCTTAAGTATCTTCATCACCGCGGGCAGTATCTGGTTGTTGATGTAGTAGTCAGCGTCATAATCCTTCTTCCCGAGCAATTGGACTGGAATGGACCTGTCCGAGATGCTTCCGGATCCCTTCACCACTACGTACTCCAAGACAGAGCCGGGCCCTATCTTCTCGCCGGCCTCTATCAGCTTTTTCGCCGCTTTCACATGTGGCGCCTGCTGTTCATAGCTCGATACCTTTCTGACCACCTTAGTATAAATTATTAAGTCCTCTACGTCGACTTTCCTGTCCCGTACATCCTTGATAACTTTCTTGACAATATCCACGGCCTTCTCCGGCTTCCCCTCTTTAAGTACGGCTTCTATGACCTTTTCTTGGGTCTCCTTGGCAATGTTCGCCCAGTCGCTCCTCACAAACTCGAAGCCCTTTATCTCCACGACCCCGTCCTCTCTAATCAAAGCATATCTCTTCTTCGCTGCCGTGCCCTCGCGCTTGGACACGAATATTCCTCTCGGATAATAGCCTTGGAACTCCAATTCCATCTTGGCAGGCAGTTCTTTGTTTATTTTTTCAACAAACTTCTTCGCCTCTTCCACCGTTTTGTCTCCGAGTTTTATAAAAATAGAGTCAGTATTGTGTAATAAAATCTGACC
>Ga0315282_10010709_pt1 | contig 14326 bp, 5 predicted proteins | sample YL17G07_20_MG_FD_203693 | JGI IMG/M metagenome (GOLD analysis project Ga0315282, IMG submission 203693) | Sediment microbial communities from Yellowstone Lake, YNP, Wyoming, USA - YL17G07_20 | ecosystem: Environmental > Aquatic > Freshwater > Lake > Sediment | place: USA: Wyoming | collected...
GTCGACCCCATACGGCTAATCTGGAGCCGAGCAAGAAACCCAAGAGATTGAATATCCTCCATCGGCGACCGCACGTGGCTGATCAGGAACCAACCAAGAAACCGAAGAGACTGAACATCATCCACCGGCGACCGCATGTGGCTAGCCAGGAACCGAGCAAGAAACCCAAGGGACTACACGCGTTCGGCACCCGCCACACCAGCGATAAAAAACAGACCCCGAAACTCAAGAGACACCCGGCCTACAGCAGCCAACGAGCACCAACCAACGCAACCCCCTGGGTACCAACCCCGGAGACCGCACAACCACCCCCGGAGACGAACCAGACACCACCCAGCCCAGCCCAAGAACAGGAACACCCAAGACTCAGGACCAGACTCTTCTCCCATAAAGACCAAGCCACCAAGAAAACACGAACCACAAAAACCACCACACCACAACCCAAGAAACACACGCCCTTCACCAAAACAAAACCAGCAGAAGGAACCCCACCCACAGCCCCGACCACCAGCCCCACACAGACCACACCAGAGGCAAAAGGAGAGGAAGCCAAATTCCCAGAATACCTCCCCGACATCAACGCCGACGAAGCCAAATGGATCGACCAGAAAGTCAAAGAAACCCTCACCGCCGGCCACACCGACACCACCCCAGGAACACAGCCCCACCCCGACAAACCTACTCTCGACCTTCCCACCCCGCCAACAAACACCCAAACACCACAAGCCCCACCAGCATCTTCTTATGAGACCTCGCCAAACCCCTCCGGCGCCCCAGCTAAACGATTCGAGGACCTCGCCCCCGACGGCGTCGTCCAATTCCAAGAAATCGCCCACCGACTCAAAGACCAGACCCTCAGCCACCTCGGGTACACAACCGGCACAATCGAAGAAATCGACTTCTACCCCCTCCACGAGCCCTACGCCTACGTCGAAATCGTCAGAGAGCAAGACTCGCTGGACAAACGCTACCTCCTCGTCGAAACACAACTCACCGAGGACGAAAACAACCTCCTCAACTTCCTGAAAACAACCTTCTTCACCCTGAAATTCCATCCCCAGGATATCGGTGCTGTCAGCGAAAAGGATTACCTCACAAAAAAGGTGGATGAGATTCTCGCCGACTACATGGTCCCAATAGAGGCTGAATCCAAGAAAAAAATCATCTACTTCCTGGAAAAAGGATTCCTCGGCCTTGATAAACTTGAGATCCTCATGAAGGACTCCAACATCGAGGATATCTCCTGCGACGGCGCCGGCATCCCCATCTTCCTCTACCACCGACGCTACGGAAGCCTGCAAAGCAACGTCGAATTCACCGAAGAAGACCAGCTTACGGCCTTCGTTGTAAAACTCGCTCAAAAATGCGGCAAACACATCTCCGTCGCCGAGCCAATGCTGGACGCGACCATGCCGGATGGCTCACGCATCCAGATGACTCTGAGCACCGAGGTCACCACCAAGGGATCGACCTTCACCATCCGCAAATTCAGCGAAGACCCCTTCTCCCCGACAGACCTCGTCGAATTCCACACCATGTCCTCAGAGATGGTCGCCTTCATGTGGCTCGCCATCGAAAACCGGATCAACGCCCTCATCGCCGGAGGCACCGCCGCAGGAAAGACCTCCACCCTCAACGCCCTCTCCCTCTTCATCCCCCGGGAATCCAAGATCGTCTCCATCGAAGAAACCCGAGAAATCAACCTGCCGCACCCCAACTGGATCCCCGGCGTCGTCCGCTCAGGATTCGGCGAAGTCGTCGGCAACAAAGTCATCGGCGAAATCGACCTCTACGACCTCATGAAGGCCGCGCTCCGGCAACGCCCGGAGTACATCATCGTCGGGGAGATCCGCGGCAAAGAGGCTTACGTGCTCTTCCAGGCCATGGCCACGGGGCACACCACCTACTCGACGGTCCACGCGGACTCCGCTCAATCCCTGATCCACCGCCTGGAAGGAAAACCCATCGAGATCCCCCGCATCATGCTGCAGGCCCTCGATCTCATCTGCATCCAAGTCATCTCACGGGTCAAGAACAAGCGCGCCCGACGCTGCAAACAGATCATCGAAATCATCGACATCGACCCGACCACCAAAGAGATTCTCACCAACGAGGTCTTCCGCTGGGACCCGATAGAAGACAAATTCGTCTACTCCGGTAAAAGCTACATTCTGGAGCGGATCCGCTCGGAGAAAGACATCTCCAGGGAGACGATGATCCAGGAGATCAAGAACCGAGCGCTCCTCATTGAATGGATGAACAAGGAGAACTACCGGGAGTTCAAGAAAGTCGCCACAATAATCGCGCAGTACGCAGATAACCCTGCCGAGACCATGAAAAAGGTACTTGGTACCACATGACGAAAAAGATAGCCATCTGTCCATCGTGCCATGCGAAAATCACCGCCGAAGGCACGCCAGGATCAAGGGTAAAAGTCACCTGCACCTCCTGCGGAAAACAAGGCGTCATCGTATTTTCCACCCATGAAACCTCACTTGAGGAAAAAAATTTCGTCGAACTCGACTTCTACCCGGTCCACGAGCCATTCTCCTATATCAAGATTCTCAAAGACTTCACCTCCCTGGACAAATACTACAAGGTCATCGAACCGCAGCTTTCAGACGAGGAGATAAAGAAGCTACACGCCATCCAGAACATCCTCATCAACTCCATCGACATCATGGTGGAGGAAATCGAACCAACGAAACTCGAGGGATACCTTCGGGAGCACATAGACCGGATTATTGAGGACAACCAACTCACTGCCGATGATGTTTTCAAAACCAAGATCCTGTATTACATCAAACGCGATTTCCTCAACTACGGGAGAATAGACCCGCTGATGAGGGACCCCAACATCGAGGACATCTCCTGCGACGGCTCATCGATTCCTATTTTTCTCTACCACCGCAACTTCGGATCCTTAAAAAGCAATGTGCAGTTCATAGACGAAGTCGAGCTCTCAGCGTTCGTCGTCAAACTCGCACAAAAATGCGGCAAGAACATCTCCGTGGCCGAACCGATGCTGGACGCGACCATGCCCGACGGTTCACGCATCCAAATGACCCTGAGCAAGACCGTCACCACGAAAGGATCCACGTTCACCATACGAAAGTTCCGGGCGGACCCAATCACAGCCACAGATCTCATCAAATACAAGACCATGTCCCCACAGATGGTCGCTTTCCTATGGCTTGCTGTCGAAAACGGGATCAACGCCCTGATTGCTGGGGGGACTGCCTCAGGGAAGACCTCGGCGCTCAACGCCCTTTCCCTCTTCATCCCCCGGGAATCCAAGATTGTCTCCATCGAAGAAACCCGAGAGATCAACCTCCCGCACCCCAACTGGATCCCCGGCGCCGTTCGATCAGGATTCGGTGAAGTCGTCAATGACAAATTCGCTGGCGAAATCGACCTCTACGATCTTATGAAGGCCGCGCTCCGGCAACGCCCGGAGTACATCATCGTCGGGGAGATCCGCGGCAAAGAGGCTTACGTGCTCTTTCAAGCAATGGCAACTGGGCATACGACATACTCCACGGTCCATGCGGATTCCACAGAATCCCTCATCCACCGGTTGGAAGGGAAGCCGATTGAGATCCCTCGAGTCATGTTGCAGTCGCTTGATCTAGTTATTCTCCAGTCGAGCGTCCTGATAGAAGATAAGAACGTCCGTCGCTGCAAGCAGATTGTGGAGATTGTCGATATCGACCCTATGACTAAGGAGATTCTGACTAACGAGGTCTTCCGCTGGAACCCGGTGGATGATACGTTTTTCTTCTCCGGGAAGAGTTATGTCTTGGAGCGGATCAGAAGTCAGTATGATATGAGTCGCGAGGATATGCTCGAAGAACTCAAGCGGCGAGTCGAGATTCTTGACTGGATGAAACGGAAAAATATCCGCGTGTTCAAGGATGTCGCACGAATTGTTGCGTATTATGCGGAGCTGCCGGATGAGCTGATGGCGAAGGTCATGAAGGATCAGGAGAAGCCAAGCGATGATCTGAGCATTAGCCGTACGACTGCTCAGTCCATGCATGGCGAGAAACAGCCGCAGCTGTCAGCCTCGGTTCCAGCGGCGCCTAGCAGTGAGGCTATGCCCGGGAAACGTTCGAAGAAGGGGAAATAGATGGTTCTGACGAAGTATCAGCAAACGTGCTATAAGTGGTTAGGGCGATTTGGGGAGGAGCACGTTAACGAGCGATTCAAAAAGGATCTGCAGGCGGCCCATCTTGAGATTCGTCCTGGTGCGTATTTATCCTATGCCTTGCTGAGTACGGTGCTTGTTTCAGTAATTTCCGCATGTATCTTGTATCCGTTGACGTTCGTTATCTTGCCTCTTCTGAGAGTAGTTTTGGCGCGGGGCCTGATGCTGATTGTTGTCCTTTTGCCTCTGGTCTTTGGCGCGGTCACGTATATGGTGTTGTTGTCGCGTCCGTCCTCGATTGCGAAGTCGCGGAAGAAGAAGATTGATGCGAATCTTTCGTATGCGGTGAACTTCATTTCGGCGATGGCCTCGGCGGGTGTGACCCCGACGGAGATTTTCAAGAGCCTTTCGAACCAGGAGATCTACAGTGAGATAACGGAGGAGGCCGCCTGGATCTATCGTGATGTGGAGCTGCTGGGTCTGGATATTCTGACGGCGATTAAGACGAATATCGAGCGTACTCCTTCGGAGCGGTTCAAGGAATTCCTGCAGGGGATGGTTGTGACGGTCACTTCCGGGGGTTCGTTGAAGACCTATTTCATGCATAAAGCTGATCAGTACATGTGGGAGAACCGCCAGGCGCAGAAGCAGGTGATGGAGACGCTGGGGATCATGGCGGAAAGCTATGTGACCGCGGCGGTCGCGGGCATCCTGCTGCTGTTGATTGTGATTCCGCTGATGATGATTATCAGTGGGAGCTGGAACGTGATGTTTCTCTTTGTCTTGATCTTGTTTGTGGTGCCCTTGATTCATATCGGGTTTGCAGTCGTGATCCGGTTGATGTCGGAGGGAGCGTAGAATGGCGGAGTCTCAGGAGGCGCCGAAGAAGCAGGGGCGGTTGAAGAAGCTGAATCTCGCGGAGGATCTGGTGCGCCTTATCATTATAGGGGTGACTGCGGGTTGTATAGCGGTCTTTTGCCTTCTCGCCCTCTTGACCGGGTTTGGCGTGGTCAAAGGGTTCGCTGGTCCGATTGACTACATTGTCTTTGCGATTCTGTCTGGGGCTGGGATCTATGGCTTCTATGGGATGCTTCGGGCGCGGAGGATTGCGAAGATTGATGCGATTTTCCCTGATTTCGTCCGGGATCTCGCCGAGTCGCGGCGTGCAGGGATGACGTTTACCCGGGCGATTTTGTTTGCCTCGAAAGGAAACTATGGGATTCTTACCCCGGAGATCCAGAAGATTTCGCAGCAGGTCTCCTGGGGGAGCAGCGTGGAGGATGCGCTCACCGCGTTTTCCAAACGGGTGCGGACCAGGTCCATCTGCCGGACGATTCAGCTGATCATCGAGGCCAGCAAGAGCGGGGGCAATGTCGCAGACGTTTTGGAGATCGCGGCGAAGGATGCCCGGGAAATCAAGATGCTTGAGGCTGAGCGGAAGGCCAACATGGCTTCTTACGTGGTCGTGATCTATGTCGGGATGTTCGTGTTCCTTGCCATCGTTCTGATCCTCTGTACGAGCTTTATCCCTGCCATGGTGGGGAATAAGGGAACCGCTGGGATGCAGGGCATCATGGGCGGGGGCAGTCTAGCAAGCCAGCAGGATGTCTCCGGAGTCTTTTACTTGGCATGCCTTGTTCAGGCTTTTGGCTCCGCCCTAGTGGCCGGCGTATTCGAGAATGGTCAGTTCTCCTCCAGCGTCAAGCATGTCTTCATCATGGTGTTCACGACCTGGCTTTCCTTCAAGATGCTTATGGGGGTATGAGAAATCAGGTGGCGGCAAAGGGCACGGTCCCTCGATTCTGACGAGGCGGTGGCTGAGGTCATCGGGACGTTGATTCTCATTACCATCGCGGTCGCAGCGTTCAGTGCCTTGTCGCTGATTATTCTGAATCCTTTAACGACGCCATCGACTGATTCTTATCTGTCAACGACCTTGGTGAGTTACATCAATGCGGGTAATCCGCGGACGATTGTGATTGAGCATCGAGGCGGGGAAAGTCTGAACCATTATCGGGTCACCTTCACGATTTCGACCGCGACCGACCCGCCGACGGTGACGACGGTGACGGAGACCGAGAGCGATGCCGGTCCTCACGTCTGGATGGTGGGGGAGCGCTGCAGCTATACAGCGGCGGCGAGTCTGACGAATAAAAAGGTGGAGGTCACGGTCCTTGATACTGATACAAATATCGTCCTTTTGAATAAGGTTGTTCAGGATGTGGATGCGTTTGCGACTCCCTATGTTCAGGTCTTCAATCCGAATGAGGATCCGAATGGGGTGACGGACACGACGGCTGTTCTGCGCATGTATTATAATTTTGTTAAGTACAATTATTATTTTAGTCCGCTTCCGGGGACGGTCAATTTCGTGTACCAGAAGCTTGACTCATTTGGAAACCCGGTGAGTAACCAGAGTACGGCGCCGATTACTCCTCTCCCGCTTGACGGGTGGTATTCGGTCTTGCTGTCAGGGTTATCGCAGGATACGCGTTATCAGGTTCGGGCCGTGATCCTGTGGGGCTCGTCGGTTGCTCAGACTTCGTTTGTGCAGTTCTGGACGTATTCAAATGCCCGTGGGCTGTGGCATCTTGACGAAGGGTTGCATGGTGGTGGCGCTATTGCTTTTGATTCTGCGCAGCCGCCGACTGACGGGGAGGTCCATGGTGCAAGCTTTGTCGGGGATATTTTGCATAATAACGGGTTTTTGAATTTCACGGCGGAGCATCAGAACGTTGAGGTGCCGAATAATTATAAGTTTGATTTGGATTATCAGATGACTGTTAGGGAATGGGTCAATTCTCGGCCGGGAGGGTCCTTGTTCTATGGCCAGATCACAGAGATTGATAATGCCTCTTTGAATAGTCTTCCTGCGGAGTGGATTGAGCCGACGGTTATCCATATCTCCGGTGATGTGTACGCGGCCGTGTATCATACCTCGGTCGATCCGGGGTCGACGATCACGACGTTTCATCTCCCGGAAAGTGGCATCATCCCGGGTCCGTTTTCTGTGATTGATACGCAGATCTTTCCGGTGGGGAACTACCGCAACAATCCCTATATCCTTTCCCTTGGAAACGGTCTGTATGCGGTTTCGTACGGATCTCGGTATTTTGATTCTCTGCCCGCAGGGTATATCATGACGGTGAGCATCGCCGAGGACGGGTTGATCGGGGATTCCATAATAGACCAGATGATGACCAGCAGTTACTTTGGGAAAGAATCGCGGATCTTCCATGTCAACGGGTCTGTGTATGGGGCGGTCTTCGGTGGGGATTATAGTAAGACATATGTCTGGAAGACGGGGGGGATTGTGACATTCTCTATTGATGATCTGGGCTACTTTTCGATGCCTATTTCCTCGCAGAAATTCCCGGAGGATTACTGTTCCAAGGTCGATGTCGTCCCGGTGAGCGGGAATATCTTCGCGCTCGCCTTCGATAGTGATAGCAACGGATCCGCGTGTATCAGGACTATTCAGATAGACGATGCCGGTCTCGTGACGTTTCTACGGAGAGCCTTTTTTTCTCTAGCGAATTACATGGAGCCTTCGATTGTTGCCAGTGGGCTCTCCAATCTGTATATTGTCGCTTATGGTGGTGATTCGTCGCACCCGTTGCAGGGGACGGTTCGGACGGTGTCCATTGCGTCTGACGGGACCATCGGTGGGTTCAGCGGCTTCCAGCTTTTTCCCTCAAATGCCTCCGTTGATCCGAAGATCTTTGCCCTGAAGGAGAACATCTATCTTATCGCATACTCTGAAGGATCCCCGAGTGTTCAGTGTCATGCGTTTACCGTGAAGGTCACAGACCATATCGAATACCGAGACGATCTGAAATTCTACCTGGATGGTTCTCTGAACCCGTTACAGGGTCTTGGCGCAGCGATCGTCGGTGTGAATGAACTCGGCGACCATTTCCTCATTGTCTATGGATCGGGTCTGTTGTGTCGCGGCATGATGGCGACAGTCAACGTCAATTTCGTCTCAGTCCCTCAAATCATGATCAAGAAAGGGGATATGTTCCAGATCGAGATCGTGGATGCGACGGTGACGGCTACGGTAAGAACCAGCGATGGATTACACAGCGTCTCCGGGACCTTACCCTCAATAGGAGGATGGAACCATGTGGTCGTCACCTATGCGGCCTTCACCCTCACCTTGTATATTAACTGCGTACCGAGCGGTCAGACCGCCTGTTCAGGAACGCTAACTAGTAACACGGACCCAGTCATCTTCGGGGACGGATTCATCGGGTACCTCGACGAGATCGGAATCTATGCCCAGGCACTGGATGCGGCAGGTGTAGCCAATGACTACCTTATCACCAATCACTATGCATAGACGAAGGCGGAGTATTGCCTCAGCCTATACCAGGCTGCTTCAGATGAAGAAAGGCAATCATGCGGACGACGGGGTTTCAGAGGTCGTCGGAACCCTGATTCTCATCACCATCGGCATTTCTCTGTTCTCCGTCCTGATGTTGCTGGTCTTGAATATCTCGAACGTCTTCAACAGCAACGTGGCTCCTGCGACGAACATCATCGGCATCTACGAAGAGAGCACAGGGTCAATCGTCTTTGAGAATCGCGGCGGGGAATCAGTGCCTCTCAACAGCATAATCACGCTCAGCTTCGCGGATCTCCCGCCAATCAGGTTCACTGCCGCTGACTATATGGATCCCCCGCCGGATCCAGGGGCACACTACTGGGACATCGGGCAACGCGTTGTCTTCAACGACACCGCTGCGATTCCGAACTTCGACCTCATCGAGATCCATGCCATGATCGTGGATCCCTCCACGAATTCGATCGTGATGAACGGTGTCATCCGCGAGGGAACGACACAGGCACTCCCCTACGCGGTCACAGGAACCCCTGTCTCCGTCAGCACCCGATCAGAACGATTCCTCATGACCTATGACTTTCAATTATTCTCCAATCATGTTGGATGGGACTACTGGGCCCGTTTTTCCTATCGGAAGATAGTGGATACGAACTGGACGTCGTTCAACTGGACCATGGCCAACCACAGTCACGGGTCCTCCACACTCCTGGCTGAGAACCTCACGCCTGGGACCGACTACCTCTACCGGGCTGAGATCTGCTGGGGGAACATCCCGAGCACAAACCCCATGAATTTCACCACCGGATCCTCGAAAGAGTTCGAAACCGGTACCGACTATGTCGGCATCTGGCATTTCGATGAGACCGCCACTGCGGACGCCTTAATCGCAAAGGATTCCACCATCCTTCACAACAACGGCACCCTCATCCCCGCCCTCACGAGCATCAGGCCACTGCGGATCACCTCAGGGGTGCATAGCAGCCCGGCAATCACCTTCGATGGCGTCAACGACTACGTAAAAGTACCGGATTCCTCGAGTCTGCGATCCTTCCCGACAGAACAGACCATCGAATGCTGGGTCAAACCACAGACTCATCGATCGGGCAGCAGAGGCGTCACCACCGCCAACGACATCTCCCAGTACAGTCAGGCGCTCGAGAGCTACGGGTTCACCACCCCGGACATCATCTCCGTCGGCGGACAATACTACGCCATCGTCTCCCGCGGCGCCAACGGACACGGCTACCTCGCCATCGTCAACGTCACGAACGCGGGTGTCATCAAGCCAAAAAGCCTCCTATGCACCATCCTCGCCATCCAAGATTTCGACTCCGCCCAATGCTGGATGCCAAAAATCATCCACACCACAGGCACGCAATACGCCATCATCTACAGCCGCGGCGGAAGCTACTCTTACGCGGCCAACGGGTACATCAAGACCCTCAACATACTTCCCACCGGAGCCATAGGGAGCAACATCGGCACGCTCTCCATCGGGGTCACCTACTTCAACCAGCCGAGGATCCTCCCAATAACCGGCACCGTCTACGCCATATTCTACAACAGCGGAACAACCAACTACCAGATGCGAGTCATGACCGTCAACATTCCCACGACGGGAAACCCGACTATCATTAATACCTTCAACCTCAATACGTTGGTGACCAATGATCCCGCCCCAGTACAAGTAGGGACCGATGGCACGTACTACTACTTCGCCGTCGCGTACCGCGACTCGGATAGCGACGGCTATATGACCTCCGTGGCGATCACGAGCAACGGCGCCAGCCTTACCCAGATCGACCAGAACCTAGACCCTGACACCATCTCCTACAGCGTCATGTTCGACTCCGACGACTGCTGGTTACCGTGTATAATTCCCACAGGTTATTCTGGATACTACGTGGTTTCCTACACCGGCAGCGTGAACAAATTCAATAACTACGGGTATGTACGCACCTTCAACATCTCCTCCACGGGCATCGTCTCCAACATCACCGCAGACTACTCCGCCGACTTCAAAATCATCGATGGCGCCATCTCCCCTGCGAACTGGGTTTTCAGCGCCTCCAAGATCATCGCCGTCGACCAGGATACGTACGTCGTGGTTTACCAGTACGCCACCTCTTCGTCTTACTACGGGGTCGCACAGACCATCGATATCGCGGCAAACGGCACGATCACCTTCATCTCGCACCCCGTAGCCCCACCCGGGTACGGCGGTTCCGCTAGCGAACAACGCCGTTTCACCTTTGAACTCTACAACGGGTGCCTCCAACCCGCCATCATCCAACTCCCTGGAGGAACCGGGCCCTACTATTTCGCCGTGGTCTACGCTAGGGCGACCAATACGACGAACCAAGCCATGCTGAAGACATTCAGCATCTCAAGCACAGGGATCATCAACCAGCCATGCATCAGCGAGGCGCTCCTTGGCCCCTACCATTTCTGGAATCCGTACATCTGCCCGGTCAGCGGCACCGTCTACGCCATGGTCTACAACACGGAGTACAACAACGGGATCACGATCACCACGACGCACATCACGGCCACGGGAGACGTGGAAGACGCGTTCCTCAGCAGAGCGACGTTTCCCTCAGGGAAGATAAACTCCGTCAAACTCAAGAACATACAAGGCAACGTCTACTGCCTGATGTACTACAACTTCAGCACCGGCATCGTGGTACGCACCATCAAGATCTATTCAAACGGGACTATCAACACAACCGGATCGACGACGTGGACTTATGCGACCGCTTTCCGGAACACCATCGATGTCAGGAAGGTCTCAAACGATGTCTCGAATGATGTCTATGCGATTTCCTTCCATTCCACAAGTACGTACTTGATCACCGTCCATATCTCCTCCACTGGCGTCATTACGGGACCCATCGACACTCTCACAATCACCGATCCTGCCTCGAATACCTACACCACCCTCTATGATACCTCCTTCACACGGGTCGAGAACAGCGTCGGGGGAACAACCGACATTTTCGCAATGACCTTCGGATGGTGCTATAAGGATGCCAGCTCCAACTGGTATGGCAAAGCCCGCGTCATCACCATCGAGATTAACGTGGTCACCGGGATGATCACGGATTTGCCCAAAGCAATCTATGATTATGCGCCGTATATCAGCCGGGCGACCCTCACGAGGGTCTACGATGATGTTTACGCTCTTGCCTACATCAACAACAACGGCCTCGGCCTCCTGAAGACTATTCGAATCTCCAACGATGGGCTTACGATAAGCCTCATCGACCCCGGACCCTCCTCGACGTACCTTTCGTCACAACTCCTTGCAGTGAACGCTTCAAATAATATCTTCGCGGTCGTCACCGACGGGTACGTGAAGACCTTACGCATCAACGAGAAAGGCGATATCAGCAACTCGACGTCCGGCCAGTTCGAGGATAATAGCTACACAATGCCCAGCGGCAGCAAGAACGTCCAGGCTCTGAAGATTAGCGACAGGTACTACGCCTTCATCTATGCGGGAACGTACTACGACGGATATCTGCAGACGCTGACGATAACCCCCACAGCGACCAAACGGCAGATCCTCTACAAGGCAGGGTCCTACAACATCAGCGCGGATGCTACCAACGTCTACGTAAGCATCACCGACAGCGCTGCACCCGCCGTCACTCATACCCTGACTGTGGCTCTCTCCTATACCAGCGACTGGAATTACATCGTGTGCCTGTACAAAGTCGGAAGCCCGATGAAGGTGTACATCAACGCCAACGACTCGTCGCACAGCGGTCGATATCAAAAAACCGCCGAACTCCTGACAGCACCCATAGCACAGACCACGCAGACCCTGTATTTCGGCGGATACAACGCCATCTATGACGAGTTCGCCATCGGGACGAAAGTCTTCTCAGAATCCTTGATTCAAACCATGTACCATAATATGATTACTTAAAAAGGAAAGGGTGGAACCCATGAACAACAATCGGCCTCGATGCAGGCGAAATAATCAAAACGCGGTGACAGCACTCCTCAGCACTATTCTTCTGTTAGCCATCGCCATCTCACTCGTCACCCTCATCTATACCGCGGTGTTGAACAGAACGACGGAGCGCTCGGAGGACACTTCATCAGTCTCAAACCTGGTCGCTAGCGTGGTGCAAAACCACGTTACATTCGTGAACCGAGGAGGCGATGAACTCAGCCCCGACATCCGTATCACCATCACCATCAACCAACAGGCGTACACGTTCACCGTGGGGCAGATCAATGGGAATCAGCCCTGGGGTCCAGGAGAAGAACTCGTCTACACCTCCACCTATTCGAGCCTCAGCGGCCTCCAGGTCGAATACTCCATCGTTGACCCAGGCCGTAATACGGTAATTATCCACGGTCTCATCCAAGAGGGAGAACAAGGGGATACCCCGTATGTGCAAACGGTCGGAGCATCCCAGATTACTGCCCATTCGGCCAGGCTTACATTGAGCTACAATTTCATCTCCGCCCATACGACTCCTCAGGTCCGGATTCAATATAAGACAGACAGCACCACCAGCCAATATGATTCGGCTGCTGCTTGGAATACCGTCGTGATTCCCCCCTACTCGGGGACATTCAATTATGATGCCCACAATCTCCTGGCAGGGCAGCGATACGTGTTTCGAGCCCAGCTCAGTTACAATGGGCTGACGGTTCCAAAGCAAGGCCTGGGACTGACATTCACCACACCTTCTGATCGTATCGGTGAGTGGAACTTCGATAGCTCCTCAGGGCCAGTGATTGACTCGGTGTCCAGCAATAACGGCCTGTTACTGCCGGACGATCGCCGAGGACCCAGGTATGGTCCGGGGTACGTCTCGAACGCAATGCAGTTCGACGGAATCGACGATAAGGTGAACATCTCCGATTCTAACGCCCTTGACGTGACTGATGAGATGACCTTTGAGACCTGGGTTAAGCCACTCAATAACTCAAACGGGTCAGCAGCCTCGTTCACGCAGCTGTCCTCCTCGCAGTTTTTCGACACCGCGTACGGCTGCTTTGAGCCAGACTGGATCTCACTTGGAGGCCAGTACTATGCGATTGTCTCGCGCGCCTACAGCGGGAGAGGGTATCTCGCGACCGTCCGAATCACAGACGGTGGCACCATCTATTCGAATGCCTCGACCTGCCTGATTAGCACCGCGCTGATAAGTACTTCTTGCACGAACCCGAAGATCATTGCGGTTGATGGCGCCTCCGGAGTCTATGCGATTGTGTTCACGCAGAGTAATTACGGATATATTCGGACCGTCTCGATCTCAAGCTCCGGGGTCATCCAGCCGTTCATGACGAACTTTGGTTTCAGCACGGCTCGGTATTGTTACTCTCCCGATATCGTTTTCGTCGGCAGTAATACCTACGCTATCGTCTTCGGAACCTCGACGACCGCCACGAGTTCCTTTGGCTACATACAGTGTGTGTCGATCACCGGTGGGGGGGCCACCGTGGCGTTGAAAGGATCGGCCTTCGCCATGACCCATGATAGCATCCCCAGCTACCTGACGGGACAGCAGGTGCTGGTGCAAGAGCCGGAGATGCTCGAGCTAGCCGAGGGATCAGCAAATCACTACTTTGCGATCGTCTACAAGTGCCGGGATGACGATGGTGGGACCTATATAGTGCAAATCAACCCGTCGACCGGAGCGGTGACCCGTGTGAACGGTGAACGCAAGTTCGACTCAAAACGAGGAGAAAACCCTGAGATCTTCTACTTCACCGGGAAATTCTATGGCGTGGTATACGGCTGTGAGGGTTCCACCTCCCCTTACAATGACGATGTGAATCATCTCAAGGGTTACATCACGATCATTCGAATT
>Ga0315282_10010710_pt1 | contig 14325 bp, 19 predicted proteins | sample YL17G07_20_MG_FD_203693 | JGI IMG/M metagenome (GOLD analysis project Ga0315282, IMG submission 203693) | Sediment microbial communities from Yellowstone Lake, YNP, Wyoming, USA - YL17G07_20 | ecosystem: Environmental > Aquatic > Freshwater > Lake > Sediment | place: USA: Wyoming | collected...
GAGAGGTTCTCGCCCAGCTGAATGTGCCGGGTGACATCCTCACCGAGGACCTCGAACTTCTCGAGGATGTCCGGGTCGTCGCTGAGGAGCTCCGGGTCCCCGTATCGCAGCGAGTGGATGACGTTCTGCGTGTCCCAAAGAAGATTCAAGTACGATATCAGCGCGTGCTTCATCTCATAGATGATAGGGGACAGCTTCACCATCGGGGTCTTCGGGTCCGAGAGCATCTTTCCGACCTCGTCGGACTCCTCCTCTATGGTCCTGATGCCGTCGAAGTTGCGCTCGTTGTTCTCGTCGATAATGCGTTCAAGCAGCAGGGTCAGCTTGTCCTTCATTGGAATGTTGACAGGTATCTTGCGCATGTACGTCTCGGCATATCGGGCGAATTTGACGAGCCTCACGACCTCTTCGCCGTGGATCGTGAAGACGAGGCTGTCCTTGATCAGTATCAGGAAGTGGTAGGCCCTGACCTTGAGCTTGTCCACTCGGATGGCGGGCAGCATGAGGCCCATCTCGGTCTCGTGGTCCTCGTAGCCCGAGTGCTTGTTCTTCACAATGGAATCGACCATGGCGGCGTTGAATCCCAGGGCCTTGGCGATGCTGGCGGCGTCCTTGTCCAGGTCCTTGACCCGGAAGTTGATCCAGGCCAGCGTGGTGTCCTTGAGGAATGGCAGGAACTCGGTCGGGTCATCTGCCTGAAGCTTAAGAGGCGCCTGGAATGGCCTCAGGGCGACCATGAAGGACCGCAAGGCCGACTCGCAGACCTGGTCTGGATAATAGGGCCGAACGCGGCTCTCGGCCGTCGGCGGCTCATCGGATACCTTCTTGGGTTTATCTTCCTCGGCGGGTTCCTTGAGGTCCGAGACCTTGACGAAGGGCTCGCAGGGGGCCTCCCCGTTGCCGTTGGCTTTCTTTTTGGGCCCTGTCCCTTCGACTGGCTTCTTCCCCTCGGTACCGTCGTCTTTCTTCTTCGAGGATTTCTTGTCTTCCTCATCCATGACATCCCACCCCCGGTTATCTCCGCGTCGGCGCCATAAGCACCATGCGCCTCTTCTCTATGCTTTCAAGGGTAACATCCCACATCTTGCGAATGATCACGTAAGTAGCCACCGACGAGAGCGCTGTCACTACAAAAAGCAGTATCGTGTACCATAACGCGGCCGCTGGCCCGAGATTGAATGATGATGCTGACATTATTGTGGCGAGAGTGTTCGGCACGAGGAATATCGTCCCCAGGATTCCCAGCCAGGTGCTCGCGAACGAGAGCACGTTGTTCAGCCGGACCAGGCGTATCTGGTAATAGTCCTGCATCGCCTCGGCACCGGAACCTATGATGTTCGCCAGGTTCTCCCCGAGCTGGATGTATGTCGAGTTCTCGGTCATGATCCTGTTGAACTTGTCGAGGAGCTCGGGCCGTGACGACAGCAGCATTATATCCCCCTGCTGGAGGACCCTCATGATGTCATAGTTCTCCCACAGCACCGAGAGAAGTTTCACCAGGGTGTGCCGGACCCGCTGAATCTTTATGGCGACCTTGGCGATGCCTAGGTTCTCGTTAGCGAAGGCCCTCTGGAGGTTGTCGACCTCGCCCGTCATGCTCTTGATGGTATTGAAGTTCCTGCGGTTGTTCTCGTCTATGAGCCTGAGCAGTATCATTGTCAGTTGGTCGGTCTTCGACCAGTCGTGGTGTGTCTTCTTGATGAAAACCTCGGCATATCGTATGAACCGGGCGAACCTTGTGACGTGCCGGTCGTGGATGGTAAGGATCAGGCCCTCCTTGATGAGAATGAAAACGACATGGGTCACGACATTCGAGCCGTCCATGACGACCGCGGGGACCATCATCCCGAACTCGGTATCATCGTCGGCGAAGGCCGAGTACCTTCCATGCAGGAGCTTCTCGATCATGGCAGCCGTGAAACCGAAGGCCTGGGCCACCTCGGCGGCGTTCTTCCGGATATCATCCACTGGGCAGTTGACCCAGGTGACCATCGACTCTTTATAGATGTCGAGGAAATCCTTGATGTTGGTCGAGAACTTCAGCGACGGGCTCCTGTTGTCCTTGTAATAAACGCATGAACCGGTCCTGAGGTGATGGTCGTCGGTATCGCCGGGAAGCGTTGTCGCGTCTATGGGGCCCGGTGGCTTCGTTCGAACACCTCTAAGCCATGCTGTCCCAGGAACCGGTCTCAAAATATATATATGCTGTCTTTTTCAGGGCCTTGGCCTTCCCTTGCCGATCTGGTCGAGCAGGTCATCCATGGCGGCCCTCAGTTCCTCGACGGTCCCGTTGTTCTTGATCTTGAGCTCGGCGGTTTCCATCACCTTGTCGAGCCCCCAGCGGACCTCGCGCCGGTCCCTGGCCTTGAGGTCATCCATGGTCTTGATGTCGTCCTTCCTGGCCCTGGCCTTTAGCCTCTTGAAACGGGTCCTTTGCGGAGCCACGATGGCGACGATGAAGAGGTCCTCACCGAACTCCTTCTTGAAGACCCTGACCTCGTCCTTGCTGCGGCAACCGTCGATGATAATTAGCGGTGCGGCCTTGGCCTTCCTCACTTGCTCGACGGTGCGCTCTGCCCATATGCCCGGACCGTGTGTCTCGCGCATCTCGTTCGCGACCTTGCCCACGGCCTTGTTCTCGAGCTCGAGCCCGCGGGCCCTGACCTCTGCCCATACAGCGTCGCCCATTCGGTAGATGGGGATGCCATATTGCCGGGCATGCTCGACGGCTGTGGACTTTCCCGAGCCCGGCATGCCTGTCAGAATTAGGACCTTCAAGAAGCTCACCCGCGGGACGGCCCTAGTCCTTCTTCTTCCGTTCCTTGATTATGAAGAGGACCATCTTGTCCCATTCGAGCTTGTGCTTCAGCTTCCTCTGGGTAAGTATCTTCGAGACGATCGTGGCCATCTGGCCGATCTCCTCGCTCTTGGAGCCGCGGTAGATGTAGAACCGGACAATGCCATCCTTGGATATCGGGAAGATCAGCCGGACGCGTCCCTGCCTGTTGTAGCCCTCGGGCTTTCGGTTGGCCTCGAGGTCCTTCAGGTTGGTCTTCACTAGCATCCTGGCGTACTCCTCTTCCTCTGGCATCTGGCCGGTCTGCTCCAGGAACTTCTTGAAAATCTCCGGGAAGGCCCTGGCAAGGTCCTTGTACTGGACCTTCTTGTCGAAAACGAAATGGGCGCTTCTGGCGATCATTTCGGACACCGGGGCGCTAATCAGGATATCCCGATATGAACATTGCTATAGGCCCTCAGAGGCCCTTCCGTTTGCAGGTCCGCCTGAGGAAGCAGCCATCGCAGAGCGGCCTTGGCTTGCACGAGGTCTTGGCGTGCTCGTCAAGGAGCGCGTGGAGCTCCTGATAGATATAGAGGTCCTTGGGGAGGTTGGCCTCGAAATATGCCCTGGCTGGCTCGTACTCGTCCTTGAACGGGAGCGGGTACCGGCGCGCGAACCTAAGCGTATAGGCGTCTATGACGAATATCAGGTGGTCCCCTGCATAGAGCATCATCGCGTCGGCGGTCTCGGGTCCGATGCCCTTCAGGGCCAGCAGCTCCTCCCGGACGGCAGCGGTCCCTTGGGAGAACAGGTGCTTGATATCTCCACCGTGTACTTCCGCGATGTGGGCCGTGAAGTCCTTGAGGCGCTTGGCCTTCTGGTTGTAGTAGCCCGAGGGACGGATTAGTCCCGCAAGCTCGGCCTCGGGCGTTCGGTGCATACCCTCGACGGTCAACAGGCCCCTGGCCTTCAGGTTCCCGAGGGCCTTCTCGACGTTCGTCCAGGCGGTGTTCTGGGTCAGGATGGCCCCGACCATGACCTCCCAGTCCGTCTCACCGGGCCACCAGTGCTGTGGGCCGTAATGGTCCAGCAGGGCCTTGAAGAGCCACATTAGCCGCTGTCGATCGCGCGCTGGCATCGAGGGCCCGATGGCGTTCCGTTGATTTATTTTTTCTTCGGAAAGCTGAACTCGAGCTCGAGGGAGAAATCTATGGACTTGTAGGAATGCGTTAGGCTGCCCATGGAGATGACATCGGCGTTCCGTGCGTAGTAAAGCACGTTCTCCTCGTTCATTCCGCCGGAGACCTCGACCAGTATGTCCTTGTCGATGGACTTCACGGCCTTGTAGGCCCTGGCGGCATCTTCGGGCTTGAAGTTATCGAGCATGATGATGTCGGCGCCGGCCTCGGCGGCCTCCTTGGCCCCTGCTAGATCTTGGACCTCGATCTCGATCTTGCGATACGCGAACGAGCCCTTGGCAAAGTCCGGTGCGTCGGTGCTCTTCTTGAGAAGCTCCGCGGCCCTCGCCTTTGCCCTGGCCAGGGCCTCCTTCACGCTGCCGAGGACCTTGAGGTGGTTGTCCTTGATCAGGATGGCGTCGTCGAGACCGTAACGATGCGGGTCCCCGCCACCGAGAAAGACCGCCTTCTTCTCGAAGTAACGGAAGCCCGGAGTGGTCTTCCGCGTGCAGGCGATGATGATGTCCGGGTTCTCGGGCCGGCATTTCTCGACCAGGGCCCTGGTCTTCGTGGCGACCCCGCTCATGCGCATCACGATGTTCAGTGCCGTCCGCTCGGCCTTCAGGATGGCATGGGCCTTCCCGCTGATTCTCATCACTGGCCCGGGCCTGGCCATCCGCTGCCCGTCCTTGGCAAGCGGTTCGACCTTGAGCCCGAACTGCTCGAAGACCATGCGTGCCTCCTCGAGGCCTGCGAGCACGCAGGGCTCCTTGCACAGGATTACGGCCGTTGCGTCCTCGTCGCCAAGCAGGGCCTCGGTCGTGATGTCCCCTGAGCCGATATCCTCGTCCAGGAACGCGCTTATGTCCATCGGTCGGTGCATGGCCCTGCGCGATAATAATCTTTCGCGATGAGGGGGCAGGGGCTCAGCGAAACATGACGATGAAGGCGCTGAAGACGAACAGGAAGACGATGAATATCGCCATGGCCCAAATGAACCATTGCCTCATCTTCTCCTTCCGCTTCTTGTTCAAGATACTCATGAACATCACCTCGTCGGCGGGTTGTCCTTCAGCGAGTAATAAGGCACGCCGTCCATGAGCGTCATGGCGATGCGCGGGTCCAGCAAGGCCGCCCTGACATTGCCTTCGAAGGCCCTGTCGCTCTTCGCCGCGGCCGGACCCACTCTCTCATTGACGGCATCGATCACCTCTTGGAGCGAGTAGGCAGATTCCTTGTTATTCATCAATAGATCGAGAATGATGCCACGGTAGAGCGTGTCCTTCTGCTCGTAGTCCTTCCATTGCAGGTCCTTCTTATTGACGGGCATGGGCCAACCTCAGGTCCTATATTGGAGGGTCCAACAGATAAAGATATCTGTCGATGGACCGTGAAGAGAGGAAAAAATTGTTCCGCGATTCTGCCTAGAGGACCTTCTCCTCTTCGGCTGCCTCGGGCTCCACCCTGACCGCAACGCGGCCCGGGAAGAACCTTAGGATGACAACGTCCCCTATCGACTGGATCCACCTGAAGGGAACGCTGACGTTCTTGCTGTCCTCGACGAGCAGCGGGTTCGTCTCGCTGATGAACAGGCCATCCACCTTGGCCGTGTTGATGTCGATGATTATGTTGTTTACGTTCCCAAGATAGATGCCCTTGCTCGTGTAGACCTGAAGTCCAATGAGCTCGGAGATTTCTTCAAGCATGTCTCGTCCCCTCCATGCTCCCTCTGTTCTGGTATAACCAATTCGAATTATAAATGTTTCTGGTTTCGCGCTTTGGACCCGGTGCGGGTCGCATTGGACCGCTCAGACCTTGAGGGCCTTGCCGTTCAAGCGGTACTGGAACTGCATCCTGACGCCCTTCTCCACCGACGACAAACAAACGCCGCGGCCCTTTGTGGCCCTGAGCAGTTCCCTTACCTTGGCCTTGGTTTCATGTGTAAATATTTCCGTTCGGACCACGACCTCTTGCAGGGCCGATGGCACCTTCGTGCTGGCCGCATCGCCAACCGAGTAGTATCCGCGTAGGTCGAGGGTCCCAGTGACCTTCACCTTCAGGTCGTCGATCGTGATGCCCATGGCCTCGGAGTATATCCGAAGTGTGATGGCCTGACAGTGTGCGAGCGAGGCCAGCAGGAGCTGCGTCGGCGTCGGGGCCCGGTCAGTACCGCCGATGCCCTCGGGCTCGTCGCTTTCGACAACGAATTTATCGGTCTTGGCATATGAATGCAGACCGTCCATCCTTTCGACATCGGCGTAGAGCGTCCTAAGGGCCGAGTCCGGATGTTTGGAAAAATGTTGTCGAAGGCGCTCGAAACGGCCGGAGAAGGATGGGCCCTTGGCCTTCCGGCCACCCTTCTTGCCCTTTGCCATCGTCATCACGGGGCTTTCGGGGCGTGGTGCGGTTTCGGTAGCTCTTCGGGGGACGGAACTGCAGCCGGGGGCTCACCCGGGGGCCGCGACATGGTGATCTCGATGAACGAGACTGGGGCCTTACCGCCGCGGTGGCTGTCCAGGAGCTCGGTCCCTATCTTGACATCGTTGATTGTCGCGTTCCTGACATACTTCCGGCGGACGACCTCTGCCACGTCCACGGCCAGGCCGATGGAGTTGCCGCGGGCCTTGATGATGGCCTTGGCCAGGTCGCTGTTCAGGTTCATGACCGTCGCCAACACGTAGTAGAGCATTTCCTTCTTGCCGATGTATACTGTGGACATGTCCCTCTTCGCCATGACCTTCAACTCCGTCTAGCCTGGACCTCCGAGCTTGACCGAGATCAGGGTCTCGGTCCCCTGGATGCCAGGAATCTTGCGTATCTCCTTGACGACCACGCCGAGGGCATCTGTTATGAACTCGCCATCGATGCGAACGATGATGTCGTAGGCCCCGGTAACTGGCGCGGCCTCCCTCACACCCTCGAGCTGCTTCAATGCCTTGATGATATCCTCGAGCTTGCCCGGCTCCGTCTTGAGCAACACATACACGGTCTCCAAGGTCCTTCCCCCAGATATATCAGAGAGGTACTTAATCAACCACTGGCATATATTAATTATGATATATTTGCAGCTCAGCCCTCGAGGCCGATGTCGATGTATATGCGCTCGGCCGTGGCCTTGGCCTCGGCCTCGTCATTGGTCTTGATGATGAGACGGCCGGTACGGTAGATCGTGGCCTCGCGGATATCGTGGCGCTTCGCTATCAGCAGAGGCCCCGCGTCGAGGACCTCGTAGCCCAGGTCCTCCATGGAGCGCTTTATGACCGCGAGGTCGAGCCTGCGCTCCTGGTCCCACTTGTTGGTCCTCTTGTCCAGCGGCAACGCCTCGTAGCCGGCCTTGGTCTTGCACTGGCGCAGCATTATCGGCATCCAAAATCGACCTCCTGGATGCCGTCGAGCTCCTGTTTTATCAAGGTCGCCATGTCGAGGCCGTTCTCGGCCGAAAGGACGTCCTTGAGCCGGGCCTTGGTTGCCGGTTTATCAGGGACTATCGTGCAGCACAGGCCGGGCTGTATCGATGTGGCGAAGGTCCCTATGCGCTCGGCGATGGCGATGATCTCGATCTTGTCGAGGCCGATCACAGGCCGGAGCACGGGCACCGTAGCGGCAGGCTCCTCGGCCCTGATGTTCATGAGGGTCTGCGAGGCCACCTGGCCCAAGGATTCGCCCGTGACCAATGCATCGTACCCGTCTCGCTGGGCCATGGCCGATGCCACATGGAACATCATGCGCCGGCAGAGGACGCATCCTAGCCTGCGGATGGCGCCCCGGGCGATCGCGATCTGGACCTTGCCGTGCGGGGCCATCATCAACCTGGGGCGCCGTGCCCCCGGGACGGATGTGGAGATGGTCCTGGCCAGGCCCTTGACCTTCTCGAACGGACTGTCATCGGTGAAGGGCCTGTTGTCGAAATGCAATAGGTCCACATCGTCGCCCTTGGCCAGCATGAGATGTGCGGCGACGGGCGAATCGATGCCACCGGATATCAGGGCCAGCAGACGCATCCGACAATGATAATATTGCTGGGATAAAAGGTTTAAGATGGTAAAATAAAAAATGGAAAAATATGAAAATTCGAGGTCGGGCCTACTTCAAGAACTGGACAGTACCGCTGTCGACGCAGTAGAGGGCGCCGACGATCTTGAGCTTGCCCTCATGGACCAGCTCATGGAGTATCGGCTTGTTCTCCTTGAGCTCCGCTACGACCTTCTCGACGTTGGCCTGAACGCAGTTCATCCAGGCATCGCCGGGCTTGCCCTTGGCCTTCTCGACCGCGGGCTTTATCTTCTTGACAATTGCCCCGATGTGGCCCTTTGCCTCCCCGCCCTTCATGGTGGCGTCCACGGCGCCGCACTTGCTGTGACCGAGGATAACGAGAAGCTGGACCCCAAGGTGCTCTGCCCCGTACTCGACGCTGCCCAGTGCGATCTCATCGAGGACGTTGCCGGCGGTCCTGATTATGAACAGGTCGCCGACGCTCCTGTCGAAGAGGATCTCGGGAGGGATCCTTGAGTCCGAGCAGCCGACGATTATGGCAAAGGGCTTCTGGCCCTTGGCCGTTTCGACCCTCCGGTTAACATGGTCGAGGTGTGCCTTGTGCTTCCCCTCGGCGAACCTCTTGTTGCCTTCGACTAAAAGCTTCAACCCCTCATCTGCCTTCAAGCCTTCCTGCATATTTCAACCTCCAATATCCTTAGGAACCCTTTCCCAGACCGGTGTCTTGGAAATCGCCGGTATTGTATTAATAAGTATTGTAAGATAATGCAAATGGGCCTGTCCGGATTTGAACCGGAGTCACTTGCACCCCAAGCAAGAAGGATACCAAGCTACCCCACAGGCCCATCATTGTCATGCGATGTCATAGGCGGAGGTTAATCAAGATGGCCCCAGGTCTCCCCGGGGCCATCGAACCTTAGGATGCCCTAATCGTACGGCATGACCTCGTCGATGAGGTCCACGTGCGCCAGTAGCATCCGGCGGCAGCAGTAGCGCTTGAGGCCCATGGAGTCGAGGACCTCCTTGGGGTCCTGGCCCATGTCCACCCTCTGCTTGTAGGTCTCGTAGAGACCGCCTATGACCTTCCCGCAGCTGAAGCATCTTATTGGTATTATCATCCGCTCACCTGTAGGACTTCTGTCTCTTCTTCCTCGCCCCGCGGCCCAGCTGGTGCTTGGGCTCCTTGCGTCGGGAGTCGTTGACCAGGAGGTTCCTGTCGAGGTGCTTGTAGGTGGCCTCGAGGGTCGGGTCCTTGAAGAACGCGACGAGCCCTCTGGCAATGGCCGTGCGTGTCGCGTGGGCCTGGCCCATATTGCCGCCACCCTGCACGGACACCCAGACGTCCACCTGGTTTATCCGTTCCTTGATCGGGAAGATAGCTTCCATGATCTTGAGCCGCGCGAGCTCGGGCATTAGTATCTCGAGCGGGATGTTGTTGATCCGCACCCGGCCCTTGCCTGCGGTGACGGTGGCCCTGGCCACGGCGGTCTTTCTCTTGCCGCTCGTGTTTATCCGCTTTTCCTTCTCCTTTGCCATGCTAGCTCACCTCAGAACCTCGCGCCCAGGAGCTTCGCGAGCACCCCAAGCTGCATGAACCTGTCGGTCCCGATCCTAGCTGGGTAGGTCTCGGCCGTTGCGACATCTACGCCCGCCGGGACGCTTATGAAGACCTTGAGCTTCTTGTAGGCTACCCTGCCGTGCGGTGTCTGGTACGGGAGCATCCCGCGGACCGCCCGTCGGAGGAGCCTGTCCGGCATCCTCGGCTGGTGCGGCCCCTTCCTCGGGTTCCTGCGTATCCTTCGGGCCTCGAACTTGCCGAGGATGAAGTCCTTGCTTCCCGTGATTATCGCCTTCTCGGCGTTGATTATCGTTATCTCCTCGCCCCTGAGGAGCCTCTGTGCGACAAGGCTCGCGAGACGGCCCATGACCGCCCCGTCCGCATTAATGAGAGATGTGGCCATCTTCGTCCCTCCTACTTGAGAAGCCTCACCTTGGAGCCCTTGGGGTTCTTGGCCATCAGGTCCTGGATTGTCATGGCCTTCCCGCCATTCTTGGCGATCTTCTCGGCGGCGCCCTTCGTGAACTGAAAGGCGGCCACGTGGAAGCCCTTGGTGATGTCTCCGTCGCCCAGGACCTTTCCTGGTACGAGCGCGGTCTCCCCGTCCTTCAGGACCTTCGATATCTTCCCCACATTGATGAAGGCCCAGTTCTTCTTCGATTTCTCGAGCCTCTCTGCGACCTCTTTCCAGATTGGGGCCCCGTTCTTGTAAGCCGCCTCCCTGAGGTCCTTTATAAGTTCCAGGAGACTCGGATTAACCTTTTCCGTCTTCATCGTTTCCCTCCGTTAATCCTCGTTGAGTATTTCCCCTTACAGTCCATCTCATTTAAATAGGTTTCCCTTTGTTAGACGAGAGCGGCGCGCTCTCCGTCGAGGATAGCGGCCCGGGAAAGCATTAAAAGATTGTATGCCAATGCGCGGGCCATGGCAAAGAAGAACACCGGAAAGGCGGCACCGAAGCGGGCCAGGGACATGCTCCAGCCGAACCTCACTGTCGATGCCATCGTGATAGACGGCCAGGGGAGGCTGCTGCTGGTCGAGAGGGGCAGGGACCCGTACAAAGGCAGCTTCGCCCTTCCCGGTGGCTTCGTGGAGTACGGCGAGACCGTCGAGGATGCCGCGGCGAGGGAGCTCAAGGAGGAGACCGGGCTCAGGGCCACGGCCATCGAACTCGTCGGGGTCTACTCGGACCCGAACAGGGACCCGCGGGGCCACACGGTGACCATCGTCTTCCACCTCAGGGTCGAAGGGGGCGAGCTCAAGGCCGGTGATGACGCTGCTAAGGCCAGGTTCTTCCCCGTGGACCAGCTTCCGCCCTTGGCCTTTGACCACGGGCGCATCGTCTCGGAGTTCCTGGCTAAAAGTAAGGTCCGCGAGGACTGAACGGTCGGTCCAAAGGCCCTAAATGTTGACTATTGAGCATTATATAAAATATCTAGTGTTTACCAATATTTTAGAATCGTGATAAATAAATTTAAATATTATATATCCGGTTCAGAATGACTAACCAACATGCGCAAGCCGGACCCTAGCGCACAACTCTTTGAAGCAGCAACTGGATGGGATCCTGGGCATACCAGATAAAGGGGAATGCTGGTACACATGAAGGAAGAAGGAGCCATGTTCAAGTCTAGCTCTGGGAAGGGCGTTTATCTTCTCTTCGTCCTCGTCATGCTCCTGGTCCTCCAGTCATTTTCGGTATTCTTCATTGACCAGAGCCATGTGAGGATGGCCCCGACCGGTGTGGTGGCGGCTGACACCGGCAGCAGGTCCATCACCGGCCCACCTTCCGGACTTCCGCCCTCGGCGGACTCGAAGGGCGAGCGATGGGGCGACTGGGTCATCAAGACCACGGGGAACGAATGGGTCAACATCACCTTTGATAACATCAAGCTACACGGCAATATCACGGTGAAGAGCGGCTCCAACCTCAGGCTGATGAAGACCGGAAAGATAGCGCAGCTCTACACAAGCAAGGTCCACTACACCTTCGAGGTGCAGGAGAACGCCCGGCTCGAAGTTGTAGATAACTCCGAGATCAAGACCGAGCGGTTCATCGCCAAGCCCACCTCGGACATCAACTACGATGCCTCGAGGCTCTACGTGGCCGGCTACCTCAACGCCAGCAGCGGTATCCTCAACTTCAAGGACAGTTACATCGAGAACAGGGGCCTCTCAGGTAATCCAGGGAAGAACGGCATAGACGCCCAGCTTATACTCGACGCCGAAACGACCTCGTTCACCGGATCCACCATTATGAGCGTCGGCGGTGACGGCGGGGTCGGGACCGCGGGTGTCTCGGGCGGCAAGGGCGGGGACTCCATCGCGACCATATACGCGAGCGCCGGGGTCATATCAAAGGGGCACATCAACATCTCGGGCGGTAACGCCGGCAAGGGCTTCGATGCCATTGCAGGGACCGGTTCTGCGGGTGGCATGGGCGGCACGGCGTCCGTCACCATCAAGACGCCTCCGACATACGACCACATAATATCGGCATCTTCCATTTCGGTCATTGGCGGTATAGGGGGCAAGGGTGGCACTGGCGCCCGGGGCCAGTCGACGGCTGGCGGGGACGGTGGACGGGGCGAGGTCGGTGGTGGCGCCTACCTACGCCTCCAGGGCAAGACCATCTGGATCCAGAACTCCACGGTGGATGTCCGGGGCGGCGACGCAGGTAGGGGAGGCACGGCCGGTGATTCCTCGAAGGGGCTCGGCGGGAACGGAGGCGAGGGGAGCAACGGCGGCAACGCGTTCGTCCAGATGGACAGCCACGGCGATTACTCTATTTCAGATTCATCGATCACATCGAAAGGCGGTATGGGTGGCGACGGCGGGTTCTTCGGCTACGGGCCGACGACCTCGGGCAATGCAGGTAACGGCGGTCGGGGCGGCAATGCCTTCACCGTCGTCAACCTCAATGGGAAGTACTCCGGCAGGAACGCATCCCTCGAGGCCCTGGGCGGCACAGGTGCCAGAGGCGGCCTCGGGCCGCTCATCGCGGGCGACGGCGGGGATGGCGGCGACGGCACGCTGAACATCAATACCACCTCGGGCCCCTTCTTCCATGCGGGCCTGCCCTCGGCCCTGTCAAGGGTCGGCTCCTGTGGCGGTGACGGCGGCCCGGGCGGAGAGGGCGTCGGAGTGACGGGCCAGCTCGGGAGCGGCCAGAACGGGCGTGGCGGCGCGGGCGGGGCGAGCTTCACGACGATCAACTCCCCCTATAGCATCGACTTCCAGTACACGACCATTCGGGGCTGCAAGGCCATTGGCGGGAACCAGGGCGTTCCAAGGACGAGGCCCGGGGCCCCGGGCTACGCCCAGGTATCCATGCAGACCATCAATTTCAACTCCACCGACGGCACGGCGGACTGGACCATAGAAGGGTTCAACGAGACCGACCTCGGCGTCCTCAAGAACACAACGGTCGCACCCCCTGCGCAGAGGTGCTTCGTGGCCCCAGAGGAGAAGTCTGGGGCCAAGTGCGAGGTGTGGTGGTACCTGAAGATCGGCATCCCGTCCGCGAATGTTTCGGACCAGTGGGACATCACGGTCTTCAAAGGACCGATGGGCGACAATGATCGCGTGCACGATTGCACGGTTACAGGGCCGCATACCCTGTGCATAATATTCATCAAGGGCGAGGATGTCGATTACCTTGGCTCGCACTTGTACAACTACACGGTCCATGCCGTGCTGAAGAACTCTAACCCCGTCCAAGAGACGACGCCCCAGAAGATCATATTAACGGGCAACAAGGTCGTTTACCTTATCCCGCAGGGCGTGTGGGCACCGCATGTCACGATCGCAAGCCCGGAAAACAACCAGATAGTCAAGTCCGATGAGAATGCACCATGTCGTGCCCCATTACCGATCGAACCGGAAGGGGCCCCGGGTTGCTTGAAGATCGAGGGCGATGCCTGGGTGGATGACCGGAACGCTGAAGGCGCCATCACTGACCTCTGGGTGACCGTCTTATACAAATCAGACAACAGCGCATTCTCTTGGAAGGTCGACGGCAAGGCGTCCGGGGTCCATCTCGGTCAACCGAAGGCCAGGCGGACCACGTGGTACTTCAACTGGGAGGTGGGCGCCTGGGATTACGTCAAGACGAATGACTGGGTATGGCCCGGCCTTCCGGACTCGCCGCCGGGCGACTATCTTATCACGGTCAAGGCCTTCGACGGGTTCTATTGGTCCGACAATGCCGAGAGGGGCGGCCACATCGTCAACACCAACATCACGCTCAAGCATCCGCCGATCAGGGGCAAGCCTCCGACCATTACCGCAGGCCAGCCGGTCGAGGTCACTTTCAAATATTATGAATCCGGCGTCAAGGTCACCTTCAACGATGCGAAGATCACCGTCAATGACAAGTCAATGAAGATAATAAGGTACGAATGGGCCTTCGAGGACGAAAGCCATGTCGACTGGGCCTATATCCCGCAGGACTGCGCCATGGGCCAGGCCTGCACGATCCCGGCCACCGATCACATTTACAACACCACGGGCATCCACACGGCCTACTTCACCGCCGTGGACAACCGGGGCAACCGGTGGATGGACTCGAAGAAGATACAGATAGACAGGACGGCCCCGCCGGCCAAATCGCCCATTGAGGATTTCATCGCGGGATACTTCCTACCGTTGGCCCTGCTCGCTATACTCATCGTGATCGTCGCCATACTGGCCAATGTGATGTCCCGAAAGCGCATCGAGAGGAGGTTGGAGGAGCTATCCTCCACGCACAGGATTGAGTTGCATGCGAACACCTGCGACCGGTGCGGCGACCCGTTGCAGGAGGGCACCACGGCGTG